>JADMIO010306809.1_pt1 | contig 10176 bp, 5 predicted proteins | sample 8958161 | NCBI WGS metagenome assembly JADMIO01 (sample SAMN16585339, study PRJNA669376) | soil metagenome | isolation source: Crop rotation soil | place: USA: Cullars Rotation, Alabama | collected 2011
AAAGTTAGTGACGTTCATTAGATGTACTTTGTTGTCTTACCTCATATACTTAAAAGGTTATGAGCCTCAATAGGCCTCATACTACTGCTGAATCTGATAACAATATGAGTCATTTTACACCAAACATTACAAGATCAAGTTTGAGACATAGAGGAGTTAGACAGAGTGAAGAGCAATCATCTGCTCATATTAATCATCCATCATCCATGCATGTAAATATTAATCCATATGCTGAGTTAAGTAATATTAATCCATCCATTGAAGATCCTCTACCATTAAGTGTTGAACAATTAAATAGACAACGTGAAGAGCTTTTAAATCAAATAAGATTATCCAATCCACAACATAGAACAGAGAATAATGCATTAAGAGAACATGAAGTACCAAGAACTACTCATAGTACTGTTAGTAATACCACCCATAGTTCCTCATCAAGTAATGGTACTAAGTATAAAACTATTTCAGCTTTAGACCAGAAACTCAAAGGTGAAAACTTTCATACATGGAAGACAAGAGCACGGAATGCTATTGATGAAAATGAGATGTGGGAAGGAATAATGGATCTCCCTTATGAAGAAGATGATCATACTGTAATCAAAGTCCAACATAAGAAAGTCTATGGCTTCTTAATTAAATCCATCGATGATATAGTTCTATCTCAAGTCAGTCATATACCAGATAGTAGACCATTAGCCTTATGGAAAGCATTGTGTAAATTATATGAAAGAGATACTATTAGTATCAAAATGACTTTGAATACTCAACTCCAGAATGAGAAATACAAAAGTGGTGAACATGTGAATATGTATATAGCTCGTGTAAGTCAAATCATATCTAGACTGCAACAACTCCAAGCTGAACCAGCACAAGAAGCAAAAATATTGTCATTAGTGAATGGAATTAAACATGATAAGAATTTCAGTACTGTGTGTGAGATTATCTTACAAACTGATAATATAACATTTGAAAATGCTAAAAGAAAGTTATTAGACAAGTATGACCATGTGGTAGCTAAATTAAATTTATCCAGTAAAGTGGAGAGTGAAGATGATGAGAAAGGTATGTTTAGCGGAGATAGAAGATCATTCAATCCACGTGCAAGAAATAACAATTTGATTAAGTATTGTAGTTACTGCAACATGAATAATCATAGTACTGCTGAGTGTGGTCGTAAGCCGGGTGGAAATAGAAATAATATGAATAATTTCAATCGTAATGAACGTAGATCAAATGATGATTCTACTCCAAGACGTGGAAATAGACAAGGTCCCTGTTGGGTTTGTGGCAAGAGTGGTCATATTGCAGTTGAATGTAATGATAAGAAAGGTGTATCCATGACTCCTCAAAGAAAGAATAATAGAAATGATAGATATAATTATAATGCACCATCCAATCGCGAACATGGATACAGTGTGACAGAAAGAAGCCAGAGTGATGTAGAATCAAACCATGGTAGTGATGAAGATGAAGAAGCAGAACACCATGAGAAGGCATGTTCTGTAAAAGAATCTGATGTAATATTTCCTTCTGATCATGCTCATCGTGTCAGTGATGAAGAACATATGAAGAATAATCAACATGAGATTTGGTATATGGATTCAGCTTGTACATCACATCTGAAAAGAACAGCATCATCATTGGAGAATACTCAATCAGTACATGGTAAATCAGTTACCTTTGCTGATGGTCAACATCATCCTATTAAAAGCGTTGGTGAATATACCTTGGGTACTCAACGTCTATCTGAAGTGAAACATGTACCACACTTAATTCATAATTTGTTGTCAGTACCAAAATTAACGGATATGGCATGTGGAGTATACTTTCATAAAGATGGAGTAGATGTTATTGACGAAAAGAGTAAGAAGATTATTATGTCTGGCAAGCGTAAAGGGAATCTGTATGTTATTGATGAGAAAGCATTGGAAGTAGGAGAAAATATTGATGATGCAGAACAGAAAATTAATCATTCAGAAATACCTGTTGAGGATATAGATAATAAAGTCTCTGCTACACCCTTACAATCTCAAGTGAATCTCTTTCATCATCGTTTAGGTCATCCATCCAGTTCTACTATGAAGCGTATTGTTCAATATAATTCTATTGATGGTATGGAACCAGTAGATAGTAAAGTTATTACAGAGGCAGCTGAGAAAATCATGGAGTGTGAAAGTTGTAGAATTGGTAAAGCAACTAGAGCTACATTTCAATCCACTTCTAGTCGTATAAGTGTTAATCAACCAGGTGAACGTATCTTCTCTGATGTCACAGGTCCTATTAAGATTGATAACCAAGATGATATATTTCATGCACTAGGAAAGAAACTATATTTGCAACTATTTGTAGATGATTATAGTAGCTTTAGAATTGGAGTATTATTGAAGAGTAAGGAAGAAGCTAGTCAAGCAGCTATTGATGTACTTGAGCAAATCAAGAATTATTATAATCGTCCAGTGAAATACTTTCATACTGATGGTGGATCAGAAATAGTCAATAAAGAAGTCAAAGCATATTTGAAAAAGAATGGAACCAAATTTGAAACAACATGTCCTGAAACACCTGAACATAATGGTAGAGCAGAAAGACAGTTTAGAACAATATTTGAGATGGTACGTTGTATGCTTTATCAAGCTAACCTTAAAGAAGCGTTTTGGCCCGAACTTGCTATGAGTGCTCTTCATCTTTTAAATCTAAGAGTCAGTAGTAGATTACCTGGGAAATATACTCCTTATGAACTATGGTATAAATATAAACCTAGTATTAAACGTCTTCGTGTAGTTGGGTGTGATGCCTTTGTGTATGCTCGTAAGCATATTGATAGAAAGAATAAACTAGAACCAGCAGCTACTAAGTGTATTTTCTTAGGATATGATGGAACAAAAGAAATGGGATATAGATGTTTTGATTATGAAAAGAGAAAAATGATTATTAGTTGTCATGTCAAGTTTAATGAATCATCTTATACTTGTGGACGTATTAATGGTGCTAGTCGCTTTAAGGATTTGAATGAATGGGAAGCATATAGAATACAATCATTAAAAGCATTTCAAAAGGCATGTGGATTTGAAGAAGAGAAAGAAGAAAACAAAGAAAGAATAACTTCAGTTGTATCTTCCATCACTAGTAGTAATAGTATTCCTGCTACCAAGCCTCCGAGACATACTGCAGTAGTTTCTATTCCAGTTGATCCAACACGTCGTGTAACACGTTCATTACAGAAACAAATGGAAGAAGAAAGAGAACCAAACGACGATATATCATCCACAGCTACATCACGTCGTTCTACTCGTGCACGTCATAAAGCACATCACTATGGTATGGTAGAAATGGGTGATGTTTATGATGAAGATTTATTAGATATGTCATCTGTAGCTATGAGAGTGACTGATGGTAATGGCAAAGAAGAATGGATTACACCGATGACTATCCAAGAAGCATGGAATTGTGCTGATGGTAGTGGTGCTGAATGGAAGAAATCTACCGATGATGAATACAATTCGCTGATAGAAAATAAAGTTTGGGAATTAGTTGAATTACCACCAGGTAGAAAAGCAGTACAAGTCAAATGGGTATTTCAACCAAAGATTAATAGTGATGGAACTTTAGAAAGACGAAAATCACGGTTTGTTGTGAAAGGATATAGTCAAAAGGAAGGAATAGATTATCATGACACTTATGCACCAGTAGCTAAGCTTAAAACCATTCGCTTGTTGATATTATTAGCCAACTGCTTAGGATATAAAATCAAACATTTGGATGTGAAGACTGCATTCTTATATGCAAAGATGTTAGAAGAGATCTATATTGAACAACCAGAAGGATATGAAGTCTCACCTAAAGATAAAAGGCCAGGAAGAAAGTTAGTATGTAAGTTATTAAAAAGTCTCTATGGTACTAAGCAAGCACCGAGGAATTGGAACCTAAATGTTAATCAAACTTTCATTGATGATTTACAATTAAAGCGTTGTCAAGCTGATCCATGTCTTTATTTGCGTCGTTCTAAGAGTGGTGCACTATGGTTAGTTGCTTTATGGGTTGATGATATCATTGCTGCTTATCCAACAGAAGACGAAACAGAATGGTTGGAATATAAAGAAATTATGACTAAGAAATATAAGATGACTGATAAAGGAGATGTAGAATGGATATTAGGAATCAAGATTGAAAGAAATGAAACAGAAAGAACAATAATGATGAGTCAAGTTCAATATATTGAAGACTTGTTAAAATGTTTTGGTCAAGAAAATTCTAAAGAAGATTCCACACCTGAATTACATGGACATATACTAAGTAGAGCTGATTGTCCAACTGATGAAGATGAAATAGAAGCAATGAAACGTGTTCCTTATCGTGCTGCTATTGGTAAACTCTCTTATCTTGCATCTACTACTAGACCTGATATTACTCATGCAGTTCATCAAGTGTCACAGTATCAAAATAATCCAGGAAGATCACATTGGGAAGCTGTAAAGAAAATTATTAGATATTTGAAAGGAACTAAAGAGATGAAGTTGACTTATCACTGTGAGAATCTCTTTTCTTTAACTGATTTGACTCCATCTAACTTTCATCTTTCAGTCTATACTGATAGTGATTGGGGTGGTAATCATAATGATGGTACATCTACTACAGGATACCTAGTACAAATCAATGGACAAACTATTAGTTGGGGTAGTAAGAAACAACATAGTGTAGCTTTATCTACAGCTGAAGCTGAATATATGGCTTTAACTGAAGGTGCAAAAGAATTACTTTGGCAACAGACATTACTGTTAGAAATTCTTCACATGTGTGCAGGACAGGAGGAGAAATTAAAGATTGGAAAAGTCATGAATGAAGAAACAGCACCATCCTTGATTAAAAGCACACTCTATTGTGACAATCAAGCGGCAGTAGCTATGGTGAAGAATGAAACTCATCATCAACGTAGTAAACATATTGCATTGAAATATCATTTCATTCGTGAAAAGGTTGAAAACAAGAAAATGAATGTAGAATGGGTAAATACTCAACAACAATTAGCTGACATATTCACTAAACCACTACCAAGAGACCAGTTCCATATGCTCAAGGATACCATCATGCATTTTCAGGCATTATAAACAAAAAAAACACACATACACAGCATATACCTGCCCATACACACATATAGATACACTAACAGTACTGAGGGATGCATAAATGTTTTGCAGTCATTTCAGAGTAAAGGAAAGGAGGAGTATTGAGATCTATATTCCTTACACTCTTTCATTAACTACCTATTAACCGTTGAGCACGTGCTTCCCATCTTTATATTTCCCATGTTTGCTTTTCCCTACTTTACATAGCACAAACATACTAAGGATAGAAAGAGGATCAGAGAGGAAACAGTGTTTCTCTATAGAAATTGTTTCAACACACTTTCCCAAGTTAGTTTCAATTGTGCTCTTTTCTTTCTGTTTATTCTTTGTCAATTCGTTATCACAATTCATAATCATTTCATACATCAATTGGATTCTATCTCACTAGCACATTGAGAGTGAAGGAATACCAAAGCAGTTAGTGTATGTAACCTACAACATACATATACTGCATACCGAGAGAGAAAGTTAGTGACGTTCATTAGATGTACTTTGTTGTCTTACCTCATATACTTAAAATTTTAGAACACTACAGCACAAACAAAAGCCCGAGGAGATAGAAATACTCTCATGCATAAAGCAAATCAGCATGTCCTTTGATAAGATGTTGTAACAACTCCCATGGATTGGTGCCTCTGTCAGGACAATTACAAGGCTTCGGCAGCAGAAAGGGCTTTTTTTCCCACTTTGCTTTCTGCTTTTTGCTCTTATGTGTCCCTCTGTAGTGTCCATAGAGCGACTTTGGGGGGAATAAAGTGCCACACACACGACACGGTACATCGAATCTACCCAGTTGTTTCAGTAGAAATAAGTGCATATGAGGAGATTTACTGGAATCTTCAAAACGAATAAATGTCTGCAACACATGAATGACCATATCTTGACTTGGTTGAGGACGCACAGGTGTACTGCGGACAACTAGTCCTGTAATTTCCTGCCCGTTCTCCTGACGACGTTTCTGTTCAATTAATGTCCACTCATAACGATCAAAGGCAGTGTGATGATTGGGACAGAGTAGTATGAGATTGCGCAGATCATTGATAGCCGGTGCATTAGGACTGCCCTCTAATAGTTCTGCTCGATGTTCATCAATCACATGCGCCACCTCCACATGGTCAGAATATCCACAAATGATGCACATGCCCCCATCCCGAGCTGTTAAGCCGTGGCTTGATTGTGGCTCTGACTTTGCCTCTTCTGATGTGTGCAAGTCCACTATTGGAGGTGTGATTGGCTGAGACGAACTGAGGCTGAGAGGAGGGCTAAGGGGACCAGTCACAAAGTGAACAACTATGATACCTGAATGACGCTCAGATTCCCACTGGCTGACAAAAGCTTGCCACTCTAATTCTGTAGTAATCTTTCTAACTGATTGTAGAGCTGATGCAGCAGATGAACCAGCACCGCTGAATGGAAAAGCATAGAAGCGAGGTCGCTGCAAACGCTCAGGATCGATCTTAAAATACTCACATGATTGAGCAACTAAATCTGACAGGCTCTTATACCAACGTGGTTGAAAATGCTGCTCAGAATTGAACAGTCGTATCTCCACTGGATTCTGAAAGACTAAGCGCTTCAGCAAACCAACCAATTCTGATGATTCTCCTAGACACATATATAACCATATACATGGACAAATGGAAGAAAGACCACACACAGAAACAGACACACACACACACAAACAGAAAGAGAGAGAGAGAGGATGGCGAGTGTCATACAAACACACAAGATATACAGATATATATATACGGATATATATATAGAAGAGACATACAGACAGAGAGAGGGAGAGAGAGGGACAAAATAACAGATCAAGTTGAGCATCAATATTTCACGTAATCTCATCCCAGTCGACTTGACTGACCTGCAGTGTTATTGATATCCCCAATTGAACATGACAAAATGAACCAAGCAAGATATAGATATACCGATTAATAATAGACAGGTGTCACAGAGATACACAGACCAACAAGCACATATACACACAAAGAGAAAAAGAGATAAATAGACGAAAATATATATGCCATCGTAGTGTATATGAAGGGAAGTCTTACCTTTATCCGCTGACGAATATATTACGCACAACACGTGACGCAGAGAGACAGATACAAAAAGAGATGACATACAAGAGAGAAAGAGCAAGAGAGAGAGAGAGAATCGCATACACGGTCAATTACACTGAAAGGGATAATAGCCATAGGTTGTCAAAGAGCATCAATAAGTCTAATCACTCACCTGATGATAGCAGAATGTTCTCCTTTTTCTGAACTTCCGTCAGACGAGCCTCTAGTTGACTCAGACGATCATGCTTTCTGCTAGCCTTTCTTTCATTGTTTTCCTCTTCAGCTTGTTTGAGCTCAGTCTTAACATCCACAATCTCTTGTTCCAATGCAGCGATTTTACGTGTCACATCTGAGTTGGACAAAGACACATGAAAAACAATCACTAATCAGCACTTAAGTTAAAAAGGCCCACACAGCCACCGTTGGATTTTCTTCATATCTGACCTTCTAATTGACTGTTCTTACTGCCGCTGCTGGACGATATCTGCGCCATTGAACTTGCGCTCGACTGAGCTTGAGTTGGCGTTGGGAGAGATTTATAAGGCAATTTAGAATCCTCACTCATCATCAAAGACTAGTTAGCACAAATAACACAGCAAATTATATGCACAACAGTATAATGAGCGTACGGCCTTACTTTCCTTTCATTGGCCATTTCTGCACTGACAAACATGAATTACCTCTATCTATTGATACTAAGCGTTGGTATTGAAAAGATTGACAGTCACATGTGTTGTACGAAACAAAAATAGAAGCATCGTAAAGTGGTAGAATATGAGCACAAATGGTTGCAGCGCGCAAGACTCATGGGGATGCGCGAGATGTATTACCTATACGAATGGTGTGTCGAACAAATACTTTTCAAAAGGCTCTCAAAACTAAGAAGAAATGAAGTTAATGACAAAGAGGCTTAGCAGATGAAGACAAAGAAAAGCACAGAAAAGTGGAAATAAAAAATCACGAAGTGAGTTCCAGCAGATCCAGTTCGTGATGGGAGCGCATTTCACAGTGATAAATGCAATGATGTATGATTCAGTATTTCAACTCCCTTTCTCATCCATGTGTTTGATAAGCGTATTGTACTTACATTCAATCAGTATTCAAAGGAGAAGAAAATCAATGAAGAGAAAAGGAAAAGCAATACAGAAGGTTATACAACTAGCAGAAATGGACACAGACGGTATAAGAATATTGTTTGAAAGTCAATTCCACTGTCACAAACATAACATCAATCAATAGATGAGCAATGAGGATTAGATTTTTCAAGCACTGAGATTGAGAAAGAAAGCAAAAAAAGTGAAACATAGAAAGACACATGAAGAAAACATGGAAAATAGGTTGGACACATACAAACATTCAGAGTGCATATCGTTCCTCTGTTTTTATTCTCTCTCTCTCTCTCTCTCTCTCTCTCTCTCTCCCTTTCCCTTCCTGTATGAGTGTACATCATAGAGCTGTCTAACCTCTCACGATTAGACCAAGGATGAAAGAGGAGAGAGTACAAGAAAACACATACAATAACATAACCACACACAGACTGTATGTATAGCACTGACCAGTGAAATAGAATTTGCGTTCTGTTTTCTCTTTGTATCTTCGGTCTTTACCCTATCATAACATATCAATAATACAACGTAAAAATTGCAGCTTAGAATTCAAGCATTAGCAAGAGAAAGAAAGAAAAAATGTTAAAGGATCGAGAAATAGATTAACAAGCATGGAAAATAGGTTAAATACATGCAAGTATAAAGCTTGCATATCGTTCTTCCGTTCTCATACTCCATCTCTTTTTCTAATATCCCTCAGCGTATGCGGACATTACATCCCTGTCTAACGCATGGGGAGATATGAACAAAGAGGAGAGAAGAGGATAGAGGACAAGAAGACACAAAAAAGAACATTACAACACACATACGTTTACATGTATCACTGACCAGTGAAATATACTCTGTCTTCTGTCTTCTCTCTTTCTCTTCAGTCTTTACTTTGACTGTTAGTCTTCTCTATGATGCGTATTTCTATCCTTAGAATAGAATGAAAAGATGAAAAAATAAGAAGAGCACAAAAGAGGAAAGAAAGAAGAAGAGAGGAAAGAGGAAAACAACAGAGTGGAAGTGATCACCCACAGATGAAGTGTATTCTTTCTCTTTCTCTTCTATATGTATATGTGTGTCCTATGTGTTCTCTGTATTTCCTTCCTTCCTTCCTTCCTTCCTTAGTCTCTTTTCTCGTTCATTTTTTCGCGGATTTTTTTCTTTTTTTTTCTCGCGCGAATCAAAGATTGAGAATCATGATGATTCAATGAATGAAAAGAATTGACCATGAAATGAAAATTGATTCTCAATGAAAATTCGGAATTCGAAGGGAAAAAAAATCGAAAGAATTTCATAGAAGAGAGTACAGAAACAGCACATTGAAAAGGAGGCATGATGGAGGTGTCAATAGCCAGATATGCTCTCCATGATAATGGCTAAGGCATGTGAATGCGTTCCTTGAATTCCCACTTCATGTTTCTTTAATATGCTTTCTATGATATTCTCTATATCCATTGTTATTATTCATACTGAAGACAATCACACACAAATTTCATCATACATAGTGAGTGACAGATCACAGCACACTGTGTTTATATACTCATGCCATTCATCTGACACATGCATCTGCTGCAGTCTTGATGTGTCCTGTTAATCATGGGCTGCTATGGTAGCCATTGACAACACTGAAACACCTAGACTATGAATATATATACATGAAACATCATACATAGCATAAGCTCAGATGCACATGATCCGCCCCCATTCGATACGCTATCTTCATAGTGGCCTATCATAATATCCCTATGCTGTGTGTATCCTCCTGTGGCATATGCTGTCCATTGTTAGTCGTTGTCCACCACTTTAGCCTTTATAAATCGCGTCTAGTTTTATCGTCGAATTGGGAAGCTTTCCAGCACATTGGGATCCTAAGCTTAGAATTCCACGTGGACAAGTTGT
>JADMIO010703523.1_pt1 | contig 10176 bp, 7 predicted proteins | sample 8958161 | NCBI WGS metagenome assembly JADMIO01 (sample SAMN16585339, study PRJNA669376) | soil metagenome | isolation source: Crop rotation soil | place: USA: Cullars Rotation, Alabama | collected 2011
GCCGCGACTTCAAGTCACGTGAATTCCAAGCTTCGGATCCCACTGTGCTGGAAAGCACAGTCAGGTCCGGCCTTATCGAGGCTCGCCAGCGAGGAAGGTCGTCTTTGAATTCAGCGGTCAATTCCCGGTAAAGTTGGCCTCTCAGGTCGGTGTACTTGGTGGCGATTTCCCGCACCTTGTTCTGAGCTTCAATAATTCCTGCTTCGTTGCGCTTGACCTGCAGCATGAAGACGATCGCCACCAGCAGGAAGATCATCATCAGGCCGGTCATGAGATCGCTGAGCGGCACCCAGTGGTCTTCCTGGGGTCTGGCTTTGGTCGCTCTAGAATCCAGCGCCGACATGCTAAGCTCCCTTGGCCAATTGCACGACCGCGCGCAGCCGTTCGGTCAGCGGCGTATAGTCCTCTACAAATTGCTTGGAGAGGGCGGTGAGTTGCCGGCCCAACGACGAGATCGACCTTGAGAGTTCATTTTCAATCGCGGTATCGAGCTTGACGATCTGGTCGTTTGTCTTGTCCGCGAGTGATCGGAAATGATCGTTGATTTGGGTATTGGCGGACTGTGTGGCTTCGAGGAGCAGATTGCGGACGTCGACAATGGAGGCCTGCAGGGCATCGGCGCTCTCGCGTACTGCTTTCGTCATACCCTCCTGATTTTGCTTCACACCGAACGTCATCTGCTCCGTCAGTTGCAGTATTTTGCCCTCCAGTTCAGGCAAGGCGCCTGACGCGCTGACGAGTAATTTTCCGAGATGCTCGATGGACGTCGAAATCTGGGTTCGTTGAGTTTCAAGCCCCCGAAGCAGCTTACTCAAGCCCTCTGCATGTGCGCTGAACGTTTCCGTCTTGGCGACGATCGCCTCGTATCGTGAGGTCGCGACCGCCATGTTGTTTGCTGAGCGAGTCTGCTGTTCGATCATTTCGCCGATTTGCTCGCGGTAGCGTTGCTGCCAATCCAGAAGCGCTCCGACGGCATTGTTCAGTTGCTTGAAGTTTTCGCCAAACTGCTCCGTGATCCTGGAATTGAAATCGCGGATCACTTTCTGCAGCGCGATGATGAGAGCCTTGGAGTTGCTTTCTGCGAGCTTTTGCATGAAGGCGGCCTGCGACCGGCTCAATGTATCGAGTCGACTATTGGTGTCCTCACGCATCAGCTTCAGTTGCGAGATCAGGGTTGACTCGTCGGCGCCGACCAACGCTTGCTGAATTCGGCCGAGTTGACTGTAGAGGTCGTCTACGCTCGCTCCGTTTGATGCGTCGGAGGTTTCAGATCGAGCCCTGACGCCGAACAGTGCAAATCTGAGCTTCAGCGAGAGCGCGGCGCCTACGCCGACCACCGATGCGATGAAGGCCGTCTTGAGCCCGTCGAGGAGGGCCGGGATGCTTGCATCGATCTTGTTGGGATCGAATTCATAAAGTCCCTCGGCAATTCCAAGGAATGTGAAAAAGATGCCGGCCGTTGTGAATATTGAAGGTCCTTCGTGAACCGTATGCGCGTTGTATTTGAACAGGTGCGCGAGCAGTGCGCACGCCATGAGCGTTGCCACGGCCCACTGCGTGATGAGTGGCAGTGACAAGAAGAGCTGCCAGACACTGTTTCCGAGTGAGAATGTCTTCTCCATTGTAGTGCGCCCCCTCGTTCAACTCTTCCAGCCGATCACGACGCCGTTTTCCGGGTAGACGCGGTTTGAAAACCGGTTGTTGCCTGTTTGGCCATATTTCCAGGTCTCCTTGCTCTTTGATCGGATGATTTCGCGCGCGATGTCGGCCGGACTGCCCCAGGACTCGGCGAGTTGCCGGCGGGGGGCGTGGACGAAGAGGACGGTGACACCAGGCTGGCGCCAGGCGCGGGGGCTTGTTTGGCTCGTGCGGCCGGGGGAACTGATGGGATGACGCCCGGAGGGGGAGTGCCTGCCTCGGGACACTCCGCGCGATCGTTCACGTCAACGATGGACAAACAGTGCTGAGCGGCATCGCTTCGATCCTGAGAAGCAGCGATGCCGCACATCGATGTCAGCAATGGGAACGCCGCACATCGTCCAAACGGGGAGAAGGTTCGCATACGCGCGCAGTACATCCGACCAGGAAAAACAACCTATGGTCGTAACCTACATGACTTTTGCGCAACGACGAAATGCGGCGAAACCCGTGCCAAAACGAAACGGCCGGGTCGTTTCCGACCCGGCCGCTACAAACTCAACTTGACGCTTAAGCCTACGCGACTGGACTCAACTCACACGGCCCCAGTCAGCCCCAGCTCGAAAATCCGTTAGCTCGCCTTCTTCGCCGGCGCGGCATCGCCCAGCTTCTTCTGGATCGCGCGCTTCAATTCCAGGGCCCTCGGAGAGAGCGCGGTGGCGCGAGCCTTCAGCAGGAATGCGTCGAGGCCGCCATTGTGGTCGACGCTCTTGAGCGCATTGGTCGAGACGCGCAGGCGCACGTTGCGGCCCAGCGCATCCGAGATGAAGGTGACGTTGCACAGGTTCGGCAGGAAGCGCCGCTTGGTCTTGATGTTGGAGTGGCTCACCTTGTGGCCCACCTGGGGGGCCTTGGCCGTCAGTTCACAGCGCCGCGACATCGCGAAAATCCTCTTCCATCACCGCCCGTGGATCGGCGCGCGTCGCGCCCCGCGGGGGTCCAAAATCTCGTCCATTTCCAGGAACCGCGGACGTATAGGGGCAAAGGGGGCGGCGCGTCAAGGTTTTATCGGGCCGCCGCGGGCCTGCCGAAAGCGCAGGTTTGGCAAGCGTTTCAGGGGCTTAACCACCATATAAAGGGCGCAATCGGCGCCCATCATGGTTCCGCCTGACAATGTGAGTTGTGCCGGACCCACTGCTGCATAGATGATCGTGAGCACGCGCCCAAACCAGGACGTCGCCTTGGGAGTATCCTTGGGGTATTTCACCAGCGCCCATCTGCTGCGGACGGCCGCTTTTGGCCTCGCGCTCGCGTGTGCGATGTCGGGCAGCGGCAGCGCATATGCGCAGGGCAAGGTCGAGGCGCACTACGAGGCCTCGCTCGCCGGCATTCCCGTCGGCAAGGGCACATGGGCCATTGAAATTGCCGAAGACGGCTATTCGGCTGCCGCGCAAGGCGCAACCGCGGGTCTCTTGAAGGCGTTTTCCGGCGGCACCGGTACGGGCGCATCGCAGGGCCGCGTCGTCAACGGCGCGCTGGTGCCGTTGGCTTATGTCGCCTCGATCAATTCGAAGAAGTCCGAGACCATTCACATCAATCTTGCCGGCGGCAACGTGAAGGATTTTTCGATCGAGCCGGAGCCGCCGGTCGATCCGGATCGGATCGTCGTGACCGAGGCGCACAAGAAGGGCGTGGTCGACCCGATGTCGAGCTCGCTGGTGCGCGTGCCCGGCACCGGCGAGGTGGTCTCGCCCGAGGCCTGCCGCGGCAACACAGCCGTGTTCGATGGCCGGCTGCGCTACGACCTCAAGCTCGATTTCAAGCGCATGGAAACGGTGAAGGCCGAGCGGGGCTATTACGGCCCGGCGGTGGTCTGCGCCATCTACTTCACGCCGATCGCAGGCTATATCCCCGATCGTCCGGTCATCAGATATCTGAGCACCGAGCGGAAGATGGAAATCACGCTGGTGCCGATCGCAGGCACGCGCTTCCTCGCCCCGTTCAGGGTCTACATCCCGACGCCGTTTGGCCCGGCCGTGCTGGAGGCCACCCAGTTCCACAGCACCCCCCTGCCGCCAAAGGTGGCAAAGACGCAGTGAGCTTCGCTTCACCCTCTCCCACAAAGGGAGAGGGTGCTGCAGCGCTAACCGACGAAATCGGAATCACTGTTGACTCTTCCCGGCTTCTGATTCGACTCCGCTGCAGCGAAAACTTAAGGAATGGCGGCCGAAAACATCGCCTTGTTGGAACGCCGTAAACTTGATCTAGTGGGATCTCACCGGCTCCGGCGCGAGATATTGCGGTGAACGAAGCCGGAAATACATCGGAGTCAGCGATTCGGGCGCGATTCGTTCCAGACTCGTTCGCAAGACTTAAAATCGCGGCGTTTCGGGTGGCCCGGCGTCGCAAAGTGAGACAGAAAACCCCTAGAAAATATGGCCTTCTCTCCTTCCCACGGCACGTTCGCCCATGAACGGGCGCCTGGCGCCGGCGTTACCGCCGTGCTCGGGCCGACCAACACCGGCAAGACGCATCTGGCCATCGAGCGGATGCTTGGCCATTCGTCCGGGCTGATCGGCCTGCCGCTGCGGCTGCTTGCGCGCGAGGTCTATAACAAGATCGCCGATCGCGCCGGGGTGGACGCCGTGGCGCTCGTGACCGGCGAAGAGAAGATCAAGCCGAAGAGCCCGCGTTACTGGGTGTCGACCGTCGAGGCGATGCCGCGCGACATCGACGTGTCGTTCCTCGCCGTCGACGAGATCCAGATCGCGGCTGATCTGGAGCGGGGGCACGTCTTCACCGACCGCATGCTCAACCGCCGCGGACGCGACGAAACGCTGCTGCTTGGCGCTGCGACAATGCGCCCCATCATCGAGAAACTGTTGCCCGGCGCCTCCATGGTGACGCGGCCGCGGTTGTCGACGCTGGAATTCGCCGGCGACCGCAAGATCACGCGCCAGCCGCGGCGCACCGCGATCGTCGCCTTCTCGTCCGATGAGGTCTACGCCATTGCAGAGTTGATCCGCCGCCAGCATGGCGGCGCGGCTGTCGTGCTCGGATCGTTGTCGCCACGCACACGCAATGCGCAAGTGGAGATGTTCCAGAACGGCGACGTCGATTATCTCGTCGCCACCGATGCTGTCGGCATGGGCCTCAATCTGGACGTCGATCACGTCGCCTTTGCCTCAGACCGCAAATATGACGGCTACCAGTTCCGCCGCCTGACCCCGGCCGAATTCGCCCAGATCGCCGGCCGCGCCGGCCGCGCCACCCGCAACGGCACGTTTGGGACGACGGGGCGCTGCGCGCCGTTCGAGCCCGAGCTCGTCAATGCGCTGCAGAACCACGCATTCGACAGCGTGAAAACGCTGCAATGGCGCAACGCAAAACTGGATTTTTCCTCGCTGGGCAGCCTGCAGGTGTCGCTGGCGCTGCCGCCGCAGCACGAGGGGCTGACGCGGGCGCCGACCGCCGAGGACATGCGCGTGCTCGAGCACGCTGCCCGCGACGGCGACGTGCGCGACATGGCGCATGGCGCCAAAGCCGTCGAGCGGCTGTGGGACGCTTGCGCCATCCCCGACTACAGAAAGCTGTCGCCGGCCGCGCATGCCGAACTCGTGACCACCATCTTCGGCTTCCTGATGAAGAATGGCCGTATTCCCGATGCGTGGTATGCAACCCAGGTCGACCAGGCCGACCGCGTCGACGGCGATATCGACACGCTGTCGGGCCGGATCGCGCAGATCCGCACCTGGACCTTCGTCGCCAACCGGCCGGACTGGCTGGCCGATCCCGAGCACTGGCAGGGCGTGACGCGGGGAATCGAAAATAAATTGTCAGATGCGCTCCATGAACGACTTACGGAGCGTTTCGTTGACCGCCGTACCAGTGTATTGATGCGCCGCCTGCGGGAGAACACCAGTTTGTCTACGGAAATCGGCAAGACCGGCGAAGTGATTGTTGAGGGCCATACCATCGGCCGGCTCGACGGCTTTACCTTTGCGCCCGATGCGGCGGAAGCCGGCAGCGACGCCAAAGCCCTGCAGGCCGCAGCCCAGCAGGTCCTGGCGCGCGAGATCGACACACGGGCCGAAAAGCTCGCCGCCGCGCCCGACGACCAGTTCGTACTGACCTCCGACGGCACCATCCGCTGGACGGGCGATGCGGTGGCCAAGCTCGTGTCGGCCGAGGACGCGCTGCATCCGCGGCTGCGCATCATCGCCGATGAACGGCTGACAGGCGCCCCGCGCGAGGCGGTCCAAACGCGGCTCGATCTGTGGCTGAAGACGCATATCGAAAAGCTGCTCGGGCCGTTGTTTGCGCTTTCGAAGGCCGAGGACGTCACCGGCATCGCGCGCGGCATCGCTTTCCAGCTGGTGGAAGCGCTGGGCGTGCTGGAGCGCGCAAAAATTTCCGCCGAGATGAAGGATCTCGACCAGCCCTCGCGCGCATTGCTGCGCAAATACGGCGTGCGGTTCGGCGCCTACCACATCTATTTCCCGGGGCTGTTGAAGCCCGCCGCGCGCGCCCTCGCCTTGCTGCTGTGGGCGGAGAAGCAGAGCAATGTCGATCTCGCCACGCTCTCCAGCGCGCAGCATATGGCAAGTTCCGGCCGCACCTCGTTTGCCGTCGACAAGAGCCTGCCGCGCGATGCCTATCGCATGCTTGGCTATCGCCAGTGTGGCGAACGCGCGGTGCGCGTCGACATCCTGGAGCGGCTTGCCGATCTGATCCGCCCGGCGCTGTCCTGGCGGGAAAATTCGCCGGGCGAGAAGCCGGCCGGCGCCTTCGATGGCCGCAGCTTCGTGGTGACGCAGGCGATGACCTCGCTCACGGGTTCGGCGGGCGAGGATTTTGCCTCGATCCTGCGCGCGCTCGGCTACCGCATGGACCGTCGCCCGCCGCTGCCCGAGAAGCCGAAGGTGGAAGCGTCCGCAGCCGAAACGCCGGTGGCGGAAAATGTCGCCGAAATCTCCGGCGATCCGCAGCCGTCGGCGGCGCTGCTGCCCGAGGTCACGATTTTGGCCGCCAATGACAACCAGCCGGTGCCGGCTGCGGTCGCGGCGGAGCCGGAAGCTGTGCCAGAGGCGGAGGCGGTTGCCGCGCCCGAGGCAGCATCGGTGGCAGATGCTGCACCCGTTGCCGAGGCCCCGGCAGAGCCTGTCACTGAAGCGGCGACTGCGCCGGACGCACCCGCTGAAGCCGTGCCTGCGGATGCCGTCAGCGAAGCTGCGCCTGCGGAAACGGCATCGGTGGAAGCACCGGGCGGTGAAGCTGCGCCTGCTGCAGACGCTGAAGCCGTGCCCGCAACGCCGGCGGAGCCGGTGCTGGTCGAAGTCTGGCGTCCCGGCGGGCGTTCCGACGAACGCCGTCCGCGTCACGAGCGCGGTGGACGTCATCGTCATCAGCGCAAGGCTGATGGCGCGCAAGTTGCAACGGGCGATACCGTGGCGCAGCCGGTCGAGGGCACGCCTGGCGGTGAACAAAAATCCGGCGAGCATCGCGGACGTCGCGACCGCCACCGCGATTTCAGGAAGCCCCGCGAAGGCGGCGAAAGCGCGCCGCGCCCGGAAGCGCGTGACGGCAAGCCCGAAGGCAAGCGTGACGACAAGCGCGGCGAACGTCGCTTTGAAGGCAAGGGCAAGGACCGCGACGAGCGTCGTGACAAGTTCAAGGAACGCGGCGGCCGCGACAAGGGCGGCCGCGGCGATCGTCGTGACCGCGAGCAGGGACCGGCGCTGCGCCAATATGCGTCGAGCGCCAATCCACGCGATCGCGGCGCGGCCGATCCCAACTCGCCCTTCGCTAAGCTCGCGGCGCTCAAGGAACAGCTCGCGCGCAAGGACTAATCTTCGCTTGGTTATTTGCGCATGATCTTGTCGGAAAAGGGCGCAACACTTTTTTCCGGATCATGCACTCAAGAGATCAGCTTGGACCGGCAGCGTCTCGACAAATGGCTCTGGCATGCGCGGGTGGTGAAGGCCCGCACAAGCGCCGCCGCGCTTGTCGAAAGCGGTCATATCCGCATCAACGGCGTGCGCGAAAAATCGCCGGGGCATGCGGTGAAGGTCGGTGACGTCGTCACCATTGCGCTCGACCGCGGGGTGCGGCTCTTGAAAGTGACCGGCTTTTCCGAGCGGCGGGGCGATGCCAAGTCGGCCCTCGTGCTCTACGAAGATTTGCAGTCGCCCCGACAATAGCTATCTGCAGATGTGCTGGCAGGGGATACGAAAACGCCCGTTTCGGGCGGGCCGGTTCCCTTGCGGCAGCGCACATCCTGCGCTAGGCAACCCACTGAAAATTACCAATAAGACCGTCCGGAGCGTTGGATGACTTACGTCGTCACTGAGGCCTGCATCAAGTGCAAGTACACCGACTGCGTCGAGGTCTGCCCCGTCGATTGCTTCTACGAGGGCGAAAACATGCTGGTGATCCACCCGGACGAATGCATCGACTGCGGCGTGTGCGAGCCGGAGTGCCCGGCTGACGCCATCAAGCCGGATACCGAGCCCGGGCTCGAAAAGTGGCTCGAGGTCAACAACGAGTACGCCAAGAGCTGGCCGAATATCACCCAGAAGAAGGACCAGCCCGCCGACGCGAAAGAATTCGAGGGCGTGGAGGGCAAGTTCGAGAAATATTTTTCTCCGGCCCCCGGGACGGGCGACTGATTCGTTGGTTGCCCCAAAACTGCAGTTAGGGCCGCTCCGGACCGAATAAAGTCCGTCCATTTAACCCTAATTGCGTAAGACAGCTCCAAAACCGCCCCTCATACGCCCGGAATCGGGCGTAAATCATTGATTTTTGCGGAAAATGTGCTATATTGGGCACATTCTAGCCGAACCCGTCAGCCTCGCTTGGCCCCAATGGGTTCCCGTCAAAAACCTTCGAACAGGGGCGTGGCCGTTTCCCGCGCGCAGGCTGTGTCACAGAAAACGCGTAAACAGAGTGCTTCCAAGACCGCCAAGAAAACCGCTGCGGTGAGCCGCGGCGCATCGAAGGGCCGTGCCAAGGCGTCCGCAAAGGACGCCAAGAAGGCGGCTGCAAAGTCCTCCAATAAAAGAAGCGCAATGCCGAACAAGACTGCAAAAACTGTCGCGAAAGCGGCCGGTTCGAAGTCGACTGCTTCGAAGGCTCCGGTGAAGGCCGCTGCGAAAACTGCCCTTGCCAAGCCTTCTGCCGCGAAGCCTTCCGCAGTGAAGCCTGCCGTAGCCGCAAAACCCGTCGTCGCCCCGAAGGCCGCCGCGAAACCTGTTGCTGCGCCGCGTCCTGAAGAGAAGAAGCCGCTGACCCAGCGCCAGGGCTTCAAGACCAACGAATTCGTCGTCTATCCCGCCCATGGCGTCGGCCAGATCCTCGCCATCGAGGAGCAGGAGATCGCGGGCGCCAAGCTCGAACTGTTCGTGATCAACTTCATCAAGGACAAGATGACGTTGCGCGTTCCGACCGCGAAGGTCGCCAATGTCGGCATGCGCAAGCTGTCCGATCCGGCGCTGGTCAAGAAGGCGCTCGAAACGCTGAAGGGTCGTGCCCGGGTCAAGCGCACCATGTGGTCGCGCCGCGCCCAGGAGTACGAAGCAAAGATCAACTCGGGCGATATCGTCGCGATCGCGGAAGTGGTGCGTGACCTCTATCGTTCGGAATCCCAGCCCGAGCAGTCCTACTCGGAACGCCAGCTCTATGAAGCGGCGCTCGACCGCCTGTCGCGCGAAATTGCCGTCGTCCAGCACGCGACGGAGACCGAGGCGATCAAGGAAATCGAGAGCCAACTCGCCAAGAGCCCGCGCCGCGGTGCCAAGACCGAAGGTGATGCGGTTGCTGAAGGCGACACCGAGGGCGAAGAAGATGCCGACGCCGAGGGCGACGATGCCGCCGTCGAGGACGAAGCGGCCTGAAAGAATCCCAAGACCTGACATGAAAGCCCGGCAGAGATGCCGGGCTTTTTGTTTTGCGCGAGGCCAACGGCGCTGTCGCGCTGCCGCCGCAGTTTTCGGCTGTGCTTGTTCGCACGACGATTGGCCGCACAATCTCTGACTTGCAGATTAGATCGATTGCGCCCTATGATTGTGTCGCCAGCGAGACCACAGCTACCCCAATTTCCGGGGGAGGCCACCCAATTTCCGGGAGATTGCCGTGACCAATTCGCCGAGCGACAAACAAGCCAATCCTATCGTGACGTTGCGCTCGCTGACGAGCGCGCCCCAGGTGGAATCCGGGCTGGAAGATCCGAAGCGAAAGGCACAAGAGGATCGCTACCAGCGCCTCGTCGCGAAGATCGCAGCCGAGTCTGACAAGAGCGGCCCCAATGTCCTGATCACGGTGCAGGACAAAGAAACGTCGCTGATGCAGAGCGCGCTCGCGGAAGCTGCGCAGGAAGCCCAGGCGCTGCAGACCGGCGGGCTCGAGGCCCAATTCGGCGAAGGCATCACCGGCGGCGACATCGTGGGCTGGGCGCTCAGTCTTCTCGATCACACCGATCCCAATCTGAAGCATCCGATCAAGCGCCCGCTCGACGACAAGATCGGCAGTTTTGCCGACGCC
>JADMIO010768931.1_pt1 | contig 10176 bp, 10 predicted proteins | sample 8958161 | NCBI WGS metagenome assembly JADMIO01 (sample SAMN16585339, study PRJNA669376) | soil metagenome | isolation source: Crop rotation soil | place: USA: Cullars Rotation, Alabama | collected 2011
GGCGCTGTCTGCTGCGATCTTTACATCTACATCAAGCGTTTCCACAGCGTTTACGAAGGTACGATAATCGCGATTTGCTGCTCCGGCGCTAACGATTAGCGGTTTGGAAAAAGAAGAATCTTTCGCGGGACGGAAGAACCTCGTATCCACTCCATATCCTGTGTTGATAACGCGCGATTCCGGTATGCCAAATTTATTTACGAGCATGGTTTTTAGTTGCTCAGAAAGACACAGGAATCGCACATGGTCCATACAGCGGACGGCCTCCATTGCGTCAGCGTATCTCACCACGAAACCATGCGTTATGACATAGAGCGGTAGACGGTGTTTTTGCGTCCACTCATCCAGCGCCAGAGGCAAACCGACATCCTCACCGGTCGCGAGAACGGTATCCAAAGGAGGGCCAACCGAAGAGACAACACGGGGCATTCCCCAGGCAAGCGAGCCTTCTGCCTTCAAGACTTCAAATCGCTCGGGATCCAACCGCTTCAAGTCGTCGTAATAGAACGCCCTCGCGTTGTTACGACGCAGAAACAGAATGTACTCATGAATTGGATAACGCCTGTTTTCAATTTGTGCGAGGATCTGTGGCTGTTTAAATGCGCCAATGACGAAACCAATATTCCGCGGCAAGACGGACCTCCCACATTACCCGGACTGAGACCCGCATTCTAGTACATGCTTGCGCGGATTCCGCAGTCAATCTCATTGACGTGTTTCTTAGTCAAAAGCGACAATAACTTCCCCCAGACTATTCGTGAACTCATAGCACGATGAAGATCAGTGTAGTCATTGCTACTCGAGACCGGGCTGAACTCTTAAGGAAGACTTTGTTGTCACTAGCCAACCAGAGTTTTCCGAAGAGCGAGTTCGAGGTCCTGGTTTGTGATCACGGCTCGACCGATCATACGGTTGAAGTGTGCAGCTCTTTCGAGACCGTGCTCGATCTGCGAGTAATTGATGTCCCGTTTGAAGGGTACAGTATTCAACGGCCAAAGAATGCCGGCATTTATCTGGCAAGGCATGAACTGGTGGTTATTCTGGACTGTGGAATAATCTGTCCACCTCAATTTCTTACGGCGCATCGGGAGTCGTATGAGAACAATCAGCGAGCGTTCACTTCCGGTCCGGTTTACGGGATAGAGTGCGACGAGGAGGACGAATTCTGGAGAGCGCTCGACCCTTCCGCCTGCCCCACCTCATTTACTCCCACAAAGATGCTGACGGACTTGCGCCTTGAGATGCTATCAACCTCGCGTCACGCTCCCTGGTTGCTCTGTTGGGGGTGTAACTTCTCTGCCAGGAAAGAAGACCTCATTCACATCGGCGCGTATGATGAATCATTCGTCGGCTGGGGGTGGGACGATACAGATGTCGCCATTGGGCTTCACCGGCTCGGGCTGTCGTTCGTATTTCCATTATCGGCCTGGTGCTTTCATTACCCACACCCTCGCAGGCCTTTCGCGGAGCGAGCAGAGCAGAATTTACAGAACTGGATCCGGACATATAAAAAGTATCCGATGCCTGAGCTCGAACTGGAGGAGGCATCAGGGTTTCAGGATTACGATCTGAATATCCAGCGATTGATAAGCACGTTGCAATCACGTGAGCAGGACATACCGAGGATAAGTTCCTTTCTGGAAGGGAATCAGTTGAATAACCACGGAAGACTTTTATTCTGGGGCTTTCGGGATGATCTCGATCCTGATTCAAACCTTCGGGTTGTTTCTCCTTTGGGCCAACGCGACCGGGAAAATTCTTTGTACTCCTTCGGGCTTCGCACTCCCTTTGATGATGGTGCGTTCGACCAGGTAATCATGAGCTCATACTGGCGGTTTCTGGCTGCCAGTCTGAGTTCCGGTCGACGGCGAGCTCTCTACTATATTTTGAAGGAGGCATGCAGAGTGGGAAGCCACGTGATTCTGGATGAGTTGGATCGCGTAGACGAGGAAGCCTTCAAGATCCTTTTGGAAGAGAAAGCGCAGCTCGAGCAGGAAAGTATTCGCAGAGATGCGTTTATCCTGCGGGGACGGAAGTAAATGCTTACACTCTTTACGACTCCGAAACCCTTCAAAGGACATATAGCCATTATTCAGCGCAATGCTATCCGCAGTTGGACCCTGCTCAAGCCAGCCTGCGAGATTATTCTTTTTGGAGACGAAGAGGGCGCGAGGGAAGCCGCCGAGGAAATGGGAGTCCGCCACGTCTCATCCCTCCAGCGAAATGATCGCGGCACTCCGTTATTGAACGATCTGTTTGATCAGGCTCGGCGCCTCGCTTCGAACGAGATACTCGGCTGCATTAATGCCGATATTATTTTGATGGACGATTTCGTGCAGGCAGTCAGGCAGGTCTTGTCCTGGAGATTGCGTTTTCTGATGGTAGGGCAACGCCGCAATCTCAACATTGATCGAACTTTAAATTTTGGACCAGGATGGGAAGAGCGTCTCAAAAAGCAGGTCGACGAAGAAGGAGAGTTCTATACGGGAATAGACTACTTCGTTTTTCCGAGAAATCTTTGGGGGCAGATTCCACCGTTTGCTGTTGGACGTTTTTACTGGGACAACTGGCTACTGTATGGAGCGCGTCTGCGCAAGGCACCGGTCGTCGATTGCAGTCAAGCAGTTACGGCCGTGCACCAGAATCACGACTACGCTCACTTTTCAAACCATATTGAAGATGCCGCCAAAAGCAGCGAGGCAAGGCTTAATCGAGAACTGCTCGGAGGAGCGCGTAATTGTTTTACGACTTTTGAAGCCACACATCAGTTAACGCTTCAGGGTATCAGGTCAAGATGTCGCGGCTGCTATCCGGTATGCGTCTGTATGTTGGGACCAACCTAGGAGATTTCTCTGTGCAACCTCGGTGTTCTCTGTGTCTCTGTGGTTGTTATAACTCGAATTTCTATAACCACAGAGACACAGAGAACACCGAGGTGGCACAGAGAACCCCGTTTGTTTTCAGCGATGCTGCGTTCGACTAGCAGGTCGGACCACCGGGACTATTAAAGCATCCGGTCGCGTCTGTCATGGCGCTGCTCTGATCGTGCAGAACATTCTCAACCATCTTCTGCAATTCAATTTTGAACCCGCTATTTCCCAGCAGCTCGACAGATGCTTCCGGCAGGCTGGCTACAGGATTTTGCTCTGGATTGATTTGATTTTTTTCTTGCATTTTGTGCTACTCCCTTTCAGTGAGTTGTGTATTGTTGTGGCTGCTCGGAAAAGAGCTGGACCAGATTATTGAACTTTCTGTCTTTGTCTCCCTGAGTACAGGTTGTGACGAGGCGACTCCCAGTCTTTCGTCCATCGACGACACGGCAGGTACCGCCACATATGTACCGGATATCACACGTGTCGCAACCCTCGACGTGATCTACATCAACCAAGCGCGTCATGTTTTTCAAAAGCGAAATTATTTCCGGCACCTCATAATCATCGACGTGGCAAACAGGACCATCAAGAAGATGACATGGATAAACCGTTCCATCCGGACCGACTACCAACTGCTCGCAGTAACCACACCCGGAAGAGCCGCGAGTGATTCTCGGTCCTTTCTCGCCATTAACTCGAGCCATAAAAGTCTCGACGATAGGCTGAGTATCGCCAATATCCGGCGACTCGTTGAGATTCGAACCCCTTCCGTACGGCGTGATTCCGAAGCTCAGTTTGAATTCAAGAGGCGTGTGGGCATATCTTTGCGCGAAGCTCAGGAAGTTTGCTTTCCACGACTCCCAATTCTCCTGCATAACGCACATTCCCACGCGCAGCGGAGTGCCCTGTTCGAGCAACGTGTCGATCGCTCGCAGGATCCGCTTGTAAGTCCCTTTACCACGTATCAAATCGTTGGAAGCTTCATCCGGACCGTCAAGACTTATCTGCATCTGGTCAACGTTTTCTTTTATTGCATCAGCGAAGCGTGGGACCAGAATGCCGTTTGAAAATAGCGTTACATGCAGGCCAATTTCCTTGGAGTGACGCATTATCTCCACGCAGCCCTTATGCATAAGCGCCTCACCACCAGTAAAGAGCACGCGCTCACCGCCGTTGTCGGTGAAACTATCGGCAAGTTTCATCCAGCGTTCTGTCGAGAGCTCCCCACTGCGGTCAACATGAGGACTGGAATCGGCGTAACAGTGAATGCATTCGAGTTGGCACGCCTTAGTTAAGTGAAATCTGGAAAATTTCTCTGGTGTTGGGACCTTGCGTTCCGTATAGCCCCGGATGCCGGCGATACATCCCGCCATCGCAAGACGCCCGATGAGCCGCGAAACCGACTGCCACGCAGTCTGTGCACTAATTCCATTAGACAATTGCAGAGAGCTCGTGAGTGCGGCCGGCGATTCCCCGTTCTTCAAGCGTACGAGGAGTTCGTGGTCTTTATCGTCAAGTACGATGACGCCCGCTTCCAATACCGCAACCCAAAGGTGCTGTCCACTGATGAGACGATGCGCGAGCTGACTGACGAGGCGCAGCGGCTGGTCCAGGTCAAAATAATATTCGTCCTTCTCACCTTTTACGAAGGCCGATTCGGCGCTTGGTTTTATGTTAGGAGGGAAAGACTTAGAGTGCCGGCCGTTACCATTTCCGTTCGCCGGAGTTATCGCAGATTCGCGGCTGGTTGTTTGGCTCTGCGCCACAATTTCGCGGAGCTCTCGCGACAAAGCCTCCAGCTTCTGACGTTGATCCGTCTCCGCGCTCTTGCTCGAACAACTACCGCAGCCTCCGCCCGAACTTGTATTGGTATTGAGAACCGGAAGACTAACCAGCGTGGAATGAGGAAGCATCACTACACCTCCGAAGGGTCTGGCAGCCCCTTAATACTGTTTTGGATCCGCGACGTCGTGTTACGTTTCGCGTCAGGTGCGATTCATAACATGTGGTCCAGGAAATACGAATGAGCAAAGATTCAAGCGAAGCACCTTTTTTGAGTTATGGTGTTTTCGAGAACCTGGGGGTCGAAAAATACTATTCCTGTGATCTGCCTTTGTCAACGTTTTTCGTCTACTCGAATTCTGCGAATTTCGTTGTGCCGAGTGATGAAGATCGAACTTCTTCCCAGTAAGTGTAATCGGGATCGCACTTAGCAATCATAAAGTCGGAATTCGACAGATCGATCTTGCCGCCGTGTTGATGACAGTGCGAGATGAAACGCTGGCTCTCGATCCAGTGTGATATCCCTTTCTGCCGAAATTTTTCAACTCTCTGTTCAAGTTCCTCTATGATGCCGTTCACCCATTTGAAGTGATGGACGGGAATAAAATATTTTTCGACGGGACATCCTCTGCCTCTGATGACTCCATGCTGGCCCTGCTCGACTTCTACATAACCCTTCGCAGCGACCACTTTGCGCGGGTTAGCGCCTTCGAGCGTCCATGTAATCATGCTGCCGAGCGGAAACTGCTCCCAGATCGATCGCGTCGTCTCGACTTCAGGAAAGCTTCCGTCTTCACTGAGCCGATCAACCAGGCAGCCGGCAACAAAGTCGTAACCTTCATCGTCGCACTCGGCTAAGATTTCATGAATGTCCTTCGGGTAGGTTTGCAGTTCATCCTGGTCCGCCAGAATGAACCAGTCGTTAGGATGTTTCTGCATCGCCTGGCGGTAGATCGATTGCTCGAGCTCCTGCCAATCGCCGACTGTGACAGTCGATATCTCGATACCGAAACGCCGAGTGACGTTCTCAATATCGTGAAGAACATTGTCCGCCGGGTGTGAGAGATGCACGCTCAAAATGAAAGAGTTGATTCCGAGCGACCGGTAATGGTTCAACATGTGAGGCAGCACCTTAACAGAATGCCCGATTGTTGATGCCAGGTGTATTTTCATTATTCTGAAATCTCTGATTGCTGATCACTGACCAGGTCGCTACCGCTCCCTGTACTGACTGTATCCAAGCACGATGCGTTTCTGACTCCCTGAGGCAAAGCCGAAGGTTTCAGTGATACCCCTCTTGTTGAAAAGCAAACATGCTCGCGTAGATGCCGTTCAGTTTCAGAAGTTCTTCGTGAGAACCCTCTTCGACTATGCGACCTTCGTCGATCAGGATTATCTGATCCGTCCAACGGACTGTTGAAAGACGATGAGAGACCAGAATGACTGTGCGATCGTCCGCGAAACTCTCGAGCTTCTTCAGTATCTTGGTCTCTGACTCGCTGTCGATCGAAGACGTGGGCTCGTCAAGAATCATCACTCTTGGAGAGCGATAGAAGATCCGTGCAAATGCCAGCTTTTGCCACTGCCCGGTCGAGGGCTCTATGCCGCCTGTGAATTCCTTGCCCAACATCTGATCATAGGAATCTGTCCATTGCTTGATGAAGCCGTCCGACTCGCTTTCTTTGGCTGCACTGATGACGCTTTCCAGTGATATTTCCGCGTTTCTCCGGCCGATAGCAATGGCGTCCTTCGCTGGGAAGTGGTAATGCGCATAGTCTTGAAAAAGAACGCCTATAATCGAGTACCAGCTTTCCAGGTCGATCTCGCGGAGATCATTTCCACCGATTAGAATTCTGCCCGAGTTGGGATCATAGAACCTGCAAAGCAGCTTGAGCAGTGTTGTCTTGCCCGCTCCATTGCGGCCTATGAAGGCGTAATTACGGCCGGGCGCGATCGTTACTGAGAAGTTTTTCAGGACCTGTTTGTCAGAGCCGGGATACGAGAAACTTACGTTGTCAAAGACAATCTCCGGCGTTCTATGGCCATCGAGTACGATCGGATTCGTCCTGACCTTGATCGCAGGCTCCAGCTCTACCAGTTGGAAGACGTCGCCGACAAAAAGACTGTGTTGGTAAAACTTGCCGAGGGTAGAAAAGAGTGACGAAAGGCTGTTTCTTAAGTCGCTGATAGCGTAAAGGAGAAACGTGAAGATGCCGATCGACAATCTTCCGTGTATGACATCAAAGACGAACCAGATGCTGGCAAAGGCAATGACACTCTCCGAGAGTGTAAGTGTCAGGGCTTGTCGCTTTAATTGAGCCCGTTCTTTATCAATCTCGTCTCTGGTGAAACTCCGAAAGAGCTCGCCAATGATCGCGACGAAATGAGCTGTAGTTTGGAACAGTTTTAGCTCCGATAGTAGCGGTAAAAAGTCGAAGTGCCGTCGCAGGTCCCAGTATCTTCGCCGGACCTCAGCTCGCGCGGCATGAATACCGTAAGTTTCCCGGCCATAGCGCACCTCGACTATCAACTCGGGCAATGTTCCCACGAAGATAATCAGAAATAGCCACCATCTCGACATCACCAGAACAGCCGAAGCGAGCACGACTGAGTTGGCGCTTTTGAAGATGAGGAACTCACTATTGACGAAGTTATGAATGCGCCAAACAGCCGTATCGGAAACCCTGCTTATTAGATCGCTCTGCTGGGGATTCTCGTGTGTCGCGATATCCAATTCACCCTTCCGGCGGATGATCAGCATCTCGAACTTTTCCTGAATCAGAAAACCCAGGCGGCTGGAGAGGTAATTCTCTACGCTGAGCAAAGACGAAGGGATAATGATCGCTGCGACGAGACCAGCGACGAGCCAGTTGAAGTAAGGGAACATCTCCGCTCCCTTGGTCACGTTGACCAGTTCGTTAATGACGAGACCGAGCAGTGCCCCGCGCAGTAATGGCGCTATCGAGCGGACTCCTGAGATAACCGTGTGAGCCGTGAGCAGAAGCCAATTGCTGGCCCACATCATTCGGTTCAAACGCAAGGCGTTTTTCAGCAACGAAAGGAAAATGGGGATCGAGGAAGTCTTGAGTTTGCCCGTGCGCATTTTCATTGTCGCAGAGAGAGCACCTTTTAACGAGCAGGCATTGTCGTTATACTGCCGCTAAATAAAGGTGGTGTCTTAAATTGGATTTCTCTGTGCAACCTCGGTGTTCTCTGTGTCTCTGTGGTTGTAGAAAGTCGAGATACAACAACCACAGAGTCACAGAGAACACAGAGGTTGCACAGAGCAGTAGGTCAACTAAGACATCACCTAAATAAAGGGTGCTGAGCAGTTTTGCAATGAGATGATACCCTATGGCCAACCTCTCCTTTGAAGATTTGATAGTTCCGCAGTCGCCTGAGCGTTTCTTCACAGAACTCTGGGAGATGGAAAACTTGTGCGGTGGTCCACTCGCTCAGGAGCAGATCGCCGGCTTACCTTCGCAAGCAGACGTTGACTCTCTCATCTACACTTTAACGCTTAACGATTCGGATTTTATATCGATCTCTAACAAGTCAGGTGTACTGCCGTCGAGTGCTTATCTCAGCGAAGATTCCGTAGACATGACCGCGGTGCAAGAGGCACAGAAAGCCGGGTATACGATTCAGTTATCACGACTCGAGAAACGTTGGCCCACTGCGGGACAGCTTGCCAGAGTGATCGAACATTCGTTTATCAAACACGGCCATCTCCTTTCCGAACGTGTCAGTGCAAGCCTGTTTCTGATGCCGGCGCATGCCGAATGTGATCTCTCGAAAAATGGATACGGTGTGTTTGTCATTCAACTGGAGGGCGCAGGATTGTGCACTGCTGCGGGAGAGACCGGAAAGATATTGCAACACGAGATCGAGAAGCGAAAGGCACTGTTTATTCCCAGAGGATTCACTTGCGAAATTGCGACTACCGAAAGTCGTTCGCTGTACCTGTCACTCTATCTTCGTCCTTACACCTGGGCAGATTTGGTATTGAGGGTAGCTCAGGCAGATCCACGTTTGCGGGAGTTGTTGACAGAGGTCAATTGGGATCACGGTGATTCGGCGGCTGATTTCATTGATCGCTACCAGGAGCGCGTCGCGTGTCTACTGGACGGAGTGGACGTCCGAGAAGTTGCAACAGACATACTCAACGATTTCATGACGAAGCTGGATAATCTTCCCGATGAGGGTTTCAGACAAATTCAAGACCTTGACTCAATCGGGTTGGACACCTCAGTCGCAAAAAGAAGCGGAGCGTTTACTCATGTGATACGAGACACTGATAATTTATGTTTGCGTTTTCCGGGCTCTGGTTTCAAAGGATCACACTCGATAGAGCCAGTGTTCCGTTTCCTGTCTGAAAAAAACAGCTTTGTGGTCAGCCAGTTGCCGGATGTCCTCTCGCCCGAAAGCAAGCTTCAACTCGTCAGGGAGCTTATTCGTGAAGGTCTTCTTAAAACTGTAAAGTAAGACGAGCAGTACCAGGAGTTTTATGAGCGAACGTGGGCCAGGCCTCGAGACTATTCTCCAACCTCTCAGTGCTGCGGAGTTCTTCGAACAGTTCTGGCAAAAGAAAATCCTTGTCACCTCCGAAGCAGATTCAGACCGATTTGCGGGTCTCCTCTCGTTGTCTGATATCGATATCTTGATCTCGTCTTCATTGTCGCCCGACGACGGGCGTGTAGTTAAAGCTCGAACTCCGATTCCACCCGGCCGGCTTGAGCGTCCGCTTGATCTTTCTACTGCCTACCAGGCTTATCAAGCCGGCGACACAATTCTCTTGAATGGAATTGAAAAGCGTTGGAACCCGGTTGCCGGCTTGTGTCGCAGTCTCGAGGAGTCGCTGATAGGCAGGGGTATAGCACTCGCGGCGCGGGTTGGCGCGAATATGTACCTGACTCCAAAAGGAACTGCCGGATTTCCTCCACATTATGATGACCACGATGTTTTCATCCTTCAGCTCGAAGGGAAAAAGCATTGGCAAATCTACGGCTCCGTTGGTCCATTTCCGATCAAACGACAAGTGAAGACGATAGCGCGCGAGCAACTGCCGCAACCGGTCACCGAGATCACCCTCGAGCCCGGCCATGTCATCTACGTCCCCAGGGGCGTCTATCATGAAGCTTTTACATCCGACGACTATTCGCTGCACGTGACCATCAGCATCTTCGCTTGCACCTGGATTGATCTCATCACGGAGGTTCTGAAGCGGGACCTTCTTTTTCATTCAGCGCTTCCGGCCGAAGATAAATTGACGGACCAATACATACACCACATACAGGCGCTCCTCGACAGCGACATGGTTGAAACTGCCGCTCGTGCCTTGCTTGCTAAATTCACCGAAAAGACACAGCCCTTGCCCCGCGGAGGGCTCCACCGGCTCAGCCCCCGGCAGGAATGATCTATGTACCGGCACTTCTGTACGTTTTTTGACGATCAGTATCTGGCGAAAGGACTGGCGCTCTATCATTCTCTCGAGCGGCACTGCCCGCACTTTCAACTCTGG
>JADMIO011413784.1_pt1 | contig 10176 bp, 6 predicted proteins | sample 8958161 | NCBI WGS metagenome assembly JADMIO01 (sample SAMN16585339, study PRJNA669376) | soil metagenome | isolation source: Crop rotation soil | place: USA: Cullars Rotation, Alabama | collected 2011
GCCGCGACTTCAAGTCACGTGAATTCCAAGCTTCGGATCCCACTGTGCTGGAAAGATTCATGGCAGCCTTTACGAACCCCTCCCGCCTTCGGCGGGAGGGGTTTTTAATTATTTCAATGGCTTATAAGTAAATTTCTGTCCGCCGAGGGAAGCCTCCAGCATCAGCCCACCTTTCTCCTGCGAAAACACCACTACGCCATCCCTGTAATTGGCATTGGCGGACGCACCCGCTTTAACGGCTACCGCGGAAGCTTGCCCGCTGAATTCGAGCTTGTTGTCCATGAAGCGGCGCAGGGCGTCTTTATTTTCAAAAAAAATGATTTCCCGGTATGCCTGTCCGCCGGCCTGCGCACCCACCGTTACCTGTACCATACTGGCAGTACCGACAGCTTTTCCTTTATCATATACGGTTCCCCTGCCTGCAGCGCCGCCAACGCCTACTGCCCCCTTGCCTACATTGGGAAATATGACATACCCGGCGGAATTTTTAAAGAGATTCGCCATGGACGGATCTGTTTTTAGAAAAGACGCTTTTGCATTTTTACTGTCATCCATTATTCTCTCCTGGGTTTCGTCCTGTGCTTTTACCATACGTGCCGAAAAAAGACCTGACAATATCATTAGGAATATTGTCATCCTGGCCATGCTTATCTTTTTCATAAACAATAACTTTAAGTGATACAATTGGGATAGCCCATGTCAACCGAGGCAAGGCAAAAAATCTGCCACCGGGCCCATTGCAGGGTAAAAGGGTGATAAACAATATTTTAATTCGCACTAAAACACTCTTTCCGCTGCCAGCCACGTGATTATGTATTCCATAAACCCGGGTAATAATTCCGCACTTTGCTGCCGGCAGGTGAAAACGGCTGGAACGGGGTATCCGCCCATATACCGGCTCTTCCTTTTTTTACCGGCGAACTGACAAACGGGCAGTTCCGGAAGCAATATGCTCCGGGAATGCTTCGGGAGTCCTCCGGGAACACTTCGGACCTACCTCGTATTTAGTTCGTGTCTGGTTCGTATCTAGTTCGTGTCCTAGATACGAACCAGACACGAATTAGATACGAGGTAAGAACGAAGTAGATACCTGCTAGTAGCGACAAAATGTCGGATCTAACCTGGTGCAATACCGAAAGAATCCTTGAAATGCCTTCCGCATGTCCACCGCCGTGAGCAGGCAGGCAGCCGATGTTTTGATGCCGCCCGGCTTTTTTGTATAGCGCTCTTTTTCCATGTCGGCAGGACGGAGCAGGATGGTCAACTGCCAAAAACCAGATAACTTTTGATACAGCGCTTTTTCTACATTATCGTCATATCTAATTGACAAACAATTTATTACACACATTTTTTTCTTCCAAAACTAGATAGTTTCACGGTTTTTAATCTACCTTTAATCTGCTTCTCATCTGCCCATACCAGTGAGAAAACTTCTGCCATTTTTAACAAAAACTAACGATGCCACCATGAAAAAAAAATTCCTAAGAGGGAAGCTTGTTCTTCTCCTTTTCCTCCTTTCCTTTTTTTCCAGCCACGCACAGAATTTCTCCATTTCCGGTAAGGTTACCGATGAAACCGGCAGCCCATTGGATGGCGCCACTGTGTTGGAAAAAGGCACCAAAAATTCCACGGTTACCAAAGACGGGGGATTGTTTCATTTAAATATTTCATCCGGTAAAGCAAAATTGATAATAAGTTTCGTCGGTCACGTGGAACAGGAAATTGCTGTAAATAACCAGGCAAACTTATCAGTGTTATTAAAAACCACCAATGAAAATCTATCCGATATTGTAGTGATAGGTTATGCAGCAGTCAAACGGAAAGATGTAACGGGTGCTGTTGCCCGGATCGGCCAACAGGACATCAAGTCGAGGCCTGTAACAACTGCACTGGAAGCCATGCAGGGAAAAATTGCCGGGGTCGACATTACTTCCAATGAGCGGCCGGGTCAACTTGGGACTATAACTATTCGTGGTGTACGTTCTATAAGTGCATCCAATGCCCCGCTTTTTGTTGTAGACAATATCCCGTTAACAACAGGCGGCATAGACAATATTAACACGTACGATATAGAGACGATTGATGTCTTAAAAGATGCATCTGCCACGGCTATCTATGGTTCAAGAGGCGCTAATGGCGTTGTGATCATAACTACCAGGACAGGCAAAAACGGAAAACCGGTATTAAGCCTGAACAGCGCTGTTACTATTAATAAGCTTCACGATGGTGATGTAATGATGAACTCAGCCCAATACATTGATTTTCGCCGATGGGCTTATTATTATTCAAGCCCTTCTGCATACCCAAGAGGCGATCAACCCACTATCGCCAATGATAAAAATATTTTTTTAGCTTCGGCCGATCCCTCTGCCTGGGCAAACATTGCAAAAGGCTGGGCCGGCGGTACCTGGGATGGTTCCAAAGTCGCTACAACGGATTGGCTAGGAATGGTAACGCAAACCGGTATTATCAGCTCTCATTCCCTGAGTGTAAGCGGGGGAACCGATAAAATAAAAGCATATGGTTCTTTCGGATACCTGAATACCAAAGGAACCTCCATAGGGCAATCCTATGTTCGTTACAGCGGCAAGTCGAGCATTGATATTGCAGCTACCAAATGGTTTTCTATGGGCAGTAATATCAGCGTTAGTTACGGTGTACAGGAATTTGGTCAATCGCCTACTGGTTCCAGTGCAGTGTCGGCGGCTTCGAATATATATGAATCTGCCCGGGCGCTTTTCCCTTATGCTGTTCCTTTCGATTCTGCGGGCAACAGGATCATTCTTCCTGGTGGCGATGCGGCATATAAAACCATTGTAAACGAACAAAATTATACCAAAGACGAACGCACCAACTTAAGAGCTTTTGGAAGTTTATACGGGCAGGTGGATTTGGGTGCTATTGTCCCGGTTTTAAAAGGCCTGAAATACAGAATGAATTTTGGCCCTGATTTCTCCTTGTACAGGGATGGTGTGTATGTGGACGGGCAATCTGTTATTGGCGCCGGCACAAACCGTGCCTCACTGGCCAAAGCCCAGACTTTTTCTTATACGTTGGATAATTTAGTGTACTACGATAAAACAGTACGCCAGCATAGTTTTGGTATTACCTTGTTACAGAGTTATACAAAATACAATACCGACTCTAGTTCCATAGCGGCGCTGGGCGTTCCTTTTTCCAGCCAGCTTTGGAATGCGCTGACCCAGACAATTATATCTCCTTCCAACCTTACCAGCTATAGCACTAATTTAGTACAGTACCGGTTATTGTCGTATATGGCACGATTAAATTATAGCTATGCAGATAAATATTTATTGACTGCTTCCATTCGCCAGGATGGCTCGTCCGTGCTTGGGAATGGTCATAAAACAGCCGTATTTCCCAGTGCCGCTGTTGCGTGGCGTATAAATCATGAATCTTTTTTTAAAACTGCATGGGTGAACGATCTGAAATTAAGGCTGGGTGTGGGTGTTACCGGCAACTCTGCTATTGCACCTTATTCAACGCTGGGCCCTGTAACACCCTTGTTCTATCCATTCATCAGCAGCAGTACCGCGGGTTCGACTCCTTCCACTACATTAGCCAACCAGTCGCTCGAATGGGAAAGAACGACCCAATATAATGCCGGTATCGATTTCAGTCTCTTCAACGGAAGAATAAACGGCGGCCTGGATGTATATACTTCCAATACGCCTAACCTGTTGTTGCTGCGTCAAATTCCTACCGTAACCGGCTTCACTAATATCTATGCCAATATAGGCGCCACCGCCAACAAAGGCTTCGATTTCAGCCTCAATACGGTGAATATAAAAACCAGCGACTTTACATGGTCTACGACCACCAACTTCTCCTTTCAAAAAGAGCATATTGTAACGTTAGCCAATGGTAAGCAGGATGACATTAATGATACATTGTTTATCGGGCAGCCAATCGGGGTAATTTATGGCTACCAATCTGCCGGGATCTGGCATTATTCCGATTCCGCAACTTTTAAAAAGTTCAATGCCAACGGCAACGTGTTCAGCGCCGGTAATGTAAGGCCGGTTGACCAAAATAACGACAATAAAATTGACCCGAACAACGACCGTAAAATTATTGGCAATACCAGGCCAAATTATATCATTGGAATGACCAATACTTTTAAATACAAAGACTTTGAATTGTCGGTGTTCCTCTACGGGCGTTTACATTACTGGTATGCCACCGGTGGGGAAAGTGAAGGAGGCAGAGGCACCCAACGGCTTATTAATTATTATACCGAAAACAACCAAAATTCAGAATTTCAAAAACCAATTTATACAGCAGGGTCCGGTGACCCTTATTCAGCTATTTTAGGTTACCAGAAAGCTTCTTTTATTAAAATACGCAATGTATCGCTGGCATACAATTTAAACCAGGCAGCATTGAAAAGGACGGGGATATCCGGTTTAAGGCTTTATGTACAACTGATCAGCCCGGGTATGTTGTTTTCAAAGATAAAATATATCGATATGGATGTCGCAAATTCTACCAATCCAACCGGTATATCCAATCGTGGCGTTACGTTCGGCCTCAATGCTACGTTTTAATTGTACTAAAAAAACGAAATATGAAAAAATATAATTTTTTACAGACTATATTGATTGCGGCAATACTTGTCCTTGCTGCCGTCTCCTGCAAAAAAACCGAATTGGATGAAACCCTTACCACCGCAAAAACGATGAGTTATTATGCAACTGATGAGGGTATTACATCATTGGCAAACGGTACCTATTACCAGGTATTTGCAGTTCCGTTTAACGGGGAGTGGATGTATGCGAATACCAATTATGGAACAGATGAGTTTCATGTGGGCGGCGACAACTCCAACACACAGAACAATGCTTATTCAAACGGGCTTGAATCTATCATAACCGTGGTTAACACCAATACCATTACCGCCAATGCGCAATGGGATGCCCTGTATATAGGCATCGGGGATGCCAATTTGCTGATACAAAATTCGCTGGCAAGCGCTTCTGCTTCCGCCGCCATTAAAAAAACAGCGCTGGGCGAAGGATATTTTTTCAGGGCATACAATTATTTAAGGCTGGTAAGCCAGTACGGCGCCGTTCCCTTAAAAACAAAAGTCAGCACAGGCATAGATCTGGAATTTACCCGCGCCGCCCCTAAAGACATTTACGCCCAGGTTATTTCAGACCTCGACAGCGCCTATAACCTGCTGTCAAATGGCACCGGCCCTGCGCATATTACCAAAGATGCCGTGGCGCATTACCTGGCAAAGGCTTACCTGAGCCGCGCCAGCGAAATCAACGACTCGTGGAACTCCTCCACCAAGGCAGCAGACCTCGCCGCTATAGGGCCTTTATGCGATGCCGTCATCGCCAACCACCCTTTGACGCCCAATTTCTCCAGCTTATGGGCTTATACCGCTCCCGATGGCGCGAACGAAAAATTATCTGAAATCATATTGTCGGCGCAGTTTACCGCAGACGCCTCTACGAACGGTACCAACACGCAACACTTATATTATGTTTCCCGGTATGATGATCTGCCGTTTATGCAACGTGACCTGACAGGCGACCGTCCGTTCAGCCGCCTGGGAACCACCTATTATATGTACAGGGTGTATGACCAGGTCAATGATTCAAGGTTCTGGAAGAGCTTTAAGACCAAGGACCTTTTAAATAAACCTTCAGGCACCTATGCTACGGGCGATGTAGGTATTATGTATGTGATCAACCAGCCGGGCGACACCAGGTTTTCTTCTTATAAAATACTCAACACCATTCCGTACAGCAAAACAGGCCGGCCTATTGCGAATGTGTATGTAGCCTATCCCAATGGCACGACCACCGATGGGGCATTGTTTGCCGACGTACGTTTTCCTTCCCTGAATAAGTATATCGATGGTTCCCGTGTGGGTGGCATGAATGATACACGGGGACTGAGGGATATCACGCTTGCCCGTTCCGCCGAAACGTACCTGATCGCTGCCGAAGCTAAGATACGCCTTGCCGCCATGGGCACGGGCGCTTATACCGATGCATTGCCCTATATCAATGCGGTAAGAACGAGGGGCCAGTATAAGGCCGGCGAAGATCGCTCCGTATATGTAGATGGCGGGGCGGCCCCGTCGAGCAACGGACAGGCCGCTGCCCTGAATTCGTATATGCCTGAAAACTCTTATTACGAATCGAATAATATCCCGGTCACTACCGCGGCTACCAACCTAACGGTCAGCAGCATTTCCCCGCTGCCTGCCAATGACGAGTACATCATCAGTACGCTGGGCTATACCTCCACCTACGACAGGATGCTGTGCTTTGTATTGAATGAGCGCGCGCGCGAATTGTGCGGCGAGTTTAAACGCTGGGAAGATTTGTCGCGCACCAAAACATTGGTGGCCCGCGCCAAAGCGTTTAACCCCGACGCAGCCCCCAATATCAAGGATTATCACATCCTCAGGCCCATACCACAAACCTTCCTGGACGGTATCCAGGTAAATGGAACAGCCCTGACGGGAACACAAAAACAATCCATGCAAAACCCGGGCTATTAAGTTTTTTTCTTTTGCAGTTGGAAAAGGGTGGTCAACGAAAGTTGTACCGCCCTTTTACGTTGTAAGTAGGTAACTTTATCAAAAACAGGACGGTCTTGCCCACCAAAAAGCACATAAAAAAACTGCGGGTCATCACCTGGAACTGTAATATGGCTTTCCGGAAAAAAGCGGCGTCTATTCTTTCCTATAAACCCGACGTCCTGGTTATCCAGGAATGCGAGCACCCCGACAAGCTACAATTCCCCGACACCCTGGCAAAACCAACCGATACCCTCTGGTTTGGCACCAACCAGCACAAAGGACTGGGCATTTTTTCCTATAATGGCTACAGGCTGGCATTGCTGGATACGCATAACCCCGCCTTACGGCTGGTAGTGCCGATAGCAGTCTATGGCGGGCAATTCGATTTTACCCTCTATGCTATCTGGGCAAACAATCCCACCGACCCCGACGGGCAATATGTTGAACAGGTGTGGAAAGCGCTTCAGCATTACGAGGGGCAGTTATGCAATCAGCAAACCATGCTGGCGGGTGATTTTAACAGCAATACCATCTGGGACAGGAAGCACCGGGCCGGTAATCATTCCAATGTAGTAAAGGTGCTGGCCGAAAAAGAAATATATAGTTCCTATCATTTGTATCACAAGCAACTACAGGGGCAGGAAGCGCACCCCACCTATTACCTGTACCGTCACAAAGACAAGCCCTATCACCTCGATTATTGTTTTATATCGGCCGACCTGGCCGCCCGGCTTCAATCGGTTGACATTGGCGACCACGCCTATTGGACGCAATTCAGCGACCATACGCCTGTTATAGTAACGTTTAAGATGGCTGGTTTGTAACCAACCCGGGTTTAATGTTTAATTGCGTTTTCTGAAAATCTTTTACCGATAACCGACAACCGGGCGGTGTCAATGGCAGAGGTGTTTTTCAGCACCTGGATAAAATAAGCTACTTCATTGGGCTGCGCCGGGCAACCGGTGTTTTTACCCGGTTCATCCGGCCCCGCTCCTGCCGGCCGTACCCGTGCATCGGCCAGCACCTTGCCATCGGCATCCAATACCAGCCAGAACGGGAGCCCCGCTTTATCCGCCTTATATTGCTTCAGCAAATCCAATGACCCGGGGTTTTCAAGGTTTTCCTTTCCTTTGCTTTCCAGCACATCCAGGTAGGTAACCACGTAATTATCGTCGAATGCCTGTTTACATTGCGGGTCGTCGAGGGACCGCTCCATTTTTCTGCACCACCCGCACCAGGAAGCATGAAATATCAGCAATACTTTTTTGTGTTCTTTACCTGCTTTCGCATAAGCTTGCTCTACCACCGTGGCCGATGCCGGCATGGGCGCCTGGGCGATGACAGACGAATGCAATGCAAAAAACACGATGGGCAACAGCAAGGCTGATTTCATAATTTTCGGTTTAGGGCGAAAAAGTACGAAAAAAACCTGTTATATCTTTCTTAAGGTGTCCTGTTTACGACCAGCTTTATCACATCGCTTTTTTGCTGTGACGATACTACGCGCATAAAATAAATGCCGGGGCTGAGCTTATCCACGGCAATCGCTGTGTTATTTTTTCCCGCGTGCACCTGCAGGGGCTGTTCCAGGCAGGCCTGTCCCATACTATTGTTCAATTGAACGACCACCCTTTCATCTTTGGCCGAAGTATATTCCAGTTGCACGGCATTGTCATACACCGGGTTGGGGTAAACGACCAGGCTGGCAGTCCGGCCGTTGCCGGGGCTGCAATCCTGTTTTGCCAGCACAGCCGGCGAATAGCTGGTGCTTCCTTTTGTATCGGTCAGTTGTAATCGATAGTAATATGTTCCGCCATCGAGGTTGGCATCGGAATAGGCATAGCTTACCGGCTGCGACGACTGGCCTTTGCCGTTTATTTGTGCGATGGCCGTATAATGAGCGCCGTCCGTAGCCCTTTCAACCGTGAAATAGGCGTTCCCGTTTTCGGATGCCGTACTCCAGCCCAGCAATATGTTTTTATTACTGCAATGAGCGGTAAAGCTCGCCAGCTCCACCGGCAGGGGCGTCAATACGCTTACCGAACCGATGGTAATATTCATGGTGCTGTTGTTGGGGATCTGCGTATTCGAAATACCCGACACGGTAATGACCGGGTAGCTATAGGAAATCGTCAATCCGCCGCCGGAAGCATACACCGCTGCATTGGCGAAATTACCGGTATTGTCCACCAGCAGGCGCAGGTCGGATGCCGTTACCGCCAGGGGCGCTCCATGGGGAGAAAGTTTGATGTCGATGCTGAATGTTTGTCCATAATTGGTTTTTGTTACCTGCCATTCTCTTTCCAGCCGGGAGTAAATACCGGCGGGTTTTGGTGAAGCCGATGCATAGATCGAGTTCAGCGGGCCTGTAGTAGCCCCTGCCATTACAAACGACTGGTCGGAAGAAAAGGTGGCGATATTGGCGGCATTGGTGGCGGCCAGGGTGCCGGCATATATCCGTACGCTGTCATCCATATTATGCGATTGCTTTTGAAGCAGCGCGGAAACATCGTCCCTGCCGATACCGATAATATTGTTGTTATAAGGAGCGGCGGTCGTAAAAATAGTCGTGCCGCCGGAAGCCGCATAACTGGTCGACAGGGTTATGCCGTATTTAACAGCCAGGTAGCTATGCACCCGGTTTACCATGGCGGTAGTGAGGGTGGTATTAAAAAATACATGCTCTGCCTCGTCTCCCTGGAAGGGTTCTATAAAGGTGGGCGTATTGGTAGCGATGTGCACGCCAAACGCCAGCCCGGTGCCCCCCTGGCTTTCACTGGCGGTGCCCGCGGGGATAACGGAGCCGTTGTAATAACCTGTCATCGAAGTGGCTGAGCTGCGGTTGCCTGTATACGAAAACACGGTTTGACCGTTTACCACCACAGGGTCTCTCGAGGAGTTTGTATTCAGGCCCAGGCCGCTGCCAATGGCCATCCGGGCGATGCCCCTGCATTGTAATCCATAATTGCCCGAGGAAGGTATCCAGTATACGATAGCATCGTTCGCGCCGCCCGGTTTGTCCTGTGATACGGTGAAGAAAGAACTCTGGTCGGCGGCATTATCGCTGTTGGTCATCAGGCTGTAATTAGCCGTACTGTATAGAAAACGATTATTGCCAGCCGTTATATCGTTGCCGGCAAAGGAAACATATTGGTTGTAGTTGAATGCGCTGGTGGCGGCCAGGCTGCTGTTGGTGGCCTGTGAATAGGGCGCCGAGGGATCGGTAACGGTGATGGCGGAGCCGCCTGTCGGATAGGTGCTCGTCCATGAAGCCAGGTTTCCCGCGGTAAGCGCATCGGCTTTAAACCAACCCGTCAGGTTGGTTGTACCGATGCCACCCGGCGACACGGCGCAGGTGGCGGCATCGGTAGTGAATATCCGCTGGGTACAGCCGGTAGCCAGGCCCATGCTGTTTTTAGGAATGATCTTCCAATAGTAAGAGGTATTGCTGCTCAGCGTCCCCAGTTGATACGACAGCCCGGTTGTGCTATCCACCAGCGGGGGATTCAGGGCAGGCCCGAAATAAACATAATACATCGTAGGCGCGTTGCAAACCGTGCCGGCAGGCGCCGTCCAGCTCAGCGTAGGGCTACACCTGCCTATGTTTGTGGCGG
>JADMIO010970639.1_pt1 | contig 10175 bp, 10 predicted proteins | sample 8958161 | NCBI WGS metagenome assembly JADMIO01 (sample SAMN16585339, study PRJNA669376) | soil metagenome | isolation source: Crop rotation soil | place: USA: Cullars Rotation, Alabama | collected 2011
CGAACGCGGCTTTTGCGCCTTCGGCGGCGGCGACGATAACTAGTTGGACATCGCGACAAATATTTCCCGCCGCGTAAGCGCCGGACACTTCCGTGCCTTTATATTTTCCGGTAAAGACGCCTTCCTTTTCGGAAAACTCGCAGCCGATTCCGCTCATGAGTTCGGAGCGGATGTATGACGGCGTGTTGAAAAACAACACTTCGCGCGGCACTCGTTCCCCACCTCGCAAAACAACGGCGGAAAGTTTCCCATCAATTTGTTCGAGAAACTCGACGGGCTCTTCAAAAAGTTCGATGCCGTTTCTTCGCATCGTTTCTAATTGTTCCGTAGTCATCCCACTGGGGCCGTCAGAAAAAACGGCCAGGTTTCCCGTCCAAGACGTGAGAGTGGTGGCAAGTTTAAAACCCGCGGCGTCCTTTCCGTAAATCGCGGTGGGAAGATCTTGGTTTTCCCAGCCGTCACAATAGGGGCATTGGAAAACTGATCTCCCGAAGCACTCCTTAAACCCCCGAATGTTGGGAAGTTCATCGGTCACGCCCGTCGCAAAAAGTAATTTTCGCGAGCGTAGGCTCTCGCCGTGTTCAACGGTAACCTCAAACCCCGATTCGTTGTTTGCGATCTTTTCGACCCTGGCCGAAAGGAAACTCACCGACGGGTATGTTTTTAATTCTTCTCGGGCAAGCCGAAGAAATTCGCTCGGGGGAATTCCGTCGCGCGTGAGATAACCATGGAGTCCGCGCGAAACCAAATTCCTTGGTTTGCCTTCGTCGCAAATAAGAACAGTCCGTCGGCAACGGCCCAGGATAAGTGCGGCACTGAGGCCCGCGGGCCCGCCGCCTACGATGATGACGTCGTAAAGCATTGTTCAAAAAGGTAGCAATTTGGGAGCCAACGCCTGCGTCCCGCGTCAGAGCGGTACATTACGACCTCCCGTCGGTTGAAAGGCGCAAAAAAATAGGAGATAGAAACTCCATTACTTTTCGGAGGGAACCATGAAGAAACTAATCGCCACTCTTTTGATCGCCGTGTCGCCGGCATTCGCGTTTGAACTAAAATCAAACGACATCAAGGCAAATGGAACTATCGGCGATGATTTTGTTTATAACGAAATGGGATGCCCGGGTAAAAATCTCTCTCCGGAGCTCCACTGGTCCGGCGCGCCGAAAGAAACAAAAAGTTTCGCGCTAACAATGTACGATCCTGCGGCGCCCACGGGTAGCGGCTGGTGGCACTGGATTGTCGTCGATATCCCGGCTTCCGCTACCAGTTTTACGCGTGGAAAAGTCGCCGATGGCGCAAAAGAAGTCGCCCAAGATTTTGGCCCCTCACGCTACGACGGCCCGTGCCCGCCTCCGGGCAAACCGCATCCGTACACGTTTACCTTGCACGCGCTGAACACGGCGAAACTCGAAGTGCCCGCCGGAGCGACGCACGCGTTTTATCGCTACATGATTGAGGGCGCGACGATTGGAAAAGCGAAATTCACGGCTCACTACGGACGGAAAAATAAATGAAAACGGTAGTCATTTCTGGCGCAAACCGCGGAATTGGTTTGGCTCTGGTCGGCGAGTTCACTCGGGCAGGTTACCGAGTGATTGCCGGCGTTCGGGATCCGGAGCGAGCGGGCGCGCTGTCTTCTTTTGTAAAAGCTGGAACTTGTGTCGTCTCTCAACTTGATGTGAGTGACGATGCCAGCGTGAAGGCGTTTGCGCGCGGCGTGGAAGCGGTGGATATTTTAGTGAACAACGCCGGCATGGTTCCCGAAGCTCGGTGGGCGGGATTTGAAGAACATTCGGTGGAAGATCTTCGCACGACGATTGATACCAATTGCTTAGGCGCGTTCCGACTTACGCAAGCGCTGATGCCGCAGCTTAAAAAATCCGGTTCACCGATTGTCGCGAACATGTCGAGCCTTATGGGATCGATGACCGACAACACGAGCGGCGGGGCTTACGCGTACCGCATCTCCAAGGCCGCGATGAATATGCTTACGAAAACTTTGTCGGTCGAATTTCCAAAAATGACGACGATATCTTTGCATCCGGGTTGGGTGCAGACGGACATGGGAGGCAAGCAAGCGCCCGTGATGCCCGCGGACAGCGCGGCTGGGTTATTTCGCGTTATAACGTCGGTGACGCTCGGCGATAGCGGCGGCTTTATCGACTTCAAGGGCAAGAAACTGCCCTGGTAATTTCGGTTATGGGTGACATAGGTTTTTGCTATTGGTTTTCGCCCGCCAAAATGTTGTAAGTAGCCCCCATGAAAGCGCTAGTCTTAAATGGTTACGGCGGAAATGAAAAACTAAGCTTGGTGGAGGCTCCAAAACCTGTGCCCACGGCAAAACAGGTTTTGATCCGTGTTGAGTACGCGGGGCTAAATCCCGTGGATTACAAAACCCGCCAAGGCGAGCTCCGCGCAATTTCCAAACTGAAATTTCCTCACGTCATGGGAAATGAAATTGGCGGCGTCGTTGAGGGTGTGGGCGACGCTGTGACAAAGTTTAAGCCGGGCGATAAAGTTTTTTCGCGGCTAAACAAATTTAACATGGGCGCGTTTGCCGAATTTGTCGCCGAGGACGAGTCGCTCGTCGCGCTGGCGCCCAAGAATACTTCGCTCGAAGTTTCGGCCGGCGTTCCGCTTGTGGGCCTCACCGCGTGGCAATGTCTTTACGATATTGGGAAAATCAAAAAAGGCGACGAGGTTCTAATCCACGGCGGAGCGGGATCGGTGGGGAGGCTCGCTATTCAGTTTGCAAAACGCGCCGGGGCGAGGGTGACGGCGACGGGAAGTGGCCCTTCAAAAGATCTAGTGCTTGGTCTTGGCGCAGATGAATTTATCGATTACCGCACGCAAAAGTTTGAGGACGCGGGAAAGAAATTCGACATTGCTTACGATCTTGTTGGCGGTGAGACACTAAACCGTTCTTTTTCCGTCGTAAAAAAGGGCGGCATCGTCATTTCCATTGCGGGAATGCCCGAGCCAACCACCGCGCGCGAGCTTGGAAAAGGTTTCGCGCTGCAAGCCCTCTTTAGAATCATTAGCGCCAAACAATTGAAGCTCGCGAAAAAAGCCGGCGCGACTTACCGCTTCATGCTCATGAATCCGGACGGCGATAAACTTGCTGAGTTTGCGAGGTGGATCGAGGCGGGCGAACTAAAAGTCACTATCGATCGCGTCTTTCCTGTTGAACAGTTTAAAGAAGCATTCGAATATCAAGAATCTGGTCGTGCCAAAGGCAAAGTGATTCTTAAAATTCGATAATGAAAATCTGTCTTCTTAGCTGCCAAAAGCCGTTGGGCTTTTTTGAAACATCCCACGGCGCCACGATGAATCCATTTCGCGATGACGAAGCGCTTATCGCCGTTCTCGCAAAGCACGGCGTTCATGCGCAAAGAATTCCCTGGGACGAAAAAGGTGTCGATTGGAAAACTTTCGACAAAGTGATCGTCCGCACGACTTGGGATTACTTCACGCGCTGCGCAGAATTTTTGACGACGATACAGAAGATCGGGCGCGAGACCGAGCTTTGGAATTCCGCTAAGACCATTACTTGGAACGCGAACAAGAAATACCTCATCGAAATGGAAAAGCAGGGCGTGCCGGTGGTTCCGACGGCGCTTGTCGAAAAGGCGACGCCAGAGCGAGTGGCGGAAGTGGCGAACGGGCGAGGGTGGAAAGAGTTTGTCGCCAAACCCACCGAGAGCGGCGGCGCGCTTTCGACTTTTCTTTTTCCGCGCGACTTTGCTCGGCGCGCGGAAATTAACGAAGCGCATTCCAAAGAATTCATCGTGCAGCCCTTTATTCCTTCCGTAGGAACGGAAGGCGAGTGGGCGTTTCATTTTTTCCGGGGCCAGTATGAGTATTCGATCTTAAAAACCGCGGCTAAAGGCGATTTTCGCGTGCAGTCGATCCATGGCGCGTGGGAACGACAAGAAACCGCCGACCCAAAGGACGTCGCCGTCGCCAAAAAAGTTTTGGACTCGCTTGATGAGCCTACGCTCTACGCGCGCGTCGACATGGTTCGCGATGCTTCTGGGAAGTTGCTTTTGATGGAGCTAGAACTCATCGAACCGCACCTTTATTTCGGGAAGGTGGAAGGCGCGGTCGAGAAATTCGCAGACGCCATTCTCGACAAAAGGTAGTCCGTACCTTCTGTCGACAAAAGGCACGGACTACCTTTTGTCGGTAAATGACACGAGGTTCCTTTTCCCCCGACTCGCCGCTGAATTACATTAGCGAAGTCCGCAAATCCTGCGGAAATCGGGGGAAAAAGAATGAAATTTTGGCTACTCGCACTTGTTTGTGTAACAACGGCCGTAAAAGCCGATCCGAAAGATTTTTACTATAAGCGTTTTGCCGAAGGCGCTTTCTCCTCACCCCGAAATCTTCCCGCCGGAATTGCGACGGGAACTTTTGAACAAAAAGTCGACCCGGCGAACTCATCAGACACGCGCACTTTCAAGCAGCGCTACTACACAAACAGTGCTTACGCGGAAAACGCCAACTCGCCGGTTCTTTTTTACCTCTGCGGCGAAGCCACTTGCGAATCGAACAGCGTTGTCGGCGGAGCGACGGTAAATCACGCTAAGAAATTAAAAGCTCACGTGGTTGCTTTGGAACATCGTTACTACGGCAAGAGCCAACCTTTTTCCGAGCTTACGACCGAAAATCTAAAATATCTTTCGACCGAAAATGCGCTTCTCGATGCGGCCGCGTTTATCAAATACGCCGCAAAAAACCTAAACCTAAAGGGGAAGTGGCTAGTGGTCGGTGGTTCCTATGCGGGATCGCTTTCCGCTTTCATGCGAATGAAATTTCCGGATCTCGTCGTGGGATCTTTGGCGTCTTCGGGCCCCGTGCAAGCAAAAGAAAAATTTGAAGAGTACGACAAGCACGTCGCGACCGTCGCGGGTCCGGCCTGTCTTGCGAACATCAAAAAAGTTGTCGGCGAAGTGGAAACGGCGCTCACAAATGGCGCTGAATTAGAAAAAATCAAAAAGAAATTTCTCGCGGCCGAACTCAAAGACGATACCGACTTTCTTTATTTTGTCGCCGACATGGCGGCGCTCGCGATTCAGTACGGCTATACGACCCGTTTTTGTTCGCTACTTGCGAAATCCCCGATGGATGGTTACGCGACTTTCATCTCGGAAATTTTTGCAAGCTGGGGAATTAATGCCATCAGCATGAGCGCGCAAGGGGCGACGAGCATAAATCCGGATGATTACGTCGCGGGATTTGGCATGCGCCAATGGATGTATCAGTCCTGCACCGAGTATGGTTACTGGCAGGTCGCGTACTCCGACGAAAATCTCTCGGCGCGTTCGAAAATGATCGATCTCGATTACCACCGAAATATTTGCAAGCGCTTGTTCGGCCTTACGACGCCGGTGGATGAAGCGGCGACCAACGACGCGCTCTACAAACCACTGCTCGAGGGTTCAAACGATCGCATTTATTTCACCAATGGCTCGACCGATCCGTGGATGAATCTTTCGATCGCAAAGGAACTGGGCAATCTCACAAACCCTGGTCACTTGGGCCGCACGATCACGGGCGCTTCGCACTGTTCGGATCTTTCCGGGGCGGCTTCGGCGGCACCGGTGCTTGCGTCGCAAGCTGAGTTCTTAAAACTTGCGACCGAGTGGCTTAAATAACTATTGGAGCGGAACGGGGAGAGGGACGACCGGGTCCCACTTGTTTGTGCCGTCGCACACCGTACCGCGCGCAAGCAAAAGGTTTTTGACCTTTGGCGCGCGGATATCGCCGGTACGTTTTCGAATATAGACGTACGCTTGTTTGCGGCAGCCGTCGGCGGGAGCCGTGGGTTCCACGACTAAAAAGTTTTTCGTGTCGGGATCCACAAGCACGTAAACTTTCCCGTCTTGGGCAAACTGAATAAGCGGCGTGATGCTTTCGCGCACACTGCCCGTGAACATTCGCATTTGGTGATACTGCACGGTTTTCGCGGGCTTTGAGAGCAATCCCAAAAGCGCTTTGTCAAAACCTTCCAGTGTCGCGGTTTCGCGCGTTTTAAATTGGTCTTGGAAACTAGTGCCTTGGGTTTTCGACCACGCTTTCATCGTCGAGATAAACGTCGGTCGCGCGAAAACAAAATCACGATTTTTTGCAAGCGTGTGGCAGCCGTGACACGACTTGATGTCGTTCATGTCCTCGAGCGCTTCTTCGCTTTGCGTGGGGAGGTGCAGCCAGTAGCTCCAACCGTCTCGTTCTTTAAATTTCTTGCTGTCTTTGACCATCAGTTGGAGGCGAACAAATTTTCCCGCTTCCTTGCTATTTGGAAACGCTTCGTCATCGGCGGTGGAGAAGGCGACTTTGCCGAACACCGAACCATCTGGAAATTGCGTCGCTCCGCTTTTCATCGCTTTGACGGCGACGTCATTTGCGTAAATAAAACGCTGCTCGCCGTTGTCGCCTCGAAAGCGCACGGTAACGAGGTACCACTTCTCCCAAAACGCGTCGTACGGCGCGGGGTTTACGCCATTGAGAGGCTTAAGCATCTTAAGACTGGGGATATCGAGAAGCAATTTCCCCTGGCCGCCTGAGTCCGCCGGTGCGGCGAAAGACAAACCCGCACACAGAAAAAAAACAGGAAGCAGACGCGAGGGGAGATTCATGAGAACTAGATAGTATTAGTTCTTAAATCGGCAGTAAAGATCCCACTCAATCTCGCCCACTTCCGTCTCGAGCATTTTCATTTTCGATTCAAAAGCGCCCGAGCTGGTCTGAAGGGCCGTGTCGATATTCAGAGAAAACTCGCGCGCACTAAAACTTACGGCGCTTGCCTCGACGTCTTTGGTAGCGTCGGGAATGTCCGCATACAAGAAACCTTCGGCCGTCGTGAACTTCTGAAGACGAACGGTGTAGGTATTATCGGCGTTAAAATTCACGACGACATCACGGGTCCCGTTTGCATCGGTGCACAAAGCGGCAACCTTAGGCGTCATCGCTATTCCCATTTCGGCTTCGTACCGGCGTTCGAAGATAGAAGTCTGGTAACCAAGAATAGATTTGTCGACGAGCGGGAATTCTAGGTCTTCGCGTTTGATTTTCGTTTCCGACGTTGAGCAAGCGTCGCCGAACAAAGTGACATCGCCCACGATGATTTGGATTTTGCGGACGTAACTTGGGACCGTGACTCCATCTTTTTGGCAGGTGTAGCCCGGCGAGAGTTCAAAAAAGGTTTCGGTGGGAGCTTCTTGGATTTGCGGCGCCGAATCGACCGGCTTAAACCCGTAGCCTTCGCCGTTACCAAAAACGCATCCGGGCAGGGAAATGAGCGTGAAAAGAAGAGTTACGAGCGCGAGGAAGTTTTTCATCTTAAACCCATTGTATTTCGCCGGTTCCCCTGACTACACTGACAAAAATGGCTAGATCCAAGAAAACTGAGTTCGTCTGTCTTGAAACTGTCGAGACACTAATCGCTCAGGGCGCGTTAGGCGAGGCCAGAAGAAGCCTTGCAAAAATTTCCCCCGAAAAATTAGCGCGGGACGAGCGCCTGGAGGTTGCAAGGCTCGCACGGCGAGCGTTTTACCCGGCTTTAAGTGTAAAGTTACTCAACCGTTACGTGCGTCCCACGGCCCACCGTCCCGAAAAAGCATTGCCCGAGGAAATCGCGGAGTATGCGGTGGGACTCATTCGGCTGGGCGCGGTCGGGGAGGCGGTGGATTTGTTAAAACGCCTACCGGCCAAGCAAGTAAAAGAAGCGCCTTTGTATTTTGCGTACGCGCTTTTTACCCAGTGGAATTACAAAGACAGTATTCCGCTCCTAGAAATCTATTTGGCGAACGAGACTTTGGATGCCCAAGAGCGGATCACGGGAAAAGTAAATCTCGCGGCATGTCTGGTTCAGGAAGAGCGCTTTCGGGAAGCCGCGAGACTTTTAGGCGAGATTTTAAAAGAAACTTCGCGCGATTGTTTCCCGCGTTTTCACGGCAACGCGTTGGAGCTTGCGGCGCAACTAAATATTTTTAACGGCGACCTTGATTCCGCATTAGAAGCGCTTCGCGAGGCGAGAGGTTTTTTAAAAAGAACAAAGGGGCTTGATTCCCTTTTTGTCGAGAAATGGGAAGCCGTCGCTCGGCTTTTGAAAACAAACTCCGCAAAAAACCGCAATGCGCTTAAAGAAGTGCGAAAAAAAGCGCGCAAGATGAAGCATTGGGAGACCGTACGCGATTGCGACGCGTGGTTTGCCATCGCGACAGGCGATAAAAATATTTTCTGGCGCGCTTATTTTGGGACGCCTTATTTGCACTACCGAGAATTTCTACGGTCGCGCGCGAAGTTCTCCGTGACGGTGCCGCCGCATTTTGACCGAAAGCTAGAAGGCGAGGGAACGCCGGTCTTGCTCGAACTTTTGCGCGAAGACGGAAAAGCGCCCTTGAAACCCGGTCACGTCCTTGACCGCATCCTGCGTGCGCTATGTTCGGATTTTTATCGCCCCCTACGACTGGCCGCTTTGTTTGCCCGCGTGCATCCCGGGGAGTTTTATCATCCCGAAACTTCGCCGACTCGCATGCACCAATCTCTAAAACATTTTAGACACTGGATCGCGCGCAAAAAATTGCCGCTCCAACTTCTCGAAGAAAACGGAAGCTATTCGTTGAAGTCAGCTCCCGGAAGTATTTGTCGTCTGCGGATTCCCTCGAGACAACTCGAAGATCTTATTCCCGCTCCGTTTCGTCCGTTAAGGACGGGCGCCGAAGAAGAACTATTCACGGCGGTGTCGGCGATGCAGTGGGTGAAGGGTTCGCGGCGTTCGGTGAGTCGTTTGTTACAGCACGGAGTTCAACTCGGGCTTCTTGAAACTGTCGGCGAGGGGCCGGCCAGAAAATATAAATTTAGCGCAAATAAAAAAGGCCCCCGCATCCCGAAGGACACCGAGGGCCTTTCCAACAACAGAGGCCAAATCAACTATCGCGTTGTGGAAACTTTATGATGTTGTGATTTGTGTTGGGATTGGTGTTCGTGTTGTTGATGATAATTGGGGTTTGTCCGATTCTTGTTTGAATCGAACCGGATTTTTCTTCCGGGGCAGGTTCCGTCATCGCCGCTTTGTCAGAGAGCGGGGAGACGTCAACTTTGTCTGATGATTCGTTTTGAACCACTGGCGTCTCCCCTGACTCTTCCGAATCCTCCATAGCCTCTTCACTCGCAGAAGCACTGGGCTTCTTGTCGAAATGAAAATTATAGGTATCAGCGGAAGATTTCTTTGCGTAAGCGCAGAGCGAGAACGCGGTCATTAGAACGACTAAAGTAGGTTTCATAAATGCCTCCGAAAGATTTTAGAAATTAAAGACTCGCCGTGAGGCCGCCTTCAAACATCACGTAGCCCATGTTCGCGCGAACGCCGGCGGTGACACCGAAGCCCGCGCCCAGTTGTACGGTCGCGCGCGTGCCGAAGTGAAATGAGCCGATGTTTTCCGGAGCCGCCGCAAGTGTGCTCGCGCCGGCGAAAAAACCTAGGCGAAAAAGATCCCAGGTGTCGGCAAAGCCGATGCGAAACGGAGTGAATTCAAGATCGGTTCCGACGTAAGGAGTCGTGCCGCCGTGGGTGATACCTTGTTGCACGCCCGCGAAGGCTTTCCATTCGACCAAGCGAGAGGGCGCCCAGCCGAGACCTAACAAAAGCCCGACGCTATCGCCGTTGTCGTAAACAAAATCAGAGGAGGAGGCTTTCGCGCCCGTCGCGGTGAGCGAGAAGCGAAACGGCGGAAATAGTTTTTTCGGTTCAATGGAAGCCGCGATGCCCGCGTCTCCTTCTTCACTTCCGTTGGAGTTCGTTTCGCGTTTGGTAATCGCGCGGCCCGAGCCGCCGACGATGTTTTTGATCGAAGACGTGTTGTTGTTTACGTTGTTGATGATAAGCGGTTGGCCGTTTTTGCTCATGCGAAGCGAGTCGCTTTTCTTTTGCGTGACGGGTTTTTCTTCCTCGTCTGTATCGTCGTCGTCAGCATCGGCTTGCGCGACGTGGGCTTTCTTTGCTTTCTGATTGCCCATGAAAAAGTTGTACGTTTCCGCGTGCCCGACGGTGAGCGCGCCCATAGAACCCAAAACCGTTAAAACGATAAAAGTAGACCGTGCTGAGATCATCTATTCCTCCTAGTTCATCGGGGAATAGTGCAACGAGGGTGCCACTCAGCCGTAAGGTTTTC
>JADMIO010976233.1_pt1 | contig 10175 bp, 4 predicted proteins | sample 8958161 | NCBI WGS metagenome assembly JADMIO01 (sample SAMN16585339, study PRJNA669376) | soil metagenome | isolation source: Crop rotation soil | place: USA: Cullars Rotation, Alabama | collected 2011
AGTTGACCACAACCTGGCCGATTCGTCCCGGGTCACCCACCACCAGTTGCGGCAAATGCTCGGGATAGTTGACAATCAGCTCAAGCTCTTTTGCTTGCGCGGCCAAGGCCTGGCTGGCAGCGAGAGCGCGCAGCTCGCGCTGCAGGTCAAACGGAATGGCTTCAAAATCGAGCTTGCCCGCTTCGATCTTCGAGAAGTCCAGAATGTCATTGATCAAGGACAGCAGGCTTTCGGCGCTGCTGTGGGCTACGCTGGCGAACTGGCGCTGGGTGCTGCCCAATTCCGTCTCCAACAGCAGTTCCAGCATGCCGATCACGCCATTCATCGGCGTGCGAATTTCGTGGCTCATATTGGCCAGGAAGGTACCCTTGGCCAGATTTGCTTCGTCGGCCAGGACCTTGGCCCGCACCGCTTCATTGCGCTCGTCCTCGCGCGCGCGCAGCGCCACCATGGTGGTGCGGATCGCATCGCGAATAGTCGCCACTTCGCGGTCCGCCGGACCATCACCCACGCTGGCATCGAAATCGCCTTCGGCAATGCGCGCCAGCGCATCCTGAAGGCTCAGCAAAGGACGCAAGGCAGTGCGCATGCGGCGGATGATGGCGCTCATGGCCGCCAGCAGTACCAGCGACAAGATGCCCAGGGTGACCAAGGCGCCAAAATAAACGCTGCCGCGCGAAGGCGCGAAGTCCATGCCAATTTCAATGAAGCCCACTGTCTCGCTGGTTTCATTTTGCGCGGCGCTACCAAAATCGAGCAGCTCGTTGCGCTGCACGACCTGGCGCACTGGCGCAAATGCCTGGATCGAGCGGCCCACCCCGAGGAAGCGCTCGACATGGGTAATCGCGCCGCCGTGCACGGCCAAGGTGGCAGCGCGCTGCGCTCCCAGCTCGCCAAACACGGGCGCGCCTTCCTTGATGTATTCGGCCACCACGACCTTGCCGCCACGGTCATAAATGCGCACCAGGCCAATATCCGGAATGCGCGCCGCGTAATTGCCGATTCGCTCGCGCGCACTGCTCTCGGGCGAGAGCAGAACCTGCGCGCTCAAGTCGTCAAAGGCTGGCAGCAGCTGGCGCGCCTGCTGGTCCAGATTGCGCTCGATCAGGTAGTTCGCGCCAGCGACCATGGACACCAGCGTGATCAGATACGCCAAGGTGGCGCCCAGCCATAGCATCGCTGCCATGCGCCTGACCAGGCTCGGACGCTGGGCCACGTTACTGGACATCTGCCTGCTCCTTGACCTTAGCATTGATGGGAAGACCGAAGCGCGCAGCCGCCGCGGCGCTCACGATGATGCGTGCGCCGGCGAGCGAGGCCAGCGCCTCACCCGGGACATTGCCGACGGACGGCGCCTTGTGCAGGCGCTCCAGGGCCACGGCAGCGATTTCCTTCGTATCGGCAGTGGCACTCAGTAAGGCGCCTTCCTTGAGCAGGGCCGGCGAAAACGCCAGTACCGGCACATTGTTCTTGACGGTGGAAGCCATCAGGTCATAGATCGCGCGCTGGCTCAATATGCTGCTGTCCGGCGCCAGCCACAAGCCACCAATATGGCGCTCGCGCAGCTCCTGCAGGGCCGACATCACGCCCCGTTCGGACGACACCGCAACATGTTCGATTTCCAGCCCAAGCGACTTGGCGGCAGCTTCGGCCTCCTCCACCATGTAGGTCGCATGCTGGCCGGTGATCAGGCCAATCTTGTGCAAGTTGGGATCGAGTGCCTTCCAGGCGGCGAACTGGCGCGTCAAGGACGGAATGCCACTCACCCCCTTCATCCACGGTGCTACCAGCTTGAATTCCTCCACATTGAGCACCTGGCAAAAAACCACCTGTTTGCCATCGAGCTGCTGACGCGCCACCTGGGCTGCCAGCAAGCCCACCGCGACCACCTGGGTCACCGACGAGGCCTTGATGGCGCGTACGATGTCCGCTTCACGCGCCCGGCTGCCACCGAGGTTGTGAAGTTCGACCTTGCCGCCATAGGCGCCCTGGAGCGCTTCAGTTGCTGCGGCCACGGCGCCCTTGTCATCGGACGCAAGCAAAATGATGTCGGCGCGCGCCCCTGCCGCAAGCAGCATCAGGATCGCAAATAGGCGCAGCGCAGCCATGGTCAGAAGTCGCGTAACAATTGCAGGGCCAGGCGCCTGCCGTCGGCTGGAACGCGCAGCAAGGGCTGCAGTTCACGCGAAGCGACGGTGCCGTACTGGCGGTCGAGCAGATTATCGATCCGCACTGAGGCGCGCCAGCCGTCGCCCAAACGGGCAGCGTTGAAGACGGCGTTGACCAGCAAGTAGCCCGGCACCTCGTCGCGCACGGCGACGCTATCCTTGATCCGCCCCTGGACTGCACTGATGTACTGCATCTCCAGCGCCGCGTTGGTATCGTGCCAGCGCAGGTCGCGGCTGTAGCCAGCCTTGAACTGGCGGCGCGGCGAACTGGCCATCTCGCCACCTTCGCCGTGACTTTGCTGCAGCACCAGCGAGGCATACAGGTCGCCGCGATCGCCCTGGCGCATGCGCACATCGACTTCCGTGCCGATCACTTCCTGCTGGCGCCCCGAATTGCGGTACTGGATGCAGCCGTCAGGGCCCAGTGCACAGGCGACGCCGGCAACCACGGGGGTCACTACCTGCACCGGCGTGTCTTTCAGATTTTTGAGGAACAGCGACATACGCCAATCAGTGCCGCCTGCACTCTGGGTGGTAAGCAGCGCTTCGAGCGAACGCGCCAGCTCCGGGCGCAGCTGACTGTTTGCCCAGATGGTCGACGCCGCAGGCGCCCCATCCTGATAGCGCGATTCGTAAATGGTCGGCGCGCGGTAGGCCTGCCCGTAGACCAGCTTGGCGGTGGTGCGTGGCGAGAGTTCCTGGACATAGGCGATGCGCGGCGAGAGGCGCGAATCGACGCCGTCGGAAAAGCCATGGTAGCTGTCAAAGCGCGCCCCCAGGAACAGCTTGCCCGGGCCCAGGCGCATTTCATCTTGTGCGAACAAGGCCCATTGCATATAGCTGTCATCGTGGTCGACGCTGTAGACACTGGAGCGCAGCAGGCCTGGCTGGTCGCCCACCTGGTGGGTGTAGCCAATATGCTTGATTTCCACCCCGGCCAGCACATGGTGGCCGGGCATGACGAAACTGTCGTAGCGCAGCTCTGCACCCAACTGGCGGCTGGACAGGTCGGAGACGTTGATATAGTCGGCCGGTACAAAGCGCCAGCGCTGCACCGAATACGGATACTCGCCTTTTTCGGCGGTGGTAAATGAAAATGCGCGCGCCGTCAGCAGCCGGCCTTCGCCCAGTTCGCGCGTGACGCCGCCTTCGAGCGCGGCGAGCGTTTCGCGCAGCATCAGCCGACCATTGAAGGTAGTGCCGTAACTGGCCAGCGGATCGCGCTTGCTGCCATCGACCAGCAAGGCCTGCAGCCAGGCCTGGCCAAAGGACAGGCGTGCAAACAGGCGGCCAGTATGGCTGGCGTCATTGCCGGACGAGATGCCCTGTGCGAGGTTGGGGCCAAAGCGCGGGTGCGCCATTTCGGGGAGATATAGATCGCGCCCGCCACTGTAAGCAAAGCTGGCCGCCACGAAGCTGCTCATCGCAGGCGTTTGCGCCGCGCCCGAAAAATACACCTTGGCGCTGTCATGGCTGGCCAGCGACAGGGCCGCATTGCGGGCTGGCGTGTCCTTGCCGCCGCGCGTAATCAGATTCACCAGTCCCAGGACCGCACCGCTGCCGTACAGCGCCGAGCCTGCACCTTTGACAAACTCGATGCGCTCTATGCTTTCGATGTCCAGATAATCGAGAAAGAAGCCACCGTAGGTAGGCTCGTAGATCGGCATGCCATTGACCAGATATAGCAGGCGCGAACCGAAGTCGCCAGGCACAGCCACGCCGGACACACCGAGTGCCGGCCACTGGCTGGCTGCGTCATACACGCCGGGCAGCGACTTGAGCGCGTCCGGCACACTGCGGTAACCATAACGGCGAATATCGTCGCGGCTGACAATGGTGACATTGGCCGGTGTTTCAGCAATCGTTTGCGCGTAGCGCGCGGCGGAATAGACCAGATTTTCCTGCGCCAGCAAATCGAGTTCGTCCGCCGCCACGCCCGATTGCGCATACACGGCACTGCTGGCAAACCAGAATGCCAGCGCACAAATTCGGCCGGCACGGCTTGTCGTTGCTGTGATCATTTTTCCTTGGAGAAACTGTACTTACATTTGAGTGTGCAAGTATCCCTGATATCTTTAAATCAATCAATTGCGGTTACATAACAACTCTGCAACTGTCGCGGCGTTGCAGCAAAGAAGCCGAAGTTCGATTAATCTAGCCATTCCACGTTCCGCTTGAGAGGCAGTTCCGCCATGGCCATCGCACCGACTCCGCCCACTCCGTATTACGCGGTCATTTTTACGTCCCTGCGTACCGAAGGCGACCAGGGTTACGCCGACATGGCCGAAGCCATGGTGGCCCTGGCCAGTGAGCAAAGCGGCTTTCTTGGCATGGAATCGGCGCGCGACGGTGTTGGTATCACTGTCTCTTACTGGGACAGCCTTGCCAGCATCGCCACCTGGAAGCAGAACAGCGCGCACTTAGTGGCCCAACGTGACGGCCGCGCCCAATGGTACGAGTCCTACCGGGTCCGTATCTGCAAGGTGGAGCGCGAGTACGGCTTCGAACGGCCCTAAGGCGCGTCAGCCCTGCCGTTCGCCGGGTCGCTGATGCTGTCTCGGCCCGTCTCCATGCGCCCGGCAAAGCGGCGCACATAGCCCGGGTACTGCACAATGCGCACGCTCAGGTCATACCAGCAGCCTGATGCCGCCACTGGCCAGCTGTCTGCAACACTGCCGCCTGGGCGCACCACGATGCTGCGCTGCGCGCCACTGGCATAGGCATTGTCGCTGCCGACGAAGGTCAGATTGCGGCGACCGCGATTTTGCAGCTGCAGGGCGACACTGGCGTGATCGGCGTCGTACACCAGCGCCACCTGTGCGTCCGCGCGCGGGCCGGCGAAATGGCGGTGAAAACCATTCGGGCCCAACACCCACAAGTCGCACAATCGAGCTTCGTCCAGCACCCAGGTCCCGGTCAAGGTCTTGTCCGGCTCCACCGTGTACCGGCGTGCCAGTTCATTGAGCCGCAGCCGGTCGTAGACGTGGAATACGGCAGCTTGCGCACCCGCGTTATGAAAGCCGAGCGCCATGCCCTCAGGGCTATCGGCAGCTGTCACGTGCAGCACATACGGCAGCGCGCGCGAAGGACGGCTGCCTGCCTGCTGCACTGGCAAGGCAGGTGGCGGCACCGCTGGTAAGGTGGTGTCGCCCAGCGCGCGGGCCCGTAGCGCCTGTGGCGCCGTGTCAGGCAAACCGTCGAGCGGTGGACGAGGATCCGGCGCGCTGAAGTCGAAAGCGCTGGTCAGGTCACCGCACACGGCGCGCCGCCAAGGTGTGATATTCGGCTCCATCACGCCAAAGCGCTGCTCCAGGAAGCGGATCACCGAACTGTGGTCGAACACCTGAGAATTGACCCACCCACCTCTGCTCCATGGCGAAATGACATACATCGGCACGCGCGGGCCCAAGCCGTATGGCCGATGCAGCAGTTGCGGCAAGTCGCTCTCTTCGGTGCTTGGATATTCATGGTATTCCCCGGCGGTGCTGACCGTCGACGCGCCAGCCAGTTGGGCTTGTGCCGGGTCGCTGTGCCATTGCAAGTAGGACGGCGTGGCCGGCGGGGGCACATGATCGAAGAAGCCATCGTTTTCATCGAACATCAGCAGCAACACCGTCTTGCGCCATACCTGGAGGTTGGCGCCCAGTGCAGCGAGCAAGGCGGCCGTGTAGGCAGCGCCTTGCGCGGGACTGGACGGCACCGGATGCTCGGAGCCTTCGGCGGTGGCCACGATATAGCTCACCTGTGGCAGCGCATCCTGCTCCACGTCCTGCTGCAGCTGGGCCAGTGATCGACTGCTCATCCCACGTTCGCGCAGGGCCTTTGTCGCCTGGCGAAACGCGCGAAATCCTGCCAAGGGATTGTCAGTGTAGTTGTCCTCGACATCCTGGTACACCTGCCAACTGATGCCGGCCTCCTGCAGCCGCTCGGGATAGGTGGTCCAGGTGTAGCCGCCTTGCAGGTCGTACGCCACGTTGTCATACAGATTGCCGATGACGGGACCGTGGCCCAACTGATGCGGATCATTGCCGCCGCTCCAGGCATACACGCGGTTTGGATTGGTGCCAGCCTGCAGCGAACAATGGTAGGCGTCACACAGCGTAAAGGCGTTAGCCAGGGCAAACTGGAAGGGAAGGTCCTCTTGCGTGTAATAGCCCATCGCGTGGCTATGCTTCCAGGTGGGCCAGGCGGCCATGCTGCCCTGGTCCCAGGCCAGTTGCGCGTCCGGCCAGGTATGCGGCGTGCCGGTGACGCGCATGAGCGCAAAGGACTGCTGGGTGTCCAGGTGAAACGGGCTCACCAGCGGCGCGAGCGCATCCGGGCTGTCATCGCGCTGGGTCCACACCGTGCGCGCATGCGTGTCAGGCGACGGGACCGGGATGGGAAAGCGGTCACCAAAGCCGCGTACACCGTGCAGCATGCCGAAATAATGATCGAAGGAACGGTTTTCCTGCATCAGAATAACGACGTGCTCCACGTCCATAATGGTGCCTGTCGCCGAGCTCGTTGTGCGTGAAATTGTCATACTGTGCGCCGGTGCGGCCATATCATTTAAGCAAAATATATTATAGAAGCAAACCCATGCGCCACAGCAGTACCCGCCGTGGGTAGAAGCGTCCTACTGCAGAATGAAAACAGCGCTCGGTTTGCCAATCAGGCAATGCTATAGTTACGGCTTTCATGATGCGAGAGTCCGCGCCAGCGCGCCATTTCGGATCGCAAATCTCGACCAACTAGTCCCAATGAAAAAAGATAGTGCTATGACGCGCAAGCCCACTTCCGCGTCACCGAGCGGCGCAGATCCAACGCCCGGCCCTTCCTATGCCCCCAAGTTTTCCATCGTCGGTATTGGCGCCTCCGCAGGTGGCCTGGAAGCACTGGAACTTTTTTTCAAAGGCATACCTGCCAATAGCGGCATGGCCTTCGTGGTAGTCCAGCATCTGGACCCGACCCACAAGGACATCATGGTCGAACTGCTGCAGCGAAACATCAGCATGCGCGTGCTCCAGGCCAGCGATGCCCTCCCTGTCCAGCCCAACCACGTGTACGTGATTCCGCCAAATTGCGACCTGTCGATCTTGCGCGGCGTGCTGCACATCCTGGAACCAAGCGGTGCGCGCGGCCTGCGCCTGCCCATCGACTTCTTCCTGCGCGCCCTGGCAGTCGACCAGCGCGCCCATGGCATAGGCGTGATCCTTTCGGGTATGGGCTCGGACGGGACGCTGGGCCTGCGTGCCATCAAGGAAAATGCCGGCGCCGTGTTCGTGCAGGAACCCGCATCGGCCAAGTTTGATGGCATGCCCGGTAGCGCCATCGCTGCCGGCCTGGCCGACATGATCGGCCCGGCCGGCGCGCTGGGCGGCATGATCGCGTCCTACCTCTCGCACGCGCCCTTGCTCACCAATGCGCCCGACACCAGTGTCACCGAAATGGACCACAGCGCTCTGGACAAAGTCATCCTGGTCCTGCGCGCACAAAGCGGCCACGACTTCTCGCTGTACAAGAAAAGCACGATCTTCCGCCGCGTCGAGCGCCGCATGGGCCTGCACCAACTGGCCAGCATTGCCGACTATCTGCGCTACCTGCGCGAAAGTCCCCAGGAAGCGCAATTGCTGTTCAAGGAGTTGCTGATCGGCGTGACCTGCTTTTTCCGCGATCCAGCCGTGTGGGCCCAACTGGCGGCCGACGCCGTGCCGGCACTGCTGGCGCGCTATCCGGAAGGCGCCACCCTGCGCGCCTGGACCCCGGCTTGCTCGACCGGCGAAGAAGCCTATTCGCTGGCCATCATCTTTCGCGAAGCACTGGAACGCATCAAACCGGGCGCGCGCTTTAGCCTGCAGATTTTCGCCACCGACCTGGACACTGACGCGATTGACGTTGCGCGCACCGGCATCTATCCGGCCAATATCGCCGCCGATGTGTCCGAAGAGCGCCTGCAACGCTTTTTCATCCAGGAAGATGACCGCTACCGCGTGAGCAAGGAAATTCGCGAAATGGTCATTTTCGCGCCGCAGAACCTGGTGATGGATCCGCCATTTACCAAGCTCGACCTGCTGACCTGCCGCAACCTGCTGATCTACCTGGAAGGCGATCTGCAAAAAAAGCTGCTACCCCTTTTTCACTACAGCCTCAAGCCCGGCGGCATCTTGACCTTGGGCAGTGCGGAAACCGTGGGCGTGGCCACCGAACTGTTTGCCCCGTGGCCAGGAAAAACGCGCATCTACCAGCGCCGCGAAACCGCCGTGCGGGTCGATTCGGTGGAGTTCCCTACCGCCGTCTACGGCCGTGCGCGCGGCCATGCGACCGAAGCGGCGCATGGCATCAGCAGCGCGCCCATCGGCGGCCCGAACTTGCAAGCCTTGACCGAGAGCCTGTTGCTGCGGCGCTTCTCGCCCGCTGCCGTGCTCACCACCGACAAGGGCGACATCGTCTACATCAGCGGCAAGACTGGCAGGTATCTGGAACCGGCCACCGGCAAAGCGAACATGAACATCTTTGCGATGGCGCGCGAAGGCTTGGCCAGCGCCCTGAACGAAGTGTTTGCCAAGGCGGTGCGCGAACGCAGCTGCCTCGCTCTCAACGAACTAAAAGTGGGCACCAATGGCGGCACAGTGCTGGTCAACGTCAAGGTCCAATGCCTGAGCGAGCCGGTGGGCCTGGCCGGCATGGTGCTGATCGTGTTTACCGACCTGCCCACACCGCCGCCCGAGAACCCAAGCAACAAGGGCCAGTTGGCCAGCATCCAGGCCGAGCGCATGAACGCGCTGGCACTGGAAGTCCAGCAATCGCGCGAAGAATTGCAGATGGCGCGCGAGGAAATGCAGACCTCGCAAGAGGAACTCAAGTCCACCAATGAAGAGCTGCAAAGTACCAACGAGGAATTGCAAAGCACCAACGAGGAGCTGACCACCTCCAAGGAAGAAATGCAGTCGATGAATGAAGAGCTGCAAACCGTCAACCACGAATTGACGGCCAAGGTGGACGAGTTGTCGCAGGCCAGCGACGACATGAAAAACCTGCTCAACAGTACAGACATTGCGACCCTGTTCCTGGACGAGCAAATGCGGGTGCGGCGCTTTACCAACCGCGTCACCGGCATCATCAAGTTGATCCCCGGGGACGCCGGCCGTCCCGTGACCGACCTGGTCAGCATGCTCGACTACCCGGCATTGGCCGACGATGCGCGCGAAGTACTGCAGACGCTGGTGTTTCGCGAAATGCAAGTGAGCGCGCGCGACGGGCGCTGGTTCACGGTGCGCATCATGCCCTACCGGACCCAGGACAACCGCATCGATGGCGTGGTCATCACCTTTGTCGACATCAGCGCCGCCAAGACGCTTGAGCGGGCTCTGCGCATGAGCGAAGAGCGCTTTCGCATTGCATTGGAACACGCACCCATCACGGTATTTAATCAGGACAGCGACCTGCGCTACACCTGGATGCACACCCTGCAGCCGCAATTGCGCGCCAATGAAGTCATCGGCAAGACGGACGCGGACCTGTTTAGCGCCGACGACGCGGCCCGCCTCACCCAGCTCAAGCGGCAGGCGCTGGACGACGGCACGCGGGTGCACACGGAAATTAGCACCAGCATGCTGGGCAACCTCCACTACTACGATTTCGTGGCCGAACCCACACGCGACAGCAACGGCAAGATCGTGGGCGTCGCCGGCGTGACCTGGGAAATTACCGCGCAAAAGCAGTCCGATGCGCGTTTTCGCATGCTGTTTGAAAATTCCCTCAGCGGTGTCGCCCTGCACCAATTGATACTCGACAATGGCAACCCTGTCGATTACCAATTCCTGGAGGTCAATCCTGCCTTTGAACAGTTGACCGGCTTACATGAAATCGCCGGCAAACGCCGTTCGGAACTCGACGCCCGCAGCTACCAATCGAACGCCGAGCTCTTTGCTGCCTGCATACGCGTGGCCAGCGGTGGCCGGCCCGAGCGCCTGGAATACCGGGTTGCAGCCACCGACCGATGGTTTGCCTGCGCGCTGTATTCAC
>JADMIO011347122.1_pt1 | contig 10175 bp, 5 predicted proteins | sample 8958161 | NCBI WGS metagenome assembly JADMIO01 (sample SAMN16585339, study PRJNA669376) | soil metagenome | isolation source: Crop rotation soil | place: USA: Cullars Rotation, Alabama | collected 2011
ACAACTTGTCCACGTGGAATTCTAAGCTTAGGATCCCAATGTGCTGGAAAGGCCCCAATCCCAAAATCATTCGTATCCACGTAAGCCGCCCAATGCTCCGTCATCGCCCGGGATTCGTTTGGCCACCCCGGCTGGTTTCGGGTCACCTCACCGTTGCTCCACGGCAGCTTGCCATCGTAGAGCACCAACGTGCTAAACTCCGGTTCCACAAATACCGCCGGAATCTCCTGGTCCGCCATTTGATTCGTCTTTCCGCCGGAATAACTCATTTTGAAACGCACATGTGCTACCGTTCCCGTCAAGGTGATCCACTCCTCCATCACTACGTTTGTGAGCGCCTCGCAACCTGACCAATGCCGCGCCTCGGTGCGAGCGTATAAGGACGTCGGCTCGCTTTTTAGTTCCAGTAACTTCGCCGGATTCCCTTTGTAATCTCCACCTTGCACGGGATTCCAGCGCCATGGCTGCTTCGACCAAAATGTTCCATCCGGATCGCCATAATACGATTGCTGGACAAATCGCCCCTGGTCGAAGTGGTTCAACAAGTTCCTGCCCGACTTGCTCAAACCAAAATACCCAATGCAGGCGCCCGAACTCTTCTTCACGCCCAGACGGACCTGCCCATTGTCGATATAGGCCCAATCGCCCGATTCGACCTCCGCTGCCTGGCACCAAAGCAACCCTCCCAGCAACGTCACGAGCCATCGCAAAGCCAGCGTCATTTTACTTCCGTTTCCTTCGCCACTGAGATTTTTACCGGGCCAATCAAACCTGCCGCTCTCAACGGCGAATCTTTCTTCCATAGTCGCCAGGTCGTGAACGTCTGCCGCCCCGTCGGATTGGGCTCGCCGCGTTGCAGCCACTCCGGCCATTTCACCAACGTGCCATTCGGTTTGCGTTCGCTGTCTTCCGGCAATTGTTCATCCCCAATCATTCGGTTCGGCCACAGCGTCACCACCGCCACCTCCAACTCGTTGGTTCCGGCTCGCAACGCTTGCGTTATCTCCGCGCGATAAGGCGGTTTCCAAAGCAACCCCAGGTCCCGGCCGTTCAGCGTCACCTGCGCCATGGCCTCCACTTTTCCGAGTTCCAGAAAGAGGTGATTGCCTGCAGTCAGCATCTCGCCGGGCACCGTCATTTTGTTTCGATAAATTGCCGTGCCCGAAAAATATTTCACTTCAGGTTCAGGCTGTTGGCTCAACGAGCCCAATGTCTCCAGCGTCAATTGATTCGTGTCACTGGCCCGCAACTCCACTTTCCATGGTCCATTGATGGGCAGGGGCTCCGGCAGATTCGGTGTTTCGAACCTCATCACTTTGCCTGAAGCGTCTTGCGCCTCATAAGTCCCAGTCTTGAATACGATTGCCTTCACTCGACCATCTGCTTTCGTCAATTTCAAGCTGGGAACATCCGGAATCTCCTCTGGCGTCGGCATCTCTTTCATTAGTGTCGCAATCTCCGATTCATTGAGTGCCTGCCCAAAGGTTCGAAACTGACCCGTCGCACCTCGAAATGGACCATAACCGCGCACATGATGAACTCCCACCCCGCAATGCACGGTCGAATGACTGGCCAATCCCTGCCGTGCGAGGCGTCCATTTATATAAAGACTCGGCCGATTACTTTCATACACGACCGCAAGATGCGTCCAGTTGGTCAGCGATGCCGCGCAAACCAATGTGGACGCAAAGTAATTATCCCCATGCTCGAAAACCGCCACTCCGTTATTGCCTGCCGAAAGCCCGCAACCCGCCTGGCCCTTGGCTTCGTAAACATCCTGTCCCGGCGGCGGAAACAGCACGTCATTTCTCAAAACATGTAAACCCGTTATGCCTTCATTGATTTCCTCTGGAATATCCACCTCGAAGTCCGGTTTCACCCACACCGCCATCGTGAACGTCCCGGCGAGGTCGTTGGTAGTTTTCACCTTGGCTGCGCCACCCGGCGCATCCATCCTGGTTTCCAGCACCAATTCCTCATTTCTTTTCACTGAAACCAGGCCGTCAGCATCTCCTTTCGTCCGGAAAATCACGAACATCGAACCGCTCGGTTCGAAGTGTAATGGAACCGTCGTGGTGCCATTTTGTTGGCGATACACCGCCGGATATTCGATTTCTCCCGTATCCGGATGCCAAATTGCCGGTACTTTGCCTTGCACCCGAAAAGCACACACTGCCTCTTCCGGTTGCGTATACTTGTTCGCCACAAAATAAATATCCGTCTCGTCCAGGGTCCTATGCGTGTAACGAATGCTTTCGGAAAAATGCTTCGTTTCTGCTGAGAAATCCGGCGGCAATCCGGTCCGCTTAAGGACTTCCTCTGGGCGCGCTCCCGAAACAATCCGTCCTTTGCCCAGCGCGTGTTCTCCCAAACCCCGGCCCTGGGTTGACCCCCAAAGTTCCGTGGTCAATTTTTGCACGTCCGCATCCGCTCGCTCCCAGTTCGCCAGGCTCGGCGCTCGCATCGGTTTTTCGCCAACGATCGTCGCGCCGTCATTTACCAGCTTCCGAATTTTCCGCAGTAGCTCCGGTGTCATTCGTTGCGTCTCCGGCAATGCCAGCACGCGGTAACTCATCCCGCCCGGTAACGTCAGCCGCCCGTTGCGCACGGTCATGTTTTTCAAAACCACTTCCGGTGGGCAGGCATCAAAATTATACCCTGGCCGTTCGCGTGATTTATCCGGCGTTTCCCAACGATAGGGCGAATCTTCCGGTGCCAGGTAGCAGATATCCGCCACAAACGTGCCTTGTTGCAGCAGAAACTGGCATCGCGATAGATACTCAATCCAGGTCCTCGACTCTTCCCACCACGTCTGCGTCCTTTCGTAATGCACACCCCACGGGCCCATAGACATCCCCGGTGGCCGGTTCGGTTCCGTCCAGGGCTGGTGCGTATATCGGTGCAACACCAGGCGATTGATGCCATGACAAAACGCCCAGTCGCCATAGACCTTCATCAATGCCGGGTGCGCCACCCATTTTTCCGCATCGGTAGCCGTGAAAGCTTCCGCTGCCACAATTGGTTTGCCGTATACATGTGCCGCTGATGCCATCTCAATGCAGCTATAGGCGACGCCATAAGCCGGCCATGTCCAGAATTCCGCCATTGGCACATCCACCATTCCGGCGAAAGGCAGGTCCTGGCACGGGTTCAAATCATAAGCCTCCATGGATAACTGCAATCCATGTTCGTGGGCTTTTCCTCCAATGCCGCCGGCATAATTCTCCACAATCAACTCGTTCACCGTTTGCCGAATATCCCACAAAAAGCGTTCTGACTTTTCGGCATCGTCCACCACGCGTCCGGTCATGATGGGCAAAAATGAAATCAAATCATACCCGCGCCGTTTCCTGAACTCTTCGGCAAACTTCGGCGTCCAGTTCTGCGAACCGACTTCCCAACTGTCGATATGCGTTCCCACGAACGATTTCCCCGCAAGCGGACCAATTGCTTTGATAATCTTTCCCAACAAACCATCGAACATCACTCCCGCCGCTTCTTTGCTTAACTTGTCGCATTCCAACCCACGGCCTCCGGCTGGTGCCGGTTGATTTTCTTCGCCCGTGCTGGCATAGCCGAATCTCAGAATCGTCCAGTTGCCCGGCGGCACTTCCCACTGCAGCCGCCCATCACGCCCGACATTCTTCGTCAATTGCACGATCCGCTCACGCTTGGTTGCCAGTTCGTCCGGAATGGTGATGGTGTTCGTGGAACTGTCGCCTTCTCTCTTCGGCACGAATAACGCCTTCGCCTCGATATTGTCGATTCGCGCCAGCGAGGTCAGTTCCACTTCCGCAATGACCAGTTTATCCAGGTACCATTCGCAATCGGTAAAAAACAAACGGTAGAACTTCGACGTTACTTCATTGAAATTCAGCGATAGCTCGGACGCATCGGCATCGAACTCCTTTATCGTGTTAAATCTCCTGCCGTCGTCCGAGGTTTGTAGCAACGTGTGACACAGCTTGTGCCGCGTAATACCCGGCAGGGCCAATGTCAGTCGTCGTGCGCTGAATGGTTTATCAAACTCGATTTGCAGGTACTGCGGTTTTGCCGGTTCGGGCCGCGGCAGCACGATGCTCGTTTTTGCATCGCCATCCAGCAGCTTCGCTTGCTGAAAGTCGGCGCCCATCACGCTCGCCTTAATGCGTGGGGAAAAATCTTTCATCCGCGGCGAGTCCGCCTCCGTGTTCGGCAATGCCATCACCGCGATATCCCGGTAAAACTTCGTCACCGTCACCGCCTGGGGCAGGGGAGCGTTGAAATTGGTCGGCCCCTTCACGTTCGTTTCGCTCCAGGCCAGCTTTTGCATCGACAATTCTGGGGTGATCCACGGCCCTCCGCTGCCTGTCCACCCGCCATCATTGTTCATGCTCACTTTTAGTCCCAGTCGGTCGGCTTCCCCGCACATATGCTTGAATAGTCGCAGCCATGGTTCGCTCGCGAATTCCACTGGCCCTTTCGGCGTCCCTTGCTCCACCTCCATGATCACCACTCCGGCGATGCCCACTCGCTTCATCGCTTCCAGGTCCGCCGTAATCCCGTTGCTCGTAATATTCCCATCCAGCCAAAACCAAAACACCCACGGGCGTGCCGAGTCCGGCGGTTGCTTGAATCCCGCCTCAAGGCTCGCCGCGCTCACCCTCCCGCAAAGCAGGCACGCGCCCAGAATGCCCACCCAAATACCAAACCAATTGCGTGCCTTCATTGCTTCAATGCTCGAAATTTTCTGATCCGATGAAACGTCAGGTAATTTGCGTCATGTTGATTGTGCGCGCCACCAGGCGCGTCATCGTAAGCAGTCCGGCTCGCCGCAATGATGTCCTCCCCATCAAACCGCCAGTCCACGTATTGAAAGCCGTGCTTCTCCGCGTCCGGATGCCTCAGTAGAATGCTTTCCACCTTCCAGCTCCGCAGGTCCGGCGATGAAACCAGCGCCAGCGTGTTTCGTACCCGGTCCGGACTCGGCGCCGGTTGCTCCGGCGGAACGTAATTTGATAGCGCCCAGTATTTTTTCGAAACCGAATCGAAACGAATCGTGAATTTTTTGCAGCCACCCGGGAACTCCATAAATCCGCTTTCCGGGTCGAACTCAGCCTCTCTTCCGTCCGCACTGATCTTGACCACGGCTGCCTTTTCCGGTTCCTGGCGGTAATCCACCCGTAATACATCCACAACGCCTCCGTCGGGCGCCACCACGGCGTTTCCTTCCAGCCAGCCTCCGAATTTTCCCCCGAGCCATTCTTTTTTCCCCTCGAGCCGATTGCTGAATCTCCAGTTCTCGGCCTTCAGCAAATCCGCCTCTGCTGACGCGGACATCATGAATGCCCGAAAGTAACCCGCCCATCCCCCCGGACCCGCCGTGTCTTCCATCGCTCTCCAGAGCCTTCCGTTGTGCTCGATTACCGGCACCGGTGCACAATGATATTTTCCGTCGTCCAGCAAAAGCCCGGTGTCTGCATCCTTCGGCGTTGTCCAGGTTTTCCCTCCATCGGTCGAACGTCGTATCACCACAAACCCATTCTCGCGGCTGGTGCCAATCAGGTACAAAGCCTCTCGATGCGTAAATAACGTGGACCACCACTGACCCTCTATCCCGGCCAACGGTTCCCACGATTTCCCACCATTCGCTGATCCAAAAACTCTCGTGTGCGCCTTGCTGCTTCCCGGACCAAATAAATCATGCGATACCACCAGATTGCCATTGCTCAAGACCGCAATGCTCGGTGAACCAATGTACTGTTGCGAACTCGCCGCCGAATGAGCAATCACCACACCGGGTGGTCCAACCTTTAGCTCCGCGCCATTTGCAATGCCCAGCCCCTGCGCCAGCAGCCAGGTCGCAAAACAAATTCTGTTTCCGAACAAACTCGCCGTTGATCTCATGTTTTAAATTGGATGGGTTCGAATTTGGGCGCGCACAGGTGGTGCAGGCCAAAAGCGATCAGATACATGCATCCGCATACTCCAAAAAGAATCGCGTAACCAGTCGTGACATTTCCCTGCGCCTTGAATTTATCCAGCAGCATCCCGGTGATCACGGGAAATAACACTCCTCCGATCGATCCCGCCATACCTCCGATTCCAACAACTGAGGCTACCGCTCGCCTCGGGAACATGTCCGACACCGTTGTGTATAAATTGGCTGACCATGCCTGGTGCGCCGATGCCGCCAGGCCAATCAGCAACACGGCCGTCCAATCTCCCACCCACGTCACGATGACGATCGGCAGCACGCTGATCGCGAACACCAGCATTCCGGTCTTCCGCGCTCGCGTCACGCTCCAGCCCCGTCGCGTCAGGTGACCGGTAATCCATCCTCCGAAAATGCTCAGCACGGTCACAATGCCATAAATCGTCACGATATGAATCCAGCTTTTCTTGATTTCCAAATCCCGCGTCTGCTTGAAAAAATCCGGCAACCAAATCAAAAAGAACCACCAAACCGGGTCCGTCAGGAATTTACCAATAATAAACGACCACGCCTGCGGGTAACGCAGCAACGTGCTCCACGCGATGGGCCCCTGCGAATGTTCGCTTTCCCGGTCACTGTGAATCAACTCCAGTTCCGCGGCACTGACTCGCCGGCTTCGCTGCGGCACGTCGTAAAAAGGCAGCCAGAATGCCAGCCAAATGAGCCCTCCCACCCCCGCTGCGACAAAGGCCATTCGCCAGCCGAAATGTTGCGCCAGCCACGGTATCACTGCGGGCGCAATCAATGCCCCCGCGTTGGCGCCGGAATTGAATATGCTCGTTGCGAAAGCGCGTTCTCTCCGCGGAAACCAAAGCGCCACCGCTTTGATCGCGCTCGGAAAATTTCCGGCTTCACCCAATCCCAGACACGCTCGGGCGGTTAGAAATCCCCCAAAGCTCCCCACCAGCGCATGTCCCGCTGCCGCCAGGCTCCACGCCGCGATCGATACCGCATATCCCACCTTCGTTCCGAAGCGATCAACAAACCAGCCGAACCCGAGCAACCCCACGCCATACGCCAATTGAAAGGCGGAGTTCACCCAGCCAAATTGTTCGTTGTTCCACCCAATCTCTCGATCCAGCGTCTCCTTTAATAGCGAAAGAATTTGTCGGTCGACGTAGTTAATCGTCGTCGCAAAAAACAACAACGCGCAGACGACCCACCGGTAACTGCTTTGCCCCGCGATTCCTGGCCCGCCCGGCGATGACTCGACTTCCCATGCCTTCGCCTCAGGCATGCGCCTCGCCTCCGCCGCGCCGGCGTTGATGGCGAAACTGCCTGGTTGAATAAGGGGGCGGCACTCGGCGAATGTTGTCCTTTGCGCTCCCCGCGTCAAGTGACGAGCTGCCACCAGTCACTTCGAAGCAGTCCCCACTCCGTCACCTGCCGTGCTCGTAAAGTAAATCGATTTGCTTCCAGCCACGGGTCCGGCGCCGTTAGTCTTCGAGCCGGAAGTTTTGTCATTCGGCAAAAAAATCCATACATCAAACCTAATATGACCTCCGCCCGGTATTTCTTAATCCCCGCGTTCGGCACCTGAAAATCCGCCAGCAACCAGTTCGCTCCCCGCCTCGCTCCCGCGGCTATCCTGGGAATCACCTGCTCGAGTTGCTCCTGCCGAAAGCAATCCAGGAAAAAATGGGTGATTACCACGTCGAAATGATTTTTGGGCGGTTCCCACTGCAGCAAATCCTCCTGCAGAAATTTACTGCCCCTCAGGCCGAATTCGCTTTGCTGCAGCCGCTCGCGCGCAACCTCCAGCATCCCATTGCTGGCATCCACGCACCATAATTCCGCTTCCGGAAAAGCCTGGCGGCATTCGATCAAACAGCGTCCCGGTCCTTCGCCGCAAAGCAGAATCCGCTTCGGCGGGTTTATCGACTTCAGATGAGCCACTCGGCATTGCTGCAGCTTTTTTCCAGCGAGGACGGCTTCCATCCAACGATAATGCCGCGCCAGTCTATCGAAGCTCATGCCACTACTGCCCGTCGCTGAAACCGCTCGCGATGCCACCACAAGCTCGCCAGGGCTGCCCCCGCCGAATACGCCAGCACATCCAGCGGGTCGCCGGTCGCATGCCGCATCAGATGCGGACCAATCCACTCGAAGAGCACGGACCAAATGCTTAAGTGAAAGAGAATCTCACTCCCGGTCGGCGCCAGATCATGCTGCCGCAGGCCCAGGCCACGTTGTGCCCAAAGGATCAGGGGCAGCGCGCAGGAAATCAGCCAGAGGTCATTGAAATAAGAATGAAAGAAAGGGATGCGGCAATGCGGCTTAATCAACCATCGATTTATTCCGTAAGCGCTGCACCCAAACAAAAATCCGGAATCCCGCCAATAGCCGAACGGACGCATATTCAGAGCAACGCCAGGATGACCATCCCGCCAACCAGGGCCAGGCCCAGTTTCAGAAGAAAAAACTTCAGTGCCAATATCATATAACTCACCCTATGAATGCCCGCGGACTCTTTAGCCTAACACGCGCCCGGCTCTCTGCAACTCAACTGCGTTCCCGCACGTGTTCCTCTTCATGAACTTTCATCCGCGCGGAAAGAATCGCCGCGCGTCCCAAATACCCAATCACGCGTTTTGGCTCGTCTCGCTCAACGACGGGTAATCGTCCAATGTTTCGTTTCAACATTCGCGTAATTGCTGCGTGCAACGTCTCGTCCGGGTATGCCACCAGCGGGTCTCGTGTGCCGGCCTCGAGCACGGTCATTTGCCCGCCTCCCTGGCGATGCAGACTCCTCAGCAAATCCGCCCTGGTGACGATGCCGATCAGCCGCTCCTCGTCGTCCAATAAAACCGTGCCTTGTCGGGAGGTCAGCAGCCGGTCGCCTCGCGCCAGTCGTTCGGAGAGCTCCGACACTTTCATGCGCGCGTTCACGCAGGGCACCTCTCCCTCCATCACATCCCTCACTCGCATCAATTCAAAAGTATCAATCGAATATTCCCGGGTGATGTGTTGGCCGCGGCGCGCGAGTTTCTCCGTCAGGATCGAACGCGGCATCACCAGCACCGTCACTCCATAAGCACAGACACAGCCCACCAGCAAGGCCGGCAACGAATTGAAATTGCGCGTCAACTCCACCGCGAACAGCATTGCCGTCAGCGGCGCGCGCATGGTCCCGCCCATCATGGCGGCCATTCCCACCAATGCCCATAATCCTTTTGTGTGGGGCGGCAGCCAATGCTCCAGCAGAGCCCCGACCGCACCGCCAATCATTAAGAGGGGCGCCAGCACACCGCCGGAGGTCCCGGAACCCAGTGCAATTGCCCAGACCAGCGCCTTGGCCACGCACAGCGTGATCAGAGCCGTTACCAGAAAATGACCGCTCAGCAGTTCTTGAATCGTCTCGTAGCCCACGCCCAAAACTCTCGGCTCAATCACGCCGCCGATTCCTACAAACGCCGCGCCGATTACCGGCCACCACATCCAATGCATGCGCAAACGCTGAAAAGCATCTTCACAGGCATAGACCAGCCTAGTGAGCAGCCCTGAACCAAACCCTTGCGCAATGCCCAGCCCCGCTGCCACCGCCAGCTCCATGCCGGTTAACGGCCCGCTTGGCGTCATCGAAAAAATTGGGCCCGCACCCAGCAGCGGCACTCTCAGGCATGCCGCCACAATCGAGGCCACCGCCACGGGAATAAAACTCCGCGGTTTCCATTCGAACAATAACAACTCCACCGCCAGCAGCACGGCCGCAATCGGCGTCGCAAAGACTGCCGCCATTCCCGCCGCGGCCCCGGCCACGAGCAAAGTCTTGCGTTCGGAGGCGCTCAAATGAAATCGCTGCGCGAAAAGTGAACCAAAAGCGCCCCCAGTCATGATGATCGGTCCTTCGGCTCCGAACGGTCCGCCGGTGCCGATCGAAATCGCAGCCGATAACGGCTTCAACAACGCCACCTTCCATTCAATTTTGCTTCGTCCCAAAATGATCGCTTCCAATGCTTCGGGAATTCCGTGGCCGCGGATTTTTTCTGAACCGTAACGCCCCATCAGACCGATCAGGAGCGCGCCAACCATGGGCACCAGTACGACCGCATAACCCAATGGATGACCCTGCAGCGACGGCATCGTCGCTGAGAGCCGATGATAAAAGGCGAGATTGGTGAATACCGCGATGAGCCACAACAGCACGTAGGCCGCCACGGCTCCCATGACTCCCGTCACGATGGCCATGGCTGATAACAGC
>JADMIO011418110.1_pt1 | contig 10175 bp, 5 predicted proteins | sample 8958161 | NCBI WGS metagenome assembly JADMIO01 (sample SAMN16585339, study PRJNA669376) | soil metagenome | isolation source: Crop rotation soil | place: USA: Cullars Rotation, Alabama | collected 2011
CGGCGCCGGCCACCCCTTCATGGTTGAGCGTGCCGGTTTCGGCGCGCTCGGGCGCTTCGTCCGACGATGGAGCCACCTTGGCAAACGGCAGCGACTCGAGCAGCTCGCGCCGACAGTACATGGCCCCAATGTGCGGCCCATAGAACTTATACGCCGAGCAAACCAGGAAGTCGCAGTCCCACGCACGGACATCGACAAGATGATGCGGGGCGTAGTGGACCGCGTCGACGAAGACCAGGGCGCCCACCGAGCGCGCAAGCCGCACGGCGCGCGAAATGTCGTTGATCGTCCCGAGGGCGTTCGACGCGGCGCCGACGGCGACAAGCTTCGTCTTTTTCGTGACTTTGCTCTCGAAGTCGGTCCAATCCAGTGCGCCCGACGAGGGCTCCATCCGAACGGCGCGAAGGACGCAGCCGCGCTCGCGCTGCAGCGCCTGCCAGGGGCCGACGTTAGCGTGATGGTCGAGCTCGGTGATCACGATCTCGTCGCCGCGTTCAAACGTCGGGCCGACGGCCCGCGAGGCGTGGAACGCCAGCGTGGTGGCATTGGCCCCGTAGACGATCTCCCCCGGAGCGGCGCCAAGAAAGTCAGCCATCGCGGCGCGAGACTGGTCGATCATCTCATCCGTCTCGGCGCTGGTCGGATAGCTCCAGTGCGTGTTGGCGTTGTGGCAGTAAAGATAATCGGCAAGGGCGTCGACGACGCCGCGCGGAACCTGCGTGCCGCCCGGACCGTCAAAGTACGCGACTGGCAGACCATTGTGCAGTCGATCGAGCGCAGGAAAGTGCGAACGGATTTCTTCGACCGAGGCCACGGATGCAGCGCTGTCGTCTTCTAGGGATGACGTCGCGACAGTAGTTAATCGAGTGGGCGACATGGGGACGTTCGCAGGTGGTAGAGAGCGATGGTCATCTTCGCAGCGTCTCGACTATCGCGGAGTTCGGCAGGGACTTCTACTGCCGAAATCCAAAGAGGATGTCGGCCAACCCCACTCACGTCGTCGTGCGAACTATGGATCATAGCCGAGATTTGGCGCCAGCCAGCGTTCGACCGCCGAGACTGCCAGCCCCTTGCGGCGCGCATAGTCCTCCACCTGGTCGCGCGTGATGCGATCCACCGCGAAGTAGCGCGCTTGCGGGTGGGCGAAGTAGAGGCCGCTGACGCTGGCGGCGGGGTGCATCGCCAACGACTCGGTGAGCTTGATGCCTGTGTAGCGCGTCGCCCCCAGCAGGTCGAAGATCGTTGGCTTCTCGGTGTGGTCGGGCTGCGCTGGGTAACCGGGCGCTGGGCGGATGCCGCGATATTTCTCCGCGATCAGGTCTTCGGCAGTAAGCTGCTCGGCCGCGCCGAAGCCCCACTCGCGGCGCGCTTGCGCATGCAAGTACTCGGCCAGCGCCTCCGCAAGCCGGTCGGCCAGCGCCTTGGTGAGGATCGAATTGTAATCGTCCAAATCGGCGTCGAACTTCGCAGCGAGCTCGTCGCAGCCGAGGCCGGCGGTCACCGCAAAGGCGCCGATGTAGTCTTGGTGCGGCGGCGGGGCGACAAAGTCGGCGAGCGAGTAATACGTCTCCTGGCCTTTGCGACTCCATTGCTGGCGGAGGCCGTGAAACCGCGCTCGTTCTTTCGTGCGGGTCTCGTCGAGGTAAACGGCGATGTCCTCGCCTGTGCTGTTGGCAGGGAAGAACCCGTAGGCCGCCCGGGCCTCCAGGAGATTCTCGGCGATCATTCGCTTGAGCAAGCCCTGGGCGTCGTCGAAGAGGCGCTTCGCTTCGGCGCCGACCGTCGGATCCTCGAAGATGCGCGGGTATTTGCCCTTCAGCTCCCAGGTTTGAAAGAAGGGCGTCCAGTCGATGTAGGGAACCAGAGCCGCAAGGGAGAAGGCGGTGATAGGGATTTCGGATTGCGGCTTGCCGACTGCGGATTCGCCGGAAGATAGAACGCGGACGCCCGTGAACGCCGGCGCCGGAAGGTCGATGGTCGACCAATCCGTGGCGAAGCGATTCGCCTTGGCCTCGGCGTACGGCACGAGCTCGACGGACTGCCGCTGGGCGTAGGATGCCGCGAGCTGGCGTTGCAGCTCGCTGTTCTCGGCTTCAAACTTCTTCTTCGCCTTGGGGTTAATGAGCTTCTCGACGACGCCAACGCTCCGCGAGGCGTCCAACACGTGGACGGTCGCTTGATCGTAACAAGGCGCGATCTTGACCGCCGTGTGCTTGGCGCTGGTCGTGGCCCCCCCGATGAGCAGCGGCAGCTTGCTTCCCGTACGGCGCAGCTCGCGGGCGACATGAACCATCTCGTCGAGACTGGGCGTAATCAGCCCGGACAGGCCGACCACGTCGACGCGCTCGGCGATCGCCCGCTCGAGGATTGTCTCGCAGGCGACCATCACGCCCAGGTCGATCACCTCGAAATTATTACACCCCAGCACCACGCCCACGATATTCTTGCCGATGTCGTGGACGTCGCCTTTGACCGTGGCCATGAGCACCTTGGCCCGCGCCTTGCCGGTCGTGCCGCTGGCGGCTTTTTCGGCTTCCATGAACGGTGTCAGGTAGGCGACGGCTTTTTTCATCACGCGGGCCGATTTCACCACCTGAGGCAGAAACATCTTGCCCTGGCCGAACAAGTCGCCCACCACGCTCATGCCATCCATGAGCGGCCCTTCGATGATCGCCAGGCACGACGGATACTTCTGCCGCGCCTCCGCGGCGTCCTCGTCGACGTACTTCACCACCCCCTTGAGCAGCGCGTGCTTGAGCCGCTCCTCGACGGAACCGGCGCGCCACGCCTCCTCCTCGGCCTCGGTCCTGGCGCCTTTTCCTTTAAGCGATTCGGCAAAGTCGACAAGGCGCTCGGTCGAATCCGGCCGTCGATTGAGCAGCACATCCTCGACCAGCTCCTTCAACGTCGGTTCGACGTCCTCGTACACCGCGAGCTGCCCGGCGTTGACGATGCCCATATCGAGCCCGGCGCGCACCGCGTGGTACAAAAACGCCGCGTGCATCGCCTCGCGCACCCGGTCGTTGCCGCGGAACGAGAAGCTGATGTTCGAGACGCCGCCCGAAATGTGCGCTCCGGGACAAACTTCCTTGATCCGCCGCGCCGCTTCGATGAAGTTGATCGCGTAGTTGTTGTGCTCCTCGATGCCGGTGGCGACCGTAAGGATATTGGGGTCGAAGATGATGTCCTCAGCCGGAAAGCCGACGTCCTCGGTCAGAATCTTGAACGCCCGCCGGCAGATCCGCACCTTGTCGTCGACTTCGACGGCCTGCCCTTGCTCATCGAACGCCATCACGACCACCGCCGCGCCGTACCACCGGCACAGCCGCGCCCGGCGACGGAACTCGGCCTCGCCGTCCTTGAGACTGATCGAATTGACAATGCTCTTACCCTGCACGGCCTTGAGCCCCGCCTCCAGCACCGACCATTTGCTGGAGTCGATCATCACGGGCACAGCGGCGACGGCCGTCTCGCCGGCAATCAGCCGGAGAAACTTCGTCATCGTCGCTTCGCCGTCGAGCAGCGCTTCGTCCATGTTGACGTCGATGACGTTGGCGCCTCCCTCAACCTGCTGGGCGGCCACCTCGACGGCGTCTTCGAACTTGGCGTCTTTGACCAGCTTGGCGAACCTTTTCGAGCCGGTGACATTGGTCCGTTCGCCGATCATCAGAAAGTTGCTGTCCGGCCGCAGCGTCATGGGCTGCGTCCCGCTTAAGCGGAGCCAATGCGGCGCCGTCGCGGGCTTATGCGGCTTGAGCCTGGCCACGTGGCGGGCGATCGCCGCAATGTGGGCCGGCGTACTGCCGCAGCAGCCGCCCACGATGTTTAGCCATCCCTGCTCGGCGAACTCGCCGACCAGGCGCGCCATTTGGTCGGGGCCCAGATCGAAGTCGCCCATCTCATTGGGCAGGCCGGCGTTCGGGTAACAATGGATTCGCGTCGGGGCGATTTGGGCGAGCGCCTCGATGTGCGGCCGCATCACGTCCGGACCCAGCGCGCAATTCATGCCGACCGTCAACAGCGGCATGTGCGAAATCGCGTTCCAAAACGCCTCGATCGACTGCCCGGAGACGAACGTTGCGCCCCCCTTGTCGAACGTGCCCGAGGCCATCACCGGCACGCGATTGCCCGAGTCGGCAAAGTATTTCTGAATCGCGAACAGGCACGCCTTCAGGTTCAGCGTGTCGATCACCGTCTCGGGCAGCAGAATGTCGACGCCCGCTTCGACCAGCGCCTGCACCTGGACGTAGTACGACGCGGCCATCTCGTCGAACGTCGTCCCGCGGTACGCCGGATCGTCGACCTTGGTGCTGATCGCAGTCTGCTTCGTCGTCGGCCCGATCGACCCCGCGACGAACCGCGGCCTGTTCGGCGTGCGCTCGGTCCACTCGTCGGCGGCGCGACGGGCACATTTCACGGCCGCCGCGTTGATCTCGGCGACCAGCTCGACCGGCAGGGCAAACTCCTCCATCCCCACGGGGCTGGCGCCGAACGTGTTCGTCTCGACGATGTCGGCGCCGGCCTCGAAGTATCGGCTGTGAATCGCCGTCACGTCCTTCGGCCGCGTGAGGCAGAGGATATCGGCGAAGTTCTTGAGGTCCTTGTCATGGCCGGCGAAGCGCTCGCCGCGCACGGCCGCCTCGTCCAGCCCGAGGGCCTGAATCTGCGTCCCCATGGCGCCGTCGAGCACCAGGATCCGCTGGTCGAGAAGCGACTCCAAGCGGGCGGTCTGGTCAGGTACGGCGGCGGTGGGCATGGGGCGGGTGGCGACGCGGGGTGAAAGGACCGGCAATACGCATGATACTTACTCGCGCCCGACGCGGACAGGCGGGGCGTTTTATCGCTGCAGATGCCAGTCGACCCGCGTCGCCGTTTTCAAGTCGCGTGCGCAAGCGAAAAGGTTCGCTGCGCAGCGCCGCGAACGCGATCCCACATCGATCTCACGCGGCGTTTGCGGCGACGCCTGCGGAGGGTACAGTACAGACGGCGGCGCCGTGAGCAGTGCGAGCCTCGCCCCGCCAATCCCTATCGCTCCAGGAGAACTGCCGTGCGTCGAGTTCCCGCGCGTAGGCGTTCAGCCATCCTGCCCGCCACGATGTGCTTCCTGTCGGCAGGCCTGCTGGCCGGCTGTTCAAGCGGACCCACGGCGCTTGTGGCCCCAAGCATCGACGGCGGTGATGCGGGCGATGCGGCGCTTGAGATGTTTGATAAGGACGGCGATGGATTTATCGCCGGCGCCGAGTTGGACGCCGCGCCTGGCATCAAGAACGCGATCGAGACGATCGACCTCGACAAAGATGGGAGAGTGACTGCCGATGAGATTTCCCAGCGCGTCGACGCCTGGGCGGCGACGGGAACGGGACTGACCACGCTTTCGGCCTTCGTCACGTTGAACGGGCGACCGCTTCCCGGCGCCACGGTCACGTTCGATCCGGAACCATTTCTGGCCGACGATCTTAAACCAGCGATGGGCCAGACCAATCCCGACGGGGTCGTCTCAGTGACCATCCCCAAGGAAAACCGTGTTCCGCCCGACGCGCCGCCGGGGCTTTATTTGGGTCTTTATCGAGTGCGCGTGTCGAAGAAATCGGGCGACTCCGAGTCGATTCCTGAAAAATACAACGTCCAAACGACGCTGGGGCAACAAGTCTCGCCGGACGATCCTGCCGTATCGTCGCGCCGCGTACGGTTCGAACTATCAAGCAAATAGCAAAGCTGAGGACGCCTAGGGCGGCCGCAGGCGGCGCGAATCGGCATCGTTTGCAATCGAAGCCGCCGGCGACGGCCGAGCCGCAATCGCATTGGCGCCATGGGCCGCTGGCCGAAAGCGAGGGCGCGTCCTAGGGCGCTTGCACTGGATTGCCGTCAAGTCGATTGGCAAGCCGCGAGTGGACCACCGTATCGATGTCATACGGGATCGAATGGACCGAGCCGTCGCAGAACGCCATGTTGAAGCCGGCCGCATGAGCGCTGCCGAATTTCACCTGGCGATCCGGCTTATAGCCTACGCGATCTTGTGCGGGTTGGTATTCCTCAGCCGTTAACAAGGGGCTCAACGGCGGAAGCGTCCAGGCCACGCGTCCGTTATCCCATTCAAATCCGGTATACGCCGATTGATTTTCGCCCCAATCGAACTCCGGCGCCGAGGTGGGACCAGGAGACCCCTGATAAGCCTCTGGCTGCACGTATTTCTCGCCCGCCAGATACGTATTGCTCGTGCCGTCTTCGACCCGCTGCATCGAGACTTCGCTCCGGTAATACATGACGCCCGTCTGGTACGCCGCGTTATTGCCCCCGCTCGAATTCGTCGCCGAGTCGGTGTCGGTCCAGGCAGGCGGAATTCGGGAGCCCGGCTTTAACACGGCGTAGTTATCGGGCGTCCAAAGGACGGGGCCCGAGACGTCGACCGTCGCTGAAAAGCGGCTATCGCCGACATTGGCCGCGTAATCGCTCTTGACGACGCCCTCGTCCTTTGCAGCCGCGGCCAGCCGCGACATCGAGCCTCCCGAGACCGCCGGTCGATAAATCGTCGTCCACGCCGCGGGATAGATTGCCGCCGCGCGACGCGACGGACAAACAATTGCCGACAGCGGTGACTGATGCAGGCGGATCATCGCGTCCTCGAAAGTAGCGGTCGTCGCATCCACCCCTTTGCCCAACTGGCGCAGCGCAGGCTGTTCGATGTAGCCGAGGATGTTGTAGATCCACGACCCAGGCTGATCCTTTCCAAAACCCGCATTGGGATCGCCGGTCCACGACGAGCTCCAGCCGCCGGAAGGATAAAATTTCTGCGCGCTCTCAAAATTCAGGCAGGCCAGACCGATTTGCTTGAGATTATTCTGGCACTGTCCCCGGCGGGCCGCCTCGCGCGCCGCCTGCACTGCCGGCAGCAAGAGCGCCACCAACACGCCGATGATGGCGATCACCACCAGCAGCTCAACGAGCGTAAAACCCAACGACGTACGCGTGGCCGAAGCGGGGCGGCCTGAATCATGACCAATGTCGGCGGAGGCCAAGGCGGGGCGAGGCATGGAACAAACACTCCATCGAGAAATTTGACGCCAACCGAATCTTTGCACTCATTTGCAAAGGGGCAAGTAAGGCCCGCCGCGCGACTCGGTTGCCGCCGCGCGAAGCCTTCTCTTCAGCATTCTTAACGTAAAAGGCGTCCAGCCGGCGTCGCAAAAGACATCGGCTGGACCCCCGGTTCGTGCATCCTATCTCACCGCAGTCATGAAGACCGCCGGCAACGTCTTACCGCCACTGCGCTGAGCGCGCCGAACAGGCACAACGTCACGGAGCCTGGTTCTGGCACAACGCTCACGTTGTCGATAATCGTCACGTTGAGCGCGACGTCGTTCGCATCATTGGAAGATGTGGCGTTTGTGTCGCTGTGACCGAAGAAAATGTTGCCGCCGCCGAGCGTCAATCCCGCCAACGGCGCCTTCGCCATCACCAGACCATCGACCGACCAGGTCGCGTTGACCCCGTCCACGTCGATGACGACCTTTCGCCATTGAAAGCTGATCTCGCCAGCGTCAGTGCTGCCGGTCTGCCCGGGATAAAGCGCTAGCTGCGCCGCCGGCGCCGAGACGCCTGTAAACCCGGCGTAATAGGGATCGCTGTTGTTGTTGCTCGCTGCGCCATTGAAAACGGCGTTTCCGCTGGCGTACCCCGTAGGGGCAGCGGACGAGTACGCGCGAACATCGTTGCCAGACCCCCCGTCCAGCGTCTCGGCAAAGGCGACGCTTTCCTTCGTCGCAGCGCCAGGCCAGAAGGCGGTCGTGCCGGACGTGCCAATGCCAAACGTCGAGAGCTGGGTGGTGCCATTGCCGCCGGGGCCCAACGGGCCGACATAGTTCTGCCACAAATCAAACGAGACCCGGTAGGCCCCGGTGAACGATTTTCCGGTCGGGGAGACGCTGAAGCCGCTGAAGACGCCGCCGGTATTGTTGGCCGTTAGCTTCAGCCCGCGGGTGGAGCTTCCGCCGGGAGCGGGTGGTACTCCGATGAGCGAGTAATCGTAGTTGAAGTTGACCGTGACGTCGCTCAGGCCGGGATCGTTGACCGTCCAACTTGGCGTCGGGTCGATGTCGAAATTCTCCGAATACAGCGGAGCCGCTTGGGTTGCCGCGACTGTGCACAAGCACAGCGCTCCCGCTGCGGCGAACGCGATCCTCGTTGTCAAATTCATTAGACTGTCCTTTCTCAAAGAGCCAAAAGATGCACGTCAGTGTTGAGCAATCCTGCAGACTAGGGGCCTATCATGACATCGTCCTTGGTCGCTTCACGTCGCCCATGCGGCGACGGCGCGCAGCGACGCCCGCAAGAGCCGCGCCAACCATCAAACCAGCCGAGGCAGGCTCGGGCGCCGGGCTCGCTGCAGCCACCGCTGTAGCAAATTGCGTCGTCCACACCGCCAGGTCGGCGCCGTTGACGTTGCCGTCGTTGTTGGCGTCGCCGTCGGCTAGGTCAGCCGTGCCGTCGCTAATGCCATTGCCTTGTTGCCAGGTGAGGAAGTCGGCGCCGTCGACGTCACCGTCACCATCGAAGTCGGCGTCGTCGACCGCAGCCGTGAGGGCAGTCACGACGACGTTGTCGATGAGCGTGAATTGGACCGACGGAAAATAAGGATCGGTCGAAAACCCCGAGTTGATGTCGCCGCTCCCGAACAAAATATTCGTGCCGCCGAGCTGCTTGTCCGGCGCGAATTTCGTCGTATCGACCGTGATCAAGGCGACGTCATTGACTTTCCACGTCACCAGGCCCGCCACCGATGAAATCTCGACGTTCTGCCAGGCGAAGCCCGGCGTGCCCGCTGGCGCGGTCCCGAACTGCGTTTCGGGGAACATGGTCGTCTGGGCCGGAGGAACGGTGCCGCCGCCAAATGCCGTTGCGTAGAGCGCCGCCGTATTGTTTCGGCTGTCAGCCAAATAATCGGCATGCAGATCGAGCGGATTGTAGTTGGGATCCGTTTCCGGAAGCGGCAGTTGGTAGCTGCTGGCCCGTTCCGGAGAGTAAACGCGATAATCCGAACTTGAACCGCCGTCGCCCGTCGCCGCAAAATAGAGCCCGCTGGCGAAGCCTGGAGAATTACTGAACGTGTCCGCCGTTCCGATGCCGAACAGCGACAGCGTCGACGAACCGGTGGCGCCCGCATCGATGCCGCCTGGCGGCGTGATGGTTTTGTCGGCGCCGATGTAATTGGACCACCAATCAAACGTCAGCTTGTAGTCGCCAGTAAAGCTCTTTCCCGTCGGCGAAACGCTGAAGCCGCCAAACACGCCGGTGTACGTCGGATCGCCTGGAATGGGAACGTTCGCCTGCAGGCGCATGCCGCGGGTGGTGCCGCCCGTAGAATGCGGCGCCGACGGAATTCCGACGCCGTTGTAATCGAAGAAAATATCCGCTGCGGAAGAACTCGGCGGGCTTCCCGGAGGTTGGGCGACGTCGGGGTTCCCCGGATTGATTGTCCAATTCGGCGTGTCGTCGACGTCGAAGTTCTGCTGGTACAGCACCTGTCCCTGAGCGGGAATTGTCCCCACGGCGACCGCGCCAAGGGCAACCAGGGCCAACGTCTTCATGGAATTCTTCATAGCTGGGTCCTCGATTCCGTCTTGACTGCCGTCGCTGCTGCGTCGTTTTGGCGCGGGACCGCCCGGCGCATGGCCGTTCTTGCCCGCCTCCTCTTGACTCGTGCGACTTAGATCCACCTCCGGCGACGTCGCGCTCCGGGCCTTGTTATTGTACTTACCCGCACTTCCCTGCGGACCCGTCCGTGCGGTCTCGGGCACGTGCTCTTAATTACAACTTCGACTGCACGCGTCCTAGCGTCAAGCATTTAACCCCGTTTGCCCCGCCATTTCTCGAGGGCCGACCGCTTGGCCCCGAGCAAGTCATTCATCCGCATTCAGCGACGGTTCGCACGACCCTCCCCCCGAACGGCGGCCAGGGCCAGGGCGACGCAAGCGATCATCGCAGCCGACGCCGGCTCAGGCACGGCGCCCGCGCCGCCCGTCGCCACAAGGTCGTAAGTCGGCGGCCGAGCCGTGCCGTTGCCGGCCCCCGGCAAACCTTCGCGATAGCCGACGTAAAAATTGCCAACCAGGCCTGTGGCGGTGTTGAAGTTAAACGTCTGGCCGTCATACTTGGCCACGACCGCGCCGGTGGCGGGG
>JADMIO011413785.1_pt1 | contig 10174 bp, 8 predicted proteins | sample 8958161 | NCBI WGS metagenome assembly JADMIO01 (sample SAMN16585339, study PRJNA669376) | soil metagenome | isolation source: Crop rotation soil | place: USA: Cullars Rotation, Alabama | collected 2011
CGCGAACGCGGTGGACAAAGGACAGTCGCGGCCAGTGGCGTCGGGGCGCCTTTTTCGTCAAGAACGGTGACCAACGCTTCGCCAATACCAAGCTCGGTGAGCAGCTGTTCGGTTTTGTAAAACGGCGTGTCCGGATAATTCTGCGCCACGAGATTAATCGCCTTGCGATCTTTCGCGGTGAACGCCCGCAACGCATGTTGCACTTTCATTCCGAGCTGGCCGAGGACCTCGTCAGGAATATCCGTCGGCATTTGCGTGCAGAAGAAGATCCCAACTCCTTTCGAGCGAATGAGTTTGATCACCGTCTCGATTTCATCGAGAAGCGCCTTTTCCGCGTCATCGAAAATCAGGTGTGCTTCATCGATGAAAATCACCAGTTTGGGTTTCTCCATGTCCCCGACCTCGGGCAGAGTTGCATAGAGCTCTGCCATCATTTGCAGCATGAATGACGAGAAGAGCTTGGGACGGTTTTGCATGTCGGTCAGGCGCAGGATCGATACCCTCCCAAAGCCGTCGTTGACCTGCATCAAATCGGAAATCTCAAACGAGGGTTCGCCGAAAAACTCCGCCGCGCCTTGTTGCTCGAGCTCAATCAATTTGCGCAGGATGAGCGCGGTGGAAGAGGTAGGCACGAGGCCATACTCGGCGGTGACATTGGCCTTGGCCTCGCCGGTAATGTACTCGAGGACCTTCTTGAAATCCTTGAGATCGAGCAGCGGCAGATGCTTGTCGTCGCAGAACTTGTAAACCAGCGCGACGAGACTCGACTGAGTCTGGTTCAAGTCCAGCATGCGCGAGAATAGGAGAGGACCGAACTCGAGCACGGTGGCCCGCAGGCGGGCGCCGGGTTCTTCGGAAAGGGTGAGAAACTCGACCGGATACGCGCTCGGCGACCAATCGACCCCAACCTTCTCGGCCCGCTCGGTGATCGCTGCAGTCGAAGTTCCGGCCATGGCCATGCCGCTGAGGTCGCCTTTGATGTCCATCAGCAGTGTTGGCACCCCAGCCTCCGAAAGCTGCTCCGCCATCATCTGCAACGTCTTGGTTTTTCCGGTGCCGGTGGCCCCGGAGATCAGGCCATGGCGATTCATCGTCCGCAGTGGCAACCGCACCGGGGCCTCAGCATAAACATTCCCCTGCAAGGTGGCGGCGCCGAGCAAAACCGCATCGCCTTTGAAGGAATACCCCCCCTGAATCGTGGGAACGAAGTCCGCGTTACTCATGGGGCGAGAATAGTGAGAGCCCCTTGAAGGCGCAAGCATCGCCGGCTCGAAATTGAGCCAAACCACTTCTCGTTAGGCGAATCTCGTTCACAAATTCTCTGGTCGGTTTTGGGGAACTTGGTAGGCTATTTCCTCCCAGTCCTTAAATTCTTCACTCACCACCACATCATGAGAAAACTGATCTTCACCAGCTTCGCTGCCTGCACGCTTTTTAGCTTCAATCCGCTCCTTCAAGCCCAGTGGTCCTCCGACCCGCTGCTCAATCTGCCGGTCGCCGTTAAACCGAACGATCAGGTGCAGCCGAAAATCCGACCGACACCGGATGGCGGTTCCTACATCAGCTGGTTCGACAATGATCCAAATGGCCAACCGCCTTTCGGCTACGATGTTTACCTGCAAAGACTTAGTGAGAAAGGGTACGTCCGCTGGCACGATAGAGGCCTGCGTCTGGCAGATTTGGGAATGAGTTCAACCCAGGACTACGGCCTCGATGTGGATGCAGAAGGAAATGCGCTCCTTGCCTTTCTTGATGATCGCGGACCGTCCGATGACGCGGTTACCGCCGTGAAAGTCAGTAAATCCGGCGTCCCGCTCTGGGGTCGAAAAGGAAAGCATCCGGGACTAGGAAGCGACTTTAAAGGAAACCCAAAGATTACCGCCACCTCGGATGGCTTTGTCATCGTTGGTTGGATTAGCGGAAACAATCTCACCTTTCAACGGTATGACTCGGACGGTAACGCTCAATGGGGCACAAACGGGATCACGGTTGCTGCACCTAACGGATTCACCTACTCGCTTGCGGATCTGCACGGTGGTGACGACGGCACTGCAATTTTTTCCTTTGTCTCTGCGGCTGGCTTTACCAGTCCCAAACACCTTCTCGCCAACAAACTGAGCACCAGCGGCACGCTGCTCTGGGGCGCGAGTCATGTGACCGTGTTTGATGACGGCTCGCTCCAATTCGGCAATTTCCCGCCTTTTGTTACTGATGGTGCTGGTGGTGCGGTTTTTGGCTGGTATGAAGTCGATCCATTGCAGTCACGCGCACAGCACATCCTCGCAGACGGGACAGAGGCTTTCCCCCACAACGGGACTCCGGGATCGACGAACACCTCGGACAACCAGGTGAACCCGAGCGTTTCCTACGATCCAGCAACCGGTTCGACCTATCTTGTCTGGAACGAACAACTTCCAGGGCCGCTCACGAACGAAGGGATCTCCGCGCAAAAATTTGATCCGGCAGGGAATGTCCAGTGGGGACCAACCGGCACTGTGGTTCAGCCGTTTACCGGATCAGCGATTATCAATGTAGCGAGCGTCTTTACCAGCACTGGTTTCCTAACGGTTTGGTCTTCGGAACCGACTTTCGCGCAAACCACGATTACGGCCGCCAAGCTGGACACGAATGGTGCCCTGATCTGTCCGTCCTTCCCGGTCTCATCACTCGTTTCCTCCAAGTCGCGGCTTGACCTGACCCTCTCCGCGACTGGACGTGCGCTTGCCGTTTGGAGCGACGGACGGGCTGACGGTGGCGATATCTATGCTCAGGATATCAACCCCGACTGCAGCCTGGGACAGTAATCTGTGGCATCTTTTTTCCAGGTTCGCTCGAAATTAGGGGCGAACCTTGACGCAATGGGCGCAAGAATTGCATCCTACCGGTCTCGAGGTGCGGGGGCGTTGTAATGGCGACGAAGAAACATCCGGTCATCATCATCGGCGGTGGACCGGCTGGAGCAGCAGCTGCACTTTACCTTTTGCGGAAAGGTATCGCCCCGATCATCGTCGAACGGGACGTTCATCCTCGATTTCACGTTGGTGAGTCACTTACCGGCGCGACCGGCCTTGCCCTGAGGGATCTTGGGTTGGGTCCGCGGCTCGACGCTCAAAACTACCCCATCAAACACGGCGCTGTCTTTTATGGCCCCGACGGAAAGAACGATTTTTGGGTCGAACTGGTCCGACGAAACGAGAACAACAAGCAGGTTCCGAACATCACTTGGAACGTCATGCGAAGCACCTTCGACCAGATTCTTTTCGACGCCGCGGTCGAGCGAGGCGCGGTTTGGATAAAGGCCACGGCGGCGGCACCCATCAAAAAAGATGACGCTGTCGTCGGCCTAACTATCCGTACAGAGGACGGCGCGACCGAGAATCTCTATTGCGAGGTGCTGGTTGACTGCTCCGGCTCGGCGACTTTTCTCGCCAACCATCGCGTGACCGGTCGGAAAGCACCGGGAAGCTCCGATAAACAGATCGCGTTGTTCACCCAGTTTGCGAACACCATTCGCGACCCGGGTGGCGATCGACGGCATGCGCCAGGAAACACCCTCCTCTATTACCAGGCTAAACATTACTGGGCATGGTTCATCCCGGTGAGTGAGGAGCTTACCAGCGTCGGCGTGGTCTTTCGCACGGATTATTTCAAAAAGGCCGGGCTCTCCAAGGAAGAGATGATGTTGCGCGAGTGCCGCCAGATGACCCCTGCGCTTTCCGAGAGACTTCCCGACCTGACTCCGCAGGAGGCAATCCACGCTTTCCCGAATTTCTCCTACCAGGTTCACAACTATACCGGGAAAGGATTCCTTTGTGTTGGGGACGCGCATCGGTTCATCGACCCGATTTTTGCTTATGGCGTTTATTTCGGTGTCCAAGAGTCCGAGTTCGCAGCGGATTCTATCGCCCAGTCGTTGTCCGGAGAGATAAAGACGAACGGCAATCCGTTTGCTGATTACGAGCGCCTTTGCAATGAGGGCAACGATGTCGTCGAAGATGTCATCGGCGTGCTCTGGGAATTTCCCCTCGCCTTTCAGCGGATTGTCACCTGGCGAGACAGCGAAGCAGCCTTGGATCTCCTGTCGGGACGGATCTACGGAGAACTGGGCGCAACTAACACCGCGCGAATTGCGATGCGCAAGCTAATGGCGGGCAAGGACGTGGAACGAAGGGAACGATTACAAAGATTGCATGCCGGCGGGCCTGCCGTTCTCCCCGCAACGGCGTAAGACCGTCTCCATCCCAACTGCGGGTTACGCTCCGCCGCAGGTCGAGAAATTCTTTCGTTGGCTAACTTGCGGACCTTGCCGACCAGCGCTTAGGTCTGTCTCCCGCGATGCCTCGTGGTGTAACGGTAGCACGAGAGATTCTGGATCTCTTTGTCAAGGTTCGAATCCTTGCGAGGCAGCCAGGATTCTTTCGATCACTCGGTCAAGACTACTGCGGCGCCAGGTCGTATGCCTCGACCAACGCGACTCCGGTTCGTGCTTGTGAGTCGTGAACCATCGCCGTGTAGTTACCCGGTTCGAGGGTGGCGACGACCGCGGATTCCAAATCATTCGTGGGAGGCACACCGGTATCGATGATCTGTTGTTCCTGGGTTGAACGCCAGTTGTCGTTCGCGCCAATCAGGTTGCCGTTACTATCGAATAAGGCCAGCACAGGGTCAGGCAACGGAGAGTTAACCCCAGCTGCGGCCAGTGAAGGACCGAGCGCGCGCACAATCACACTCGTGCGATCAGTGCCACCGATAATAAAACCTCCGATCATTTCCGCTGAACCTCCCGAGACGCGGCCGCGCGTCGAGATGTTAGCTACCCGGGAATTAACCGGATCTACGTCGTAAAGTTCTACCAAGCCAATCCCGCTTCCAAAAAAAGTGCCATGCAGCACCGCGGTATAACTGCCAGGCGGCAAAACTGCGGTGAGATACGATTCCGAAGGGTTCGATGGCAGAAGCGAGTTAGGAAGTCCGCTCAAGACCTGGCGGTTATCATTCGCTTCCATCAGAATGCCCGATGAATCGTAAAGTTCGAGGTAGGGATCGCCCAGTAACCCAGTCAAACCAAAGGAGCTGAGTGAGGGGCCTAGCCCACGCAGGACAACCCGTTTGTTCGTCTCGCCCGTGATAATAAACCCTCCCACCATCACGCTATCCCCATCCAAGACATCCGCGCGGGTGGACACATTAAGTAGCTTCTGGGCGACATCGTTAGGCCCAGGCGTTGGCACCGGCGGCGGCGGCGCGATCCCGGCAAACCCGTTGGCAAGAAAAGTCATCGCCTGATCTTTGACCAGGGGCCAGGAATCGAAAGAATGGTAGTCGCCGGCAAGGACGATCGTTTGGTAGTTCACCACCCCCAGCGCGTCGAGGTGCGCGATCATATCTCCTAGTTGGGAGTAAGGCATCGAATCCTGGGTGCAGGTGACCATCAGCAGTGGCGCAATCGTCTTGTCAGCCAGCCACGCTGGGGACGCCGATTTCTCCACCGCGACATCACTTTGTGGAACGCCGAGATAGCCCAGAACACTGGTCGTGTAGTTATCCAATCCCGGATTGTCAGAAAAATCGGTCGCGTCGTACAATCCTGAAAGGCAGACCCCCACCTCAACCCGGTCATCGCCCGGCGTTCCGGTCGCTGCGACAAACGCTGCGTGGGAAGCGCCCGCGGACCCGCCAACTGTCCCGACCTGGCCGTTGCAACGCGAATCCACTCGAGCTGCGCGCACCGCCATTTTGACGTCATCTGTTTGCTCGGGAAACTGGCCACTCGAAACCTGACCTGAAAGAGCTCCGGGCGGAGCGAGCCGATACTCAATCGAGAACGCCATGTAACCAGCGGCCGCCAAATCCTGCGCGAGTGTGACCGACTCCGGAGAGCCGGAAGGAGAACCGCCGTAGAAATTACCGCCGTGAATGATCAGGACAGCCGGCCACGGCCCAGGAGTAGTTGGCGTGTAAGCCACCCAGTGGAGGAGAGTTCCATCGGGAGCAGTGCCGTATGCTTCCGTCGTCGGCACGACATCAGCTGGCGCGCGACCAACTGAGAGGAGCGCCAGCGCACCCGCTAAAAGCAAAGAAAAAATGAGGGAGTGTGATTTCAACATGGTCTGAGGAGGTTGATGAAGCTTTTAGTGACCACGTTGAATGCCAGGGGTTCAACCAGACACGCAATCGTAAGTCTCTGGTAAGCTGCCGGAAACGTTGCCCTAAATACTGCGTTCATCGGCTACCTTGTGCCCGCGCGCAGGAGAATTGAAACGGGAGTTAAGCGCAAGTTCGATCGCTTGCAACCCTTCTTTTCTCGAGAACTCAGGCCTCCAGCTCAGTTTCACGCGAGCGTTTATCGCGGAAAAAAGTCTGCAGCAGGTTGGCGCATTCCTCGCTGAGAATTCCCCCAGTGATATCCGCCTGGTGATTGAGAGAAGGGTTTTGCAAAAGATTGATCAACCCGCCAGCCCCTCCGCCACGCGGATCCGCGCAGCCAAAAATGAGCCGTCGGATTCGCACGTGAATAAGCGCTCCGGCACACATCGGACATGGCTCCTTGGTGACAAATAAATCGCAATCATTTAAGCGCCAGTCGCCTTGAGCAGCTTCGGCCTGAGTTATGGCCAGCATCTCCGCGTGGGCGGTTGCGTCCTGTAACAGCTCGACCTGGTTGTATGCGCGAGCGATAATTCGACCTTCCCGAACCACAACCGCGCCGATTGGCACTTCCTCCGCCTCGTAAGCACGCACCGCCATCCGCAACGCTTCGCGCATAAAAAAAACATCACTTTGGAGGTCGATAATCATTTCCATTTCTTGCAGACTACTTTGCAGCCGGAGCCATTGATTCTAACGAAACTCTGAGATGTCGGCGAAAAAAGGAAAGTTTCATCCAGTACGTTCCTGGCTGCCGCTCTTCATCCAGACCTACCACGAGTGGGCCAATGATTGCGCGCTCCGTTTCAGCGCCGCTCTGGCCTACTACTCGATTTTTGCGATGGCGCCGTTGCTGATCATTGCGATTTCAGTCGCCGGCCTGGTCTTCGGCGAGGAAGCGGCGCGTGGACAAATCTATCAACAGATTGACTGGCTTATCGGGTCTAAAGGCGCCTTGGAAGTTCAATCAATTATTCAAGCCTCAAGCGACCGGGGCAAAAGCACGCTCGCCACCATCGTTGGTGTAATCACTCTTCTCATCGGGGCCTCCGGTGTTTTCGGCCAGTTAAAGGACGCGCTGAATTCAATCTGGGGGGTTCAACTTCGACCCGGCAAAACTTTCATCACATTGCTCAAGGACTACCTCCAGGATTTCTCAATGGTCCTGGGAATGGGGTTTTTGCTCCTGATTTCTTTAGTAATCAGTGCCGCGCTCCAAGCGCTCAATCATTTGCTTTCCGCGTATGTGCCGTTGCCCAGCTTCATCGGACCGCTGAGTGCGCTGGTTAGTTTTTTTGTTCTCATTGTTTTGTTCGCCGCCATCTTCAAAGTCTTGCCGGATGTGGAGATTGGCTGGGCGGACGTTTGGACTGGGGCGACAGTCACGGCAATCCTTTTCACGCTCGGAAAATTTCTCATCGGGCTCTACCTGGGTTCGAGCAGCATCGGCTCGAGTTTCGGCGCCGCCGGCGCGCTGATCTTGATCCTGGTTTGGATTTACTATTCGACGACCATTTTTCTTTTCGGAGCGGAGTTTACCAAAGTTTACGCCGATCAATTTGGATCGGGGATTCATCCCAGCGACAACGCCTGTTTCGTGGACGAAACCAGGCGTAGAGAAGATGTTCCTCAGGCCCGCGCAAACCGCGAAGAGTGAAAATTCCGTCTTGCAACCTGCCAACCTCGCGTGCGATAGGACCGTCAATCTCAGGGAGCTAATTCATGAAGACACTTATCGTTAGTCTGCTCTTCAGTTCGTTAGTCTTACCGGTCGCCAGCGCTGCGACCGAACAGGAAATCGTCGATGAAGCAACCGACATCCTGCGCGTGTTCTGGGAAATCCCGGAAAACAAGATTCCACCGCGGATCATGAGTGATGCTCGTGGTCTGGCGATCATTCGCGTGCTTAAGGCAGGTTTTGTTGTCAGTGGCAAAGGCGGCCAAGGAGTGATGCTGGCGAGGACAGATCGCGGCTGGTCTGGGCCCTCGTTCATTGGCCTCGGTGGTGCCGGCTGGGGCTTGCAAGCCGGCGCCGAGCTAACCGATTTTATTTTTGTTCTGAATACCGATTCCGCCGTCCGGGCTTTCTCGCGCGATGGCAACATCAAATTGGGCGCAGACCTCAGTGCCGCCGCTGGACCCGTCGGTCGCGACCTTCAGGGTGCGATCATGAGCACAGCCGCGGTTTACACTTACAGCCGCAGCAAAGGATTGTTTGCCGGCATTTCTCTCGAGGGCGCAATCATCGCAACACAGAAGACAGCGAACGAACGATACTACGGACAGAAGGTGGGCGCGCGCTCGATCCTGGCCGGCGAAGTGCCGCCACCCCCCGGTGCGGAACGGCTGCTCGGACTTCTCAGCGGACGCTGAGACAACCGCTTCCCTTTTTGCTTTACAGCCCCGAAGCAATTGCGTCACGGTGCGCGGCGTGCGCGGCGTTCTCCTGGCATTTCTTGGCCTAACCATTGGTGCAGGAGTGCTCCATGCGCAGGAGGAAAAAGATCGGTTGGTCAATCGCCTGCTTCGACCTGACTTGTCACTCGAGAATTCGCAGCAAAACAAAAAATTCGTAGCCGCCGGGAACGCCTCGATCGACAGGAAGTTTGAAGTCAAAACTAATTTCGGAACAGGAAAGCGATCGACCAAAAGCTTCATTGGAATTCCGGATGTTTTGGCCGGCGTTTTCGGGACAAAGAAGTTTCCGCGTGCGCGTGCTGCCGTCGTCGCGCGTGCTGCTATCAGCGCAAAGCCGACTGGTGCCCAGACTCCAGCCGTAACAAAAAAGAGCCCGCTGGTAGGAGAATCTTCCCAGGCGCACAAAGTGGCGGGTACGCGTGACTACCCCGACAACCGCCCTTTTCTCGGGAGAGGAACCCGTCAGGAAATCCTCAGCCAACTGAATCACCCACTCACGATTGAGGAAGTGCGCCAGTTGCTGAATCGAGAGCAACCTCCAACAGATTCTCCCTAATTTTGAAGCCGCCGTTTGAAGTGGCTTCAGACTAACGCACTGTCGGGAATGGATCCGGAGGAATCTCTCGCGCTACTCAAGCGGGGCGCAGCTCTAATCATCAGCGAAGGGGAATTGCTGGCCAAGCTCTCGTTAGGCCGGCCGCTGCGGGTCAAACTCGGGGTCGACCCAACCAGTGCCGATCTGCACCTTGGACACACCCTCGTCCTCAAGAAACTGCGCCAGTTCCAGGATCTCGGGCACGAGGCCATCCTCATCATTGGCGATTTTACAGCCATGATCGGAGATCCCACAGGCCGATCAGTTACCCGTCCCCAACTCACCCGCGAACAGATTTTGGCAAATGCGGAGACTTATCGGCAACAAGCCTTCAAAGTTCTCGATCCGGAACGAACCCGCCTCGTGGCGAACGGCGATTGGTTAGGCGCAATGAGTTATGCCGACGTCATCCGACTCAATAGCCGGGTCACGCTCCAACAAATGTTGCAACGGGAAGATTTTCGCGAGCGGGTGGAAAACGAACAGCCGATTGGCGCCCACGAGATCCAGTATCCCATCATGCAGGGCTGGGATTCGGTCCAGGTCCAGGCCGACATTGAGCTCGGTGGAACGGATCAGCTCTTCAACAACCTGGTCGGTCGCGACCTTCAAAAAGAAGAAGGGCAGCCTCAGCAGGTGGTCCTGCTTGTCCCGATTCTTGAAGGCCTCGACGGGGTCCAAAAGATGAGCAAGAGCCTCGGCAATTATGTTGGCCTGACGGATTCGCCTAACGACATGTTTGGCAAGCTTATGAGCATTTCCGATCCGTTAATGGCCCGCTACTACGAGCTGCTCCTCGACCGCCCCTTGCCGGGTGAGCTGCATCCGCTAGAGGCCAAGAAACAGCTCGCCCGTGAAATTGCCGCCCTTTCCAGCACATTGGGATCCTAAGCTTAGAATTCCACGTGGACAAGTTGTCGCGGCCGCTTCTATAGTGTCACCTAAATACTAGTGACTCCAGCGTAACTGGACTGGCCACAGTTAGGCCGCAAATGTAATCACACTGGCTCACCT
>JADMIO010976234.1_pt1 | contig 10173 bp, 8 predicted proteins | sample 8958161 | NCBI WGS metagenome assembly JADMIO01 (sample SAMN16585339, study PRJNA669376) | soil metagenome | isolation source: Crop rotation soil | place: USA: Cullars Rotation, Alabama | collected 2011
GAATTCCAAGCTTCGGATCCCACTGTGCTGGAAAGTTAGCCGCTTAGTGACTGTTGATTTGCACGCAGATCAAATTCAGGGCTTCTTTTATATGCCCGTAGACAACTTATATAGCACCCCTATCATGATTGAAGACATGCATAGAGAATATAACAATGACAATGTCATGATTGTTTCACCTGACGTTGGCGGTGTTGTACGCGCGCGTGCGATCGCTAAGCATTTTGCCAGCGGAACAGATTTGGCGATTATTGATAAACGTCGTCCACGTCCAAATGAAACTCAAGTCATGCACATCATCGGTGACGTAAAAAACCGTGATTGTATTATTGTCGATGACATCGTAGATACCGCGAGCACATTATGCCGTGCGGTTGAAGCATTAAAAAATCATGGCGCAGCAAAAGTCGCAGCTTATGTCACACATCCTGTACTCTCAGGAAAAGCGATCGATAACATTAACAATTCCATGTTAGATGAACTCGTTGTTTCCGATACCATTCCTCTAAGTGAAGAAGCTCAAAGCTGCAAACGTATTCGCAGCATCAGCTTAAGCCACACTATTGCTGAAGCTATTCGCCGCATCAGTGGTGCCGGTTCATTAAGCAGAATGTTTTTAGATTAACCAATTCTTTTTTTCGGGTTATCCTCTAGTCTTTATTTTTAAAGACAAGGATTTCACCATGCGAAAAACGATTTTACTGACCTCACTTATTTCCCTCTTTATTTCTGCGCCGCTATTTGCAAATCAACCTGCTCGATCACACACTGCATGCATAGCAAATTTTGATGATAATATTGGAACGCTTTACATTTGCGGATTTGGCGGCAAATTTAAAGTATTGTCATTAGACCGCTGCGAATTAGATGATAGCGATATTCCACGAGTTGCTGATTACTTAGCGAAACATCCGCGCATAAATGCTCTTGATTTGGGACAAAATAATTTAACTGATGCGGGCATGGCTGCATTATCAACTAACAAAAACTTAGCTTGGTTAAACGTTAGCTATAATCAGATTGGTGATAAAGGTGCAGCTGATATTGCGAAGATTCCAACCATCACTAATTTGGAAATAATTGCCAACCATGTTGGCAAAGATGGCGCAGCTGCGATTGCGAAATTACCATTGCTGCATTATTTAGACATTGGGCGCAACAACATAGGCACAGAAGGTGCTTATGCCATCGCAAAAAATGCGACGTTAGCAATTCTTTATATTGATAGTAATCGTATTGGATCTAAAGGCGCTGCCGCATTTGCTAATAACACCAGCATTACTCATTTATATCTAGCTGATAATCAAGTTGATGATGAAGCAGTGATAGCACTCGCGCAGAATATCCATCTCACTGAATTGGGCGTGCAATATAATAATATTCATAATGAAGGTGCTATTGCATTAGCAAACAATTCAACCTTGCGTTGGATATATGCGTATAACAATCATATTGGCCCAACAGGAATTGCCGCTCTCGACAATAACACCACGTTAATTGAAGCCAACACGTTAGATAACGATGGCAGCACTATGCAAAAGCGCGTGGAAAAAATTAAACTGCGCAAACCGCGTGTTTCAAGCGATGCCGGAGAAGTAACGCCAATCTGTAGTTAAGCTCAATCTCAACATAATGCTGCACCTAATTGTGCAGCATTATGTTTTCCGCAAAAAAGTCTTTAATCAACACAGATTTTGTCCGTGTTGCTTAAAACACCCACATCAAAACTGCTTGTGGAGTGGATTGGTTGAAATTGCTAATTCCATATTTGTTTCGCCAATACGACCACTCGACTCCGGCGAACAATCGATCAGGCTTACCCCGGAAATTACCAATATCAAGTTTGAGTGTTGGCTGAGATACGATTTGATACTCGCATTGACCATGACTGCCAATGTAGTCTATGAAGCCATCGAATCGGAAATTTGCTCGACCGTACGAGAATGGCAACGACCATGAAGGAGTGATTTGATAAGTAGTCGTGTTACAACCGTTACCTTGGCCATTGACTCTACCTTTGTCTATATACGCATAGGCACCTATAGAAAAAAATTGAAACGCTGGGAATTTCAAATCGAAGGTGAGCCCAGGTAAAAAGACTAATGGTCCTGCACCTGTGGTTTTAGACCCCGCATTAACTCCCATGGTGATCAAGACATCTTTTAGCAGATAACGCTGCTCGAAATCATACCCTGTTATTTTGCTAACACTCGCAGACGGATACCATTCACCGTAAAACTCCGCTGCATTCTGATCAGCATCACTCGATTTTAAGTAATCGATAAAGAAATAGCTGCTGCCCCAACTCCATGCCGCAGAATTTTCAAGCGTCACCGTACCCTTCGCTATGTTTTCGTGAACACCTGGTTCTTTGAATGTAGATCCATAAAGACCTTGAATATCCCAAGACGAGAAGCCTTTAGATGACACTTCTTGGTTTGCTCGTTCTGGCGGAGCCGCTTCTTCAGCAAGCGCGCTTTGTGTTGTCCATGAGAAAGCAACTAGCAAAACTATTTTAGCGATGCGGTGCATTTGGAATCCTGGGATCGCCAATGGCAATCCCGATTCGTTTGTAATGGTTAATTTATTTAGGTTTATCATGACTGCTTACTCTGTTGAGGATAACTTTCTCTCATTACGAAAGAAATGACGAAAGCAAGAACTAGAGCTATGGTAATTGGTAAAGCTGCGTACTGAGCAAGCTCTAATGTTTTAGCTTCGATACCGGAATCAAGACCCCAACCGATACGAACGCCAGGTCGACTCATCAAGATACCGCCGACAATAAACATAATGCCGTTAACAATAGAAGCCGATGTGCCTATTTGCTGAGGGCGAACCACATCTGCCGACGTACTGAAAGACAACATGTGAGCCGCATTACAAAATCCAAAAATAAAGCACAGAGCCAAAGCAACCGTAGCCCCTAGACCAGTGAGATATAGTAGAGCCAAGAAAACGACTAACTGCCCTGCATTACAAACTAGGATAGGAATCTTGCGACTACGAATTGCATCGGACCAAGAGGGAACAACAGCGCTGCCAAGAGCAAGTCCCAGCCAAAGCATAGAAGCACCGAAATGGGCCGTGGTTTCACTTAATCCTTGCGCCATTAAAATCTTTGGCATCCATACTACGCCGAGCGCTAGCATTGCTCCGAAGCTAAATGACCCGATCAGTGATGCAATCCATATATGACCGATTTTCAAAACCTCGATCATGCTTGCAACGACAGAAGCAAAGAATTCTCCAATGCCGCCTTTGTGATCGCTGACAACAGGTTTAGGATCTCGAATGAACATAAACCCAAGCACTATAAGCACAAGACCAAAAATAGCTGTTAGATTAAATAGAGCACGCCAGGTCATAGAATCAAGCGCGAACCCAATTAAGTTTTGCGAAAAAGCTGAGGTTAATGCTGCGATCATTTGAACAAGACCGAACATAAAGCTGAATTTGGCCATTCCAAACCACTGGCCACCGACATATCCCGCGCCAACGAAACCTACACAAGATCCTATGGAAATGACTACTTGCGAGATAAGCAGCATCTCAAAGCTTTTGGCGTTAGCGAAAAGAAAAATACCTAAGGTCACTAATACAATTGCGATAGGCAAAATCTTTCTTGCGCCCAATCTATCAAGAGCAGCGCCGCCGAAGAATTGAAAAATTGCGAAGGACCAAGTATAAACCGCGGCGATTGTAGCAACTTGAGCGACAGAAATACCTAAATCGTTTTGTACGCTAGAATTAACGATGGCATAACCCGTCTGAAAGCTAAATAAAAAAACCACGAAGGTGACTGCCAGTATCCATATCCACCACGCCCGCAAACCACCTAGTTGATTATCACTTCCCATACTTCTCTCCTTGAAGTTTTATTTAATTAAAAACACAGCTTCATGCTATGTGGTAAACCCTACTACATAATCACAAATTACAATTCTTTGCTATGTCTTAATTCACCTGCAACATAAGTTGCTCTTACCGCTCTATCATCACCCAAGGTCATTTGAATAAATAAAGCCTCGAGAATGTCTTTGGCGAACTTCATACGATACTCAATAATTGGCGTTGATTTCATATTAAGAACGACAATATCAGCTTCCATACCAGGCGCGATGCTGCCCACTTTATCTTCTATGTACATAGCATGCGCGGTGCCGCGTGTTGCCAGATAATAAGCATGACCAGCTTCAAGCCTATAGTTGTTAAGCTCCGCAGCTTTATAAGCTTCATTTAGCGTGAGCAGAATAGAGAATGAAGTTCCCGCACCAAGATCGGTACCAAGCCCTACGCGTACTGGGCGATCTTTCTGCATTGCACGCTGAATATTGAAACAACCGCTGCCAAGGAAAAAGTTTGATGTTGGGCAGTGCGAAATTGCAGAACCTGAACGGTGCATAGTCAGCATTTCTTCATCATCGAGATAAATGCCATGACCAAAGACGGCGCGTGGACCGCATAATTTGTGATGATCATAAACATCTAGATAACTCTTACGCTCAGGGAATAATTCCTTCACCCATGCAATCTCACCTTTATTTTCTGATACGTGAGTTTGCATATAGCAATCTGGATGTTCTTTCCAAAGCGCGCCAGCAGATTCAAGTTGATCTGGTGTGCTGGTGGGTGCAAAGCGAGGAGTGATTGCATACATTAATCGATCGCGACCATGCCATTTTTTTATAAGCGCCTTAGAATCGTCATACCCAGTCTGAGTAGTATCAAGCAAATAATCAGGGGCATTTCGGTTCATTAATACTTTGCCGGCAGCAATGCGCATACCAAGACGTTCTGCTTCTTCAAACAATGCATCAACTGATTGCGGAAACACTGTGCAATAAATACAACTCGTGGTGATTCCATTCTTTAAGCATTGATCAAGAAACATTTCGGCTACGGAGCTTGCAAACGCTTTGTCGGAATATTTGCGTTCGGTTGGAAAAGTATACTTATTCAACCAATCCAATAATTGCTCGCCGAAAGCAGCTATCATTGTTGTTTGCGGAAAATGTACGTGGCTATCAAGAAAGCCTGCTGAGATAAGTGAATCTGGTCCATAATCCTTAATTGGAATATCGGGTGGCAATTGCGGCTTAATTTTATCTGCAGGACCGAAGTGAGTAATATGACCATCGCCAAAAGCAACAATTGCATCAGGCTCATATACCATCGTGTTTTCTAGCCCATCTTTAAATGGATCACCTGTAAAGGTTAATACGGGACCGCGAATAGCATGGCGTGGTGTTTTTGAAGTAGTCATCCTAGTCTCCTCGTTGAACACAGCTTTATATATATTTATTTTTATGACAAGCCAAAACTTCCCCACTTTTATAGTCTAATTTATATCTTCTCAATTAGTATTAACTAGCTATTCTTAACTCTAGCCTAATGGCAAAAGATTAAAATTTATCAATAGCTTGAGATCGAACAAATAATTAAACTGCGCAAACCTCTTCTTTCAAGGAATGCTGGAGAAGTAACACCAATTTGCTATTAAGGTTAAAATTTACTCACAAGTTAGCTTCTGGCATAATGCTGCAATAATACAAAACGAGTGCAGCATTATGTTACGCCAAGATGAACGTAAGCCTTTGAGTTTACATGAAAAATCTATTGGAATGATTGCTCCTTTAGCGGGCTCGCACTGGTTTAATCCCATACCTATTTTTGATATTCGCTCGCGCCTCATACCTGAATCTATAAAACCTATTTTGAACGTTAAAACTGCATGGCATCCTTTTAGCATCCTCAGTTACAGCATGGAATTACCTCAGCATAATCAGCAATGTTTAATTCTATGGATTATTTTGTTAATAAGTCCGTACCGCTTACTGCATTATCACCATGGGCAGAAACCCAACTACAAAATTGCCTGTCTTGGTGGGAAAATACGGCAAACATCCGTTTTGTTAAAGATGACCTCAATCCGCTCATTCGAATTTTTGAATTTACGCAAGTAAAAAGCAATGAAGAGACCTTAGGTTTCAGTCATGAGGGCACTAATCATCTTAGAGGACGCGCCGGAGTGGGTTTCAATACAGAATTTATGAAATCGTTTGGACCAACCGCAAACAATCAGGAAATGTTCGACACTTTTTATCATGAAATTGGACATACGTTGAGCTTGGCACATCCATTTCATCACAACTTTAGTGTTACACATCCTGATGCTCAAACCACTAGCCATACTGTGATGGCTTATGATGCAGAGTTCGATCCTACTCTTAACAAGAAACTCACTGCAATCACTCCCATGCCAGCAGATATTGATGCTATGCATTTTCTATATGGCAAAAACACGCGTGCGCGCAGAGGGAACGATGATTATCACGTGAGTTTTTTTACCGAAAAAGAACCCGGCACTATTGCTAGCCTTCCATGGGATGCCGCTGGTATTGACACTTTAAGCGCGGAAAATGTAGATGGCCCAGTAACCTTGGATATACGCCGCTATGGGCGTTCAGCAACATCCAAAGGTTACATCATGACACCCAACATCGAACTTGAAAATGTTATCGGCGGAAAAGGTCGAAATACGATTTTCTTGAATGAATTAAATAATAATGTCGATGTTTCAGATTCAGCATTCACAAAACTTATCATAGACCCCAAAAATTGTGGTCATGATACGGTGAAAGGATTTAATCCCGCACGCGATAAAATCACTTTACTCGCCATGCCCGGCCAAACAGCAACATGGAAATTGATTGCGACAACGATAAAAGACACTCATGGCAATCCTGTTAATTCCACGGTTATTCAATTCAGCAAAATAAACACTGTCACTTTGTTAGGTGTGAATAAAGAACAAATCCAACCAGAGACTATCACTCACAATGCAACACTCGCAGCAGATGCGAAAAAACTAACCGCGCGGCAAGCGGATGCAGATAAAGCTTTATGGGCTGAGTTGGGCTTGTTGCCAGCTCAATTAGTCACGGATTTTTCCAATGCATTTTTACGCGGCACAGCTCTCACATTTATCGATACATTAACAGATGAAACGCTTTTTTATTATGGCGTCCAAGAAGACCTCAGAGATTTTGTTCTAGCGCTCTTGCATTGTTTTTATATCATACTTTCTGGAACGATTTTGACTAACGCAGCGGGTTTTGTAATTGCAGAAGCCATGAGAGTTTTTGGCATAAATGATGCAACATGCAATAAAGTCGGCGCAGCATGCGTAACCTTGCTCAATATTGCCCAAGATTTATCTCCCGTAGGTCTAGCACGCACAACGGCGTCTCTTGTTGGCAGCTATGCAGGCAGTTATCTGACTTTTTGGGCTAGAAAGAAGATTATAGGCAAACCCCATGAGCAGGAACCCGAACAAGACCTGGAAAATCAATCAGACGCAGAAGACACTCTCTCCCCGTGATGAAATGAGAACTAGCAACCCACTTCCATCTTACGTAATTGTGTGTAAAATATGCCGTCCCCATTCTGGTCGCGGAATGTGGGTAAATATTTATTTAAAATCTTATAAAGTGGAGTAAAAACAATGGCCTCGAAGCAGAAATTTGAAATCGAAGCAACTGTTCGCCACGAAATAGGGAAAGGTGCGAGCCGCCGCCTACGTCGCGAGGAAAAAGTTCCTGGCGTTATTTATGGTGGTGGAAAAGCTCCTGTTGCCCTTACGTTCGAACACAAAACCGTTGCTAAGTCACTTGAGAATGAAGCGTTTTATTCTCATATTTTGACTTTAAAAACCGGCAAAGAATCTGAACGCGTAATTTTAAAAGACGTTCAGCGTCATCCTTACAAACCACGTATTGCTCACGTTGATTTCCAACGCGTACGTTCGGATGAAAAATTACATATGCACATTCCTTTACACTTTGTTGGCGCTGATGTTGCACCAGGTGTAAAAGATGCTGGCGGTCTCGTATCCCACATCATGAGTGATGTTGAAGTATCTTGCTTCCCAGATGATTTACCAGAATATATTGCGGTTGATGTTTCTGAAATGCAACTCAACCAAATTCTGCACTTATCTGATCTTAAACTGCCAAAAGGTGTTGAAATCGTTGCTTTATCTCATGACGATGACAAACCAGTTGTTTCTATTCACATGCCACGCATTGAAGAAGAACCAGTGGTTGAAGAAACTGAAGCACCAGCTGCATCTGAAGTTCCAGCAATGGCACAGAAAGGTGAAGACGAAGCTGAAGGCGAAGAAAAGTAATTCATTCTCTTCCAATAAGGCGGGCATATGTCCGCCTTATTTTTACCCAAAATATCCTATCACTATAAAGTTTTTTGGCATCATCAGGAGTGACTGTGCAGCCTGATCAAACGAATACTGAAGCTGCTGATTCAACGGATAAACGCATACAACTCATCGTTGGTTTAGCAAATCCAGGCAAGGAATATGAAAACACCCGCCATAATGCTGGTGCATGGCTTATTGATGAACTCCTCAATAAAAACCATATCAAATTAAAACATGAAACTAAATACCACGGTTCACACGCGCTAACAAAAATTCACGATCAACCTTGCCACTTACTAATTCCATCCACGTTTATGAATCTTAGCGGCAGGGCCGTACGCGCGTGCATGAGTTATCACAAAGTTCCGACCAGCGCTATTTTGATTGCCCACGATGAAATCGATTTGCCAGTAGGCACTATCAAATTAAAATTTGGCGGCGGTGACGGCGGTCACAATGGGTTGAAAGATATAATCAGCCATTTAAATACCAAACAATTTTACCGCTTACGCATTGGCGTAGGCCGACCAACAAATAGCAGCGATGTTGTAGATTATGTTTTACATAATCCATCTAAAGCTGACAGACAAAAAATTGATGAAGCCATACAGCGCGCTTTAGATGTGTTGGATTTAATTATCAATGGCGAAATGCAAAAAGCCATGAATAAGTTACATACTGAAATTAATATTTAAAATAATGCAAGAAGAGAGGTAAGTAAGTGTCGTTAGTAAATGGTGACGGATGAGCGCCTAGACGCCAGGGATGGCGTCTTAACTACAAGGATGTAGTGTTTAAGCAAAGAAGTCACATTTACTAACGACACTTACTTACCTCTCTTCTCGCAGACTGAGGAGTTATTTATGGGTTTAAAATGCGGAATTGTTGGATTACCAAATGTTGGTAAATCCACATTATTTAATTGTTTAACCAAAGCCGGTATTCCTGCTGCGAATTATCCTTTTTGTACCATTGAACCAAACATTGGTATTGTCGGCGTACCTGACCCACGTTTAGAAAAAATTGCTGCGATTGTTAATCCGCAAAAGATTTTACCAACGACAGTTGAATTTGTTGATATCGCAGGCATCGTAAAAGGTGCGTCAGAAGGTGAAGGATTAGGAAATAAATTTTTATCACACATACGTGAAACCGACGCCATCATTCAAGTTGTGCGCTGTTTTGAAGATGAAAATGTGACGCACGTCGCTGGTAAAGTTTCTCCGGTCGATGATATCGAAGTTATTAATACAGAATTAGCATTAGCAGATTTAGAAACAGTTGAAAAAATTATTGTGCGCGTACAAAAAGCTGTTCGCTCCGGAGATAAAACTGCCGCTATTGAACTCGGATTGTTAGAGCGAATTAAAAAACAATTAGATCAAGGCAAACCAGCGCGCGCTTTAGATTTCACTAAAGAAGAATTACCGCTGTTAAATTCATTTCATTTGCTAACCTTAAAACCAACGTTATATGCAGCCAATGTTTCTGAAACTGGTTTTACTAATAATCCATTGTTAGATGAAGTGCAAAAAATTGCAAAAGCGGAAAAAGCCCAAGTAGTTGTGATTTGTGCTGCTATCGAAGCTGAAATTGCTGAATTAGATGATACAGAAAAAGAAATTTTTCTAGCCGAATTAAATTTAGAAGAGCCTGGGTTAGATCGTTTGATTCATTCCGCTTACAAATTATTAGGTTTAGAAACTTATTTCACTGCGGGCGAAAAAGAAGTACGCGCTTGGACTATTCACGTTGGCGATTCAGCACCGCAAGCAGCTGGCGTGATTCACACAGATTTTGAAAAGGGATTTATACGCGCTGAAGTTATTTCTTATGATGACTTTATTCGTTTTAATGGCGAACAAGGCGCAAAAGAAGCGGGCAAATGGCGCTTAGAAGGCAAAGAATATATCGTCAAAGATGGCGATATCATGCATTTTAGATTTAATGTTTAA
>JADMIO011127055.1_pt1 | contig 10173 bp, 24 predicted proteins | sample 8958161 | NCBI WGS metagenome assembly JADMIO01 (sample SAMN16585339, study PRJNA669376) | soil metagenome | isolation source: Crop rotation soil | place: USA: Cullars Rotation, Alabama | collected 2011
CGCGACTTCAAGTCACGTGAATTCCAAGCTTCGGATCCCACTGTGCTGGAAAGCACCCCCCTCCGCCCCCCAGATGGTATCCTTCAGCTCGAAACGGTGTGTACGCCCACAGCTATATCTGCGACCAGGAACTCTATGTTCCATCATCAACTGAACATCCATCAGTTATTGATCCATCATCTCATTACCAACAGTAATATCATCATCAATCCTCATTAGCTATAGCTTATATCGATTCTGCAATGTGTGGCTTTTCAGCTACAGTGCCGGAAACCTGCAATTCGCAAAGTACTAGTACTATACCCGTATTTGCGCCACCGAATACCCGCAAAAATACTTCACAATTCCCCACAAAATAGCCTCTTGACAGGCTTTCTGGGCATGTTATTCTGGCAATGCGGGCAACCGCAAACCCAACAAACCCAAGGACATAACTCATCATGACCAAACAACTCTCCAATGACCTGAAGGCAACTGCCAATCTCCTCAATGCCTATCTCAAAAAGCATGGAAAGAACCTAACTCCTGCCGAAAAACAGGAATATCGTCAAGCCATTGCCTATTTCAACGGCCTGTCCACACTGTCCGATAATGGGATTCCCACTGTCCAAACTGTCCGATAGCGGACACTAACATCCCATCAACCATCCATTAACCATGACTTCCACCAATCAATTAACCTACATCAACACCATGACATTAACTACAGTTAACTCTCCCATCGAATCAACACCTTACCCAGGCTCAACCATCACCCTCCAGGCTCTCTGCCAATACCAATCCCTCGGCAAACACTCCGCTCTCTCATCAGAAGACCACAAGGCCAGCATAGTCCTCGCCATCCTCCAACTGGATCTGGAAGGGGTCGCCATCCTCACCGATGGCCTATTCGGCTTAACCAGAACCGGATCATCAACCTGCGACATCATCGGCATCCACTTCGCCTCCAACCCAGTCCGCAACCGTGCCCTCTCAATGCTTCAGTCCGCCGTCAGATATGGCAAATATCCCGACCAACCAGACCAGCTATCCCCCTCATCAGCCCGCTCATCCGAGCGCCAATCCACTCGCCAACTGCGCTCTGAAATCAACGCCTTCCGCAACCGTGACCGCACCGAATCAGCCAGTCTCATCAACCAGGCCCATTCCGAAGGCGCCATTACCAAACTCCAACGTGACCAACTCCTAGCCCGGCTCCCCAAAGACCTCCCCCCAGTAACCGCCGGCCGCGATCTCTTCAAGCTCATGTCTTATTGGGGCTTCATCTCCTCACCCATCAACGGCCCTTGTCCAGTCCATGCCCAACAGGATCACAAGCCATCCATCCCCTCAACCGATGACCTCATGGCTTACATCAAGTCTGACGCGACTAACAAGTACATCCCAGATCAAGTAGAATCAATCACCTAAACCAAACATTCTCCCGTTTCTCCTAGCCCAACCGGATCACCAGTCCGGTTGGGCTTTTTTCATTCTCCTTCTCTTCCCCCCGCACCGCCATTTACGTTTCCCCGCATCGCGCTATCGCTCGATGCTTTTCCCCTCCCGAAATCCTTACCAGTTCCATTGTCCTCATCTCAAGCCCTAGCCGCTTTCGCCTGATTTTTTCCCCCCATTTGCGGGCATCCCACCACCCGCCTTTTTGCCCGCCGAATCCCCCCAAACTTTCCAAAAATCCGTTGCACCGAATTCGCCTTTGAAATTTGCGACACGGATTCGCTCCGCTCATCCGGTCGCTCTCTTCCATCCTGCAAACCACGGAGTCACCGCATGACCAGCTTACGGCTCAGCGAAAACGATCGCTGGCTTCTCATCAATGCCCTTTCGAGCTACGAAGAGTTCCTCAAGGGCGGGCCTATTCCCGATCCACACAATGCCCGTCGTATTGCCGAAATCAATGACGCTCTCCAGGAACTCGACACCATCGTCATCGGGGACGGAGTCTAACAATGACTTCAGTAACCGTCACCATCTCCACCGAGGAATTCGAAGCCCTCGGCTACATCCTAGAAATCGCCTATTCTGACCAGGAATCGTACCTGTCCATCGGCAACCCCAGCGTAGACTACGGCGATGAATGGCCCTCAATTGCTTACTCCAAAGCCACTCATTTTAGTCTCATAGCCGAACTCTACTCTCGCATCGGCTTCACTGGCGAACGGGATCGCTGGTCCAGTCTCGCTCAGTCCTTCAAGGCTTCCGGCGACGAATCCCAACACGAGGACAACCAACCATCATGACCTGGGAGCCAAACCAACCGAATCAACCCCATCAACAGCCCACATCCGCCAAGGACTGGCTCTTCGCCATCCTCATCGGCTCAACAATGTGGCTTCTCTATTGGCTACTCTGTTTCGCCACTTCATAACCTTCCAGCCGGATCATAAAGCGTGCCTTCCAGCTAGATCAGCCCTCTGGTCTATCTGGGGATGTATACTTACATCAAATCCTGCCCGAAAGGTCATCAATGCAAACCATCTCAGTCAAAAATCTCGCCAACGATCCCGAAGCCATCATCGCTTCCGGCCATCTCGACTGGTCTCCCGTCAAGATGCCGCTCCTGATCGCAGGCAAATTCGAGAATCGTCCCTATCCCTCCAGATATGCCATTGTGCATAATCAAACCGGTAAGCCATTGGACATCTGCAGCGATCAGTACCATATCCACAAGCCCGCCGACATCGTCAGAGCCGCAGTCACCGCATTCTCCGACATTGGCATGACCGTAACCGGTGTAACAACCCTGTCCGGCGGCGAATCCATCGTTCTCGATGCTGAACTCGGCGGCGACTTGCATCAGCAGTTCATCGATGCTGGCGGCTCTGGTGATTATCAGTCCCGCATCCAAGCCCGTGAGGCCGCTGGCTTCTCCAAAGGCCAAGCCATCTCCGCCCGCGTCTCCATGAAGATCGGCAACACCGTTGGCAACCCCACAAAAACCTCTGTTCACGTCCTGGAAATCGCCTGTCTCAACTCCATGACCGCCGAACGGGCCTTAGGCATCAGCGTCACGACCCACCGTGCCAACAGCGAACAGGTCGTCATCAACCTCCGGGGTTTGTTGCCTCACATCCAAGCCACCCATCAACGCATCCTCCAAGCCCGCCAAGCTCTCCTCAACCAACCCGCCACTCTCGAAACCATGCGGACTTACTTGTTAGAACTCTCCCAGCCGGATCTCTTCCAGCAGGTTCTCCAATCCACCGTCTCTAAATACGGCGAAAACGCCCCCGACGTCAACCGGAGCTATTTTCTCGACTCGGTTAATTCTCACGATCAGGTGGCCTGGTATCTCCTCAAGGCCATCGACGAATCCGGCAACCGCTTCCTCAAGAAAGCCTGCGCCAATCTCTCCAGCCAGCCGATGTTAGATGAGACACGAGGCACTCTCTACCAGCCCTACATGGCCGCCACCTACGCCACCGATCATTTAGGAACCGGCAGAGGTGAATTCGCCCAAGACAACGTCTTTGACTCGAAACTCTTCGGCCAAGGCCAACAATTCAAGTCCCGCGCATTAGATCTGGTCCTGGAATATCAGGCCGCCAGCAAAAACTAACTCATCACATCAAACGGGAGGACATATCCCCGATGCCCTCCCGGAATTTAATCGACTCGAAGGGGTTTGCTTCGTATCTCATCCTTGAAAGGTTCCTCACGTATGAAGAAACTCGTCTCCGTCACTGAAGTCTCAGGCGAAGGACTGGAATCGCTCCTCGGCGAAAACGTCCTCCTCATGTGTCTCCAGTACTTCTACACCGGCAAGCTCGTCGGCGTAAACTCTGACTTCGTCCTCCTCGAAAACCCCGCCATCGTTTACCTAACCGGCGCCTGGACCTCCAAAGCCTACGAGGACTGTCAGAAGCTCCACGCCGACAAATGGTACGTCCAACGCGCCTGCATCGAGAGCTTCGGAGTCAGCAAATGACACAACCGATCCCTTACGGCCGCAAACGAATCTATTGGAGGTCCAGGTCCTGGTCCTGGTCCGGGTCCAGGTCCTGGTCCAGGTCCGGGTCCTGGTCCGGGTCCAGGTCCTGGTCCGGGTCCGGGTCCTGGTAATTCCCCAACCTAAACTTTCGCGGGATGATTCCTCGGAATCGTCTCGCGAATTTCCCCGCATCGAAGGGGTTTGACCTATGAATTCCCGTTACCGCCCATATTGTATCTGCATTCGAGGCTTCGACAACAAGCCTGAAGGTTTTGCCACTTTCGAGACCTTCTCCGATCGAAAGTCTTACACACTCCTCCTAGGCTTTCCCATTGGCTACCCACTCAATGATTACCTTCAGCTAGTGGCCAAAAAGATTGCCAGCGAAGTCATAGCCAAACTCGCAAGAATATCCGGAATCTAAGCCTCTCGAAGGAGACTAAACTCATGCCAGAATATCGTGTCACATGGGAGATCGACATCAACGCTCCCTCAGCTCTCCAAGCTGCCAAACAAGCCCTCCAGATTCACCGCAGCGAAGACAGCATTGCCACCTATTTCGAGGTCCAGCACAAAGGCAACGGCCGTAAATGGTCCATCGACCTCGACGAAGTCCCAGGGCGCCAGAAAATAGAAATCACCCAGGAGACTTCCAAGTGAATAAGCCCAACAACGGCAATTCATCTCCTGGAGTAACTCTCGTTCTCAACTCCGAGAACGCCAAGCTCGGGGCAAACGTCGCCGCAACCTACGTCTCCCAGGCATCTTGTCCCAAGACCTGTCCCTTCATCGACGAAGGATGCTATGCCGAAACAGGAAATACAGGTATCCACACTCGCCGGCTCAATACCAGCCAGGCCGATCCGGAACAGTTAGCTTCCGCTGAGGCTCTCCTCATTGCCAAATCCGGCAATTGGGATCGAGACAAAGCCCTTCGCTTGCATGTTGTCGGCGACTCCAAATTTGCTTATACCACCCGAATCATCTCCAAGGCCGTTGCCGAATGGTGGCCCGGAAACGTTTGGAGTTATACCCATGCCTGGCGCAAAGTCGCCCGCAGACACTGGCGCACAATTTCTGTCCTTGCTTCCTGCGAATCCTGGACCGATGCCGTTCTCGCCATGTCTCGCGGCTACGCAGCTGCCGTTGTCGTAGCTCAACACCCAGCCAACGGCAAAGCCTTCCAGATCATGGACACCAAAGTCATTCCCTGTCCTAACCAAACCAGAGGCATAACCTGTCGTGACTGCCAACTCTGTTGGAAAGACCAATGGCTCCTCGAAACAAGAACTGTCATCAGCTTCGAAGCCCACGGTAGCCAGAAAAACCGCGTGAAGCAGGCTCTAGTAAACATCCAGTCAGGTAAATAAGATTATGTCATCAAGCCCAAACTCAACCAACTTTGCAATCGCTGAGCGAATCCTGCGCGACAACCTAGGCCACAGTTTCTACCGCAGCGTACTGGCAATCACAGGCGCTCTAGACGCAAAAGACGCAGAAATCCAACTCCTTCACGAGCAACTCGAAGCCGCGAATTCTCAGTTACGCAACTTCCCCATGACTCACGACGAGAGCCAGGATCAGGCCTAAATCAGGAGATCCTCCAATGTCAGAGCCAACGGCCACCCGCAAACAAATCAACTACCTCAACATCCTCTTCGAGGACCTCGGCATCTCTCCGAGGTCTCAACGCAACGCCTGGCTCGAATCTCGCGGCTACTTCCGAGAACTCGATCTCCTCACCATCCGTGAGGCCAGCGAAATCATCTCTATTCTCCAACAGCTCAAAAACGGCTATGAAGATTAATCCACATCCGCACTCAATCCACATATCCTTACGTGACATTGACGCCAGATACATTATGGGCTGTATGTTAGTCACTCTGGACCCGGCCGATATAATATCAATCCTCCGGGGCCAGCTTCATCGCTCCATCAGCCAATGGCCCAATGATCTCCGCGACCGGTTTGATCAGTCTCTAGCCGACAGCGTCAATCTGTTCGTCGAATTGCAAAACGAATACATCCGCCGGAATACTTAAGGCCATGGACAAATCTCACTGCATCGGCTGCACCGATGACTTCTACAACGGCAACAATCCTCTCGGTGTCAAGGAATGCTGGCTACTCGCCAAGGCCGAACTAGCCCCCAGAATTCTCATCCCCATCGACCTCGCCCCGCCCTACAAGCATCTCAAGGTCGAACAGCTCCCTAAATGCTACAAGAAGCAACGTTATGACTCTGTCTCTCCCGACAGATTAGACACACGAGGTTACTGGAAATGACCCCCCAGGAATTCAATCTCAAGCTCTTCACCCAGATCATCAAATCCACTCATCCCAATCCCTGGTTTGTCATCTCCCGCCAGGACTTCTACGAAGCTTGCCATATCCAGAACGATTGGGACACCGAAGAAGACTTCATGCATGCCATATCCGAACTCGCGGCTTATGGCGTCGGCGTCGCACCATACGGCGGCGGTTCATTATCTCCAGCCGACCTCGACATCAGTTTAGATCTATTACTCTACAGAATTCCCAAACCCGACCAGGCCTAACTTCCATGGACACTAAGAATCCCAAAGTCGGTGACAAGATCACCACATGGTTCTCTGATCAGCCCGACGGCATGTCTACTGTTCTGGCCGTAGAGCCATATCGAGGCCGCTACATCCACATCTTCACCTGGACCCTTCGAGTCTCAGCCCCCCGAACTAAACGAGGCTGGCTGGAGATATGCATATGAACCAACTCACATCCGACCGCATCACCAAGGCTTTCGACCTCATCCAAGGCCTGACTCGCGCAATGAAAGCAGTCGGCGTACCGTTACCGTTAGCCAAAATAGAATCCATTGTCCGCCGCGCCTTATCGGGTGAATTCGACGACTCTCAGGATCTCTATTACATCCAAAACCGTGGTCCGGTCGGCAACTGCCTCCAATGGTGGGCTCATGTGGGCCAGGGCTACACCTGCGATCTTGACAAAGCTTGGAGAGTCAGCCGCGCTGAAGCTCTCAACATCATCAAGCGCCGCCCAGACATCGACAAGGCTTGGTGTGTCTCCGACATCAACAAATTAGCCTATCGGCACTTCGACATGCAGCGTCTTCGGAACTTGACCCCACTGACTCCAGGAACTTTAGCGGAGTAACTCTGATGAAACCCTTCCGCGACTCGCTTCGCTCATCGCATTTTCTCCATCCCCAGGTCATCAACTTCTGCCTCCGCCTGGCCTTAGGTCCTCACCTCAGCGACTTCCCCGTCATACCTCGCTCCAAGGCCTCCCGTCTCAAGATCCTCACCTGGTCCCTCCAGGTCTTCCAGGACCATCACCATCGCGTCGACTACGACCGAGTCAGACACAATATCCATCTCAATTACCTCCCAGGAATCAGAACCACCACTTGGCTCAAATACCATAAACTGACCAAAGGGCAAGAGCATGGAAACCAGCCAAAGCTTTATTGACCTATGGCGCAAGAATGGGAGAATCGCAGCGCGGCAAGGATATGCCTCCATCGAAAAGGCGTGGATGAGAGAAGGATTCGCCGCGATGACCATCATGTGGAACGACGAGCACGCCGCTAAAGAGGCATTTAAATATTTCTGCGAAGGGTGGCAACAGACCTACGGCTTTGTCTGGAGTGTCTGGAGACCGAAATGATGACCTACCTGATCCGCTTCGCCAACTGGTACGAATCCCGCAACCGGCCTCTCATCGACATACTAATCGCCATTCCCATCGCTCTCAGCTATTTTCTCATTGCCGTGCCGTATCTATACCTCCGGCACCTCTATCGAACCAGGAACAACAGGAGACCTTCTTAAATGACCTCTCAACAATTTCCATCCCCAACCTACGAAGAGATCTCTGCCGTCTGCGGCGATATCTTCTCCTCAATCGCCGACCAACAATCTCAAGGTCTCTTCATCCTCGCCGAAGTCCGCCTACCGACAAGCTTCGTCGAAGCCTGTAACGAATGCCTCCCTATCCAGGCCTATCTCATGGGCCTCGCCATCGGCATGCGCATTCAACAACGCCGCACCGAGGTTTCTCAACTGGAAGATCTCTTCGAGCCGGCCAAACTTCCTCCCGGCCCTTACAAGCTCATCTGGTATTCCAACCACAACCCAGCCGGCTCTCTCTGGCAACCTTCAGATTCAAAGTTTCCCTACGTAATCGGCGAGCCTCAGCCCATAGACAAGCCATTCATCGGTTACCTGGGCAACACAGTCAATCCGGTTCCGCTCGATCAACTCAAAGCCGAAGGCTATGTCGGCCTTTACAAGATCGTCAAACAGGAACCGGACTCTCAACCATGAACTCAAGCATGAAGCCAAAGCTGCCAAAGCGGTCAAAGCTCCCCTGGTTTGACTCCTGGGCTGACGTAGCCCTTACGGCCCTAATGACAATCCTGTTTCTCGGGAAAGCCTGTACTTAAAAATTTCCCTACCGCTTCCCGCTTTCCCGTTGTATGCTGGTCTTGTATGCCCATTCTGACGATCATCCACAAAGTCCCGGCTCTCGATCGTCTCGTCGACTTCCTCGAATCGGAACGCGACCAGGAAACCATTCAAGCCCTCCAAGGACTCACCAGCCGGCTCAAAGTCTCCTCCGACCAACTAGCCGCCGCGATCCAGGAACAACCGCAACCGTAAATTCAACCCAGGAGAATCACTCATGCCCGCCAACACCGTTGATCTCAATGCCGCCATCACTGCGCTGACTGCTCAAGTCGCGCAAACCGAAACCGTCGAAGCCTCCGCCGTCGCCGCCTTCCAAGGCTTCGCCCAACAGATCCAAAAGGCCGTCGAAGCCGCCCTCACCGCCGACAACGCCGCCGACCAGGCCTCCATCGACGCGGCCAACGCCGCCATCAAGCAAGTCACCGACCGCTTCGTTGCCAGCGCGGCCGCCCTCGGCGCCGCCATCCCGGCCAACACCACACCAACTGTCTAGTCCTCAAGTCGGCGTAACTCACTTCGGTTCGTTACGCCTTATCTGTTTCCTGTAAGCCTCACTTGTCTGTTTACCGCCAAGACAAGTTCCGAGCAAAAAGTCAACGTGCGGGCACCAGAATGTTTCCTCCCCAAAGTGGTGCACCTTTCCCCAACAGGAGATCTTCCAAGGATCTCCTGTTGGGCTTTCTCTCAAAGAGGCCCACATGCGCATTCTCATCGCCACTCTCTTCACGGCATCTCTCCATGCCGCCACCATTACTGTCACCGGATCAGCTACCTGTTCCTCAACCGCTACAGCCAACGTCCAGCAATTCGGAACCTTAAGCCTCAACTCCTCCAGCTTCTCCTTCTATGGCGCCGGCCAAGCCAACATCTCCCTCCAAGCCCCCGGCTCCTGTACCGTCACTGCCGCATCAGCCACCTCTCAGGACCGTTACGTCATCTCCGGGGCCACCGGCACCGGCTACCTGCTCGGCATATCCAGCTCCTTCGGCTATTCCGACTTCTGGAGCGGCCTTGTCCCCCCAGCTCCGCCCTACCTCGTCATGAACGACACCTGCACCTCTCTCCTATCCGGTGACCTCTACTGCCCATTCACCTTCGGGGTACCTTTCACTCTCGGCATCAGCTCCTCCGGCTTCTCCCTCTCCTACGCCTCCGGACCATTAACAACCTATGCCCTATGGGAATCCCGCAACACCATTCGCATCCGCCAGGGCAACGACTACCTCACCGACCTGACCATTTCCACGGTTCACAACCCCGAACCTGCAACAACCGGCCTAGCATTAATCACCCTGACAATGATGATATTGATTTACCGACAGCAAAGAGCCAAATGAAACCTCATCAGCATCGACGAGATTATCTCCTCGGAGCGCTCCTCTTGGCTCACGGCGTTGCCTTCATCATCTGCATGGCTTATGCCCATGTCGACCCAAGCCCGAGGTTTATTGCCGCCGGCTTCTATTGCATGCACCGCATGTTCTCCTTAGCCAACTCCACTCCTCTGCTCATCTTCGACGAGTGGCCTAACGCTTAGGACTCAACGGCTTCTTCAGTTTCCCACTGGCAAACTCTTTCAGCTGTTCCTTGCTCATTGATAGCAAACTCCTGTTCCTGGGCAACAACTTGCCCGGATTATGAAGTGCAATCGCCATTGCCTTCCTCTGTTTGTCCGACACCGCTGGCATAATTAAGGTTCACCTCTCACCAAGGATTATACTTTCCAGCACATTGGGATCCTAAGCTTAGAATTCCACGTGGACAAGTTGTCGC
>JADMIO011478781.1_pt1 | contig 10173 bp, 5 predicted proteins | sample 8958161 | NCBI WGS metagenome assembly JADMIO01 (sample SAMN16585339, study PRJNA669376) | soil metagenome | isolation source: Crop rotation soil | place: USA: Cullars Rotation, Alabama | collected 2011
CGTAGAGGTCGACCTTCTGCTCGGGGAGCGCGAAGTCGGGGCCCATCACGCCGACCACGGTCCACTTGGCCCCGCCGAGGAGGATCGACTTGCCGACGATCGCCCGGTCGCCGCCCCAGACCCTCTGCCAGATGGAGTGGCCGAGCACCACCACGCGCTCGCCGCCGGGACGGTCGTCCTGCCTGCTGAGCGTGCGGCCGAGCGCCGCGCGGACGCCGAGCGTCTCGAACAGGGCGCCGCTCGCCATGCCCGCGATGCCCTGCACGGGCTCGGTTCCGGTCTGGATGTCGAAGGGATTCACCGCCGCGCCGCCGATGCCGTCGAACGAGCGCGTCATCGCCGCGACGTCAGCGAGCTCCGGCGGCGAGAGATTGTGCGGCAGCGTGTACAGCCGGTCGGGATTCGCGTAGGGAAGCGGCCGGAGCAGGACGCCGTCCACGACGCTGAAGATCGCGGTGTTGGCCCCGATCCCAAGCGCGAGCGTCGCAACGGCGACCGCGGTGAAGCCCGGATTCGCGATGAGCCGCCGCAGCGCGTATCGGAGGTCTCGCCCGAAGTTCCGCATCATTGACTCCTCAGCGCGGTCATCGGGTCCAGCCGCGACGCGCGCCGCGCGGGCAGCGACGCGGCCACGAGCGCGGCGACGGCGATGACGGCCGACGCCGCGGCGAAGGTCACGGGGTCCAGGGGCGAGACGCCGTAGAGCGCGCCGGCGAGCAGGCGCCCCGCCGCGGCGCCGAGCGCACCTCCCGCGATGAGTCCGACTCCCACGGTCGCCGCGAGTCGCCCGAGCACCAACCGTCGCACGTCGGAGCCGCGGGCACCGAGCGCGAGGCGGATCCCGAACTCGCGCGTTCGGCTGCGCGTCGACCAGGAGACCACGGCGTAGATCCCGACGGCGGCGAGCACGAGCGAGAGCGCGCCGAAGATGCCGAGCAGCTGCGCCCCGAGGCGCTGGGGAAAGAGGCGCGCGGCAACCACGTCGTCGTAGGGCTGCACGTCGTCGACGGGCAGGGTGCGATCGAGGGCGCGGATCTCCTCTCGCAGCGCGGCCGCGGCGCCCGCCTCCGGCCGCGTCCTCACGGCGAGAGTGAGGCCGGACAGCGCCGCGGAAGGCGTCTGATACAGGGGCATCCAGATCTGGGGCGCCGACGCGTCGGTCAGCGATTCGGACTTGGCGTCGCCGACCACGCCGACGATCGTGGCGGCTCCGTCGAGCGTGATGCTTCGCCCGAGCGGGCTCTCGCCGCGGAAATAGCGGTTCACCAGCGCGCGATTGACGACCGCGACGCGCGGCTGGCCCGCACGGTCGCCGGGTCCGATCTCGCGGCCCTCGAGGAGCGGGATCCCGAGCGTGCGGAAGTAGTCGGGACCGACCGCCGCGAACTCGGCGACCGGCGGCCGGCCGTCGGCCCCGCGGGGGACGCCCTCCGCGTCGAACGACTCCTCCTGCACCCCGCCCGCGAGCGGCAGCGAGCTGGTCCAGCTGGCCGACTCGACGCCGTGGCGCCGCTCGAGGCGGCCGGCGAGCTCCTCGGAGAAGGCGAGCGCGCGCGGTCCGTCGTATCGGGCGAGCCCGAGCTGGACGTGCGCCACCGTCACGTTCGCGGTCCTGACGCCCAGGTCGATCGACCACGCGCGCGCGAGGCTCCGGGCCAACAGGCCCGAGGCGACGAGCAGCGCCAGGCACAGCGCGACCTGCGCGGCGACCAGCGCGCTCTTGGTCGTGGAGCGCGGCGAGAGCGTGGGGGACGACGACGCCAGCAGGCCGGCCGCCGGTGCGCGCGCCGCGGAGATCGCGGGCAGCACGCCGAACGCGACGCCCACGGCTGCGGCGAGCGCCGCGGCGAAGGCGAGCGCGCTGCCGCCGATGCGGGGCTCGAACAGCGAGAGCGTCAATCCGTCCATCAGCGGAACGCGGGAGAGCACGCCGAGGGTCCACGCGGCCACGAGGAGGCCTGCGGCGGCGCCGGCCGCCGACAGGACGAGGCTCTCCGCAAGCACCTGTCGTGCGATCCGTCGCGGCGTCGCGCCGAGCGCCTGTCGCAGCGCAATCTCGCGCTCGCGGCCGGCGGCGCGGGCGAGCAGCAGGTTCGCGAGGTTGGCGCACGCGATGAGAAGCGCTCCGAGCACCGCCGCGAACAGGATTCCGAACGCGCGCGAGGGTGCGTCGCCCTCGCCGGCGCCCGCGGCGAACCGCAGTGCCGGCAAGACCGACCAGCGGGCCGCGTCGTAGCGCTCACCGTGCGCGGCGGCATCGCGCGCGAGCACCGCCGTCAGCGCGGCGCGCGCCGACGCGGGAGTGGAGCCCTCTCGCAGCCGTCCGAACACGGACAGCCATCCCCAGCTCCGCGAGTGGAGGTCGAGCGACGCCATCGGGCCCGTCGCGAGCCGCGGCCAGGTGCCGAGCGGCACCCAGAGGTCCGGGAACACTCCGAAGCTCTCGCCGCGGAAACCGCGCGGCGCGACGCCGACGACCGTGATGGTGCTGCCGTTGGCCACGACGGAGCGCCCGACCACGGCGGGATCGGCGCCGAAGCGCTCGGTCCACGCGGCGTGCGAGAGGACGGCGACGGGCTCGGCGCTCGCGTTCTCGCCGCGCACGAAGACGCGGCCGAGCGCCGGCTGGACGCCCAGGACGTCGAAGTAGTTGTCGGAGACGACCATCGCGGTCGCCATCCGCGGCTCGCCGCCGTTCGGAGGCTGGAGCGCGACCAGGCGGTCGCTCTGAGCGGCCAGCGCGAGCGTCCCGGCCGCGTCGTCGCGCAGCGTCGCGTATTGGGGGAGCGAGATGCGGTCGCCGGCGAGGTTGACGAGCCGCGACGGGGCGCCGACGGCCGGCAGGGGACGCAGCAGGATCGCGTCGACGAGCGAGAAGATCGCCGTGTTCGCGCCGATGCCGAGCGCCAGGATCGCGACCGCCATCGCGGCGAAGCGCGGGCTGCGGCGCAGCGACCGCGCGGCGAAGACGAGGTCCGCGAGAACGCCGCGCATCACTCGGTCCTCAGCACGATCGCCGGGTCGACCCGTGCGGCACGATGCGCCGGCCACGCCGAGGCGGCCAGCGCCAGGAGCGCGAGGGCGGCGGCCGCCGCCGCATAGGCTCCGGGATCCGTCGGAGAGACCGCGTACAGGGACGCCGCGAGCAGCCGGGACAGAGCGGCGGCGGCCGCGATTCCTCCGGCGGTGCCGGCCAGGGCGAGCCCGGTTCCCCTCCGCGCGACGCGCCGCACGATGTCCGACGGCCTGGCGCCGAGCGCGAGCCGGATGCCGATCGCGCGCCGATCCTGCGCGACCATCTGCGAGAGCGCGCCGTACAGTCCGACGCCCGCGAGCGCCGCGGCGGCCGCGGCGAACAGACCGAAGAGCGCGGCGGTGAATCGCCGCGCCGCGACCGCGCTGCCGCGGATCTCCGCGAGCGTCGTGATCGTGCCGGTCGGCACGTCGGGGTCCACGCCGCGGACCAGGCGGCGGACCGCGGCCGCCGAGAGGCGCGCGTCCGACGACGTGCGCACGACGAGGCTGGAGTTGTTGAGGAGATTCGAGAGCATGTTGTTCGGCACCTGAGCGATCGGGAGGTAGAGCGTTCCGGTCGGCTCTTCCTCGAGCGCGAAGTGCTTGACGTTGCCGACCACGCCCACGATCTCCGCGATTCGCGTGTTGAGCTCGGCGTCCTCGAGGACGAGCCGCCCGCCGAGCGCGTCGCCGGAGGGAAAGAGCTTCGAGGCCAGGGTCTGATCCACGACGGCGACGCCCGGGGAGCGCGAGTCGTCGGAGTCCGCGAACGGACGGCCGGCGCGGAGGGGGATGCCGAGGGTGCGGAAGTACGGCCCGCCGACCCAGCGCGTCTGCGCCCCCGGCGTCTCGGCGCGGTCCAGGACGGGGCGGCCGGCGACGCGGAAGTCGTTGCGGACGTTCATCCCGGACAGAGGCAGAGCGTTGACGGCGGCGGCGGACTCGACGCCGGGAAGGCCCGCGAGCGCGGAGATCGCGCGGCGGTAGAAGAGAGCGGCGGACTCGCGGTCGGGATACGACGACTTGCCGAGCGTGATGCGGACGGCCAGCGCCTGCCGCGCGGAGAAGCCCGGGTCGACGTCCGCGAGCCGCGCGAAGCTCTTGGCGAGAAGGGCGGCGCCGGTCAGCAGGACGACGGAGAGGGCGATCTGCGCGAGCACGAAGGCGGATCGGCCTCGGGCCGGCCTCTCGCCGCTGCCCCGACCGGCGAGGCCTCCGGCGGCGGGTGTCCGCGCGGCCGCGAGGGCCGGACCGATCGCGCACCCGAGTGCGCACGCGATCGAGACCGCCGCCGTGTAGGCGAGGACGGCCGCGTCGAGACCCGCCGACGACGCCCGGGGAATGCCGGCCGGAGCGGCGGCGAGCAGCAGCGGGACCGCCTGCGTCGCGACCGCGAGCGCGGCGCCGGCGCCGATCCCGGAGAGCACGAGCGCCTCGGCGAGGAATGGCCTCACGATCCGGACCGTCCGCGCTCCGAGCGCCTTGCGAACGGCGACCTCGCGCCGACGGCCGAGGCCACGGACGAGCGCGAGTGAGGCCAGATTCGCGCAGGCGACGAGGACGAGCAGCGCGACCGCGGCCGAGAGCACGAGGAGAAGCCGGCGCGAGCCGCCGAGGATCTCGTCCGAGATCGCGAGCACGCGCGGGGCCGTGAGCTTCGCGTTCTCGTCCGGATACTGCCGGCGCAGGCGGTCCGTCACTCCCGCGATCTCGCGCGCCGCAGAGACGGTGTCGGCACCCGGACGGAGTCGGCCGAACGCGCGCAGGAAGTTGGAGCCGCGCTCCGTCCGTCGCGGGTCGGACGAGAGGGAGAGGGGCACCGCCACGTCCGCGGTCTCCGCGCCGGGGAACAGGAAGCCCGCGGGCATGACGCCGACGACGACGTACGACTCTCCGTTGAGCAGGAGCTTGCGTCCGACCATTGAAGAATCGCCGCCGAACCGGCGCATCCAGAGTCCATGCGAGACGATCGCGACGCGCGCCGCAACCGGCTCCGAGTCGGACGCGCCGAGGCTCCGGCCCAACGCCGCGCCCGCGCCGAGCACGGGGAAGGCGTCCCCGTTCACGCGCACGGCGTCCAGCCGTTCGGGCTCGCCGTCGCCGGAGAGCGTCGGCGCCCAGGGCGAGAACGCGGCGAGCCGCTCGAACGAGTGCGCCGCCTCGCGCGTGTCGAGGAAGTTCGGGATCGAGAAGAACGCGCGGTCGCGGTCGACGCGCGTCGCCCAGACCCACGCCAGCCGGTCCGGAGCGCGGTACGGCAGCGGGGCGAGCAGGACCGCTCGGACGACGGAGAAGATAGCGCTGTTGGCGCCGATGCCCAGCGCGAGTGTCAGGATCGCGGCGGCCGCGTAGCCGGGCGAGCGGCGAAGCGTGCGCAGCGCGAGACGGAGGTCGGCGAACATCGCTACTCGGTCCTCAGCGCCCGGGTGGGATCGATCCGCGTCGCGCGCCGCGCCGGCACCCAGGAGGCGGCCGCGGTCAAGAGCAGGAGGAGAGCGGAGACGGCGGCGTACGTCGCCGCGTCGTGCGGGCGTACGTGGAACAGCAGGCTGGAGAGGAGCCGCGACAACGCGAGCGCCGCGGCGAGGCCGGCCGCGAGCCCGACCGCCGCGAGCGTCACGCCCCGTCGGACGACGTCGCGCACGATGTCCGACGGACTCGCGCCCAGCGCCATCCGCACGCCGATCTCGCGCGTGCGCGCGGCGACCGTCTCCGACACGAGCCCGTACACGCCGACCGACGCCAGGAACAGCGCGATCGCGGCGAGCAGGCCGAGCAGCGCGGCGCCGAACCGCTCGCGCGAGAAAGTCCGCGCGGAGCGCTCCGACATCGTCGCCACGTCGAACACCGGCAGGTTGGGCGCGAGCGCCTTGATCTCGCGGCGCACCGCGGGTGCGATCGCGGCCGGGTCGCCGTTCGTCTTCACGAAGATCGTCGCCCACACCAGGCCGCCCTGCTGCGTGGGGTAGTAGAGGTCCAGGATCTTCCGGTCGCCCGGCTTGCCGTAGAGGACGTCGCCCACGACGCCGACGACCTCCGCGGTCGCGTCGTCCGCGAAGTAGAACGTGGACGCGGCGAGCCGGTGCCCGATGGGGTCCTGACCCGGCCACAGCTTGCGCGCGGTGGATTCGCTCACGATGACGACCTTGGGCGTTCCCTCGCGGTCCTCATTCGTGAATGCGCGGCCGCGCTGGATCGGGATCGAGAGCGTCCGGAAGTAGTCCGGGCTCACGTCGTGGATGCCGATCTCGGAGACGCCGCTCTCGCCGGTGAAGCGGCCCTTGCGCTCGATCCGGCGCGAGTCGATCTGCGAGACGATCGAGATCATGTTGCGCGAGGAGAGCGGCGCCGTGCGTCCGGTCGCCGCCCCGACGACACCGGGGATCGCGGCGATCCGCTCGAGCATCTCGCGGCGGAAGACGGCGGCCTTGCTGCGGTCCGTGTCCAGCACCCCCGAGGGGTCGTAGCGCATGGTGAGGACGCCCTCGGGGCGGAAGCCGCTCTCGTAGCCGGAGAGCCGCGCGAGGCTGCGCGCGAGAAGCCCGGCGCCGACGAGGAGGACCAGCGCGAGCGCGACCTGGATCGGAACGAGGAGCCCGCGGATGGACCGCCGGCGGCCCTGGCCGCTCTCGACGGCGCCCGCGCCGCCCTCCTTGAGGACCGTCGCGAGGTCGCTGCGCGTCGCGTGGATCGCGGGCGCCATCCCGAAGATCAACCCGGTCGCGACGGAGACGCCCAGCGCGAAGAGCAGGACGCGGAAGTCGATGCGGATCTCGGCGAAGCGGAACAGAAACGACGGATCGCCGATCCCCGACAGGCGCTCGAGATGCGACAGCGACTCGATGCCCCACAGCGAGAGGAGCACGCCGCAGACTCCGCCCGTGATGGACAAAACGAGGCTCTCCGTCAACAGCTGCCGCGCGATGCGCCGGCGCTCCGCGCCGATTGCGAGCCGGATCGCGACCTCGCGTCCGCGCCCGGCGGCGCGCGCGAGCAAGAGCGCGGCGACGTTGGCGCAGGCGATGAGCAGCACGAACGTGACCGCGCCGAACAGCACGACGACCGACCGGCGCAGGGCCGGGTCGACGCGGCTGTCATTGAGCGGCGCCGCCGATGCGCCCCACACCGCTCCGCCCACCTCCATCGGGTGCTCCGTCGCGATCTGCTTGCCGACGACGGCCATCTCCGCCTCGGCGGCGGCGGCCGCGATGCCCGCGCGGCGGCGCGCCACGACGCTGTGCCAGTGGTTGCCGTCCTCGGTGAAGACGCCGCTGTACATGTACTGCTCGGCCAGCGAGATCGGGACCCAGATCTCGGCGCTCCCGGACAGGCCGTTGAACCGCGCGGGCATCACGCCCAGGACCGTCAGGTTCTGCCGGTTGATCTCGACCGTCTTGCCGACGATCGACGGATCCGCGGCGAAGCGCCGCTGCCAGAGGCCCCACGAGAGCGCCGCGACGCGGTTCGGTCCGCCGGGCCTCGCCTCTTCGGCCGTGAACGTGCGCCCGCGCGCCGGCGCCACTCCGAGGATGGGGAAGTACTCCGCGGAGACGAGCTCGGCGGAGAGCCGCTCCGGCTCGGCGACGCCGGTCAGGTTCAGGTCCGTGTTCACCCAGGCCGCGACGGCCTGGAACGACGTCTGGTGGCGGACGAGGCTCTCGAACTTCGGATACGACCACGGGAACGTCTCTTCGGGCGAGCTCGCGTCGTGGTGCGTGATCGACACGGTCATGATCGAGTCGGGATCGCGGTAGGGGAGGGGCCGCAGCACCGCCGCGTCCAGGATCGAGAAGATCGTCGTCACCGTTCCGATGCCGAGCGCCAGCGTGGCGAGGGCGACCGCCGTGAATCCCGGATTCTTCGCCAGCCACCGGACCGCGTAGCGGAGATCCTGGAAGAGCGTGCTCATGAGACCGAACCTCCCTCCGAGATCCCGCGACGGCGTCGCGGATCCGTTCGCGAATCAGAAGCCGCCGCCCGGCGCGAGCGCGACGCGACGCCGCCCGGAGGACGGCTACACGCGGTAGCCGCTCTCCTTGAGCTCCTCCTCCGAGTGCATCCGCTCCTCGCCCTTCTCCTCCTCGACGACGCGGCCGTCGAACAGGTGAATCGTGCGTCCGGCGTGCTTCGCGAAGCGCGGGTCGTGCGTGACCATGCAGATCGTCGCGCCGGCGCGGTGCAGGTCCTGCAGCAGGTTCATCACCGCCTCGCCGTTCACGGAGTCGAGGTTTCCAGTCGGCTCGTCGGCGAGCAGGATGAGCGGGGAGCCGGCGATCGCGCGGGCGACCGCGACGCGCTGCTGCTGGCCTCCCGACAGCTGCGACGGGAAGTGCTTCATCCGGTGCGCCATGCCGACTTTCTCGAGCGACTCCTGCACGCGCTTCTTGCGCTCGTGCGCGGGCATCCCGCGATAGGTGAGCGGCAGCTCGACGTTCTCATAGACGGAGAGGTCTCCGATCAGATTGAAGCTCTGGAAGATGAACCCGATCTCGCGGTTGCGGATGCGCGCCCGTTCCGACAGCGTGAGCGACTCCGCCGGCTTGCCGTTCAGCCAGTAGCGGCCGTTCGTCGGCGCGTCGAGCAGGCCGAGCAGCGACAGCAGCGTCGACTTGCCGCAGCCGGACGGCCCGGCGATCGAGACGTACTCCCCGTGAGCGATCTCGAGGTGCACGCCGGAGAGGGCGTGCGTCTCGACCTCGTCGGTAAAGAAGACCTTCGTGACCCCGTCGAGCTTGATGACCGGATGGCCGTTGCTGCTCATTCCCCCCACTCCTTATTTCAGTCGAACCCTGTCGTAGGCGTCCCAGGCGCTCATGTCCGAGAGGATGACCTGATCGCCAGGCTTCAATCCCTCGAGGATCTCGACGGTGTTCACAGAGCTCTTACCGAGCTTGACCTTCACCCGCGTCGCCTCGTCGCCGTCCTCGTTGACCTTGAAGAGGCCAACGAGGCTCTTCTCCTGGCCGAAGGCGGGGCGTCCGACGTACATGACGTCCTTCAGGCGATCGAGCTCGATCGTTCCGTCGACGGACAGATCCGGCCGCGAGCCCTGCGGGAGCTCGCCGTCCATCGCGACGTCGACGGTGACGGTGCCGTTCTGCGACGACGGGTCGACGCGGGAGACGTGGCCCTCGACGATGCCGTTGCGCGTGTCGATCGACGCGGGCTGGCCGACGGCGATGTCCTTCGCCTGCGTCTCCGCGATCTTCAGCTGCGCCTTGAGCTTGTTCGGCTGCACGACCTTCGCGAGCATCCCTCCGGCCGTGACCCGCTGGCCGACCTGCACCGGGATCTCCTGCAGGACGCCGGAGATGCCGGCGCGGACCTTGAGCCCCTCGAGCTGGGACTTCTTCAGGTCTGCGACGGCGCGCAGCTGCTCCACGTGCGCGGCCTGGGCGTCCACGAGGGCCCGCGCAGCGTCGTTGGCGATCGTGAGGCGCTCCTGCTCCAGCGCGTGGCGGGTCTTGAGCTCCTCCGCGCGCACCTCGGAGAGCTTGAGCGTCAGCTCGGCGACGAGCCCTTCCTTGAAGAGCCCCTCGTTCGTCTGCGCCTGGAGCTCCGCCTGGTGGTAGTCCGACTCGACCGTAGCGGCCGTGGCCTTCGTGTCGAGCGTGTCGCGCTGCGCCTTCACCTTCGCGTTCATGAGGTCGGCCAGGCCCGCCTTCAGGGCCTGCGACGAGTCGAGCGCGTCTTTTTCCAGCTCCGGATTCGTCATCTCGAGCAGCACCGTGTCGGGCGTGACCTTCGCGCCCGGTTCGAGAAGGAGACGCTCGACGCGGCCGTCGGTTGCGGCGGAAAGCACGCGAATTCCGGCGGACTCGACGACGAGCGAGCCGGGCCCCCGGACCTGTCGGAGCATCGGCCCGCGCTTGACCTTGTCCATCCAGAGCGTGCCCTTGTCGACGGTCGGAGCCGCGGGTTTGAGCCGCGACAGGCCGAGAGTGATGAACAGGACCGCCACGGCGCCGGCCGCCGCGAGGATCAGGCGTTTCTTCTTGCGCTTCTCCGCGAAGTCTTCACGAATGATGTCCACGAGCGCGGGATAGGGGCGAATCCCGTGCCACCGCGAGATGCGCGTAAATCATTGAAGGAAAAGAGACTGAGGCGTGTCGAACCCACCCGAGCTGGCCGCTTCCGGGACGGGGTGTTCGGAAGCGG
>JADMIO011602984.1_pt1 | contig 10173 bp, 8 predicted proteins | sample 8958161 | NCBI WGS metagenome assembly JADMIO01 (sample SAMN16585339, study PRJNA669376) | soil metagenome | isolation source: Crop rotation soil | place: USA: Cullars Rotation, Alabama | collected 2011
CCCGCCGGTTACCGGGAATATCCGCTCGAGCCCGCGAGCTTTTACAACTCGGGCTACAGCTATTACTATTTCAACGCCCCAGAGCACGAGCCGGCCTCGTTGGCCGATTTCTCGACGTTGTATCCGAAACCCTGATCTGGGGACGCCAGCGAGCCACTGGAGTGCTGCCGGAGGTGATGCCGGGAGTCGAGCCACCTGCGCGCTGAACTGTAGAGAGTAAACTCCTGTCAGGGTGCGCCGAATGCTTGCTCAATCAGCGACATTGATCGGCCGTGCCGAACCGGAAAAGAGCATGCGCAAACCTTGCCAACGTGTGGAAGCAAGCATCAGGATTCCGACAAGAGTTAACAATAGCGAATCAGATTCAGGTATCTGTCTTGTCATATAGACGCCGTGACTCTGGCTGCCGAACGGATCAAAGATCTGCCATTCATTGGTAGGTCCATCGAACAGGCCGAGAACTGCAGAGTTGGTTGGTGTCAAAACATTCGTAATGACATTGTCGTTATCATCTGGATCGTCGTTCGCCGGAAGCGATAAATTGAACAGATTGTTAAAAATACATTCCTGCAGCGGATCAGCCGTGCGACAAATGGTCGCCTCAAACCGCGTAAGAAGGCCGGTGGTGGACTCGACTGTGTAAGACCCGGTCCAGTTGACCGTTCCGGGAATTAAAAAATCATCGAAGGTAATGCTGAAATTCAGCGGAACTGCCCACGCAGTTGCTGCAGAACAAATCATCGTCGCGATCAGGGATAGGGTCGCAAGTGAGTTTTTGAATACCATATTGCATCCCTTTCTTGGACGAATCACCATTTTCAGCCGTCCATGATAAACACCGGGCGATATAAATCGCGCTGCGACCCCCTGGCCCGGATTATTCACGCTGCGACGTAAACCGGATGACACACTGTAGCCCGAGGAGCAATCCTCGGAGAGAGCGGTCATCCGAGCGTAAAGCTTCGCTGACGTGCACAGTGCCAGCAGTAATTCGCGTTTCTTACTCGTCTATCACTCAACCACCTAAAGTTGCAGGCGTCATCGAGGCAGAGGCCCATTGACCGCGACCGGAGAGGATTGCTCCTCGGGCTCGGTCCCATAAATAATCCGGGCTGGCAGCTGGCGGCCAGCCTAACAGCGGTCAGATAATCTGTGCAATAGATTCCATCGTAGACATCGTCATCGGCGTCGGGGAACCCGGAACGTAAATTACGGACATGGACATTTCATTCAGGCTGCGTTAGACGCTTAACAATGGAAGCCGACGCGTTCATTCAAGAGCTATGGGGCTATGCGCGCGAGGTGCCGATGGGAGAGCATCCCTGGTTTCAGGGGATTCTGCAGCATCGGTGGACCCGCGAGCAGATTATTCTCGGCGAGGTGCAGCACTACCTGCGGATTCGAACCAATCCGATTTTCTTCGGCTATATGGCAATCAACGCGGTCAACGATAAGAACTACGAATTGATGGAAGCGGTGCTGGATAATTTTATGGAGGAACTTGCCGGCCCGCGAACGCACATGGACATCTCACTTCAATTTCTGGAAGAAGGCGGGATCTCACGCGAAGAGGCGGATCGCGCGGAACCGGCGCCCGGAACGCTGGCGGCGATCGAAATGATCATCGGCTGCTGCCAGCGGCGCTCGGCCCTCGAGGGCGTCGCGATGCTTGCTTTTGTGGAGAGTCAGCTCGGCGGCGCGGGTAGAGTTTCAGACAACGTTTCCAAAGAGCTTACCGGTTATTACGGCTTCTCCGCGCGCGCCGCTGAAACTTATTACATCCACGCGAAACAGGATGAAGGGCATGGGAACCGGCAGATCGACGCTATTCGCCTGCTCGCAAAGGATGATGCAACTCAGGACAAAGTACGGGCGGCCGTGAAGCTCGGATTGACAGCATTCACTCTCGAATGGGACGGTCACGTGCAGGCCATGACGGGCAAGAGAGAGTTCTGGGGCGGCGTTGCTGACCTGAATTTGCGTCAGCCGGAGGTGAAGTTAGAAAAGTAATTTTTACCACAGAGGAACAGAGTACACAGAGAAAAAGAAGTTTTTGAAACCCACCTGATCTCCGGCTCTCGGCGGAACGCAGTTTAGATCGGCCACTCGCTCGGCAGATCGTTCCTGAGTTTCTGATATTCGGGATCGTCGCTCCCCTCGCGTTTCAGACGCTTTAACGCCTTGACCAGTTCGTCTTCGTCCATCTTAAGCGTGTTAGAGACCATACCCGTGGTCTCTTCGAAGCCGAGGCCTCAATTACTGTATCAGCCACGCATTCGTTTCAGAATGTAAAGATCTTTTTCGTTCGCTGCCATGCGGTTCCTTATATCTGAATCCACCGACGAGTTAAAATATTTTCACACGGGTGAAATGGCAGGGGCACATCGCTTCCCCAGTCGCCGGGGCGGTCGGACGGTCGCCCGAAACAACAATGTCGGATAATCGAAGGTCAATCAATTCTCCGATCCTGGATTATCGGAAAAGCCGGCTTGCTGCGTTGTAATCAGTTCTACCGCCGCAATCGGCCTCGCTTGGTTATCTATATTGATTCGAAGGCGCACAAAAATTCGCCATTGTTCTTGCCGCCAGGAACTGCTGAAGATCGCGAAACCGTTTTCGACCACGGTACCGGCTGATTCCTTACACGCGTTTACCGTAGGGAATTCAACAGGCTCTCCGTAAGCGAGAACAATTGCCGGCTCGAACCGTTGCTCATCCGCTTTGAACTGGCTGTGAGGAAATCTGACCGCGTCGAGTTGCAAAATTTCTCTGCTCAGATTTTCAACTCTCCAACCCACGCGCCACAAACCCTTTTTTCGTTCGGCGTAAACGAACATCTGACGCAAGGAGATCTGTGGTCCGTTGCGAACTTCAGCGGGCATTGGACTACCTTCAGGTCAATTGCAATGAAAGCATCAGAGCATCGGTAACCGCTTCGACTCCATTCTTACGGTGCCCCATCACTCGACTCTGCTATTGCTTCAGCCGCCCTTCCGCTCTCAATTCCTGCTGGGCCATCTTCAGGACGCGATCGTTGATAACTTTGTCCAGCGTAAATTTGGGATCGATCAATCCGTTTCGCTTGTCTTCGTCGAGCATGAACTGGAATCCGGCGATATTCGGGGATAAATCCATCGTCAGAGCCGGCGCGTAGAGATCATACGCCTGGTTCACGATGTCCGGCTCGCCTTTGAGTCCGCCTTCGTAGCCCGCCTTGATGGCTTCCGCCTTATTGCTCCTGGCGAACTGAATCCCGAGAATCAGTGCCTTGAGGAAGCGCTTGCTGGTCTCCGCCATTTTCTCCAGCACGTCGGTTCGCGTCGCCACGATGCTTTGTGGAATATTCAGGGAATCGCTGAAGTTTGCGATCATCGGAAAGCCGAGCCGTGTCAAACGGACCGTATCCTCGGGGGCAAACGGCGCAGCCGCAACAATCGACCTTTCCAGCGCCGTGGCACGAAGCGCGCTGCCGCCGATTGCGCGCAGCGTGACGTCTTTATCCGGGTCGAGACCGCGGCGGCGCAGAAACGTTCGCGTGGCAAAATCAGAAAAAGCGCCTGCGCCGGTGACGCCGACAATTTTTCCCTTGAGGTCTTCCACGGTACGAACCGATTTGCTGCCCACGAGCTGATAATTAGTCGTGTTCGAAATTGAGCCGATAATTGCGAGATCGAGACCGCGCGCGCGGCTCCGCATCACCGCCTGCGCACCGCCGATCTCCGCAAAATCCACCTCGCCCGAAACCATCGAGGCGATCGCCACCGGGCCGCCGCGGACAAATATCGGTTGGATTTCCAGCCCCTGGGATCTAAAGAATCCGCGCACCAGCGCGGCGCGAAATGGCAGCTCGCTGTTCCAGGCCAGGCTGGTAAATACGACTTTGACGCTTTTCTTTTCCTGGGCGTCTGTTCGCCCCAGGAAAATACTGAGCGAGGTACAAATGATCAGGGCAAGGAACGAAAGGCGTTTCATAGCGTAAGCAAATGCTTGACGTGAAAGATTTACTTCAGATATCTACCGCAAACTGCTCAGACCCCAACTTTTTGAAACTATTTCTCTGGAATTTATCCTGCCCGCAGGCGAAGGTGCCCAAATGACAAAGAACACCTGAAACGTCGAACACTGTGCTTTCGGTCCGTAAATTTAGCTCTCGGCGGCTTTGCGTCTTTGCGGGAGAATTTCTTCGCCGTTCGTGGCGAGCATACTTTTTGCCGGGACTCACTGCCTCAGTTTCCCCTCCGCTCTCAGTTCCTGCTGCGCCAGTTTTAAAATGCGGTCGTTGATCACGCGATCGACAGTAAACTTGCTGTCGACGAGTCCTGCGCGGATATCTTCGTCGAGCATCTGTTGTATTCCGGGAACTGCAATCGACAGATCAGCCGTCAGGCCCGGTGAGTAGAGGTCCCAGGCCGCGTTCACAATCTCGGGATCTCCCTGGAGGCCGGATTCGTAACCGGCTTTGATCGCTTCTCTCTTGTTAAACTTGGCGATCTGGATTCCCTGGATGTACGCCTTCAGCATTCGCTTGCTCGTTTCAGGGAATTTTTCGAGCACCTCGTTGCGCGTCACGATGATGTTCTGTGGAATCCCGAGCGATTCGTTCATATTGCTGATAATGGAATACCCGCTCCTGATGAGCCGCACGGCATCTTCGGTCGAAAATGGCGCGGCCGCGATGAGTCCCTTCTGGATTGCGGCTGCCCTTAAAACAGTTCCGCCAACCGCCCGCAGCGAAACATCTTTATTCGGGTCGATGTTGTTTTTCTTCAAAAACGTTCGGACCGCGAATTCCGAATAGGTCCCGGCGCCGGTGATCCCGATCGTCTTGCCGCGCAGGTCTTCGATGGTGCGGATCTGCTTGCTTCCAAGCAGGATGTAATTGGTCGTGCTGGAGATACATCCGATGATGGTCAAATCGAGGCCGTGCGATTTTCCGCGAAAGACCGCCTGGGCGCCGCCGATGCTGGCGTAATCGACTTCGCCGGAAGTCAGTGCCGCGATGGCAGCCGGGCCGCCGCGAATCAGGATCGGCTCTACCTGAAGACCCTGGGACCTGAAGAAGCCTCGTGCGAGTGCGACTCGAAACGGGATTTCGCTGTTCCACGCGAGGCTGACAAAGACCATTCGAACAGTCTTTTTTTCCTGAGCATGCGTTGCAGAGACGTCGAGGGTCGCCGCACCCAGGCAGACTGCTGAAGCGAGCACCAGAAAACGGACGATCATTGCAGCGCCCTTCTTCATAGATTCTCCAGCCAAACCTTAGCAAATGGACGAATTCTAAGGAAGTAATTTCCACGTTGACAGAATCCTTCCCGTCTTGTAGAGGCTGAAGATGATAGTCAGATTGTGCGGGCGCAGCGTGCTCTGTCCGTCGGTCGGCGAAACCCCCGGTTTCGGCTTTCGCCGGACGGCTGAACACGCACCCGAATCGACCGCAAATTAGATCGCGGAGCAACTATGGCGCGAAACGGTTTCAAAATCCTCGATAGCGATATGCATCTGATGGAGCCCGTGGATTTGTGGGATCGCTATCTGGACGATCGGTTTAAAAGCGAGGCGCCGCGCGGGCTGACAAGCGAAAACGTCCGCGATCTCCGTATGGCCCATCCGGACGGACGATTGTGGGGTTTGCCCCAAACGCACGGCAAGCGCAATTCCAATCAGGGCCACAACTTTCGTAAGAACCAGGAGATCTACCGCGCCCATTCCGAGCGCGGCTGGCGTCCCGAAGTTCAACTCGAAGGAATGGACATCGAGGGCATCGACGTTGCGGTCCTGTATCCGACTCGCGGGTTGCAGGTCCTGAGTGAACCCGACATGGAACCGGCGTTCGCCGCCGCGCTGGCGCGCGCCTACAACGACTGGCTGTATGACTTCTGCGAGAAAAGCCCCGCTCGCTTGCTTGGCGCCGGAATGATTTCGCCGTTCGATATCGATATCGCCCTGAAAGAGGTCCATCGCTGCGTGAAGGAGTTGGGCTTCCGGGCGATTTTCATGCGAGCCAACATCGTTAATGGCCGGAACTGGTACGACGCGTATTACGAACCGCTGTGGGCGGCGCTGGAAGAGTACAGGATCCCGCTCGGGTTTCATGAATCGTCGTCGTCCGCGGCACGCCAGATCGGCGATCACTTCGAACCGAATTTCATGCTGCGTCGCATCGTCGCGCAACCAATGGAGCAGATGGTCGGGATGGTAAGTCTCCTTTCGGGCGGAGTTCTCGCCCGGCATCCCGATTTGCGTGTAGCCTTCCTCGAAGCAAATTGCACATGGCTCCCGTGGTTGCTCTGGCGCCTCGACGAGGCATGGGAACGCGAAGGTGACGTCTGGGCTCCGGATTTAGCGATGAAGCCGAGCGACTATTTCAAACGACAGGTATTTGTTTCCGTCGAACCGGACGAGGCGGGCGTGAAATACGTGATCGATTACATAGGAACGGACCGTCTGGTGTTTTCAACCGACTACCCCCACGGCGATTCGAAGTTCCCACACGCGGTGGAAAACTTTCTCGAGCTCAGGATTTCCGAAACCGATAAACGAAAAATACTGTGGGACAACTGCGCGGAATTCTACAAGGTTCAATGACACAATCATCAGCGTTGCTCGAGTGAACTTCCGCTACTCGCCCCCAACCGGTGTAAAGAGTGCCACGCAGACTTCGAGAGCCCCGCGCTAGGACCAGGTACCTGGAGCACGTCTCACATTTCGGTTCGTGGTGAGGCTCTCGATCATGGACGGGTTTTCAGCATTCCCTAATCGGGAGGAATCCAACAGCGATTCGATTTCGCCACGGCAGTTCGTTAACAAGATTCCTCCCCTTGCGGTCGAGATGCCAACAGAAACGGGAGACTCAGCCACGAGAAAGCAGCATGACTGACGAAAAAAGTTCAGCTTCGCATAAACGCCGGCTCAAGCTCGGAATCGTCGGGATCGGCGTAGGCGCGTCGGAGATTTTGCCGCAGATGGAGCTCATCCCCGAATTCCAACTCGTCGCGGCTGCGGATATCAATCCCCGGGTCTTGGAAACTATCCGGGAGCGCTACGGCGCCAAAACCTACGACAGTATTGAGAAGCTGTGCGCTGACCCCGAAGTCGAAGTCGTCTGGATCTCCACTCCGAATCGTTTTCATGCGCCACACACGATCATCGCCGCCAATCACGGCAAGCATGTCGTCGTCGAAAAACCGATGGCGATCTCGCTCCATGAAGCAGAGGAGATGATCGACGCCGCGATCAAAAATAACATCAAGCTTCTCTGCGGCCACACGCAGAGTTTTGGTCCGCACATCCGCACCATGCGCAGGATAATCCGCTCCGGTGAACTTGGCCGGCTCTGCGCGCTGCACGTCTGGGCTTACACGGACTGGATGCTCCGGCCGCGAACGGCCGAGGAATTGGACATCAATCAGGGCGGCGGCGTCCCGTACCGCCAGGGGCCCCATCAAATCGATACCCTGCGGCTGCTCGGCGGCGGACTGGTGAGAAGCGTTCGCGGGTCTACCGGCCAGTGGTTCAAGGGGCGGCCGATTCCGGGGTACTACTCCGGATTTTTGGAGTTCGAGGACGGAACCCCCGCAACGCTGATGCATAACGGCTACGGTTATTTTCTCGCATCCGAGCTGGTACCCTGGGGCGGCCAGAACAGCCGGTATTCGGAAGCCGAACGCGCTGCAATCCGCAAAGCGCTTCTCGACGGCACCCGTGACGAGAATACGGACAAAGACAATATGCGGATTGGCGGATCCAACGAACGCGAAGTGCTGAGCCGGGGTCAACCGGGCAAACGTTGGCTCCCGAATGATCTGGGGATTCTGGTCGCGACCTGTGAGCGGGGCGACATTCGCCAATCGGAATTTGGCTTGTACGTACACAGCGACGAGGGAACGAAAGATGTTCCCTTGGTCGGCGGCGGCGGCCCGTCCCGGCGCGGCGAACTCGAAGAGCTTTATAACGCGGTCGTGCTGGACAAGCCGATCCGCCACACCGGCCCCTGGGGCATGGCCACGCTGGAAGTTTGCCTCGCGCTGATGCAATCGGCGCGCGAACGAAGAGAAATCATGCTCGCGCACCAGGTTCCGGCACCGGATGAGAACTGAACCGGTCGAGAGTTCAACGGCGAAAACTGTAAAGTTTAAACGTCCCCTCCCCTCGACAGATTTGATATGACAATCAGAGACATCGAGAGTGGGAGATAACAAGACCGGAGAGTGCTTTCGTCGTTTCCGTGAAAATGGGAATCCAGTCTTCCAGCCGCGCACGCAACAAATAACTGTGGATGCCCGCCTCCGTGGCACGACGATTTGATCGGTCAGCGCAGGACGGCGGCATCCTTCGCTTACGTTGAACTTTTGAACGCCACAAGGAGCTACCATGTACAACGGACAAACCATCGTCGACGTTCACGGTCACATGACCACACCCGCTCCCTTCCGGCAGTTTGTCGCCGAGCTCGTCTCGCAGAATACGCCGGATCGGAAGCTGGACATGACCGATGAGCAACTGGAAAACGCGCAGAAGCGTCACCTCAAATTCATGGACGACCGCAATGTCGACGTTCAGTTGATCGGTCCGCGCCCGATTGCGATGTGGCATTGGATGCGGCCGTTCCTGCAGGAGTACTGGTGCCGGACCGCCAACGACGTGATCGCGCGGATCGTCAAGCTCCACCCGGACCGTTTCCGCGGTATGGCCCAGTTGCCGCAGAGCAAAGAAAAAGACACACGGAATTGCGTCGCGGAGCTGGAACGCTGCGTCAACGAGCTCGGCTTCGTGGGAGCATATCTCAATCCCGATCCGGGCGGCGACAAACAAACCCCGGGTGTCCATGAAGAATACTGGTTTCCGCTGTATGAGAAAGCCGTCGCCCTGGACGTACCGCTGATGGTTCATCCTTCGGTGACTTATGACCGGCGGCTTGAAATCATCCCGGCCAACTACCAGATGAATAACTATCTGGAAGAATTCATTGCGATGCAGCTCTACTCGCACGGAAACGTCTTCCAGACTTTCCCTAAACTGCGGATCGTGATTTGCCACTGTGGCGGCGGGCTCAACCGGTTTATTCCGACGGACCGGCATGTCGGCCAGAAGGATTTAAGCAAAAACCTTTTCTACGACGCCTGCGCTTACGATGTGAATTTCCTGGCTGCGGCAATCAAACAGCGCGGGGTGGACCAGATGCTCTTCGGAACCGAATCTCCGGGATCCGGCGGCGCAGTTCGGCCGGAAACGGGGAAGCCCTCGGATGATCTCGTTCCAGTGATCGACAGTTTGGAGTTTCTCAGCGCGGAGGATAAACTGAAAATCTTTCAGAAGAATCCGCTTAAAGTTTTTACCAGGGTAAAGATCTAACCGGGTCATGGAGTGCTGGAGGATGGATTGATGACGTCACGGAGTACTGCATTCCCACCGCTCCATGACTCCAGCAGTCCAGCGAATCTTTGGAGGAACTAGATGGCATATAAGTTTGTCGGCAAGGCGGTTCCACGACTTGAAGGAGCGGAAAAGGTTTCCGGCAGCCTGCGTTATGCTGCCGATTTCGAAATTCCGGGATCGCTTTGGGCGAAGATGCTCCGCAGCCCGCACCCGCATGCGCGCATCTCGCGGATCGATACTTCAAAAGCGGCGCGGCTGCCGGGTGTACGCGCGGTGATTTCAGCAGCCGATATTCCGCCGGTGATGACCGGGCTGCGCATGAAAGATATGCCGCTGATCGCGCGCGATCGCGTTCGCTTTATCGGGGAGCCGGTCGCGGCCGTCGCCGCGGACACTGCGGCGATTGCCGACCAGGCATTGACGATGATCGATGTAGAGTATGAGGAATTGCCTTATGTCACGGACGCGCTGAAGGCGATCGAACCGGGCGCACCGGTCCTGCATGATAATCCCGCGGCCTACAAGAACGCTCCGGAGCGGGCGACAGAGCTGCCCAATATTCAGTCCTATGGCGTCTGGAGCAATGGAGACGTCGAAGCAGGCTTTCAAAAAGCGGCGCGCGTGTTCGAGCACACGTTCCGCACGCCTCTCGGATTCCATGCCTATATTGAGCCGCATGCCTGCACCGTGCGGCTGGATGGTGATCACGTCGAGATCTGGGCTTCGAACAAGGCCCCGTTTACGCTGCGCGACCGTGTCGCTCGCGATCTGGAGCTCGATCCGGCGAAAATCAAAGTC
>JADMIO011827353.1_pt1 | contig 10173 bp, 7 predicted proteins | sample 8958161 | NCBI WGS metagenome assembly JADMIO01 (sample SAMN16585339, study PRJNA669376) | soil metagenome | isolation source: Crop rotation soil | place: USA: Cullars Rotation, Alabama | collected 2011
GAAGACCAGGTCATATTCGAAGTTGGTCGCCCCGCCATGGTCGGCGCCGACCAGAAAGGAGTATTGCGTGAGGAACTGAATGCTGAATCGCTCGCCGATGGCCAATGCCTGGTAAGCGCCGATCACGAATTCGTTGTCCTTGGCAAGTTCGGTGTCGGTGCCGACACCGAATTCGGCGCGCGCTCCGACGGTGTAATCGAGCAATCCGCTGTCCGAGATGTGCTGATAAACCGGATGCCGGGCCGAGAGGCTGATCGGGCCGAAGCCGTCGGCGGAGTCGTCGTGAACGCTGACGTGCTTGTACGGCACGACGGCATCGAGCGTCAGCAGGTGATACGACCAGGCGATCTCGGCGGACACTTCCGTCTGCCAGTCGCTTCCCCCGCCGTAGAAAATATTCCCCGCGACCTGATCGTCCGGCGTGATGGAATCCATCAGCAGCGGCTGGGGAAAGAAGTCCTGATAGAACTTGCTCTGCGGAAGGAGCGTGCCGATGGGGTCTTTGAACTCCGCAGCGCCGGCAACAGAGACGAACATCAGACAGCAGACGAAGACGGCACAGACAATTCCCCGAGAGAGTTTCATGACGAGCCTTTCACCAAACTCGAATCCGATCGACTGTCGAGACGGACAGGCAGGATACTCAGCCGATCCGAGGGCCGCAAATTGAGCCTCGCCCTCTCAATACTCGGCGCGCCTACAATCTCAAACGACCACTTCAGCGGGAGCCTGCAAATGAGCGTTCTCAACATCCCCGACAATGTCCTTCAAAAAGCCGGAATCTCGTCACAGGAAGCGCTGCTGGAGCTGGCCTGCCGGCTCTTTGACACCGGGCGGCTGTCCCTTTCCGATTCGGCCAAGCTCGCGGGGATGTCGGCGCAGCAGTTCGAAGGGTTCCTCACGACCAAGGGGATTCCGATGCATCTGTTCAATGAAGCGAATCTGAAAGATGATGTGCAGTCGATCGAGAAAAGCGGAGCGTGAGGGATTGAATCATCGATTCACTGGTTCATTGAATCATTGAATAGGTCTTTCAATGATTCAATGAACCAGTGGATCAATCGTCAATTCTGCTCAATCGACATTCTCCCTCCCCTCCGATACTTTCCCCCCTTCCATGAGCAACACCAACGAACCCAACAAGATCATCTACTCCATGATCGGCGTCTCCAAGACGCACGAGAAGAAGGTCATTCTCAAGGACATTTACCTCTCCTATTTCTACGGCGCCAAGATCGGCGTGCTGGGGGCGAACGGCGCGGGCAAGTCGTCGCTGCTGCGCATCCTCGCGGGCACGGACAAGAACTACGAAGGCCAGATCTCCAGGGCCGCGGGGTACACGATCGGGTTTCTCGAGCAGGAGCCGCTGGTGGATTCGAAGCTCACCGTGCGCGAAGTGTGCGAGCAGGGGTTGCAGGGGACGTTTGATCTGCTGAAAGAGTTTGACCGGATCAACGAGAAGCTTGGCGAAAATCTCTCGGACGAGGAGATGAACAAAACGCTGGAGAAGCAGGGAGAGATTCAGGAGAAGCTCGACCGGATCGGAGCGTGGGATGTGGATCAGCAGCTTGAGCAGGCGATGGACGCGCTGCGTTGTCCGCCGGGCGACATGCCGGTGAGCGTGATCTCGGGTGGTGAGAAGCGGCGCGTGGCGCTGGTGCGGCTGCTGCTGCAGAAGCCGGACATTCTGCTGTTGGACGAGCCGACGAATCACCTCGATGCCGAGAGCGTGCTGTGGCTCGAGCAGCATCTGCGCCGATACGAAGGCACGATCATCGCGGTGACGCACGACCGATACTTTTTGGACAACGTCGCCGGGTGGATTCTCGAATTGGATCGTGGGCAGGGCATTCCATGGAAGGGAAATTACTCGAGCTGGCTGGAGCAGAAGAAGGCGCGGCTGCAGGTTGAAGAAAAGCAGGAGAGCAATCGGCAGAAGGCCCTGCAGCGGGAACTTGAATGGGTGCGATCCAGCCCGAAGGCGCGTCAGGCCAAGAGCAAGGCGCGCATTCAGGCCTACGAGCAGATGGCGGCGCAGGAGCAGGCGAAGAAAGTCGCGGAGATCGAGATTTACATCCCGCCGGGACCTCGCCTCGGCAATCTCGTCGTCGAAGCCAAGGGCGTGAGCAAGGCATTCGGCGAGAAAGTGCTGTATCAGAACATGAGCTTCAGCCTGCCCCCCGGCGGAATCGTCGGCGTGATCGGGCCGAACGGCGCGGGCAAGACAACGCTCTTCCGCATGATCACGGGGCAGGAAAAACCCGACGCTGGCGAGATCCGCGTTGGCGACAGCGTGAAGCTCACCTATGTCGAGCAATCGCGAGAATCGCTGGGCACGGAGCAGAGCGTATGGCAGGCACTCAGCGACGGGCAGGAGTTCATCATGCTCGGCACGCAGAAGGTGAACTCTCGCGCGTACGTGACGCGCTTCGGCTTCACCGGCACGGATCAATCGCGAAGCGTGGGCACGCTGTCAGGTGGTGAACGAAATCGAATCCACCTCGGACGGATGCTCAAGAGCGGCGCCAACGTCCTGCTGCTCGACGAGCCGACGAACGATCTCGACGTCAACACGATTCGCGCTCTGGAGGAAGCGCTGGAGAATTTCGCCGGCTGCGCCGTGATCATCAGCCACGACCGCTGGTTCCTGGACCGCGTCGCGACGCACATCCTGGCGTTTGAAGGCGACAGTGAGGTGCGCTTCTTTGAGGGCAACTTCACAGAGTATGAGGCGGATCGTCACAAGCGTCTCGGCGCAGAGGCGGATCAGCCGCATCGGATCAAGTATCGGAAGCTGACGAAGTAGATGCGTACTGTCTGATAACTGGGAAATCGCTGCAGTTTCGGCCCTCAAATTCCGCACGCCCGACATTGTCGGCAAATCCCCTCGCGGTTGAATCGTTCAGATGGCGGAAGAATGGTCGGTTTTGGCTTGAACCTCGACCGCGAGGCCGAATCCGGGATAGATTGAATCCATCAGATGCCTCTCGCCCACGGGTGAATCAGTTTTCGGGCGAGCTATGACTTCGACAACCTGCTGCTGAATACGTGGCGCTCGTTGCGCCGCGACGCTTGCGGCTTCGCTTGAGGTCGGCATCGACAGGAGTTTCGTATGGTCCGCCATTGGAAACTTTTCGCGTTGGGAATTTCCATGACGTTGGGTGTGTCCGCCGTTCAGGCCAGCACGGTGGCGCCCAATCTGCACAACGATCGGGAATACTTCTGGAACGACCACGGGTTCCGGGCGGTGAATGGAATGCTCTGGCAGCTACACCAGGACAAGCCTCATCATCATAAGAAGCACACGGTGACCGTGCCCGACGACACGGACGACACCGGCTCGGGCGATCCCGTCCAGAACGACGGCGGAAATTCCAATCCCGCGACGAACCTCGACGTGACGAGCGACAACAATCAGACGACCGGCGACACGACGACTCCGCCGTTTGTCGGCGACAACGATCCGAAGGGCACCGGTGATCTGTTCAATGATTCGCAGCCGGGCAGTTCGGGCGAGAATGTGGTAGTGGTTGACGATGGCCCCCGCGGATGCACCGTCCCGCTTCCACCGGCGGCGTGGACCGGCCTGGCGACCCTGATCGGCGCCGGCTGGACGATGCGCAGGCGGTTCATCGGCGCATAAGTTTTCAGCTGTCGACAGAACAACCTTTCGAAGGAGCGCGATCCACCCTGGATCGCGCTCCATTTTGCCATAATGGTCGAAACTCTGATTTCTCCTCAGTTTTATAGTAATTCATCTATAGTTCTGCCCTTGCCCCCGCCCTTCCATCTTCTTAGGATTTCGCCTCTTTTTCGATAAGGAAGGATTTCAAAAATGAACATTCTGGTCGCCGACAAACTTGCCGACGAAGGACTCGAATTTCTCAAGGGCAGCGGGGCTCAGTTCGACGTGAAAGTCGGACTGAAGGAAGACGAACTTGCTTCGACCGTGCCCAACTATGACGCGTTGATCGTTCGCTCGGGCGCAAAAGTCACTGCCAAGGTGCTGGCCAATCCGGGCAAGCTTCGCGCAATCGCCCGCGCGGGTGTAGGCGTGGACAACATCGATCTCCCCGCAGCCACGGCAAAGGGGATTCTGGTTCTCAATACGGCTGAAGCATCTACGCTCTCGACGGCCGAGCACGCGCTGGCACTCATGATGAGCCTGGCGCGAAAGATCCCGCAGGCCAATGCAAGCCTCAAGTCTCAGCAGCTCGAATGGAAAAAACGCAGCGTCTACCAGGGCACGCAGCTGGCCGGCAAGACGCTTGGCGTCGTCGGCCTCGGCCGCATCGGTCGCACCGTCGCTTCCCGCGCGATTGCACTGGAGATGAACGTAATCGGCTTCGACCCGTTCTTCCCCGGTGAAACCGCACTCGATGGAAAAGTGAAGCTCTACAAGGACTTTGACGAGTTCCTCTCCAGGATCGACGTCATCACCTTCCACGTCCCCGGCGGCGAAGGCACGAAGCACCTGCTCAACCGCGAACGGCTCTTTAACAAGGCCAAGCCAAACCTGCTTGTGATCAACGACGCGCGCGGCGAAGTCGTCGACGAGTTTGCCTTGGCCGATGCCATCAAGGAAAAGAAAATCGCCGGCGCGGCCATCGACGTGTTCCAAGTCGAACCGCCGCAGAAGGATCACCCACTCTTCGGCCTCGAAAACGTCGTGCTCACGCCGCACCTCGGCGCCAGCACTGATGAAGCCCAGACGGCCGTGTCGGTCGAAGCCTGCAAGGCGATCGTCGCCTATCTCAAGAGCGGCGAGATTCGTGGCGCGGTGAACGCTGGCGGGATCAAACTCGATCTTCCGGCGGACGAAGCGCCGTTTGCCAAATTGGCAAGCCAGATCGGCGCTCTCCTGGCCGGTCTCTGTGAATGCGGCTACAAGACGATCATGCTACGCGCTTCTGGGACGCGTGCCCCGAAGCACATGAACACGTTGCTGCGCCTGGCCACCGTCGAGCTGATGAAGCCGCACATGGGCGAAGGCAGCGTCAATGTCATCAACGTCGAGCACGTCGCCAAGTCCCGCGGGATCGAGCTCGTCTCGATCAAGGAACAAGAACCGCCGCAGGGGCTCATCGGCGACATCGTCGGAGTGCGAATTGAATCGCCCGATGGCCAAACGCATCGCATCCTCGGCACGGTCTATGCCGACGGCCAGCCGCGAGTGCTCCGCATCAACAACTTTGCCATGGACATGATCCCCGAAGGGCAGATGGTGATCATCGAGAACAAGGACCAGCCTGGCGTGATCGGCATTGTCGGCTCCAGTTTCGGCGATGCCCAGCTCAACATCGCTGACATGGTCATCAGCCGCGAGAAGCACGCCGACGGCACGGCCACCGCGTTCATGATCCTGAAAATTGACCAACCGGCCCCCGACTCACTCCTGAACCGGCTGCGCGCGCGAGCCGGAATCATCCGTGCGAAAGCCATCTCACTTCCGACGAGAGATTGAAGCAACAGCGCACAGTAGACCCGACCATCAAAAGCCCACGGATAGCCATCCGTGGGCTTTGATCGTATCTTCCTTCTGCTATGCCCTTTCGATGGGACATTCGTGAGCATGCGGCATTGGTGCGGTACGTCCTGCGCTGGTGCCTGATTGCCGTGCCCGTCTCTATCCTGATCGGCTCAAGCTCGGCGTTGTTCCTGTGGCTGCTCGATGTCGCAACCTGGACGCGATTTCAAAAGCCCTGGCTGCTGTTCGTCCTTCCGCTGGCAGGTGTTCTCATCGCGGCGACGTATCGAGCCTTCGGCCGATCGTCCGAGCGCGGCAACAATCTCATCATGGACGAGATCCACGAGCCGGCCGCCGGCGTGCCGGCGATGATGGCGCCGCTCATCCTCGTCGCCACGGTCATCACGCACCTGTTCGGCGGATCGGCCGGCCGCGAAGGCACGGCCGTTCAGATCGGCGGCAGTCTGGCCAGCCAGTTCGGACGATGGTTGAAGCTCAATCGGACGGATGTCCGCAAGCTGCTAATGGTCGGCATCGCCGCGGGGTTCGGTGGCGTGTTCGGAACACCACTGGCCGCAACCGTCTTTGCGATGGAAGTCGTGGCCATCGGGCGCATGAGTTACGAGGCGATCTTTCCGTGCCTCGTCGCCGGCATCGTCGGGGATTGGAGCTGCACCGTCTGGGGGATTCATCACACGCAATATCACGTGACTGTCGGGCCGCTCGCGTTTGAATGGCTCACGGCCGGGAAGGTTGCCATCGCCTCGATCGCCTTCGGCTTGGCCAGCGTGATCTTTGCGGAGTTGACGCACGGTCTGCATCAGCTCTGGACAAAGCTGGTCTCGTTCGAACTGCTTCGGCCATTCATCGGGGGGCTTGCCGTCATTGGATTGACGTATCTGCTCGGCACCCGCGACTACCTGGGTCTCGGCATCGTCGCCAAAGATCCAACCGGCATTTCAATCGTTTCCAGCTTCCACGCCGGCGGAGCTGACTGGCTAAGCTGGTGGTGGAAAATTCTGTTCACTGCCATCACACTCAGTTGCGGGTTCAAAGGCGGTGAAGTCACGCCGTTGTTCTTTGTCGGCGCGACGCTTGGCAACAGCCTGGCGCGGTTGACGGGCGCGCCAATCGACCTCTTCGCCGGCCTCGGTTTTGTCGCCGTCTTTGCTGGCGCTACCAATACTCCGCTCGCCTGCACGCTCATGGGAATCGAGCTATTCGGATCAGGACACATCGTTTACTTCGCCATCGCCTGCTTTATCGCATATCTCTTCAGCGGACATTCCGGCATCTACCTCTCGCAACGGATCGCCACGCCCAAAGTCCTCACCCCGCATGCCACCGACTATGCCCCGCTGCGTACCTTCCGAGAACGTTGGTTTGCCGCCCGGCATGTCGAAAAACGCTAAGAATGGGCGGCAAATGTAATGCCGCCAACACGCGCGAGATAAAGCAACATAGCTTGCTGCCAACCTCTCTGGCGATTCAAATCTGCGCCCCGATTTCAACTACCCGGGCCCACCACTTCCTGCTATTCTTCGAAGAGTCATCTTCCGGGGCGAATCGCATGACAACACTCTTCCTCATCTGCGCCATCGTCGGCGGCACGCTCTTTGTGTGCCAATTGGCCCTGGTCGCGCTGGGAATCGGTGGCGGTCATGACATTGCCATCGATCACGACCATGATTTCTCGCATGCCGGCGGGTCAGCCTTTTGGGGCATTCTCAGCTTCCGCGCGATGGTCGCCGCTTTAACGGTCTTCGGCCTCACCGGCATGGCCACGAGCACGGCGAAGATGGCGATGCCAATTGCTTCGGGTGTCGCGCTTGGCTGCGCACTTGTCACCCTCTTCTTCGTCGGCTTTCTGATGCGATCACTCACAAAGATGACTGCCGACGGCACGGCCAATATCGAAAACGCGCGCGGCGCCACCGGGACCGTTTACGTCCCGATCCCCGGTGATCGAAAAGGCCTCGGGAAAATTCAGATCGACATCCAGGACCGCACCGTCGAGCTCCAGGCTGTCACGTTTAACAACGCACTCGAAACCGGAACCAAGGTCGTCGTGGTTGATGTCGTTTCGCCCGACACCGTCGAAGTCATCGCCGTTCCCCAGATGAGGACCGCCAATGTTTAATCACCTTCTTGCCGACGTCGACATGAGCAACTCCAACATGTGGATGGTGCTGCTCATCATCTTCGTGCTCGCGCTGTTTCTCAGCATGCTCATGCTCGTGCTGGCTCGCTACAAGCGCTGCCCGAGCAATCGCGTGCTCGTCATTTACGGAAAAGTCCGCGGCGGAAACACCGCCAAGTGCGTGCATGGCGGCGCATCCTTCGTCTGGCCGATGATCCAGGACTACGCGTATCTCTCACTCGAGCCGATTCAAATCGCCATTCCGTTGAAAGACGCCCTGTCGATGGAAAACATCCGAGTAAGCGTTCCCAGCGTCTTCACCGTCGCCATCGGCACCGAGCCGGCGGTCATGCAGAACGCGGCGATCCGTCTGCTCGGCCTGAATGTTCACCAGATCCAGCAGCAGGCACAGGACATCATCTTCGGCCAGCTTCGACAGGTGATCGCCTCGATGAAGATCGAGGAGATCAACCGCGACCGCGACACCTTCCTGCACAACATCCTCAAAAGCCTCGAACCCGAGCTCCGCAAGATCGGCCTGGTGCTGATCAACGTGAACATCACCGACATCACCGACGAATCCGGCTTCATCGAGGCGATCGGCAAGAAGGCTGCCAGTCAGGCAATCCAGCAGGCGAGAGGCGACGTGGCCGAGCAGGAAAAGTTCGGCGAAGTGCGCGTCGCCGAAGCCCAGCGTGAACGCGTCGTCCAGGTCGCCAATGCCAACAAGGAACGCGAAATCGGCATGCGGACCGCGTCGCAGGAACAGGCCGTGCGCGTCGCCGAGCTCACCAAGGAACAGACGATCGGCGAGCAGGTCGCCGCGCGCGAGCAGGCCGTGCGATTGGCCGAACTCGCCAAGGAACGCACCATTGCTGAGCAGACGGCGCAGTTCGAACAGGAAACACAGGTGCGACTCGCCGACCAGAAAAAACGCGTCGCGGTCGCCGACGCCAATGCCAAGGCGGTCGCGGGTGAAGCGACGGCCCAGGCGTCAATTGCTGCAACGGAATCGCAACTCCGCGTGAAGCAGGCCGAGGCTTACCAGGTTGCCGAAACGAAAAAACGCGAAGCCGAGGCCGCTGTGCAGGAGGCTCAGAACCGCGCACTGGCCAAGGCGGCACTCGCCCAGGCCGAGCGCGTCGAAGCCGAACAACGCGCCGCCGTCGAAGCCCCCGCCAAGGCCGAGAAAGCTCGGGTGATCGTTGAAGCCGAGGCCGCGGCCGAGCGTCGCCGGGTCGAAGCGCTCGGTGAAGCCCAAGCCATCTATGCAAAATTAGAAGCCGAAGCCCGCGGAAATTACGAGATCCTGCAGAAGAAGGCCGAGGGCTTAAAGGCGATCGTCGAAGCCTGCGGTGGCGCGCCGCAGGCGTTTCAAATGCTCATGCTCGAGCACCTCGATCACCTCGCCGACGCGTCAGCCAAGGCGATCAGCAACATCAAGTTCGACAAGGTAGTCGTGTGGGAAGGCGCCAATGGAAACGGCTCGAGTTCGACGAGCAACTTCCTCCAAAGCTTCGCCCGCACTTTGCCGCCGATGCTGCAGACAATGAAAGACATCGGCGGCGTGGAAATCCCCGAGTCCCTGATCAAGCTCGCCGACGGGCAGCCGAAAACGGAACCCACCGGCGCGCCGTCGGCAACTCTCCGCACGAACTGATTCTCTGGTCCCTCGCCCATGTACTCATGGAAGAGGGTTTGGGGTGAGGGGGATTTTGGATTTTCAGAATCACCCATTCACGGGCGAGACGTCCGTGTCACGGATGCGCGTCAATCCTGCGGCGGCGGCAGCTTCGCGATGAATTCACCGAGTTGAACGGCTGAAGGACTGATCGCCGTGCGAACGTAATATCCACTCGTCCCCACGCCAGTGCAAAGCGATTCTTCCAGCGTCAATCCCAGCACGCGGCCGAGGCAGAAGCCCGCATTGAAATGATCTCCCGCGCCGGTGCTGATCTTCGGTTGCTGCACGAATGGTCCCTTGAAGCTTGCTGATTCGTTTGCTGTTGCAGCCGCAGCGCCCTTTCGCGGATGAATCACTACGCAATTGATGTTGAGCTTGGCACGGATCAGCTTGGCGGTGTTCTCGATCTGCGCCTCGGGTTCGCCGGAAATCGTGATGCCCAGCACCTCCGCCACCTGCGTCGACTCCTTCAAGTTCAGACCGAGGATCACGTCGGCGTGTGACTGAAATTTGCTCAGCAGCTGAAGCGCATTGCCGATATCTTCCCGCGTGCGCTTCTCCGGATCGGCCAGGTCCACGAAGAATTTCCGCTCTCGCTTCGGCAAACCCGGAAACACGTCGCTCATCAGCTTTCCCCACACCTCGCTCATGAACGGCAGCATCGTCCAGTTGGTCATCGCCACCAGCCGGCTCTCGGCCAGCATCGTCTTCAACTGCTCGATGCCCACGCGATCGACGAGATTCTGCCAGTTCACGTCCTTGAGTGTCTGGTGCTTGCCGAGCATCAGCTTGCCGTCCTCAAACTCCAGCGCATCGGTGTGGCCCGGATCGGCGATGCTGTAGACCTCCGCTCGCTCGGAAAACTCCTTGAACACCGGAAAG
>JADMIO010792903.1_pt1 | contig 10172 bp, 10 predicted proteins | sample 8958161 | NCBI WGS metagenome assembly JADMIO01 (sample SAMN16585339, study PRJNA669376) | soil metagenome | isolation source: Crop rotation soil | place: USA: Cullars Rotation, Alabama | collected 2011
CTCGAGGCGCAGCTGCTGCAGAAAAAATCCACCGCCGACGCGGCCAAGCGGCTCGAGCAGTTCGTCGAGAAGAACCCGACCTCGCGCGAAGGGCGGCTGAATTACGCGCGCGCGCTGATCCTCGACAAGCGCGTGCCCGAGGCACGCAAGCAGTTCGAGACGCTGCTCAAGGCCAATCCCGGGAACACCGACCTCATCTACGCCGTCGGCCTGGTCGCCTTCCAGCTCAAGGACTACCCGGTGGCCGAGGAGAACATGAAGAAGCTGGTCGCAGACGACAACTACCGCGACCCCGACGGCGCGCGCTTCGTCCTCGGCCAGATCGCCGAGGAGCAGAAGCAGTGGCCGCGCGCCATCGAGTGGTACGAGCAGATCGATGACGGCGAGCACGCGCTGCCGGCGCGCCTGCGCACCGCCAACGCCATGGCCAAACAGGGCAAGCTCGACACGGCGCGCGAATACCTGCGCCGCGTGAGCGAGGACAACCCCGACCAGCGCTCGCAGATCATCGTCGCCGAGGCGCAGCTCCTGCGCGACGCCCACAAGAACAAGGAGGCCTTCGACGTCCTCGACAAGGCGCTCAAGGCCGAGCCCGACCAGCCCGAGCTCCTCTACGACTACGCCCTGACCGCGGAGAAGCTGGAGAAGTTCGACCTGCTGGAATCGAACCTGCGCAAGCTGATGCAGATCCGCCCCGACTATGCGCACGCCTACAACGCGCTCGGCTACTCGTTCGCCGACCGCAATACGCGCCTGGGCGAAGCGCGCAAGCTGATCGAGAAGGCGATCGAGCTCTCGCCCGAGGACTACTTCATCGTCGACAGCCTCGGCTGGGTGCAGTACCGCGAGGGCGACCTGAAGGGCGCGGCCGAGACCCTGCGCCGCGCCTACAACGGCCGGCCCGACGCCGAGATCGGCGCGCACTTGGGCGAGGTGCTGTGGGTCATGGGCGATCGCACCGAGGCGAACAAGGTCTGGCAGGAGTCGCTGAAGACCGCGCCCGAGAACGAGACGCTCCTCAAGACGATCAAGCGCCTGCGCAAGTGAACCGCGCAGCGCGGCTCGCGGTGCTGCTTCTGGTCGCGGCCTGCGCCCAGGCGCCGCTCAACCCGCCCTCGGGCGCGGTCGACTTCGATCTCGGCGGCCGCATCGCCGCCCGCTACGGCTCGGAGGCCTTCACCGGCAACCTGAACTGGCGCCACGCCGCCACCGGCGACGACCTCATCATCAACACGCCCTTCGGCCAGGGCGTGGCGCGCATCGTGCGCGAGGGCGACGCGGTCCAGCTCACCACGTCCGACAACAAGAGTTATCGCGCGCCCGACGCCGAGTCGCTCACCGAGCGCACGCTCGGCTTCCGCCTGCCGCTCGAGGGCTTGGCCGACTGGGTGCAGGGGCGGCCGTCGCCGGATTCGCCCGCCAAGGTGCAGAAGGGCCCCGACGGGCGCATCTCGCTGATCGAGCAGCGCGGCTGGAAGATCGAATACCAGGAGTACGACGGCGGGCGCCCCTACCGCATGCGCCTCACCTATCCCGACGTCGAGCTGCGGCTCGCCATCGCGCAGTGGAGATAAGCGCGCTTCCCGCGCCGGGGAAGCTCAATCTTTTCCTGCACGTCCTCGACCGTCGGCCGGACGGTTATCACGAGCTGCAGACGGTCTTCCGCCTCATCGATCGCGCAGACACGGTGCGCATCTCCGCCCGCGACGACGGCGAGGTGCGCTTCACCGGGCCCTACGGCGGGGACAACCTTTGCCTGCGCGCCGCGCATCTCCTGAAAAAGGAGAGCGGCACGCGCCTCGGCGCCGACATTGCGCTCGAGAAAGCGCTGCCGGTGGGCGGCGGGCTCGGCGGCGGATCCTCCGACGCGGCCACCACGCTCATCGGGCTGAATCGCCTATGGAAACTCGAGATGCCGCGCAGCGACTTGGCGCAGTTAGGGGTGAAGCTCGGCGCGGACGTCCCCTTCTTCCTCCATGGAGCAAACGCGATCGGCGAGGGCATCGGCGAGCGGCTGACGACGCTCGAGTTGCCTCCGGCCTGGTATCTCGTCCTCACACCGCAAGTTACGGTTTCCACGAAGGAAATCTTCGCTTCCGCGTTGACAGGGAAGTCCAAACGAATCAAAATACCGCCCTTTTTCGCGGGGCAGGGAGTGAACGATCTCGAAGCAGTCGTCACGGCCCGATACCCCGAGGTGGCAGCGAGCCTCTCGTGGTTGCATCAACACACCTCGAAGGCGCGCATGACGGGTTCCGGAGCGTGTCTCTTCGCCGAGTTCGCGACGCAAGCCGAGGCGCTGGCGCTGCACGCCAGGCTGCCCGTGGGAATGAGCGGATTCGTGGCGCAGGGGCTGGACCGTCATCCCCTGCAGGACTGGACTAAGTGAAACACAACTGGGGAGTCGCCAAGCTGGTTAAGGCAGCGGATTTTGATTCCGCCATACGAGGGTTCGAATCCTTCCTCCCCAGCCATACCCCATGACCGCCATGACCCGTATGAACAGCGCCGCGCTCGACCGCCTGATGATCTTCACGGGCAGCGCCAACCCGCGCCTCGCGCAGGAAGTGGCGAAGCACCTGAACCTTTCCATCGGCCGCGCCATCGTCGGCAAGTTCTCCGACGGCGAGGTGATGGTCGAGCTGCTCGAGAACGTGCGCGGCAAGGACGCGTTCGTGCTGCAGTCGACCTGCGCGCCGACCAACGACAACCTGATGGAGCTGCTGGTGATGATCGACGCGCTCAAGCGCTCCTCGGCGGCGCGCGTCACCGCCGCGATCCCGTACTTCGGCTACGCCCGCCAGGACCGGCGGCCGCGCTCGGCGCGCGTCGCCATCAGCGCCAAGGTGGTGGCCAACGCGCTCACCTCGGTGGGTGTGGCGCGCGTGCTCACCATGGACCTGCACGCCGACCAGATCCAGGGCTTCTTCGACATGCCGGTGGACAACATCTACGCCGCGCCGGTGCTGCTGGGCGACGTGTGGAAGCAGCGCTACGACGACCTGATCGTGGTCTCGCCCGACGTCGGCGGCGTGGTGCGTGCGCGGGCGCTGGCCAAGCGCCTCGAGTCCGACCTCGCCATCATCGACAAGCGGCGGCCGAAGGCCAACGTGAGCGAGGTGATGAACGTCATCGGCGAGGTCAAGGGCCGCACCTGCGTGATCATGGACGACATGGTCGACACCGCCGGCACGCTGGTGAAGGCGGCGCAGGTGCTGAAGGAAGAAGGCGCGAAGAAAGTGGTGGCCTACTGCACGCACGCCGTGCTGTCGGGCCCGGCGGTATCGCGCATCACCGAGTCGGAGCTCGACGAGCTGGTGGTCACCGACACGATCCCGCTGCGCGAGGACGCGCGCGCCTGCAAGAAGATCCGCAGCCTGTCGGTCGCCGGCCTGATCGCCGAGACCATCCTGCGCATCTACACGGAGGAGTCGGTCAGCTCACTGTTCATCGAATAGTTTTCCTCAACCCCCGGGTGCCTGGTCGCGGGTCCCGGTTTACTCAACGAAACCGAAACGGAGCAACAGCAATGGCTATCGAAATCAGCGCGAAAAAGCGCGACGCGCAAGGGACGGGTGCGAGCCGCCGTCTGCGCCGCCTGGGCAAGGTGCCGGGCATCGTCTACGGCGGCGACAAGGACGCGGTCAACATCGAACTCGACCACAAGGACCTGTACTTCAACCTGAGGAACGAGAAGTTCCATGCCTCGATCCTCTCGCTCGCCCTCGACGGCACGAAGGAGCAGGTGCTGCTGCGCGCGGTGAACATGCATCCGTTCAAGCCGCAGGTGCAGCACATCGACTTCCAGCGCGTGTCCAAGGACAAGAAGATTCACATGAAGGTGCCGCTGCACTTCGTCAACGCCGAGAAGTCGCCGGGCGTGAAAGAGCAGGGCGGCGTGGTGAACCACGTGCTGAACGAGCTCGACATCGTCTGCTTCCCGGACGACCTGCCGGAATTCATCGAGGTCAACCTCGAGAACCTGGCCGTCGGCCACTCGCTGCACGTGCGCGAGCTGGGCATGCCCAAGGGCGTCGAGCTGGCGCTGCACAAGAACGAGAACCCGGTGGTCGCCACCGTGGTCGTGCCGCAACTCATCACCGAGGAAGAGGAAGCCGCCCAGGCCGCCGCCGCCGTCGCAGCGTCGGAGGTGCCGACCACCGAGCAGACCGCCGCGCCGAAGGAAGGCGAGGCCCCTGCCGAGGGCGACAAGGCCGGCGCCAAGGGCGGGGACAAGACTGCCGCCGCCAAGGCGCCCGCCGAGAAGCCGGCCGGCGAGAAAAAAGACAAGAAGTAAGTGTCTATTCGTCTCGTCGTCGGGCTCGGCAATCCGGGCAAGGAGTACGAGCGCACGCGCCACAACGCCGGCTTCTGGCTGGTGGAGCGCTTCGCGCAAGCGAACGGTGTCGTGCTGCGCAAGGACCCGAAGTTCAAGGCGCTGGTCGGGAAGACCGCCGAAGGCGTGTGGCTGCTCGAGCCGCAGACCTTCATGAATCTTTCCGGCCAGCCGGTGCAGATGCTCGCCGGCTTCTTCAAGATCAAGCCGGAGGAAGTGCTGGTGGTGCATGACGAGCTCGACTTTCCTCCGGGCGTGGCGCGCGTGAAGCAGGGCGGCGGCATCGCCGGCCACAACGGCCTGAAGGACATCTCGCAGCGACTCGCCACGCACGACTACTGGCGGCTGCGCATCGGCGTGGGCAAGCCGCAGCCGGGACGCGAGGGCGCCGACTATGTGCTGGAGAAGCCGGCGGCCGACGACAAGGCCGCCATCGACGGCGCCATCGAGAAATGCCTTGAAGTGCTGCCGCAGATGCTCTCGGGCGACATGCAGGGCGCGATGAACAAGCTCCACACTGAAGAGAAGCCGCCCGCGCCGCCCAAGAAAGAGCCGGAAAAGAAAGCGCCGGAGAAAAAAGAGCCGCCGGCTGAAGCGCCCAAGAAGGAAGGCCTGCTCAGCGGCCTGTTCGGCCGGAAGAAATGAGCTTGAAGTGCGGCATCGTCGGCCTGCCGAACGTCGGCAAGTCGACGCTATTCAATGCGCTCACCAAGGCCGGCATCGCGGCCGAGAACTATCCGTTCTGCACCATCGAGCCGAACGTTGGCATCGTCGAGGTGCCCGACACGCGCCTCGAGGTGATCGCCGAGATCGCGCAGCCGCAGAAGCGGGTGCCGGCGGTGGTCGAGTTCGTCGACATCGCCGGGCTGGTGGCGGGCGCGTCCAAGGGCGAGGGCCTCGGCAACAAGTTCCTCGCGAACATCCGCGAGACCGACGCCATCGCGCACGTGGTGCGCTGCTTCGACGATCCGAACGTGGTGCACGTGGCGGGCAAGGTCGACCCGGTGTCGGACATCGAGACCATCAACACCGAACTCGCGCTCGCCGACCTCGAGTCGGTGGAGAAGCAGCTTTCCAAGCACGAGAAGGTGGCGCAGACGGGCGGCGACAAGGAAGCCCAGCGCCTGGTCTCGGCCCTGAAGAAGGTGCAGAAGGTGCTCGATGCCGGGCGCCCGGCGCGCACCGCCGAATTGTCAAAGGAGGAAAACGCCGTGCTGCGGCCCCTTTTCCTCCTCACCATGAAGCCCACGATGTACGTGGCTAACGTCGCGGAAGACGGATCTCCTGCGCCCCTCAAGCGCGTTCAGGACTATGCGGCCAAAGAAGGCGCGCCGGTGGTGACGATCTCGGCCTCCATCGAGTCGCAGATCGCCGACATGTCGGACGAGGACAAGAAGCTGTTCCTCGAGGACATGGGCATGGACGAGCCCGGCCTCAGCCGCGTGATCCGCGCCGCGTACCAGCTGCTCGGCCTGCAGACCTACTTCACCGCCGGCCCGAAGGAAGTGCGCGCCTGGACCATCGCGTCGGGTGCCACCGCGCCGCAGGCGGCGGGCGTGATCCACACCGATTTCGAGCGCGGCTTCATCCGCGCCGAGGTGGCCGCCTACGACGACTTCGTCGCGCACGGCGGCGAGCAGGGGGCCAAGGAGGCCGGTAAGCTGCGCCTCGAGGGCAAGGATTACATCGTGCGCGACGGCGACGTGATCCACTTCAGGTTCAACGTGTAATGGCGATCGACTACGCAGCCGCAACGTCCAAAGACCTGCAGCAGATGGTCGAGCTGCTCGGCGTGCTGTTCGAGCAGGAGGCCGAGTTCCAGGCCGATGCCTCGAAGCAAAGGCACGCGCTCGAGACCATCCTGGGCAACCCGCTCATCGGCCGGTTGTACGTGGCGCGCGAGAATAAACGCGTGCTGGCGATGGCGAGCCTGCTCTATACCGTGAGCACCGCCGAGGGCGGCAAGGCCGCCTGGTTCGAGGACCTGGTGGTGCACCCCGACGAGCGCAACCGCGGCATCGGCGAGGCGCTGCTAAAGCACGTGGTGGCTCAGGCGCGCGCCGACGGCATCCGGCGCATCACGCTGCTCACCGACATGCAAAACGAGCGCGCCCAGGCCATGTACCGGCGCGTCGGCTTCGTCGGCTCGCCGATGCGGCCGATGCGCCTCAAGATCAAGCAGCAGGGTTAGCGAATATCTTCCCGAGCGTGGCGCGGAAGGGGATCACTTCCGCGCCATCGAGCACTCCCGTCTTCTTCATCTCCGCGTGCAGCCGCGGCAGGTTGTACATCGGCACCGACGCGTAGAGGTGGTGCTCGATGTGATGGCTGACGTTGTGCGGGAACAGCAGCCAGCGCAGCCACCGCGGACCGAGATTGGTGCGCGCCGCGGTGAGCGGCGAGGAGAAATCCGTGGTCGCGCCGTGCTCGGCGATCGCGCGCAGGCGCAGGATCGCCTGCACAACCGTCACCAGCGGCAGTACCCACAGCACCAGGTACTCGAGCAGGTGGCCGCTCCACGCGAACAGGAGTAGCAGGACCGCGTGGAAAACGATGACCAGGTTCCGATCGCTCCTCGCGTCGCGGCGCAGCCGGTCGGACGTGTCGTCAAGAGGCCGCAGCGCCTTGTTCGTCGCCGTGTTCAGCGCCGGCGCCGCGAACAGGAAATAGGCGTAGGTCTTCCACGCCGTCAGGCCGGACAGGTCTTTCAGCAGCTTCTTGACGAGGTACCAGCGTCCCCGCGGATAGCCGCCATGCAGCGCGGTATCCGGATCGAGCTCGCCGTAGAGGTTGTTGTGATGCATGCGGTGGATCACGCGATAGCTGCACATCGACAGCCCGCTCGGCGTGGCGCAGCACCGCCCGACGAGATCATTGATTGTTCTATTGTCGAAAAGCAGATAGTGCGCGGCGTCGTGCGTGATGATGAAGAGCGCATGTTGCCGCGTGCCGATGACGAGCACGGCGAGCAGGATGACGAGCGGATTGGGCCAATAGGCGAGCGCCAGGCCAATCGCGGCTGCGAGGACGGCAAGGTCCTCGAGCACGTACAGCGTCGCGCGCCAGGCCGAGCGGCGGGTGAGTTCCTGGACGAGCTCCCTGGGCAGCGAGCGGCGGAAGTCGTCCTTGAACTCCTCCCCTTTCACTTGTCGATGCCGCCCACGAGCACGTATTTGACCTCGAGATACTCCTCGAGGCCGTACTTGGAGCCCTCGCGTCCGAGGCCCGACTGCTTCACGCCGCCGAACGGCGCGACCTCGGTCGAGATGATGCCGACGTTGGCGCCGACGATGCCGGTCTCCATGCGCTCGGCGACGCGGAAGATGCGGCCGACGTCGCGGCTGTAGAAATAGCCGGCGAGGCCGAACTCACTGTCGTTGGCGAGGCCGATGACTTCGTCCTCGGTCTTGAAGCGGATGAGCGGCGCCACCGGGCCGAAGGTCTCCTCGTGCGACACGATCATTTCGGGCGTGACGTTGGCGAGCACCGTCGGCTGGAAGAAGCGGCCGCCGAGCTCATGGCGCTTTCCACCCAGGATGACCTTGGCGCCTTTCCTGGTGGCGTCCGCCACATGTGCCTCGACCTTCTGCACGCCCTGCTCGTCGATGAGCGGTCCGATCACCACGCCGGCCTCGGTGCCCGGCCCGACCTTGAAGCCCTTCACCTTCTCGGTCAGCTTCGCGGCGAAGGTGTCGTACACCTTGTCCTGCACGTACAGGCGGTTGGCGCATACGCAGGTCTGGCCGGCGTTGCGGTACTTGGAGGCGAGCGCGCCTTCGACCGCCGCGTCGAGGTCGGCGTCGTCGAACACGATGAAGGGCGCGTTGCCGCCGAGCTCGAGCGAGAGCTTCTTCACCGTGTCGGCGCACTGGCGCATGAGCACGCGCCCGGTCTCCGTCGAGCCGGTGAAGGAGAGCTTGCGCACCGCCGGGTTGGCGCACAGCTCCGCGCCGATCGCCTTGGAGTCGCCGGTGAGCACGTTGAGCACCCCTTTCGGGATGCCGGCGCGCTCGGCGAGCTCCGCCAGCGCGAGCGCCGAGTAAGGCGTCTGTCCCGCGGGCTTGATCACCACGGTGCACCCGGCGGCGAGCGCGGGGCCCGCCTTGCGCGTGATCATGGCGTTGGGGAAGTTCCACGGCGTGATCAGCGCGCACACGCCGATCGGCTGCTTCATCACCACGATGCGCTTGTCCGCCCAGGGCGAGGGAATGGTGTCGCCGTAGGCGCGCTTGCCTTCCTCGGCGAACCACTCGATGAACGAGGCGCCGTAGGCGATCTCGCCGCGCGATTCGACCAGCGGCTTGCCCTGCTCCGCCGTCATCAGCCTGGCGAGGTCCTCCTGGTTGGCCATCATCAGGTCGAACCATTTGCGCAGGATGACGGCGCGCTCCTTCGCCGTCTTCGCGCTCCACGCGGCGAGCGCGCGCTGCGCCGCGCCGATGGCGCGCTTGGTCTCCGCCGCGCCCATGCGCGGCACGGTGCCGAGCGTCGCGCCGGTGGCGGGGTTGTCCACCTTGATCGTGCCGCTGCCGTCCGCATCGGCCCACGCGCCGTCGACATAGCATTGCTCGCGGAAAAGCCTGGGATCCTTCAGGGAAAGGCCGACCTGGGCAGGAGCGTTCATGCGGACCTCCAAAAGAAAAATTTTACTCCCGGCGCATGGTTAAAATGCCTGCGTCACCTGGGGAGGAGATCTTGAGAACACTCGTTGCAGTAGCGCTTTTCATCGCGGCGGCCGCCGCGCAGGCGCAGTATCCGCAGCGTCCGGTGCAGCTCATCGTGCCGTGGGGCGCGGGCGGCGGCACCGACGCCACCGCGCGCATCATCGGCACGCTGCTCGAGAAGGAGCTGAAGCAGCCGTTCAACGTGGTGAATCGCACCGGGGGCTCGGGCGTGGTCGGCCACGACGCCATCGCCAAGGCCGCGCCCGACGGCTACACCATCGGCATGATCACGGTCGAGATCACGATGATGCATCACGTCGGTCTCACGCCGCTCACCTACAAGGACTACACGCCCATCGGCCTGGTCAACGCCGATCCGGCGGCCATCAACGTGCGCAGCGACTCGCCCTACAAGTCGGTCAAGGACCTGCTCGCCGCGATCAAAGCGAACCCCGGAAAGATGAAGGCTTCCGGCACGGGCCAGGGCGGCATCTGGCACCTCGCCATCGCGGGGCTGCTCAAGGAGCAGGGCATCGACCCGAACGCGCTGCCGTGGGTGCCTTCCAACGGCGCGGCGCCCGGCATGCAGGACATGATCGCCGGCGGCGTCGACGTGGTGCCGTGCTCGATCCCCGAGGCGCGGCCGATGATCGACGCGGGCAAGGCGCGCGCCCTCGCCATCATGGACGCCAGCCCGCCCGCGCTCTATCCCAACGTGCCCACGCTCAAGCAGGAGCTCGGCACCGGCTGGCAGATCGCGGCGTGGCGCGTGATCGCCGCGCCCAAGGGCATCCCGGCCGACGTGCAGAAGACGCTCGGCGCGGCGCTCAAGAAAGTCTACGACTCGAAGGACTACAAGGACTTCATGGCGAGCCGCGGCTTCGGCGTGATCTGGGCCGACGCCGAGGCGACGACGAAGTTCATGGCGAACTCCGACACCAACCTCGGCGGCGCGCTGAAAGCGGTGGGGCTCGCCAAATAAAGGTCAACGATGCGCTGACGGGCGCAGCGCTGGTCCTGCTCGCCGGGATCATCCTCTGGCACATCCAGGGGTTCCCGGCGATGCCCGGACAGAAGTTCGGGCCCGCCTGGTTCCCGGGGCTCATCGCCGCGGGGCTCGCGATCTGCGGCGCGCTGCTCATCGCCACGGGGCTGCGAGCGCGCGCTCCGTG
>JADMIO010817258.1_pt1 | contig 10172 bp, 7 predicted proteins | sample 8958161 | NCBI WGS metagenome assembly JADMIO01 (sample SAMN16585339, study PRJNA669376) | soil metagenome | isolation source: Crop rotation soil | place: USA: Cullars Rotation, Alabama | collected 2011
CTTTCCCCGAAACCACAGAGACACAGAGGCACAGAGCCAGGCTGGTCAAGGCAAATGCATTTCTGACGCGCGTCGTAGTCATGGTCATCCCCAAAGTGTCTCCGTGTCCCCGTGTCTCTGTGGTTAGTAGCCAGGCCCGAGCAACACGGCATTCATGAACAGCAGCATCGTCGATTCGGTGAAGGCACGATAATTCGGCTCCTCGGCAAACGCAACGACGTGACCCTGGCCGAAGGGCTGCTCCATCAGGAAGGCCTTCTGGACCAGGATGTCCTGCGCGTCAGGCCAAATCAGGCCCGAGGCGATGAGTTTATCCTTCGGCGCGTAGACGCCGACGTTCCGCCCGCTGTTGAGTTTGATCGGCGCGAACACGCGGCTGCCCTCGATCATCACCTGCGTTTCGCTATCGTTGCCGGCCGACAGCCAGTGATTGGTGTCGATGCTGACGCGAAGAATAGCGCCGGGCTGGGGGGCCGGGCGTTCACGGTCCGGCTGAATCGCCTTGTCGTAATCGAACTCGCCGGGCTTTGGCGGGGTGCTGTTGCCCGAGGGACCACTGCTGCTTGCGCCAGTGGGCGGCGGCACATCCGGCCGGCCGTCCTTGAGCAACGCGGTCGTCTCCAACAAGCCGACGCTGCTTCCGGTGGCCCATCGGGTGGCGTCGGCAAGCGTGATCAGCGTACCGCCGGCGCGCAGCCAGTCCTTGATGCGCACCAGTACCGCATCGTTGATCACGCCGGCATAGTTGCCCGACGGCAGGACGATCACGTTGTAGTCGTTGAAGTCGGCACGGGCCAGCGAATTGGTCCGCACTGCCGTCGTCTGGACGCCGAACCGGCGCTCGAGGACATACCGTGTCCAGCCGGCCGACAGGGTGCCGGTGGGCGTGTCCCAGACAAGCAGCACACGCGGCGGCTTCAATGCCGCGGTGTCGCCGCTGCCGAGAGAGGTGCCGTCCTCGATCCACGTCGAATCAATCGGAACGACCTCCGGCCCGTACTTGTTCACGAGCGCGGTCAGCTTTACATAAAGGTCCGCGGGGTTGCCAAGGTTGCGGATGAACGCCGTGCCGATCGGAAATTGGCGGCCGTTCATCGTAAAGGCCCCGCCGACACTTTGAATGCGGATGCCTTGTCGCAGCGCGTCGGATGAGAGTGCGGCGGCGGCGCTGCCCCACGGCATCAGGTAGCCGACCTTGCCTTGCGCCAGCGGACGCGACGGCGGCGGTGCGTCGTACTGCGACGGCAGCGGTGTCGACTTGACGGCGATCGCCGATGCACTCGTCAGCGTTTCCACGTCGTAGAGCATCGGCAGGTTCCACGCCGTGATGTCGTAGATCTGATCGTTCAGCCGCATCTTGCGGCGTTCTTCCTGCTTCTTGATGAACTCCGCCGACTGCTCCGTCCTGGCGTCGAGCAGGTTGCGGACCATGCGCGCGGCAGGCTGCGCGTTGGAGACGATGTAGGCACCGGCAGGGATGGTGCGAGCGCCGAGTTTGATCGATTCATCGGCGCGGCGGACTTCGATGCCCTGGGTGGCGAGATTGTGCGCGAGCAGGTCGGCGCGCGACATGTCGTGTCCGGGCACGATCACGTACTCGCGTACGGGCCCTTTCTCGCCTTCGGAGATGGCCGTGCGCCGATAGTCCAGGAACTCGCGCATGAAGCGCTCGCGATTTTTCGCCGCCGTGATGCACGTCACGATCGCGGCGTTGAAGTGATGCATCACGCCGTCGCGATAGGTCAGCGTGGTGTTGTCGGTGCGGGCAAAGGCAAGGCCTCGCGCGGAGGCCTGCTCGTAGGTCATGCCAATCGAGCCCTGGAAGGTCGGCCACGAATCACCGTACCCCGGATAGAACGCGTCGTAGACCTCGCGCACGTAATAGGCCCAGCCGCGCTCGTCGAAGCGCGCGGCGTTGGCCTTGCCGAGAAAATCCCAGGCGGCAACCTGGCTCTTGGTGACGTGCGGGTTGATCGCCTCGGCGGGAGGCGCAAAGTAGTAGCTGTTGTCGCCGCCTTGTTCGTGCAGGTCGACAGTGATCTGCGGCAGATACTCGAGGGCAATCTTGATCCGTCCGCGCGTCTCGGGCTGGGACTGGGCGAACCAGTCACGGTTCATGTCGAACAAATAGTGATTGCTGCGCCCGCCGGGCCAGCCTTCGTCGTGTTCCGCCGAATACGGCGCCGGGTCCGGATCGGCGGCGCGGCCCTGCGAATTCACCGCGATGAATCGCGCACGGCCGTCCGGGTTCTGCATCGGATCGATCAACACGAGCGCGTCGCGTAATACGGCATCGACACCCGCGTCACCTTGCGAGGCGAGCAAATGGTAAGCCTCCGCAAGCGCGGCATCCGCCGAGGAGATCTCGTTGCCGTGCACGCCGTGGATCAGCCAGACGACGACGGGCAGCTCGCGGGCGAGGCGATCGCCATCGGCCGCCGGAGTCTTGCGCGGATCGCCGAGGCGCTGCAGATCCGCTTTCACTTGTTCGAGTTTCGCGATGCGATCGGGATTACCGATCACGAACAGCCACAACGGGCGGCCTTCCCACGTCCGCGCGTACTCGACGAGCCGTGTCTTCGTTGGCGCCGCCTTCTGCAACGCCTGCAGGTACTGCGCAACGCCATCAGGCGTGGTGATCTGCTCGCCGTGATCGTGACCGAGAACGGACTTGAGAGTGGGAATTGCCGGATCGTACTTGGCGCCGGGCCACAGCGGTTCCTGGGCGAGGGCTGGCGAGGCGAGCGATAACGAAATGCAAATTGCGAAAAACAAAACAGCACGTCTCATTTATCGAATAGCTCCACTAACTGCTGGGCAAAGCGGCCGATGCGGTCTTCCGCTTCGCCGTAATTGCCGGTGATGGCGTTGCCGAGAAACGCGACGGCGATCGGCCCCGACCGCATGTAGATGACGCCGACATCGTTGGCGAGCACCGGTGCGAAGTCGCCGGTCTTGTGGGCGACCGGGATGGTGATGAAGTGCGGCAGGCGGCGTGACCCGGCCAGTTGCGCGCGCATCATGCGGATCATCGCCTCGCAGCTGGCGGCGGACGCAATGGTCTTCTTCTCGATCGCCTCGATCAGCACGCCGGTGCTGCGCGGCGTAATTTCGCCGAGCCAGAAGGATCGATCGGCGTTGGTCTTGCCGTTACGATCGTCGTTCGGTCCGAGCGCGTTGTACTTGGCAAACAGATCGCCGGTCGTCTGCACCAGCTTCAGGCCGTCGGCGTAGCCGGACTCCCTCAGCCACGCGTTGACGCGCGCGACGCCGCCGACCTTCGCGATGGCGAGATCGGTCGCGGTGTTGTCGCTGGTGATGACCATCTGCAGCAGCACGTCGCGCCACGTCGGCTGCAGGCCGGGGTCGTGGTAGCGGAAGATGCCCGAGCCGCCGCGGAAATCTTCCTTGCGGATGGTGACGCGCTCGTCCAGGTTCAGCTGACCCTTGTCGGCCATCTGGAACGCGATCACCAGCACCGGGATCTTGATCACGCTCGCGCTGTTGAACACCTCGCCGTCGCGGACGCCGGCTGTTTCGTTGGTCGCGAGGTGCTTGACCCAGATGCCGGCCTTGCCGGGAAAGTCCGCCGCCGTCCTGGTCAGCAGGTCGTGCAGCGGCGACGGCTGCTGCGCGACGACGATGCTCGAGAGGGCGAGTGTGAGGGCGAGAGCGAAGCCGAAAACCGTTTTCACGCCTCGATAATGTATCCGGGTCTGGCACCTTAACATGGCGTTTTGTTGCAGTTTCTGCCGCGTGTGCAGAAACTGCGGCAAAACGCCATGTTAAGGTGCCAGACCCCGTTACAACCAGCCGCGCTGACGCGCCAGCCGGGCGGCCTCGATGCGGTTCGTCACACCCAGCTTGGCGATCGACTCCGACAGATAGTTGCGAACCGTCCCCTCCGACAGGTTCAGATGCCTGGCGATGTCGGCGCTGGCCAGACCTTCCTCCGCGGCGCGCAGCACCTGCCGCTCGCGGTCCGTCAGCGGATCCGCCTCGCTCCACGCGTCCTGCGCCAGCTGCGGATCGACGACGCGGAGTCCCTGGTGGACGCCGCGGATGGCATCGGCCAGTTTTTCCGACGGCGCATCCTTGAGCAGATATCCGGACGCGCCGGCGTCGAGCGCGCGGCGCAGGTAACCGGGCCTCGCAAACGTCGTCAGGATGATGACGCGCGGACGCTGACCTTTACGAACCCGTTGCAGCTCCGCTGCCAGCTCCAGCCCCGTCATGTTCGGCATCTCGATGTCGGTGAGAACCACGTCAGGGTCTGACTTGCCGACCAGGTCGATCGCCTCGCGGCCATCCCGGGCCCGCGCCACGACCACAATGTCCTTCTCGATCTCGAGCAGCGCGGCAAGCGCGCCAAGGACCATGCTCTGATCCTCGGCGATAAGTACCCGGATACTCATAGTGGCAGGCTGACCATCAACTTCGTGCCTCGCTCGGTTTTGCGCTGCAACATGCCGCCCAGCGCCTGGATGCGTTCGCGCATGCCGCTCAGACCGTTGCCAAACGGCGCATCACCGCCGCGTCCGTCATCTTGCACTTCCATCAACGCCGAGCCGTCCTGCGCGTAGAACCTGATGTGGCATTTGCTCGCCCCGGCGTGGCGGATCACGTTGGTGGCCGCCTCGCGCAGCGCCAGCGATAACGCCGTTTCCTGCGCGGGCGCCAGCCGGATCGGCCGCGCCTCGATCGTCGTGTCGATGCCGGCTTCAGTCAGTGTCTCGCGGACGTGCTCGATTTCGGCGGCGAGACCCGATGAACGATACCCGGTAATCGCCTGGCGGACATCGGCGAGCCCCTGGCGGGCGATCTTTTCGATCTCGGCGATCTCCACCGCGGCACGCGCGGGATCGGTGGCCATCAGCTTCCGCGTCAACTCGCTCTTCAACACGACGACCGAGAGGCTGTGCCCGAGCAGATCGTGAAGATCGCGCGCGATGCGTTCGCGTTCGGCCAGCTTGGCCAGCCGCTCGACCTCCTCCTGCGCAAGGCGCAGCTTCGCGTCACCCGCTTCTTTTGCCCGTGCCTGGATGCTGATCGCGCCAATCAGTGACGAGATCACGACCGATGCCATGTGATACCACCACGGCATGCCGAGCGCGAGCGACGCCACCGCGCCAAACACAACCTGGCCGATGAGCACCTTCGCCGCCGTTCGGGTCTGGAAACCGTTGGCGATGCAAGCCGAACCATAAATGAAGAACGATGCCGCCGACGGATTCCAGTAGCTGCCGAAGATGGCGATTAGATCGAGGGCGCCGACGATCCACAGGATCCGAGGACCCCGAACGAGAAAGCCGGCGAAGTACAGCGGCAGGAAGACCGCGTACATCAACAGCATCACAGCCTTTTGGTACACCGTGTATGGCGCGGCGATCGCCATGAACAGGAATGGCAGCGAATAGACCAGCCACACGTACGAGTCCCAGCGAAGGTCGCGCAGCCGTTTGGGTCCGGTTGTCATTATTCGGGTAGCTTCCGTCCGCCAAGATACACCGTCACGACCTTGCGATACGCGCTGACATGCTCGCTCGGATCGTCGGCGAGCACCACCATGTCAGCCACCGCACCGGTGGTGATGCGGCCAAGCTGCGCCTGTCCCATGCGATCGGCCGCGCGTGACGTCGCCGCCTTGAGAACGTCGGTGAGCGGCATGCCGGCCTGCGCCAGCAATTCGAGCTCGCGGATCAGCGAGATGCCGTGGAAGGTAATCGGATTGCCGGCGTCCGATCCAGCGATCACCGGAACTCCGGCGCGAATCGCCTTCGACACCTGCTGCATCGATCCGCGGAATACGCCGGCCATTGTCGTCATCATCGACGGGTCGCGCAGCATCGGCGCGATCGGCGACGTCGGATCGAGGAAGGTCTGCATGATCTGCGGCATCGCGATCCTGCGCACATCATCATCGAGGCCTTGCACCGCCCGCCGCTTCCACTCCCAATCGAGCACGACGAGGGTCGGAGTGAACGTCACCTTCTTCGCTGCCATCAGCGCAATCGTGTCGTCCGTCAGACCGCGCGCAGTGTGCTCGATGCCATACGCGCCGGCGTCGATTGCTAGACGCACGTCAGCGTCAGTGCCAACGTGAACGGTCGTCCGCAAGTGGCGCTTCGTCGCCTCGTCTACAGCCGCGCGGAAGACGTCCTCGTTGAGTCGCGGCAGCGGATGCGAATCGAATCCCGGTTCGAGGACCAGCTTCACGATGTCGACACCGCGCCGATCGAGCTCGGCGACGGCGGCGCGAGCCGCTTCCGGCGTTTCGACCTGTCGCGTCAGCAATTCCGGCAGACCCGGAACAAACGCGAACATCTCAGTCGGATGACCGCCCTTCGCGGTGATCGACGGACCTGAATAGAACGTCCGCGGCGCGAAGCGATGACCCGACGCCACGTCGCCGGCCAGCTTCCGCAGTTCGTCGGCGTTGTCCGTCAGCGACACGACCGTCGTCACGCCCGCGGCCAATGTCGCTTCCAAATCGTGGTTCAGGCGATCGGGAATCTGCTCGATCGGCGCGGCGCCGACACCACCAGATCCGCCCCAATGCACATGCGAATCAAACAGTCCGGGAATCAGGAACTGGCCGCGCAGATCGGTGACCTGCGCGCCCTCGGGCAACGGTGTCCGATCGTCATCCAGCGACACTTCGGCGATGCGATGATCGCGGACCGTCACTCTGGCGTTGACGATGCGGCCGCCGAGACCGTCGAGCACGGTCGCGCCGCGAAGCACCAGCACCTTGCCGCGCGCATCACCGGGCTCGATACGGCGGGTGCCCGGCAATTCGCCCATGCGAAAGGCCGGCGCCGCGGCCGCCGACACGCCGAGCGTCAGCGCAAATGTTGCCGCGATGATGGCCAGTGAACGCCGCGGAATCGGGTCGGTGCCCTCCCACCGGAACAGCATCGACGTGAGGACGATGCCGATGGCGCCAATCGCCAGCAGCACGGCAAGCGATCCAGCGAGCGTCCACAACCCTTCGCCGCGAACGATGATGCCGGAGTATGTCTCGTTGAGGTACGTCGTCGGTAGCATCCGCGCAAAGCGCTTGACGCCGTCGGGCAGCAGCGCAAACGGCATGGCCGAACCCGACAGGAACATCATCGGAAAAAAGATCAGGTTCGCGATCGCCGGTGCGGTCCGGATATCACGAGCGGTGCTGCCGACGAGCAGTCCCAGGGGTATCAGCGCGCACGCACCGCACAGATACGCCCCGGCGAGCGCCAGCCATGAGCCGGCCATCTGTGTGCCGAAGATCAACCGGCTGAGCGTCATCAGTACGACTAGCGAAATGAAGCCGGTGATCACGGCGCACGCGCCATGGGCGATCGCCACCGCTGCCGCGGGCACCGGCGTCACGCGCAAGCGGCGCAGCAGGCCGTTCTCGCGCTGCTGCACCAGCGGAAACGCCACGCCGAACAGCGACCCCGACATCAAGGTCGTCGTCAGCAACCCCGGCATCATGAACGTCGTCATTCGCGCGTCGCCGCGCGCCATGACAAAGCCAAACAGCAAGAGGAAGCCGATGGGAAACGCAGTCATCCAGAAGAGCGCCGTCTTCGAGCGGCGGATCTCGGTGAGTTGCGCGCGCATGAGGGCGAGAATCGCACGGACCATGATCAGGCGGCTCCAACAAGCTGAAGGTAGACATCTTCGAGTGACGGACGCTTGAGGCGCAGGTCGGCCAGACGCGCGCCGCTCAGGCGAAGGGCATCGGCCAGGCCGACGATGGCTGCGGTGGGATCGGCGGTGCGATAGCGCCACATTGCGCCGTCGCGACCTTCGAATGTCGCCTGCGGCAGCAGTTGCGACGGATCGACGTCACCGGCGACGTCGAGCCACAACATCGAATGGCCCGCCGCGCGGGCGAGCAATTCGAGCGGCGTGCCGTCGGCGACGATGCGGCCGGCGGCGAGAATCACGACGCGATCGGCGAGCGCCTCGATCTCGTCGAGATAGTGCGACGAAAGCAGGATGGTCTTGCCGGCCTGCTTGAGCGACGCCAGGATGTCGTGAATCTGCCGGCGGGCAATCGGATCGAGGCCCGAGGTCGGCTCGTCGAGGATGTAGAGGTCGGGATCGTGCAGCATCGCCATGGCCAAAGCGAGGCGCTGCTTCTGGCCACCGGACAGCTCGCGCACCGTCGCCCTGGCCTTGTCGCTGAGATCCACCTTGCCGAGCACCACCGTCGCCTCTTGCGCGCGTGGATAGAGCGCCGCGTAAAGACGCAGCGTTTCGTTGACCGTGAGCTCGGGCATGAACGCCGTCGACTGCAGTTGCACGCCGATGCGGGCACGGAGGGCTGCCGTCGCCTGCGCGGGGTCGAGACCGAGCACCGAAACTGACCCGGAGGATCGCGGTCGCAGGCCCTCGAGGATCTCGACGAAGGTGGTCTTGCCCGCGCCGTTTGGGCCGAGCAGGCCGACGATCTGCCCCTGCCCGGCTATCGAGAGATCGATGCCGCCGAGCGCGTCCAGCGACCCGTAGGATTTTCGAAGATTGGTAACTTCAATCGCCGCCATGACCACGATGGTGCCAGCCTGGCGACGGTGGCGTTAGTGCCGGACGTCAGCCACCGAAGGTGACAACTGTCACTCTCACTTGTAACGGGGTCTGACCGCGTTGAGGGGTCTGACCCCTGGTCTGCTACCCACCAGGGGTCAGACCCCTCAACGCGGTCAGACCCCGTTACAAGCCGGCGGCCCGTTACAAGCCGGCGTAGGGACCGTTTGGCTGCCATAGCTCGATCGGGTTGTTCTCCGGATCGTACAGCCGGGCAAAACGGCCGTTCGGATACTGCTCGGGATCGACGTCAACCTTGATGCCCGCGTCGCGCAGCTGCTTCACCATCGCGTCGAGATCCTTGACGCGGAAGTTCACCATCCACGCCTGCGACAGCGGGAAATACTTGGTGTCCTGCTTGAACGCGCCCCACACGGTGGGGCCGGCGGCCTGGAACCACGGCGCCGCACCGTAATCGGTCGGCGTCTTCTTGACGCCGAGGTGGGTCTCGTACCAGTCGGCGAGCGCCTTGGGATCGCGCGCGCGAAAGAACACTCCGCCAATGCCGATTACCTTCTCCATGCCGGAGAGCTTACGGCGAACTGCTTCGCGGCGAGGGCCAAAAAATAGTTCCAACCCTTCGCCCGGTTTCGCCATCAAAGGCGGACATGGACCGCCTTTCCCGGGACCTTCGGCACGCCACGGCGCGGCTGATTCGCGATCGCGCCTTCGCGGCGATCACCATTCTCACCCTCGCGCTCGGCATCGGCGCCAACACGGCGGTTTTCAGTCTCGTTAAGGCGACGCTGCTCAGTCCGCTTCCGTACGGCGACGCCGACCGGCTGGCGGTGATCTGGGGCCCCGACCGCGCGGAGGAAACCGATTTGTCGCTGCGCGAGGTCGAGACCTATCCGCGCGAAGCGCAGAGCTTTGCCGGCATCGCCGGCTACCAGGAATACGAGGCCAGCATCACCGGCGGGCAGGAACCGGAGCTCATTCACGCCGGTTCAGCGACGCCGAACCTGTTCGACGTCGTCCGCGCCTCCGCCATGCTCGGCCGCACCTTTACCAACAGCGACACTGCCGGCGGGTCGAGCGACGTCATCGTCATTTCGCATGGCCTGTGGCAGCGACGGTTTGGCGGCGCCAGCAACATCATCGGCACCGCGATCCAGGTCAACGGACGCGCGCGCACGGTGATCGGCGTGATGCCCGCCACGTTCAGGCTGCCAAACGACTTCTCGTCACTGCGGCCGACCGAGGCGTGGGTACCGGAGGTGATCAATCCGGCGAATCTCGGCGCGTGGGGCAGCAGATCGTACTCGGCGCTGGCGCGCCTGAAAGACGATGTCACGATGGCGACGGCGTCGAGCGAGTTGCCGGTCATCGCGCGGCGCTGGATCGATGCCGGCTACGTGCGATCGATGCCGGACGGCAGCCTCGGCGCACTGGCGAGGCGCGTGATTCCGGTCCAGGAGTTCATTACGGGACCGGTGCGTTCGTCGCTGCTCATCTTGTTCGGATCAGTCGCTTTCGTGCTGCTGATCGCCTGCGCGAACGTCGCTAACCTCCAAATGGCGCGTGCCGATGTCCGGCGGCGGGAGGCCGCCGTGCGCACGGCCCTCGGCGCGGGGCGGCGTGACATCGTGGCGGGAAAG
>JADMIO012500499.1_pt1 | contig 10172 bp, 7 predicted proteins | sample 8958161 | NCBI WGS metagenome assembly JADMIO01 (sample SAMN16585339, study PRJNA669376) | soil metagenome | isolation source: Crop rotation soil | place: USA: Cullars Rotation, Alabama | collected 2011
AACTTGTCCACGTGGAATTCTAAGCTTAGGATCCCAATGTGCTGGAAAGAGCAGCAGCCATCTCCGGATAAATGTGAATCTTGCCGCCAACTTCCTCGCCACTTTGGCGGTAACCCGTCGCTGCCTTGCGGCGCCAGTCTGGCGGCAGGGGCTGGTTGTAAGTGCTGTTCGTCATGCCTAGCGGTCCGAGCACAGTTTCCCGCGCAATTTCCGGATACGGCTTGCCCTCGATGTCCATGAGGGCCAATTGCGAAATCGTCGTGCCTCCACCCGAGTAACGAAAGCGGGAACCAGGTTCGAAGTCAACGCGGACAGGCGCTGTGTTGGCCGGTGCGGCGCCGTCCAGAACTTGTGGCACAGCCGGAACTTTGTCGGTGATTGCGTAACCCGGGAAACCGTGAACTGTGGTGCCAGCAGTGTGGCTCAAGAGATTTCTAAGGGTGACTTTCTTTGACGCGGTGAATTCGTTGTCGGGCAACTTCCAGCTCGTCAATTTGTTGTTGATGTTTTCATCAAGTGAAATTTTTCCTTGTTCCACCTTCTTCATGGCGACCATCGCGTTAACTGACTTGCTGATTGATCCGGCCTGGAAGAGCGTGTCAGTCGTGACCGGTTCATTGGTCGCGGTATCTTTGACTCCGTAACTTTTGGCCCAGGCGACGCGAAAGTCTTTAATTACGGCGATACTGAGTCCCGGGACTTTGTAAAACTTCATGCGCTCTTCGATGGACCATGCCGGATCACCTTTGATAAGCACTGCCGGCAGCAGGCCGTGCTCGACATGCTTTATCTCATTTGTGAGATTCGCCGATTGTGCAAACGAGAGTTGGACGATGCAGATGATGGCAAACAGTTGGATAAGTAGTCTTTTCATCGGAATGTTCCTTCGAAAAAATACGCGGCAGGCTGGTCGGGGGTCTGTCCGCGTTGTATCACGGTTTTAGAAAGGTCGCAAGATACTCACCCAGGTTCGCAGTGCAGTCGAGAAGCGACGTTTGGCAGCAGCAATTGTCTGCAGTACGGCTGAAATCGAACAGAACGTGCGTATTTTCCCAGAACTCATCGCGGCATTGAGTTTGCTCCTGCGCGACCCGGAGGAGAAACCCGATGTTGAAAATCAAAAACTACGTTCGATTGATATTGTTAGCACTCACGGTCTTAGCAGCAAACGAAGTTCGTGCACAAGATGTTCCGCAGTACGAAGTTGGCGTTCACCTCACTTCGTTACAGGTGAGCGAAAAGAGTGACCACGATACCGGGCTTGGAGTTCGTTTCAGTTACAACTTGAACAAGTTTATTGCTTTGGAGGCCGAGGGAAACGCGTTGCCACAAACTCGAGAAGGAGGAGGCAACAACGAAACCCAGGGATTTTTCGGAGCGCGCGCAGGAATCCATAAGGAGCACTACGGTTTGTTTGCCAAAGCCCGGCCGGGTTTCACCAGATTTTACTTGCTGGGAATTAATCCAGGGCCGAATGAGTTTGAGCAGGGGCATACGCGCTTCGCCATGGACGTAGGTGGAGTATTTGAACTTTATCCCAACCGGCATCTGGCATTACGCGTGGATGCCGGCGACACGATGGTCCATTACAAGTCAGGTGATTTCTTTTATCAACGGCTGGATCAGCCAATGCCAGTTGCTAGACGTTTAAGTCACAACCTGCAAATAACTGTCGGAGCCGCGTTTCGTTTCTAGCCGGTTCCGGCTCACGCTGAATGTTTGCGATGTTTTCTGGATGCAACCGTTGGTTTCGCAGGCTCGTTTATTGTGATGTAAGTCACAGTGTCCCAGGAATTGTGAATGCCAATGAACAGGAGCAGCAACGCGGCGGCGGCAACCGAGAAGAGGGCGCGTTCGGCGTGCTCACGGAGAAACAAGGCAGTGAGTAGAATCAATGCGTACGCAATCATCGGCAGGATAGTGTGCCAAAGCCAGTCTTCGAAGACTGGCTTATAGGTTGTTTGACGGCTGGTGCGCACGATTATGATCACGCCGTAAATGACTCCAATCACACCACAAATACCCAGCGCGAACGCAACGTTTCCCAGTGAACGCCACGGCGCGCTGAGAATGGCGGCGATGAGTAACACTGCGCAGAAGTGAATGATGGTGGGCGTGCCGAAGGCAGCAATCTCACGGGTTGTGGCGCGCCGTTTCGACTCGGCAATCAATGCGATGACAACAAACTGCAGTCCGGTCAGCGCGGCGCCGGAAGAGCCGACGATAACGTAGAAACTTTCCCAGGCAGCGAGAGGCGAAGCAGATTCCATAATGAGGCACACTACTCGTACCCAATGGCTTCCTTGACCGATAACCGCAACGCGCGTTGCGCGGTCCACCAGGCAGCAGCTAGCGCCACCAGCAACACGACGGGCAAACAAGCAAGTACCACTCTAATCGGAAACTCAAAACGCAAATTGAATCCTGCGATGATGCGTGCTGCCGTTCGTACCAGGAAGTAGGCATTGAAAAGCCCCGCAATAATTCCCGTCACAAAACCAAGTAGCGCGATCGCGGCCGCCTCGAGCAGGACCATTCGTCGCACCTGGCTTCGCAATACACCGACGGCTCGCAATATGCCCAACTCGCGCTGTCGTTCAGTTACCGAAATGATGAGCATGTTGATAAGACCCATAGCGGCCACAAAAATTGCGATCAGCATTTCCAGGTAGGTCAGTGTGAAAAATTGATCGGTAAGTCGCGCGCTCCAGGCTTTGTACTCGTCGCTGGTATAAATAAACGCCCGTTGTTCTCCCTGCATTGCCTTGTTGATTTCGGCTTTGAATGCCGAGCGATCAACCCCCGGTTGAAGGTTCAGCAGAATCAGATCCACCGAGTTGTCGCCCCAATACTTCTTGTAGAGTTCGCGATCCAAAAAGACCGTGCCCTTTTCCACGTAATAAAACTCCACAATCCCGACTACCGGCCGCACCAGTGGTCCATTGGGTGTGTCCAGACGCATTTGACCGCCGAGACCGATGCCGCTGCGCACCGCCTCGTTTTGCGAAATCACAAAACCTTCACCGCGACTGGCCACTTCCCGGGCATGCTCTTCATCACCTTCATCGAGAAGTCCGGGCGAATTCTGAAACCAAAGATCGATGTTGCGTCCAATCACGATTAGATCGGCGCCGCCGGTCGTCAGTCCGGTGACGCGCAAACCATCGATATGTTTTACGCCAGGCAACGCTGCGACTCGCTTTTCCTGTTCTTCGCTGAAGTGATATGTGCGCGAGCGCATTTGCTCCGAAGTTGCAATCATCAGATCAGCGTTGATGGCACGATCCAGCATGCGATTGAGCGCTGCTTTATGACTGGTGATGAACGCACCCACCGAAAACACGAATGAAAGACCGAGCATTAAGGCGCCCACGGTTGCCGACGTTCGTCGCGGCATGCGCGCCGCCGCGTCGAGCGCAATGAGTCCTTCCGCACCAAACAATAGTCCCATCACCGGGCGCAGCAATTGCGAGCCCCACACGACGAGCTTCGGCAGCAGTAGTACCATTCCAAACTGCACCATGATCGAGTAGCTGAAGTGGACCATCAAACCCACTGATGGCGGCGAGAACAGCGTCAGCGACATGCCGACGACGATGAAAGCAATGCCGAGACCGAACCGCGACCATCCCAGCACACCCTCGCGACGTTGCAATTCGACATTTCGCAATGCCGCTACCGGATCGAGCCGCGACGCCGCGCGCGCCGGTAACCACGTGCCGAGCAAAGAAGCCGAGACACCAATGACGAATGCCAGGATAGCGTAGTCCCAGTGAAAGGCCGGTCGCTCCGCAGTTGAGGCCAGGCTGTACATCGAGCTCACTACGGAACTCATGATTTGCGTCGCGCCGCGCGCCATCAAATACCCAATCGCCACGCCCGCCGCAGAACCCACCAATCCCATCAAAACAGATTCAATGAGAAACATTCTCTGGACCTGCTCACTTTCAACACCCACAGCGCGCAGCACTCCGATTTCTTTCCAGCGCTGGTTCACGCTGACGCTCAGCGAATTGAAAATGATGAAGACGCCCACCATCAACGCCAGCAGGCTCATGATGAAGAGACCAATGCGCATTGCGGAAACGGCTTTCTCGAGATTCTGACCGCGGCGATCTGGGCGTGCCACTTCCAATCCGGGCGTAAGTCTTGCACGTAAGGCTTCTTCGACCGTGTCAACCGGCACCCCGGGCTCGGTCATGATGTCGATACGATCAATGCGATCCGGACGATCAAATGCGCGCTGCGCAGCGTAGATATCCATTAGGGCGATGTTGCCGCCAAAGACGACGCTCGCTCCGGATGTTCGGAAGAAGCCGCGCACCGTTAATTCTTCCCGGCCTTTTTGTGTGTAGACCGGAATGTGGTCGCCTTCCTTCAACCCATAACGCTCGGCAAAGGGTCGCGAGACCGCAATCGAATCCGGTCGTTCGGTGAAAGCCAGTGGGTTACTGATTTCCAGACCCGATTGATCAAACTCGCCTTCATACAGTTTGAGATTGCTGCCGGTATCGAGCCCAATGACGAGCAAACTACTCGAATCAGGAAGTGCGGTCTGTACCACTCGTTCAATTACCGGCTCGGATAGTTTGACACCCGGCGTTGTGCGAACTGTTTTCAGTGTGTCTTGAGGAAAACTGACTTCGCCGGCAGCGACCTGGAGAGTCGCCTGGCCCGCGAGTTTTTCAACGGTGGTGGATAACGATCCGACCAGGGTGGTGTTCGCAGTGCGCACTGCGAAGAACACGGCGACACCGAGCGCAATGCCGACAACCGTCAGAGCCAGCCGCAGTTTGTGTAAACCCCACTGGCGAATGGTGACGAGTGTCAGTGCGCCCCACATCAGGCACTCTCCTGCAGTTTGTCGCTTTCCGGCTCGACCGAGCGATCGACGGCAACCTGGCCGTCGCGCAGAATGAGCATGCGCTCGCACGTCGCGGCTGTATGTGGATCGTGAGTGACAAGGAGGACGGTAGTGTTTGATTCGCGATGCAGCTCTTCTAACAACCGCAGAATTCCTTCGCCGCTGGCCGAGTCGAGGTTTCCGGTGGGTTCATCGGCGAGCAGTAACGGCGGATCAAAAATAAGCGCCCGGGCAATTGCCACGCGTTGGCATTCGCCGCCAGACATTTGATCCGGTCGGTGCGTTACTTGACGATGCAGGCCGACGCGCTCCAACAACTGGCGAGCGCGTTTTTCTGCTTCACGACGCGAGCGGTCGCGCAGACGCAGTGGCAATGAAACATTTTCAATCGCTGAAAGGGTTGGCAGCAGGTTGAACGATTGAAAGACCATGCCGATCTTTTCGCGCCGCAAGCGGGTCCGTTCATCGTCGCTCAAATCGGACAACTGGGTGCCTTCAACCCAAACATGCCCGGAGGTGGGCACGTCCAGTCCACAAATCAAATTCAACATGGTCGACTTGCCCGAACCTGAAGGGCCCATGATAGCCAAACGTTCGCCGCGGTTGACCGTCAGGTCAACTCCATTGAGCGCGTAAAATGTTTGGCCGTCGGTGTAAGCCTTGGAAACTTTCTCCAGGCGCACCACGATGTCCGGTTCGGTCATGTTTTCGATTGCCGCTTGGCGTTTGGCGACTACTTCGATTGCCGATTGGCGATTGCCAATTGTTGATTGCCGCTTCAGTGTACTGACTGTCTACTGTCGACTGTGGACTGTCCCCTACTTCCTTTGCATTGCCAACTGCTTTACTCGTTCCCGTGTAAACATCTGATCGTCGGCTTTCTCCGGAAATTCGGCACTCAATGTCTCGATGTTTATCTTGAGGTTGCGCGAATGATTGTCGACTTCGATTAATCCCATTAGATCGTGACCGCTGACGTTGCGGTAGCTCTTGACTTGAAAAGTTCGCAACTCTTCGCCGTTTGAGTTGAACAAGTGAATCTCGGCCGGCATATAAGTATCGCCGCGAAAAATTGTTCGCGTGCGCGCGATGACGGAACTGGCTCCCGGTTTGAGCGTACCTTCAACGTTAAACATCTTAACGCCGTTCACGTCTTTCTCTTCCTTCAACGTGTAATCATACTTGTCCCACTCGCCAAGCAGTTCCTGTGCGGTTAGTCCTCCGAAAAACATCTTCTCGGTGCCAGTTTCGCGAAACTGCTGCGTTGATGAAATGTAGCTCACGTTGACGGTCGGTTCGCCCTTTTTCTCGATGCTTAAGGCCGCGACGCTTTCTTCTGGCGGCAAAACGCATTTGGTAAGTGTCAGCGTCTCATCCGGCACTTGCTTGCGCCAGATCTCGAGTTCGTACACCTGTTGTGGTTCAGTGGGGGAGATGATCGTCAGGCGCACGCGCTGCTTTCGATACAGGGAAGCGTCGCGCTTCAAGTACTCGGCAACGATCTCACCACCACGCGCCTGACTGATTGCTGCGTTGTCACGACCAACCGGCGTGTCTTGCTTACAGGCGTTCAGCAGACAAAGAGCCAGGGTGACCAGCAGCAAGCGATAAGAATAACTTAGAACCCTCTGGCGTCTTGTTTTATGAATCATGCGACCCGGAATCAGGGAGTGACGTGATGCGGAGTTCACGGACGTATATTGCATGCTGAGTGATACTGTCAAGTCGAACGGGGTGACTCGGCCTAAACACTAGGGGGATGCCCGAGCCAGGAATCTCGGTTTGGAACAAGTTTGAGGCGAGACAATTCCTTTGCTGGTGCGCGCTAACCGCGTAGAATAACGTCCCAAAAATTGACTCGTTAAAATGGATAAACCCCAGCCAGCTGCTGAATCTGCGAATTTGTTAGCCGACAATACGATCGAGCTGCCGCGTATCTCGCCGCCCACGAAAAGCGGTGAAGAAGAATTTCGCCTGGGCCAGGGCCGGATCCTTGAATTAATTGCAACCAGTGCCCCGCTTGACGAGATTCTTTCACGCCTGGTGCGCACGATCGAATCGCAGTCTCCCGGGATGCTTTGCTCGGTGTTGCTGCTCAGCGAGGACGGCGAACACATCCGGCACGGTGCGGCGCCAAGTCTCCCGCAAGACTACGTGAAGGCCATCGATGGCCTGCCAATCGGGCCGAAGCATGGTTCCTGTGGTACGGCGATGTTTCGTGGCGAGCCGGTGGTCGTGAGCGACATTGAAACTGATCCACTTTGGGAAGACTTTCGCCAGTTTGCGCTCGATGCCGGACTGCGAGCTTGCTGGTCCACGCCAATTCTGTCCGGTCGCGGCAAGGTGCTCGGTTCGTTTGCGATGTACTACCGCGAGCCGCGTAAACCGACCGGCGCGGAAGCAGGTTTCACTGAAGTTGCCACGCGCATTGCGGGCCTTGCGATCGAGCACCACCTGGGTCGAGAGATTTTGCAGCGCACTCAGGCCGAGTTGGCTGTAGCTTCACACGCAGCGAGCGCGCGCGAAGCAATGGCATCGATGGCGAGTAAGCTTGCTCAACAACTCGAAGACATTGCTACAAATGCCGATCTCTGTCTCAGCGTCCTCAACGAAGACAAGCCAGAACTTGCGTTACTACGCCAACCACTGAAAGCGATCGCTGGCGATTCCCGCCAAGCTCTCGAGACTCTCAATCGCACTGCAAAGAGATAAACCAAGAACCTAGTACTGTGTACTTTAGTACTTTGTTCTTTGAACTTTGTCCCTGGTGTTTGCTTTTCTGCGTAATTTGGGATTACGACATCCGCAAGACAAGAGCAAAGCACGAAGAACCAAGTACAAAGTACTGAGTTCAGGTCAGGCGATACGCATCCTTCGAAGGTTTCAAAGGCCGCAGCATCCAGTAGGGCCGGCGCGTGCCGTCGGGCGAGAATTTATCGGCGGGTCGCGTCATCGCTAACCATTTCTTGTAAACCTCACGCGACTTCGCTGTGTCCACATGAATATCGCCGGCACTGTCTCCAGCCTCGGCGTTGACCACGCGCACAGCCTGATGCCAGCAATGCATTCCGGAAATCGGATCGGGATGGACCGGGAAAGTCATGTTTTGATGTACGCCGACGTCGTTCCACCAGATGCGCATGGTGTCGGGATCTTTCGACTGGTAAGGCGCCGCGCCTCGCTCCCGCTTCATTGTCCATTGAGTGCCGGCGTTATGAAGATCAACAGTGGCCATCAACTGCCGCTGGCCTTCGTCGCTTAACTTCCAACGGCCCATGTGGTGACTACAAGCCACAATGCCCGGTTTAATGCCCTCGGTGACCCATGCACGCACGACGAAATAACCAATCTCAGTTTCGACGCGCAGCAGGTCGCCCGTGCGCACGCCGAGTTTGGCCGCATGGGAAGTGTGTAGCCACAGTGGATTTGTGTGCGCAATCTCGTCGAGCCATTTAGCGTTCGCGCTGCGCGTGTGAATTTGAATCGGCAAACGGAAAGTGGAAATGAGAATAGTCTGATCAACTTCCAGGTTTTCCGGATGAACGTGACTCTTGATGTAGGTCGGAATAGACCACTCCGGCCAGCCCCAGTTGGCCATGGTGCTTGAATAGAACTCTAACTTGCCACTCGGTGTCGGGAAACCACGTTTGATTTCGCCATCGATCTTGACGCCGGCAAGGCGACGACCATCAGCGTCGCCGTCAGGACTCGGCGTCGGCACGATGTTCGACGAAGCAGGTTTCGCAGCACGGCTGAATACGCGTCCGAAATTATCTTCCGTGACGTCATCCAGCTCACCTCCTGTGACTGGCTGTTCATAGAGCGCGCCAATCTTCTGGCTAACTTCATACGCGCCGTAGCGTCGCATGAATTCCAGCGGCGTCAGGTTCTCGGCCGCCGCCTTCTCCGGCAAACCGGGCAGCGAGTTGTCGAACATCCACTCGTAGTATTCGTCGACGCTGAGTCGTGTTCCCGGATTCTTTTTCGATTCGACGTACTGCCGAATTCCCAAACTGCCATCCGGATCGATGCGCCAGGTCAGCTCCATCCAGAATTCATTCTCTTCCCAGACCTCGCCGGGATTGACGTCGCGCGTGTCGTTGACATTTTCGCCATTGCGCTGGCGCAACGCTTTCATGACTGGTTGCCGGAATCCAATCCATTGCGAATCGTGGGTCTCGTAAGAATGAGTGTCGTGGCGTTCGGAACCATGGCCCATGGGCAGAATGTAATCGGCGAAGTAGGCAGTTTCGTTCCACGTCGGCGTGAGCGCGACATAGCAACCGACGAGATCGGGATCCGTAAGCATTTCGATCCACGAGAATCCGTCAGGGTTAGTCCACACCGGGTTGTAGACGCGCGTGAAGTAAACCTCAAGCCGGCCGCGGCCGTCCTTTAACAGGTGCGGCAGCAGAAACGACATCTCGAACATTGAGAGCGGATACTCGCGCGGCCACTGCGTCTCGTTCCAAACCTTCGGGTGCGGCGGCGTGTAAATAGGTTTGGGAACGAATTTGTTCCAGGCGTTTGGAAAAACACCACCCTCGGTTGCGACCGCGCCCAGCAGAGCATTCAACATGAAGAGCGCGCGCGCCACGGACCAACCGCCGCTTACGCCGGATGTGACGCTGCGCCAATTGTGGCTCGAGAAGCGCGTGCCGGCGGAGGCGACAAGCTTGGCGATCTCTTCGATTGTCTTAGCGTCGACGCCAGATTCCTGGGCGGCAAACTCGAAGCTGTATTCAGAGTAGAGTTGTTTGAGTGCTATCTCAAAGTCTTCAAAGTTGGGCGGGGGCAAGCCCGCCTTCCCAACCTGAGCGTCCGCGACACTAGACCCTGGCCCCTGACCCCCGACGCCTGACCTCTGATCTTCGACCCCTGATCGCTGTAAGTATTCCTCCCAATTCCACCAGCGTCTGACAAACTCGCGGTTGTAAAGATTGTTCTGGATCAAATAGTTCGCGATGGCGAGCAACATAGCCGCTTCCGAACCGGGGTAAGGTGCAACCCAGTAATCTGCGTGCGTTGCCGTGTGCGAGAGCCTGGTATCAAACACAATCAACTTCGCACCGTTCGCTTTGCCATCGATGACGCGTTGTGCGTGGGGATTGAAGTAGTGACCCGATTCGAGGTGGGCGCTGATCAGCAGGATTACTTTCGCGTTCGCGTGGTCTGGACTGGGACGATCGAGGCCCATCCAGAGCTGATAACCTTCGCGACTGCCCGACGAACAAATGTTGGTGTGAGAGTTGTGACCATCACAACCCCAGGCCGCGAGAATGCGTTCAGTGAATCCGTCTTCGCCGGG
>JADMIO011227429.1_pt1 | contig 10171 bp, 10 predicted proteins | sample 8958161 | NCBI WGS metagenome assembly JADMIO01 (sample SAMN16585339, study PRJNA669376) | soil metagenome | isolation source: Crop rotation soil | place: USA: Cullars Rotation, Alabama | collected 2011
TCGCCGAAATTCCGAACCGACAGGCGACGAAAACGCTTCTGCTCGGAGCGCATTACGACCGCGTTTCGCAAGGAAAAGGCGCGGTTGACAACGCTTCGGGCGCGGCGGCGATTTTGGAATTATTAAAAGTTCTGAAAGCAAATCCGCTTCAAAACTACGCGGTCAAAGTTGCTTTCTGGGATTTGGAAGAAATCGGTCTTGTCGGCTCGAGCGAATATATTAAAGCGCGAACGGAGTCAGAACTTCCGAGCGTTTATATAAATTTTGACGTTTTCGGCTATGGCGATACGCTCTGGCTCTGGACGCAAAAAGAAGGAACAGTTTTTTCGAAAGCGGTTGACGAAGCCGCTAAACAGGCAAATGTCAAAACACAAATCGGCACGCAATATCCGCCGAGCGACCATCTGACATTTGCCGAAACAAAGACGGAAACTTATTCATTCAGTTTAATTAACAATAATGAGATTTCCAGTATTTTAAGAGAATTCAAAGGCGAAAGTTTAAAGCCGAATGAAATTCCGCGCGTGTTGCAAATTATTCATAGCAATAATGATACGGCGGATAAAATTGATGCGAACGCGGTTGTCAAGGCTCTGCCCGTAATCGAACAGGCGATTCGCAAGTTAGATAAATAAACTAGAAAGGAAGGTAAGAAAAAATGCCAAAACTTAAAACACATAAAGGCGCGGCAAAGCGTTTTCGCTCTACAGCAAGCGGCAAATTCAAACGCGGACACAGCCATGCACGTCATATTTTGACGAAGAAAACCAACAAACGTAAACGCAATCTCGACATTGACGTTTTAGTTTCCGAAGGCGACCAAAAGCGCGTCGAAAAAATGCTGCCGTACGGAAGAGATTAATCTATTTTGGATTTTAGATTTTGGATTTTGGATTGGTGATTTTGGAACGTAATTTTAGATTGAATATTTTTAATCTAAAATCTAAAACCCAAAATCCAAAATCGGATAAGGAGTGAAGAAATGCCAAGAGCAAAACGTGGTAATAAGCGCACCGAAAAGCGCAAAAAGATATTAGCCTTAGCCAAAGGCTATCGTGGAACGAAATCGAAACTTTATCGTTCGGCTAAAGAATCCGTCGAACGCGCATTAAATTTTGCCTACACGGGCAGAAAGCTGAAAAAACGTGATTTTAGAAAACTTTGGATTGTCCGCATCAACGCGGCTTGCCGTTTGAACGAGATGAAATATTCGCAGTTTATGCACGGCTTGAAGCTCGCGGGCGTTGAACTCGACCGCAAAGTTCTCGCCGATTTAGCCGTCAAACAACCCGAATCATTCGCGGCGTTGGCAGGACAAGCAAAAGATGCGATAAGCAGCAATCAGCAGAACGCGGCGGCTTAGTTTAGTTTTTCAAATTCGGACACGGGCAGGCATTTCTTGTGTTTGCCTGTGAAATAATTTAATCAAATGTTTCAAGGCTTAAGAACGGCAATTTATAAAGTCAAAGACTTAGAAAAAGCTAAAGAATGGTATTCTGATGTTTTGGGCATCGAGCCATATTTTGACGAGCCTTTCTACGTCGGTTTCAGTGTCGGCGGCTTTGAATTAGGTTTAGACCCGGACGTTGAAGGCTTGAAAAACGGGAACAATCTGATGGTTTATTGGGGCGTTGAAAACGCTCAGGTAACGTTTGATGAATTGCTGAAAAAAGGCGCGAAATCACATTCCGAACCGCAAAATGTCGGCGGAAATATTGTTGTTGCGAGCGTTTTTGACCCTTTTGGAAATATTTTCGGGATAATTGAAAATCCTGAATTTAAAACTGAAAATACGGAATAGCTTATGTCGGATGAAAAAAGACAAGTTGAAAAAATCCGCGAAGCGTTCGAGAAAGAATTCGGACGCTTTGTTGATTTGCGTAATAAAATTAACAGTTTGAGTCTCTCGGTCGCGGAAAATTTGCAGCGCGAACTGAGCGAATTTAAAACCAAACACACGGGCAAAAAGTCGGAAATCGCCGACGCGAAAAAACTTATCGGACGAGTTGCGCCCGAAGAACGCGGCACTTTCGGGCAGTTTGTCCAATCGGTCGAAAAGAAGATTGTCGGGGCGATTGATGAAGCCGAAACGAATCTTAACAATTACATCAGCGAAGCGAAACAAGAGCGCGAAAGATTGGATGTAACTTTGCCGGGCAAGCGTCCGCGCGTCGGGCATCTGCATCTTTTGACGCTTCTACGTCAGCAGATTGAAGATATTTTCGTTTCGATGGGCTACGCGATTGAAGACGACCGCGAGATTGAGACGGATTATTATAATTTCGACGCGCTCAATATTCCCGAAGGTCATCCGGCGCGCGAGTCGCAGGACACTTTTTACACGACCGACGGTTTCGCGCTTCGTTCGCAGACTTCGACCGTGCAGATTCGCGCGATGGAACGACGCGGCGCGCCGCTCAGAATCATCGCGCCGGGCAGAGTTTTCCGCCGCGACACGCCCGATATGACGCATACGCCGATGTTTCATCAAATCGAAGGTTTGTGCGTAGATAAAGGCATCACGATGGCTCATCTGAAAGGAACGGTCGCCGAATGGTTAAGAAGATTATTCGGCGAAGAAACCGTTACGCGCCTGCGTCCGAGCTATTTCCCTTTCACCGAACCGAGCGCGGAATTCGATTTTTCCTGCTTCAAATGCGGCGGAACGGGTAGATTTGACGGCGAACGTTGTCGTCCCTGCAAAGGTTCAGGTTGGATTGAGCTTGGCGGTTCGGGAATGGTTCATCCAAACGTTTTAAGAGCATGTGGCGTTGACCCGCAAGTTTATTCTGGCTTCGCCTTTGGCTTCGGCTTGGAAAGAATGTGTTCGCTGATGTATGAACTCGACGATATTCGTTTGATGTTCGAGAACGATGTGAGATTTTTAGAACAATTCAGATAGTTTTTAATTTATGAATATTAGTTATAACTGGTTATCAGAGTTTCTTGATTCGTGCGGTTTAGTTTTAGAGGGAATGCCGCAAGGCGCAGCACAGAATTTAACTGATATTGGTTTAGCAGTTGAAACAATTGTTAATTATGGTACGCCCGATATTGATTACGACTATATTTTCGATATTGACGTAACATCAAATCGCAGTGACTGTTTATCGCATCTGGGGGTGGCGCGTGAACTTTTCGCAAAGCTAAGCTCGGATAAGAAAGAAATTTATAAATTTCAGCTCCCAGATTCCAATTTGGATACATCGTTCTCAACTTCCGGCTCTCAATTTGTAAGTATTGATGATGCAGATTTGTGTAATCGTTTCACGGCGCGAGTGATTCGCAATGTTAAAATCGGTGCGTCGCTCGAGTGGTTGGTGAAACGTCTCGAAGCCGTCGGCGAGCGTTCGATTAATAATGTCGCGGACATTACGAATTTTGTCATGCACGAACTCGGACAGCCGATGCACTCGTTTGATTTCAATAAATTAGCGGGAAATCGAATTGTCGTCCGTCGCGCAAAAGCGGGCGAAACAATCAAGACTTTGGACGAAGTTGAACGCCAGCTCGACGGAACAATGTTGGCGATTTGTGACGCTGAAAAGCCTGTCGCAGTCGGCGGTGTGATGGGCGGTTTCGATTCTGGAATTACCGAAGATACGACCGATGTTTTATTGGAAGTCGCTTATTTCAAACGCGAATCTATTCGTCAAACCTCGCGCAAACTGAAACTTTCAACCGAAGCCAGTCATCGTTTCGAGCGCGGCGTTGACATCGAAAATCTTGTTCGCGCTTCAAATCGCGCGACGGAATTAATCTGCGAACTCGCAGGCGGCGAGGCTGGCGAATTTGTTGACGTTTATCCAACGGAATTTGAACAAAAGGAAATCGAATCAAACGATATTCAATTTGCGGTTAAAAGATTGACAGGTTTGGATGTTGAAGAAGCGGAAATTCATCGAATACTTTCGGCTTTAGGAATTAATCAAAAAAGCGAAACTATTTACGTTTCGCCAACATGGCGGCACGATATTGCGATTGAAGAAGATTTAGTCGAAGAAGTCGCGCGAATTGTCGGTTACGACAAAATCGCCGAGGAATTGCCGCCGGCTTTCGGCGCGGGCGAATATCAGCCGAACGAGATGCGGAAAATGCATCTGCGCCAAACTTTGACAAATTTAGGTTTTGACGAAGCGATTTCATACAGTTTTATTGATACAAGTAGGGACGAAACCTTCTGGCTCGTGCCTGATTTACTGGACGAAAACGCTTCGGAAAAATTCGTAACTTTGCAGGATTCAGTCATCGAAGGCGCGGTGCGGATGCGTCCGACTCTGCTTTCAGGTTTATTGGACGCGGTTCGCACGAATTTTAATTTTCAGAATCGAAATTTGCAGCTTTTTGAAATTGGCAAAGTCTTTGCAGCGAAAGAAAGCGAGGACAGATTACCGACCGAAAGAGAGCTTTTTTCGATTGTCGTAACGGGCGGCGAGCAGTTGCAAAATCGCGCAATGGTTTCGCGTGAGCTTGATTTTTACGACGCGAAAGGCGCGCTCGAAGCCGCGCTCGAAGCGGTTGGTTTTTCCAATGCAGAATTTGCCGCCGAAGACGTTCAGCATTTGCGGAAAGGTCAATCGGCTTCCGTTTTGCTGAATGGTAAAAAAATCGGTTTTTTGGGGAGATTAAACGATGAAATTTCCGCCGCGTATAAATTTAAACAGCCTGTTTACGTTGCTGAAATTGATTTGCAAACGGCTTTGGATTTGAAACCGCCGACGATTGTATATCATCCGCTGCCGAAATATCCGACAGTTGTGCGCGACGTTTCTTTGCTCGTCAAACGCTCGGTGAGCTTTGCGGATATTAAAAATGCGATTACCGAAAATGCGCCGGAAATTTGTCGAAGCATTGATTTTGTTGACGTTTACGAAGGCAAAGGCGTAGCGGACGATGCACGTTCCGTTACGATTCGGCTTGAATATCGAAGCGATGAAAGAACTCTGATTGAAGCTGAAATTGACGACATTCAACGGAGCATTATTGCAAATCTTGAAAGCCAATTAGGCGCGAAACAAAGATTTTAACAAAAAATTCATAGATTACTTGAAGTTTTCGGCAAAAATCAACATAATCGTAGCGAAAGAGTTCAAATAAATTTTTGGAGAAATCAAATGAACGGTCTGTCCGGTATGGAAAAATTTTCGCATCTCGAAGACAAAATTTATCTCACGATTGAATTTGCGAAAAAAATGCGCGAAGAGAAGGAAAAAATCGAACGCGAGATGAAATCTCTGCGCCACGAAGTCGGCACGCTTCTGGCGGAAAAATCGCGTCTTGAAGAAAAGGTTGAAGATTTGCTCTCGGAGCGCGACGCAATTCAATTAAAGGTCGAGGCAATGCTCGACGCGATGACGATAATTGATTCGGACGTCGCCGAAGCAGTCGGGAGGTAACGCCAAATGATTGGAAATAAAGCAAAATCCGAAACTATTGAACAATCAATCCGGGTTGAAATTTACAATCAAACTTACAATATTCGTTCCGACGGCGACAACGATTACATAATGCGTCTGGCAGAATACGTTGACGGCAAAATGCGTGAAATTTCGTCAGGAACTTTGACTGTTGACAGCCTGAAAGTAGCTATTTTAGCCGCTTTGCACATCGCCGACGAATTTCATCAACTTAAAAACGTGCAGGAACAAACCGACGCACAGCTTGCCTCGCGCAGCGCGGAATGTGCCGAAATGCTCGACCGCGTTCTCAAACACAAAGACCTCGCGCCGCAGGAAGTCGAAACAGAACAATAATTTAAGCAAAAAGTAGAAAGTAAAAGGTAAAATAATTCATTCGATTTGGATTTATTTTTGGCTTTTACTTTTTACTTTTTACGTTTCAAAGTGGTATAGTTTCAAATTAGGCGGAAGAACTTTGACTGCGAAGTTCGAGACCAAACGACACAATAATTGAGCCAACATTTGAATATTCGGAAGGCTGATGCCGTAGGTTCGGTGCAAACTTTCATCGTTAAAGTTATGCCATAGGACGCGGCTCTGATGAAGGGAAAATATTTCCTTCAGAAAGCGTTCCACCTGTTGAGAAACAGGTTCAATTCAATCGTTTGGAACGGCTTAGGCGGTTTTCTTTCGCTACTTTTGTGTTCGGACAACAAATGTATTTTCAGAGGCATCTAGCTTTTCAGACTTAATTTGGAGCGATGCGCGATGAAAATATTTTTTTTGTGTCTTTTTTCGGTATTTTTTTTCTGTCAGATGGTTTTAGCACAAAATAATTCGCCGAAAGGTTTTGCGATTTATCTTCTACCGGACAACATCAAACCAAACCAGCTCGCCACGCTCGACCTCAAGAAATTAAAACCGAACGGCACGCCTTTTATTGCCGAAAAGGAAATTTGGTATTATCAAAAAGAAACTCACGAATTTCGGATTGATTATATTGCTTCCAAAAGATTAAAAGAATTAAATAATCAAGGCGGCACTAAATCGTTCGCGGTTTTTGTCGGCAAAGAAGCGATTTACGTTGGCGCGTTTTGGAAATCTATTTTGTCGCAAAGTTTTGACGGCATAATTATTGACACATACAAAGCCGTCGGCAATCAGCCTTATTATTCAAATTCCGATTTCCCTGTCCTAACCTTGGAACCCGGTTATCCGTCCACCGAATATTTCAAAGGCACGGATTTACGTTCGGATGCTCGCATCTTTAAATCTTTGGAAGAAGCCGGAAAATTATACGAAGAAGTCGAATTAGTCGTTAAATGCAAAAAAATTACCGCTACCGGAAAGCGTCGTCCCGGCTCAATTTTCACTTTTGAAATCGTTTCAGTAACGAAAGGCGAATTTAAAAATAAAGAAATAACTTTCGAGCTTTACGACGGCGAATTATTGCCTGAACTCGATGCTAAACTGGGTTGGGGCGCGGGCGAAAATATAAAATTTAATCAGAATCAGGAAATTGTTTTGGAAATTTCGCAACAGGTCGGTAAAGAAAAACCCGACTGGTTTTTACGGCAATACCGAAAAAATTAACTTCCCGTTTGTCTCTTTTATCTCAACTTTTTATCATAAAACTGTGAATATTTTAATGATTGCCGACGTTGTCGCACGTCCCGGCAGACGCGCCGTTTTGGATAAAATTCAGGACTTACGCGAACAATACAAGATTGATATCGCCACGATGAACGCCGAAAACGTCGCGGGCGGTTTTTCCATCACGCCCGCGATTGCCGACGAGCTTTTTGCCGCCGGAATTGATTTGATGACTTCGGGCAATCATATCTTCGACAAAGCAGAAGTTATTCCATACATAAAAAAAAATCCGCATCTGCTTCGTCCCGCGAATTATCCGCCCGAAACGCCCGGCAAGGGTCTTTTTGTCGGCGAAATTCGCGGCTTTAAGTTAGCTGTTCTCAATCTTTTAGGCAGAGTTTTTATGCCGCCCGTTGACGACCCGTTTCGTGTAGCCGAAACATGTGTCAAAGCAATTCCCGACGACGTAAAAGTGCGTCTGGTTGATATGCACTGCGAAGCGACAAGCGAAAAATATGCGATGGGTTGGTTTCTCGACGGGCGAGTTTCGGCGGTTGTCGGCTCGCACACGCACGTGCAAACGGCGGACGAAAGAATTTTGGACGGCGGCACGGCTTATATCACCGACATTGGAATGACCGGAAGTTACGCGGGCGTTATCGGGATGGACAAGCGCGACGTTATCGAAAGATTTACAAAATTTCCCGCGCGCCGTGCCGACCATTCAAAAGGTGACGTTTGGATTTGCGCCGTCCGTTTGGAAATTGATGAGAAATCGGGTAAAGCTTTGAAAATCGAACGGCTTAAGATTGAATGTGATTTCTAAACCCTAAATTATCGGCATCCTCTGATTCTCGGCGTTTGATTTCGCTTCAAAATAAATTCGCCGACTACTTCCTTCGTTTCGGTCAAAGTAATTTTCAGCGTCATTCGATTACCTGAAATCTTGCCTTGATAATTTGCTGCCTGAGGTTTCGGTTGTAAATCAACTCGAAGCGCGCCCGGAATGCGCCGCGTGTAGAATCCGCTTGCGGTAAAATTTCCCTTTTGATTCATCATCAATTTTTGTTTAATCTCGCCGTTCGCGCAATCAAATTCAATCTGCACACTGCTTTCGCTGACTTCCAAACCTATTCCGTCCGTTCCCCAATTGCTTGGCGAAACAGGCTTTAATTTATCTTTATTAATGCTTTTATTATTGATGCTCAAGTTTGTTACTTTACCATCTTCCAACCGATTTTTTTGTCGAAAATCGTAATTTTCTATTTGCTGTGGCGAAAAATCGGCGAAGACACTAAATTGTGTTCCTCCGATTATTAAAATCGTAATCATCAGAAAACTGATAAATTTACTTTGGTGTTTCGACTTCTTTCTCATCGCCGCTGTTTAAAGGCATATCTGAATTTATACCATTTTTCATTCATTCCCTTCCTAAAATTTATGCCGTAATGGCATTCCTTAGTTTAGAGTTAAGTTAAAAATGAATTGTTGTCCAAATAAATTCAATTACTACTATCAGTTCTCGTATTAGCTGGTATTTTTTTTGGCTTTAGAATACTATAAAGTAAAATTTCAGTCGTAGATTGAGATTTTACAGGCATTTTTTTCATAAAGGGTAGCCAGAATTATGACTCTGGCAGTTTAATTTTCCTTTCTTTATTTTTACTTTCAATTTAACTTAACCGGGGAATTTCTGTAATGTTTTCCACCCGTAATTATTCGCTGTGAATAATTAGATTTTCAGTTTTTGTTTAGTTCGGGAAGTTTCCCAACTTGTATTTCCGGCGACACAGCGGCTTTCTATAAATTTTCTTAAAAGAGGAATAAAATAATGAAAATCAAATTTCTATCTACAATCAGCGGCACTTTTCTAAAACAATTGATGACCTTCGGAATGATTGTTTTTGTTTTCGCTTCTTCGTCTCTTTCAGTTTTTCCGCAAACGCGCATTTCAGGCAGCGGAAACACTTCGACGAATAAAAGGTCAAATAAGAAAGAAAACAGGAGAAATAATTCAAATCAGCGTCAAAACGGCGATATTAAAGGCGAGAGAATTATCGCAGGTGCGCCAATCCAAGTAACAACTGCCCAATTGATGGCTATGCAGGAAAGACTTGGAGACAATACACAAAAGCGTCCGGAGATTGAGAGCGAAGAGAACGACCGTCTTGAGAGAGACCTTCCCGACGGTCCCGGTGCTTTGCCTGCTTCACGTTTTCCTTATACAACCGAAAGAGAAAACGAAAATATGTTTCTCAACTTAGCTCCGACCGCTCCGCAAACAATCGGAACACAGTTTAACGGCGCAACCGGACCGGCTGAAACAGCCGCGTTTCCGCCCGACACGACCGGAGCCATTGGTCCGACGCAGTATTTCGTCTTCTTAAACGGACGTCTCAGAACATTTAATAAAACAACCGGCGTTGCCGACGGCGTTGTAAACGTTACCTCCGACACGTTTTTTGCTTCGACAAAAACGCCGCCGCTGGCGGGCGAAATCGTCATCTCGACCGACCCTAACATACGTTTCGACCGTCTTTCCAACCGTTGGTTTCTTAATATGATTGACGCGCCGCTCAACTCGACGACCGGCGCTACGACGCGCGTCAACCGTATTATGATTGCGGTTTCCGACGCCGCGAGCAACGGCACGATTTCCGGCACGACAGTTTGGACTTTATATCAATTTACCGGCGACGCGACGCTTTTCACCGATTATGAATCAATGGGCATCGACGCCAGCGCGATGTATGTCGGCGGCAATATGTTCACCTTAGCCGGAACGTTTACCAGAACCGACGGCTGGGTTGTTCGCAAAGCCGAAATGCTGACCGCTTCTCCTCTGGTCGTCACACATTTCACGGGCTTTGTCGCCACGGGAACAGGCGCGGGACCTTTCGCGCCGCGCGGAGTCGATAATTTCGACCCGGCGGCGACGACCGAAGGTTATTTTATCGGCGTCGATAACGCGACGTTCAACACATTGATGCTGCGCCGCGTTTCGAATCCCGGAAGCGCGACGCCGACGGTTTCGGCAAACATTTCGATTGCGACGCCTTTGACGACTCGCTTTCCCGTCAAAGTTCCGCACCTCGGAAACACGGGTGGCACAAACGGCAGGCTCGACGCGCTCGACGACCGTCTTTATATGGCGGTTATTCGAAACGGGCGAATTTGGA
>JADMIO011210394.1_pt1 | contig 10170 bp, 10 predicted proteins | sample 8958161 | NCBI WGS metagenome assembly JADMIO01 (sample SAMN16585339, study PRJNA669376) | soil metagenome | isolation source: Crop rotation soil | place: USA: Cullars Rotation, Alabama | collected 2011
GGGCCCAGGTGCCCGCCGGCGCCTCGTGGTCCTCGCCGTCGATCACGAAGACGCCATCGCCCTCGAGGATCGCGTAGACCTCGACCTGGCCCGAGCCGGCCTCGTCGTGCTCGACGATCGAGCCCCCGGCCGGGATCCGGACGAGGTTCATGCCGAACGCCCGCAGCCCGAGCCCGCGGCGCGCCAGCACCCATTCGGCTCCGCCGGAGCCGGCCAGCGTCTCGAAGTCGTCTTTGCGCTTGATCTCGTACCCGTCAGCCATGCGGCACCCCTTCCGATGGGCCAGGACCTTTGCAACCTATACCGCCTGGCGGTTAGGGTCGACCCAATGAGCGACGCCGACACGCCGAGTGCGCTCGAGGCGGCGATCGAGCGCTACAACGCAGCCTGGAACGACCACGACCTCGACGCGATCGTCGCGATGCACGCGCCGGACATGGTCTTCGCCAACCACACCGCCGGCGAGAGCGCGCAGGGCGCCGAGGTCCGCGACCACATCGGCGCGATCTTCGCGACCTGGCCCGACATCGAGTTCGCCACGCGCCGCCTCTACGTCCGCGACGGCCTCGTCGTCCAGGAATGGACCGCGACCGCGACCCACTCAAACACCATGCGCCGCGGCGACCTCGTCGCCGAGCCGAGCGGCAAGCGGGTCGAGTGGGTCGGCATGGACGTGATCCCGTTCGAGGCCGGCCTCGTCAAGCGCAAGGACGTCTACTCGGACTCGGTCTCGATCCTGCGTCAGGTGGGGTTGCTGGACTAGGGGACGAGGGGGTCGCGGGCAAGCAAATCGCCTCCCTCGCGCCGGCCCCACTCCTCGATGCCGCAGTTTTCCGTCCCTGCGAACGCCGCCGGGCTAGAGCTCCGGCACATCGGCCCCAAGCGGCGTGAACGGCACGCGGGTGACGCGGACCGAGTCGCCGAAGCGCTCATCGAGCCTCGCGGCGACCTCGCCCGTCGACTGCCAGTAGCACCAGACGAGGACCGTGGGGCCGGCGCCGGAGATCGAGGCGCCGATCGCGCCGAGGTCGGCTGCGGCCTCGACGACCTCCATCGAGCGCGGGTAGAGGCCCGCCCGGTGGGGCTGGTGCAGGCGGTCGGAGAGGCCGCGGGCGATCAGGTCGAGGTCGGAGCGCTCGACCCCGAGCACGAGCTGGGACGCGGCGCTCACGTTCGCGGTCGCGTCGGCGAGCGGAACCGCGGCGGGAAGCGCGGCCCGGGCGGCCTCGGTGGGCACGGTCTCGCCGTCCGGGGCGACTACGAGCGCCTCGACGCCCTGGGGCGGGTCGAGCTTCGTGACCGTGGGGGCACCGTCGCGCTCGCCGCAGAGGACGAACCCGCCGAAGAGGGCGGCGGCGACGTTGTCGGGGTGACCCTCGAGCTCGGTCGCCAGCGCGAGCAGGTCCTCGAGGGAGTGGTCGAGCTCGTAGAGGTGGTCGGCGGCGACGAGACCGGCGACGATAGCCGCAGCGCTGGACCCCATCCCGGCGGCGAGCGGGATCTCGGAGCGCACCTCGAAGCGCAGGCCGTCGGCGGGGCGCAGCCGCTCGAACGCTCGCACGCAGAGGTTCGTCCGGTCGGCTGGGACGCCCTCGACGCCGGGCTCGATCTCGAACTCCCCCGCCTCGGAGACCTCGAGCTCGAGGTGGACCGAGAGGGCCGCGGCCAGCACATCGAAGCCGGGGCCGAGGTTGGCGGATGAGGCGGGGACACGAACTAGGCGGCGGCGCCTCACGCGCGAAACCGTAATTGACCGCAGCCGAATTGCGGCCAACCCCGGTCGCCAACCCGCCACAATTGCCGATGATGAGCACGATGCGCGCACTTCTCGCCGCGATCGCCGCCTGCCTCGCGTTCGGCGTGGCGGGCACCGCTTGGGCGCAGGACCTGGCGAAGCCGCCCGGGACCAAGCCGCTGACGAGCAAGCAGGCGGCGAAGCGCGTCGACCGCGACCCCGGCTTCGAGCCCCGCCCGTCGAACGGCACGGAGAACCACACCGTCCCGCCGAAGAAGTGGATTCGCAACGTCTTCCGCAAGAAGAGCGAGCCCGACGATCAGCCGTACTCGCGCTACATCGACGGCCGCTTCAAGGGCACGACCGACGAGATCATTCAGTGGGCCGCGATCAAGTGGGGCTTCGAGCCCGACCTGCTCCGCGCCGTCGCGACGCACGAGACCTACTGGGACATGAACGTCGTCGGCAACGAGGGCAGCGCCTACGGCCTCTTCCAGGTGCGCGTGCCCTGGCACTGCTGCCTGCCGTACATAAAGGATTCCACCGCCTTCAACGCCGACTACTACGGCGCGATCCTGCGCGCCTACTACGACGGCCGCCAGGACTGGCTGAACAACCCCGACGTCACCGCCAACCGGCCGGACGGGATCATCTACAGGCCCGGCGACGTCTGGGGCAGCGTCGGCGCCTGGGTCTCCGGAAACTGGCACCTGCCCGCGAACGACGCCTACGTCGCGGTCGTGCAGAAGTGGCTCACGCTCAGGCCGTGGCGCACCGACCAGTGGTTCGCCGAGCCCTGGTACGAGCCGCACCCCGAGCAGTAGTCTCGGGCCGTGGCCTGGTTTCGCCGCCGCAAAGCCGACGCTGAGGCCGCGGCGGCCGCCGAGGCCGCCGAGGAGGAGCTCGCCGCGCTGCGCGCCCGCGTCGCCGAGCTCGAGGCGCGCCTCGACGCCCGCGAGCGCGAGCTCGCCGACGCCTACGCCGACGTGGACGCCGCCTCGGCCGAGCTCGAGGCGAGCGCCGTCGCCGTGCGCGACGCGCTCGCCGTGATCGACTCGTTCGAGCAGGAGGGTCGCGCCGGCGCCGGGGAAGCCGGGCCCGGCGATCCCGGCGAGGAGCCGGGCGAGACGGACGCTAGGTGAACTTGAGGACCGTCTGCGAGGTCTTCGAGCCGCACTCGCGCGGCTGGTCGAGGCGCCCGTAGAGGATCACGGTGTACTCGCCCGGTCGCAGCGTCTTGGTGAGCTTGTTGTTGAACGTGAGACGGCCGAAGAGGCGCTTGTAGTCGTCGATGTTGCGGCCGAAGAACTCGCCCGAGGAGCTGTAGACCTCGGTCTCCGGGTTCTTGATCAGCGCGCCGTTTCGAGACTCGATCGGCACGGAGAGGAAGCCCTCGTAGTCGGCGGCGACGCCCCCCGGACTGTCGGGGAACCTCACCGGCAGCTTCGGGGTGCAGTCGGAGAAGCGCACGACGTCGGACATCTCCGACTCGGAGTGACAGCCGCGCGGATAGCCCTTGATCACGATCGTGAACTTGCCGGGCTGGATCGGGAACTTCAGGTCGACGCGGACCGTCTTCGAGTGGTTGAGCGCGCGCTTGCGCTTCGTCTGGCCGAGCAGCTTGCCGCCGAAGGTGTAGAGCTGCACCTGCCACTGCACGAGCGGGCCGTGGTGCGTCGTCACGTTGACCTTCAGCCGCTTCTTGTACTGGGTGGCGTAGAGCTTCGAGAACCGGCTCTGCACCTGGTAGGCGGCCGCGAGCCGCTCCCCGCACCGCGCCTCGGCGGTGTCGGGCCCGAGCGCGGAGCCGGCGGGGCCGGCGCTCAGGATCGCGAGCACGGCGAGACCGGCGCAGGCGGCGAGCAAACCGATACCGATCGCCCCGCCCTGCGCCACTCTGGATGTGAGCGGCCGTACCACCGGACCGCTAGTTCCACGCGAACCCGGCATCACGCCAAAGATAGTGGCGCCCTCGGCTAAACCCCTTATCAACCGGGCTTTGCGGGGAATGGGATTCGTCTTGCAGCCGCTCTTCATGGTAAATTCCTGTGGTTCCCACCGGCCTCAGGGCTATCCAGCCAGGGAAGGCACGGAGGAGCGGGTAATCACGGGTACGGGAAGTTCCCGGGTCAATGGGAGAAAAACACGGATGACACTCGAGTTGCGCGGGAGTGCGCGGCCGACCCTCCAGCAGGCGCTGAGGTGGATTGGCTCGCGCGTCGATGACATCTATGGCGCCTCGATCGGCAAGCTCGAGGACATCTGGATGGATCCTGATTCGGGGGAGCCGCTCTGGCTCCTCGTTCGCGACGGCCGGATCGGCGGTCGCCACACCCTCGTCCCGTTCGCTCAGGCGGCCAGCGGCGCGGGCCACGTCTGGATCCCGTTCGAGCGCGAGGTCGTCCGCGGCGCACCCGCGGTGCGCCCCAGCGCGCCCCTCAGCCACGAGCTGAGCGACACCCTTCGCCGCTACTACGCGGAGAGCGGCCACCCCGTCGGCGGCAGCACTCGCGCCGAGGACGCGGTCCGCGACGTGACCGGCCAGCAGGCCGCGCCCCCGCAGGTGCCCGCGCAGGCGGAGCGCCGTCGCGAGTACACCCACGCCTTCGCCGCCAGCACGGCGGCCGCGCCCCCCAGCGCCCCCGCGGCGCAGCCGCCGCGACGCCCGGTTCAGCCTCCGGCCGAACCGGCGCCTCCGCGCCAGCCCTGGGCGCCCCCGCACGCGCAGCCCGCGCCCGCGCCCGCGCCGCCGGCCCAGGCGCCGCTCCCGCCGATGCCCCCGCGCGCGCCGATCGCCACGAGCACGCAGACCCGCCCCACGCGTCCCCAGCCGCGGCCCGACGAGAGCTTCGCGGCACCCCGCCCGCAGCAGGGGGCGCCGCGCACCGCGCAGCCGCGCTTCGAGCCGCCGCCGCGCCCGGACCAAGCCACGGCGCCTCGGGAGGCCGCACCGACGCCCCCGCCGGCGCAGCAGCAGGCCGCCGAGGAGCTCCACATCACCGTCGGCGAAGGCGTCGACATGGAGCTCGTCGGGCGCCTCCAGTTCCGCGGGAGCATCGTGCGCGTGCAGCCCCTTCAGCAGGGCGCCGACGCCTAGCCGGCGCCGGGCTTACTTACATCTAGCCGATTGGATAGCCGGTTGGCGGGTATAAGCAGCTGACGTCGGTGGTACGGTCGGCGGGAAAGGAGGGGCCCGAATGCTTCAGGTCCGAGAGTTGCACAGCAGTACGAGTCCGGGGGCGGATGAGGCGCGTAACTGGATCGGCAACCGCGTCGAGGACGTCTACGGCGCCGGAGTCGGACGCGTGGAGGAAGTGCTGGTCGACGGCACCGGCTCCCCCACATGGCTGGTCGTCCGCGAAGGCCGGTTCACGACCAACGTGGCCGCGATCCCGTTCGAGGGCGCGCTCGCGAGCCCGGGACACGTCTGGGTTCCGGTCGGCAAGGACGCGATCAAGTCTTCCCCCCGAGTTCCCGAGAACGGCGAGTTCTCGGCGGAGTTCGAGCGCAGCCTGCTCGATCACTACGCCGCGCACTCGCCCCAAGAGAACTAGCGGCGCGCCCGAAGGCCGCCGACGGCGGCTGAGCGGCTAGTTACCGGTGCCCCGGTCGAAGGGCGCCGGTTCCGCGCTGCCGAGACCGGCGCCGCCGCCTCCACCACCGCCGCCGGCGACGCCCTGCACGCTCTCGCCACCCGTGCCTCCCGCCGCGCTTCCCGCGGCGGTGCCCGAGGACTCGGTCGTATCGGTCTCGGTGGCGGGCGTCTCGGTGTCCTCGGAGCCACCGGCGTTGCTCGGGCCCGCCGCGGATGCCGTCGGCTCCGCGTTCGGGTTCTCCTCGGCCACCCGGACGACCGTGTAGCGGTCGTTGCTGGTCACGACCTCGAACCCGTCGACCTCGTCGTCCTCGATGCCCGGATAGCGGTCCGCGACCAGGTCGGAGCGCTCGATCAGCATGTACTGGACCTGGCCGAACGGATCGTCGAGCACCGCCTCCCACTCGTCGTCGCCCTCGTCGACGCGGTCGAAGAAGAGCTCCGGCTCGCCGGTGATGTCGATCACGCCGAAGGTCCGGGAGTTGTCGGTGAGGATGTCGCCCTCGCCGGTGTCGAGCCCCGTGATGAAGTTGGCCGCGTCGCGCTCCTGGCGGATCCCGACGGTGAACCCGCCGCGCGAGCTGGTGCCCTCCTGGTCCTCGTTGGAGAGGGCGGCGCGGGTGAACGCCTGCTCCAGGTTTTGGTGCGGGTAGTTCTTCATCTGGTCCCAGGCGAACGGGAGCGCGATCGCGGCGCCGGCGATGGTCCCGATCGCGACGATCGTCCGCATGTTCTCGAACAGGTAGTGCAGCCAGGCGAGCCCGGCGAGGGCCGCCAGCATGCCGGGCAACGCGTCCTTCAGCTCGATCGCGTCGACCGAGCCGGCGATCGCGGCGCTGCCGATCGACCAGGCGATGTTGACGAGGATGAGCAGCGCGAAGCCGACCGACGCGGCGCCGCCTTCGCGGAACGCGCTGAACAACAAGAACGGGAAGATCACCAGGGTCAGCGGGAAGATCAGCTGGATCTCGAGCGACGCGGTGAGCGCCCCGCCGAAGCTGAAGTCCGGGCCCGGGCCGGTGGCGAAGATCGGCTCGGTGCGGGTCACGTCGATCCACGCGAACGGCTCGCCGAGCACGATCAGGTTGAAGAAGATCCAGAGCCCGACGCAGTAGAAGATCGGCGCGAGGAAGGCGACGACCGAGCCCTGGATCTCGTCGCCGTCGCGGTCTCGCTGAGCGAGCACCGCCGCGAACACGAACGCGAGGAGCAGGGTCCAGGCGATGAACTCGTAGCGGACGAGCGCCGCCACGGAGAGCGCCAGGCCGGTGCCGATCAGGTAGCGGACCGAGAGCGTGCGCGACCAGGCGACCATGCAGAACATCGCGAAGGCGACGAGCAGGAAGTAGAAGGACTCCGGCATCCCGTTGACCGCGTAGAAGGCGAACATCGGGTTGACCGCGATCAGCAGGACCACGCCGAGCCGCAGGAAGCCCATCTCCGCGGCGGCGAACATCCGGTCGAGGAAGGCGAGGGCGCCGGCCGCGAAGAGCGCCGAGGAGAGAGGCAGCGCGATGCCCGAGCTGACCAGGTCGCGGAACAGCGCGAACGGGACCAGCGCCAGGGTGCCGAGCGGCGGCAGGGTGAAGCCGATCGCGGCGAGCTTCGGCGGGTCGTTGTGCCAGACCATGAGCGCCCGCGACAGCCGGTCCAGGGCGTCGAAGACGACCACGTGCTGGTCGATCACGACCTTGTAGCCGAACAGGAAGAAGACGATCGAGAAGACGACGAAGATCGCGAGGGTCTCCCATTTCGAGACTTCGACGGTGTCCGCCATCTCGGGCTCGTACGCGTCCTCGCCTCGCTCCGCGAGGCCGTGCGTCCGGCCCATCGTTCCGGTGGCCGCCTCCATCGGCGAGCGCCCCTAGCGGGGCTGTCCCCCGCTGCTGCCGCTGTCGAGGCCGTGCACCGTCTTCTCCCAGTAGAAGGGCTTCGTGAAGAGCTGGAAGAACCCGCGGTAGGCGCCGACCGACATGAGGCCCCAGTAGACGGGCGTGAACACCGCGTACTTCGTGAGGTCGAACAGGCCGCGCTGGAGCGCGCCGGCAACGGTCAGGTAGGTGAAGATGAAGTTCCCGATGAAGAGCTGCGCGGAGGCGATGTAGAAGATCACCCCGGGGAAGAGCTGTTCGATGAAGCCCGCCTCGGTGAGCAGCCAGAGCGTGGTGAGCGCCCAGAAGATCGGGTTCAGGATGAAGATGATCGTGCCGCCGACGATGAACTGGAACGAGAGGAAGGCGCCGAACCCGAGCTCGCGGACGAGGCGCAGCGGGTGCCGCATGTGGACCAGGTAGGTCTGGAGGTAGCCCTTGACCCAGCGTGAGCGCTGGCGGACCCAGTTGCCGAGCGCCGAGTTCGCCTCCTCGAGCGTGGTCGAGTCCAGCATCGCGGTCTTGTAGCCGTCCTTGTGGAGTCGCAGCCCGAGGTCGGCGTCCTCGGTGACGTTGAAGGGGTCCCAGGCGCCGATCTCGATCAGCACCTCGCGCTCGAAGTGGTTGGACGTGCCGCCCAGCGGGATCGGCGCGCCGCTCGCGTCGAGGCCCGGCAGCAGGAGGTCGAACCAGAGCGCGTACTCGGTGGCGAAGAACCGGGTGAGCAGGTTCTGCGTCGAGTTGAAGTAGTTCAGCTTGCACTGGATGCAGACCACCCGCTCCTCGGTGCGATCGAAGGCGAGCACCGACTTCTTCAGCTGGTCGGGGTCGGGCTGGTCCTCGGCGTCGTAGATGACGACGTACTTGCCGGTCGCCTGGACGAGGCCGTAGTTGCAGGCCTTCGGCTTCGTCTTCGGCTGGGAGTCCGGGACGACGATCGTCTTGAAGGCCGGGGAGAGATCCATCTCCCGGATCGCCTCGATCGTGACCTCGTCGTCCTCCTCCGCGAGCAGCAGCACCTCGAGCTTCGACTTCGGATAGTCGAGCGCGTCGATGTTGGCGACGAGCTGCGGCAGGACCTCGGCCTCGTCGTAGAGCGGGACGAGGATCGTGTAGACGGGTAACTCGCGTTCGTCGAGCGCGGCGATCTCCGCCGGTGTGATCACGATCTCGCGACGGCGGCCGAACGAGTCGTAGAAGAGCTTGAACTTGTAGAGCGACGCGGCCGCGTAGATGATCACGGAGACGACGACCAGGCCGATCGCGGTCTCGAGCGGGAAGAAGATCGCGGTGATGGCGAGGACGACGAGCAGGCCGATGAAGAAGATCCGCTGGCCGTCGGAGAGCACGCGGTTCGCGCAGTCGTCGGGGAACCGGGTGAGCAGCTCGGTGCGGGCCGCCCGGACGTACTCCTCCTGGTGCACGGTGCGCAGCAGCTGCTCGAGGTCGGTGCGGGCGACCAGGTAGGCGCGCAGGTTGAGGTCGGTGTGCTCGCGGAGCGCCGCGTAGGTGTCGTCGTCGAGCGGGTCGGTGATCGCGACGTGCAGCGTGGTCTCGTCGACGGCGAGCGGGATCACGCGACTGCCGCGCTGGAGCGACTCGGGGATGATCGCGAGCGCCGCGGGGTCGGGCTCGATGCCCTCGAGGTCGACGAGCGGGACCCGCAGCTGGTCGGCCAGCGCGAGCGCGAGGTCCTCCTCGCGGACCAGCCGCTCGGCATAGAGCAGCTCGCCGAGGCGCGAGCCGGTGCGCTCCTGGAGCTCGAGCGCGGCGTAGAGCTCGTCCTCGGTGATCAGGCCGCGGCTGACGAGGATGTCGCCCAGGCGGCCAGGGATCAGGATCGAGCTGGTCTCGCCCCCGTTCTCGTAGCCGTTGCCGGCCTCGGGCTGGACGTCGAGCTCCTCGGGCGGCGGCGCGACGCCGAAGGCGCGGTCGATCGCGCGGTCGATCTCCTCGGGCGGGGCGGCGACGATCCGCAGCGGATCATTGGTGAGCGAGTGGGCGACGCTCTGGGCGAGGCTGTTCGAGGGGTCGGAGACCGCGAGCGTCAGCTCGCCGCCGGCGTAGGAGACGGCGACCATCCCGAAGTGGCGGCAGACCGATTCGGGCAGGAGCTGCGCCGCCAGCGGGTTGACCGGATCGACGCCGTCGACCGGGTCGAGGCCGACGTATTCGGGCCACGCCGTCGCGCCGCTGCCGTAGGCGCCGGCCCCGTGGTCGTAGGGCGGAGTCGCCATCACTCGCCCCCGCTGCCGGCGTTGAAGAGCGCGTAGCCCACCCCGATGATCACGAGCGGCGCGAGCACGAAGCCGACGAAGAACAAAACGAGCCCCACGAGCAGGGCCATCGCGAAGAACGTGTTGGTGAACGCCTCAACCACGCACCTCACCCGCCTCGTCCGCGACCGGCTCGTGCGCCTCTTGCGCCTGCTCCTCCTCGGCCTGCGCCTCGGCGCCGCCGGTCCAGCGCGGGTCGGTGAGCTCGACGATCAACGAGCCGTCGGGCTGCATCACCGGCCGCGCGTCGGGCGCGACGCGCATCAGCTCGCGGGCGACCGGGACCACGCCGACCGTCTCCAGCTCGATCTCGGCGCGGCCGGCCCCGAACCGGCGCACGCGCACATCTGCCATGGAAGGGAGGGCGCTGAGCTGCGCCTCGAACGCGGTCATTGCAAGCAGGTCCTCAAACGGGCCGACGTCGACGCGGGAGAAGCTACCGAGCACATCGGACCCCTCGGCGGGCACGGCGGTCGCCGGTGAGGGGGAGTCCAGGAAGACCTCGGGCGGGGGTTCGGCGACCGGCTCGGGCGGCGGCTCGGCGTACGCGGGCGGCGGCTGGTAATTCGCGGGCGGGGGCTCGTAGGCGGGCGGGGGTTCATACGCCGGCGACGGGGGCTCGTAGGCGGCGGGCGGGGGCTCGTAGGCGGGCGGGGGCTCGTGGGCCGGCGGCTGCTCCTGCGCGGGCGGGGG
>JADMIO011116523.1_pt1 | contig 10169 bp, 10 predicted proteins | sample 8958161 | NCBI WGS metagenome assembly JADMIO01 (sample SAMN16585339, study PRJNA669376) | soil metagenome | isolation source: Crop rotation soil | place: USA: Cullars Rotation, Alabama | collected 2011
GGCATACCCGCCGCGGCGGGCCTCGGGATCATCCTTGCTTATGGAGATGCATCATCGCCGCCGTTGAGCGAAGCGCGCGCGTCCGGTTATGCGCGGCTTGCCGGTGGGGAGACCATCGTCGTTGCCGATGTCGGATCGCCGCCACCGCTTTCCGTAGGGGGCGAGGCGCAGGCCGGCTGCCTATCGTTCGAGATGAGCACAGGGCGGCACCTGATCTTCGTCAACGGCGGCATGCCGGGCGGAGCCGCGGCTGAATGGACGCCCGCCGCACGCGCCACCGCCAACCACAATACCGTGTGCATCGCGGAGCAATCCTCCTCCAAGCTCGTTGCTCAGCATCGCTTGAAGCCGACAGGCGATTTGGCGCTGCGCCAGCCCGACAACGTCACCTGGCACGTTGAGAGCACTGACGGCGATATCACTCTCGATGCCGACCACGATGGCTACCAGCGCCGGTTCGGCCTACGGCATAACCGACGCCTGAAGATTGCGAAGGATGGCGCGCGCCTGGAAGGCCGTGACCGCATCCACGCCGGTAAGCGCAGCGTGCGCTTCAAGTCGGACGTGCCCTTCGCCGTCCATTTCCACCTCCATCCCGACGTCTCTTGTTGCTTACGCGCCAACGAAAACGAGGTTGAGCTTTCGTTACCCGGCGGCGAGCTCTGGCGGTTTACGGCCAAAGGCGCCGCGCTTACCGTGGAGGAGAGCACCTTCTTCGCCAATAGCGCCGGCTCTCGCCCGTCGATGCAAATTGTGTTGCGTGGCGCTACGTTCGGTGACAGCGAGATCAACTGGACCGTCGAGCGCGTCCCCAAGGAAGTTCCGGCATGACCAATGCGCGCAAGATAAGCCGTGCGCTCCTCTCGGTATCCGACAAGTCGAACCTCATCTCATTCGCGCGTGCGCTGTCGCAAATGGGGGTCGAGCTGATCTCGACCGGCGGCACGGCCGCCGCCTTGCGCGCCGACGGACTCAAGGTGAAGGATGTTGCCGAGCTGACGGGCTTTCCCGAGATGCTCGACGGCCGCGTAAAGACATTGCATCCGAAGGTGCACGGTGGACTGCTGTTCGTGCGCGGAAACGCCGAGCACGAAGAACAGGCCGCGCGGCACGGGATTGGCTCCATCGATCTGCTGGTCGTGAACCTCTATCCCTTCGAGGCGACGGTGGCCAAAGGCGCACCGTTCGAGGAGTGCATAGAGAACATCGATATCGGCGGCCCCGCCCTCATTCGGGCTGCGGCAAAGAATCATGCCGGAGTGACTGTGGTGGTGGAGCCCGGTGATTACGAGCGCGTGCTCGGCGAGATGAGTGCGAACGGCGGTGCTACGACGCTCGATCTTCGCAAGACGCTGGCGGCAAAGGCGTATGCGCGAACGGCGGCCTACGACGCGGCGATCAGCAATTGGTTTGCCGCCACGCTCGGCGATGGCGCACCGGAATGGCGTGCCTTTGCCGGCAGGCTTTCGCAGGCACTACGCTATGGCGAGAACCCGCATCAGTCGGCGTCATTCTATACGTCAGGCGACGCGCGCTTCGGCGTAGCGACCGCAGTACAGCACCAAGGCAAGGAGCTGTCCTACAACAACCTAAATGACACCGATGCCGCCTACGAGCTCGTTGCCGAGCTTGCCGCCTCCGGGCCGGCGGTCGCGATTATCAAGCATGCCAACCCGTGCGGTGCCGCCACGGCAGACTCGCTCAAGGAGGCATACCTTAGGGCTCTGCGATGCGACCCCGTCAGTGCCTTCGGTGGCATCGTAGCGTTGAGCGGTACCATAGACGCCGCTGTCGCCGAGGAAGTGACGAAGATCTTCACCGAGGTGGTAATCGCGCCAGAGGCAACGCCCGAGGCCAAGGCCATCTTCGCGGCAAAGAAGAACCTGCGCCTGCTCACAGCCGGTGGTCTTCCAGATCCGCGCCTTCCCGGCGTGGTCGTGCGCTCGCTCGCTGGGGGGCTGTTGGTGCAGTCCCGCGACGACGGCGTCATCGGCAAGGACGATCTCAAGGTTGTTACCAAGCGTGCGCCCACGAACCAGGAGCTTGCCGACCTCTTGTTCGCCTTCAAGGTGGCAAAGCACGTCAAATCAAATGCGATCGTCTACGTGAAGGATGGAGCCACCGTGGGCATCGGGGCTGGGCAGATGAGCCGCATCGATTCCGTACGCATTGCCGCGCTCAAGGCCGCCGATGCTGCGCAGGCGATGGGCGCCAAGGAACCGCTGACGCGCGGCTCGGTCGTCGCCTCTGATGCCTTCTTTCCCTTCCCCGACGGGCTGCTCGCCGCAGCGGAGGCGGGAGCGACGGCCGTCATCCAACCGGGCGGCGCCATGCGCGACGCCGACGTGATCGCAGCAGCCGACGCGAAGGGCCTCGCCATGGTCTTCACCGGCATGCGCCACTTCTGGCACTGACGTCATGGAGAAAGGCGCCGCGGTTCGCTTGCGCCCGGCGGCTCGCTCCGACTGGGATCTCATCCGCGGCTGGCTGGGTCGGCCCGACATCCAGGACTGGTGGGGGCCGCTCGCCGCGACCGAGGCAGAGGTGAACATGGCGCTGTCGTCAGCGCATGCGATCTGCCGGATCATCGAGGCCGATGGCGCGCCAGTCGGTTACGCGCACGCGGTCGACGCCACGCTATGGGGAGAGTCCCTGCCGCAAGATCTCGAACCAGGGACCTGGGATCTAGATCTGTTCATCGCATCTGAGGAACATCGGGGGCTGGGCGTCGGCCAGGCCGCCTTGGCTCTGCTTAGGGACGAGGTATTCGCTTCGACGCTCGCAGTTGCGGTATGCGTGTTCCCCTCGGTTAGGAACGAGCGCGCGGTGCGTGCTTACGAGAAGGCCGGATTTCGCTGGAAGCGCATCTGGAACGATCCGCATGGAGGACCTGCCTGGTTTATGGTCGCCGAGCGACCCCGGCGGTGATTGTGCTCGGCATCTAAAGGTCTTAGGATATTAGGCAAGATCCACGGAGCTGAGGGAATTGAGCCAGTGAACACAGTCATTAGGGCGATCGTTTTCATCGTTATTGTCGCCGCGATTGTTGCCGGCGTCGTGTACGTCTACACGCCGCTTCCGGAAAAGGCTGCGGCGCCCGCACCTGCCGCGACCACCGCGCCACCGCCGCCGGCAGACGCCATGGCACCCGCCGCTCCTGCGGCACCGGCACCAGCGGCTCCAGCCCCGACCGACGCGATGGCGCCGGCCGCCCCGCCACGGAGCCCGCGCCTCCGAATGCCGAGCCTGAGCCCCAGCCGGAGGCACCCGCCCCAGGCGCTCCGGCAGAGCCGGCGCCAGGCGAGCAGGCGCCCGCTCCATAAGAATGCAAACGGGCCAGGGAAGCATCCCTGGCCCGTTTCGTTTTCCTTGGAAGAGCGATCCTCTAAAGCGAGTCGGGTGGGACCGGCCTTGCAGTCTTGTCCTCGGACTTCGAGCCGGTGTCCTTGGTCGCCTCTTTCGCCTTGTCGAGCACTTCGGCCGTAGCCGTCTTTGCCTTGTCAAGAACGTCACGCGCCGCCTGGGCGGCTTTCTCGAGCACGTGCGTCGCCTCGCTGGCCTTGTCCATCGCCTTCGCGCTGGCGTCCTTGCCCTCGGCAATGGCCGCGTCGGTCTTCTCCTTGGCCTTGTCGATCGCCTTGATGACCGATTGCTTGGCCGCCTCGATAGCCGCAGTCGCGGCCTCCTTTGCCTGGTCGATTGCCTCGCTGGCAGAGGGGTGAGGCTTGTCGGCGGGCTCATCCGCCTTCGGTGCCGGTTGTGATTCCTCGGCGAGCGCGCTCAGCGGAAGAAGCAGCGCCGCCGCCGCTAACACGGGCAGAATGCGTTTCATCGGATAACTCCTATCCTTGGGTCGCTCGTCCCTGGTCGGATACATGGTAATGGCCGGGCTGCTCGCCTAGCCCTCGCGGGGCGGCGAACGCACGGGGAGCATCAGCACGATGCCGGCAACGAGGAACAAGGCGATCGCCGACATGCCGACGCGCTGGCTGTCCGTGAGGGCGGTGAGCGTCGCCACCAAGAACGGTGCGAAGAACGCCGTCACCTTTCCCGAGAACGCGAACAAGCCGAAGAACTGGGTGATCTTGTCCTGAGGCGCGAGCCTCGCAAGCAATGAGCGGCTCGATGCCTGCACCGGCGCGGAGACGAGGCCAACCACTACTGCGAAGGCAAGAAACACCTGCTCGCCGGTCGAGGAAAAAGGAGCCGAACCCGCAACCTTGGGTTCGACGGGCACGACGAAGAAAATATGCGAGGCATCGACCGAGAGGATTCCGAATGCAGCGATCAGCAGGATGACAAGCGCGCCGAGGATCACGGCCTTGGCGCTAAATCTGTCATCGAGCACGCCCCCGATCAGTGCGCCGAACGCGCCGATGAGCGTGAGGATGATGCCGAACAAGCCAAGTTCCAGCACGCCCCAGCCGAACACCGCCGCACCATAGATGCCGCCGAAGGTGAAGATCGCAGTGAGACCATCGGTGAAAATCATCCGCGCGATCAGAAACAATAGGAGGTCGCGGTGCTGTGGCAGAGTGCGCACGGTATCCCAGAGCTCGGCCGTAGCTGGGCGCCCGTCGTGCCGATGCGGTTGTTGCGTGTCGGGCACGAACAGGAAGAACGGGATCATGAAGAACAGATACCAAGCGGCGGAGAGTGGTCCGACCAAGCGGTCGCCTTCGCGCCCCGCCACATCGAGCGGCAGCAAGGGCTGCAATCCAAGAAGCGTCTTTCCCGTCTCGGGTGAGGGAACGATGAACCCGGCGACCAGGGCAAGGCTCACGAGGCCACCGAAATAACCGCAGGCCCAGCCGGCTCCCGATAGCCGGCCCAGCTCGCTTTGTGGGGCCAGGCTCGGCATGATCGCGTTGGTAAACACCGCGGTGAACTCGGCCGCTGCGGTCGCGCACACGAAGGCTAGGAGGACGAGGAGGATGGTCGGCATCGACGCACCAGGGACCGCTACCCACAGCGTCGCCATCGAGGCGGCGAGAATTGCCGAGAACAGCGCGATCCACGGTTTCCGGTGGCCGCGCCCGTCGGCGAGCGCCCCGAGGAAGGGGCTGCCTGCGGCGACAAGAATGCCGGCGACTGCCGCGCCGTAGCCCCACAGGGCCTGTCCCCGCGGCCCATCGCCGACCACCACGTTGGCGAAGTAGGGAGCGAACAGGAACGTCAGGATCAGCGTGTAGAACGGCTGCGCGGCCCAATCGAAGAGCATCCACGAAGCCCGGGCGATGAGCGGCGCCCGCGTTACCGCGTCGTGATGAACCGTCGTGGCAATGGTCAAGGCGATGTCCCCCGGGCGGGCCCCAGGGGCCCGGTCGCCGACGACATAGCACGAAATTGCGTACGTCTAAGGCAGGACGATCAGATGATCGGGAAGCTCGTTTACGTTGCGGCTGTCTGGCGGAAAATGGCGGGCGAGGTGGGCGCCGGTCGCGGCAATGGCTGCGACCAGCCCATCGGCGGCCTTTCCGTCGGCAAATGCCGCGGTTAGGTCGGTCACAATCGATCTCCATGTCCCAGGGGCAACGCGTGCGTCGATGGCCGCATCGGCCAATATCTCAGCATGTCGCTCAGCCACCGACACAAAGATCAAGATGCCCGTGTGGCCCGTGGTGGTGTGCAGGTTTTGCGCAATGAATTGCTCAACCGCGCGCCGATGCGCGTGTAGCTGCTTGATGTGCTGCGGCACGAATAGCGTACGCACCTTGGCCGGTAGCAACAGCACAGTGAGCGCCAGAAACACCGCGAGCTGAACGAGATAGATCGCCTCGACGTTTAGCTTCGTGAAGAAGATCAACGGCCAGGGCACGAGCAGGCTCGCGAGAGCGCCGATCAGCGGCGGCACGTAGAGGTACGTGTCACTGCGCGCGGCGACGACGACCACGATCTCGCCCGAGGTCTTTCGCTCGGCTTGCGTGATCGCATCGGAGACGCGCCGCTCCTCCTCGCTTGAAAATGGATTCATCCGAACGCTCCCGCCGAGCCCTCTTACCAGCTTCCCGACGCGCCGCCGCCGCCGAAATCGCCGCCGCCGCCGGACCATCCCCCGCCGCTGTCGCCACTGCTCCCGCCGCCGGACCATCCCCCGCCCCAGCTATCGGAGCTTCCAGGAATGAAGACTGGGGTTCCGTGCCGCCGAGAGCGGGTGACGCCGGCCTGCTGAGCGGCCTGAGCCGAGCGGTATACGGCATAGAGAATGTAGAGCACGACACAGATCCAGAAGATGAGAAGAATGATCTGCATCGTATCGGGGGTCGGGCTGTCGGTGCGGCGCGACCCCATGGCGCGTTCTTTGACCGCCTCGGCGTCACCGAGTAGCACGTCCTTGATGTCGCGCACGCCTGCTCTGATGCCTCCGGCGAAGTCATCCTTGCGGAAGGCCGGTACGATGGCGTTCGTGATAATGAGCTTCGACATCAAGTCGGTCATGATCGGCTCGAGGCCGCGGCCGACCTCGATGCGGACTTTGTGCTCATTGGGCGCCACGATGAGCAGTATGCCGTTGTCCTTGCCCTTCTGGCCGATGCCCCATTTGCGCCCGAGCTGAATGCCGATGTCCTCGATTGTGTAGCCCTGCAGCGACTTCAACGTGACAATGGCGACTTGGTCGGTCGACTTCTGCTCAAGATCAGCCAGCTCAGACTCGATCGCACTGCGGTCCTCCGCCTTCAAGAGATCCGCGTCGTCCGTGATGCGGCCGGTAAGGGTTGGAAGCGTCGGATCGGCGCGGAGAGGGCTCGCCGACGAAAGCGCGAGAAGCACCAAGGCCATCGCACACACGATGGTGCCGGCGAAACGCCGGGCGCAAAGTGCGTCTCGGGAAAAGACAACTCTGCGCATGCGCAGGCCCTCGGCGAGCCTTACTTAGGCTTGCTGAAATCGACCTTGGGCGTCTTCATTTCCTCCGGCGAGATGTCGAACGTCGCCATTTCCTTGGAGGAGGGATAGAGGACCGTGCGCCAGATCCGCCCCGGGAAGGTCGTCAGCTCCGTATTGTAGGCGCGCACCGCATCGATGTAGTCCTTGCGAGCCTGACCGATGCGGTTTTCGGTGCCCTCGATCTCACTCTGCAGTGCGAGAAAATTTTGCCCTGATTTGATGTCGGGATAACGCTCGATGACGGCGAGCAGCCGGCCAAGCGCTCCGCCGAGCTGACCCTGCGCCTCTTGAAGCTTCTGCATCGCCTCAGGGTTGGTAAGGATGTCGGGTGGGATATTGGCCTGCACCTGGGTTGCCTTCGCGCGGGCCTCGACTACGTCTGTCAGGACGGTGCGCTCCTGGTCCGCGAAGCCCTTGACCGTCTCGACGAGGTTGGGGATCAGGTCGGCGCGCCGCTTGTATTGGTTCAAGACCTGCGACCACGCGGCCTTGGCGTCCTGCTCGTAGGTCGGGATCGTGTTGATGCCGCAGCCGGCCAGCGCGAGGCAAGCTGCGATGAGGGTGAAGAGGGCCGTGGGGCGGGCGAAGCGAAGCGCCGGCGCGGTAGCCATGACGGAAAAGCCTCCCAAAGAAGCAAGTCGTCTCAATTACGGGCACCTCATGTATTGGGAGTTGATGGCGTCCGCAAGGTGACCGCGCAAGCTAGCGTTTCTGCTCCGGTTTACGTCGTTTCGTTCTGGAGCGCCTCATCCGCGGAGGCGCGTCGCAGCTGTTGTTCCAATGGCTGCCATATTCTCACGGCATTGAAGACGGGGCGCTTTTTGCGCGTGAGGGTCCCGGGGGACCCGTGAAAAGGGGCGAATTCGGGGACCATGCACAACTCGATTGCAGTGATGAACACGAAGGGCGGCGTCGGCAAATCGACGATCGTGCTGGCGCTCGCCGAGACGATGGCCGCGTTCCACGGCAAGAACGTGCTCGTCATCGATTCCGACGCGCAGGCAAGCGTGTCGAGCATGCTGATGACGGTATCCAGCCTCTACAAGCTGCAAAGCGACGGCGCCACCATCGTCGATTATCTGCACGCAAGTGTTCTCAAGGACGAAAAGGCAGAGTGGCCCAAGTTCATCGTGCGCAACGTCTCTGACGTCGACGACGCGCGCAGCCTCTATCTGCTTCCTAGCGACATGCAGCTCACGCTCCTGGAGCGAGAGGTCTCGAAGGAAAGCTTGCACGCGCGTCTGCGTACGGTGATCGGAGGCCTGCTCGCGGCCGTGCGCAAGGTGTTCGACGTGGTGTTGATCGACTGCCCGCCGGGCCTGTCGGTGTTGACAGAATGCTGGCTGCGTGAGGCCGACTTCCACGTGTCTCCTACCAAGGCGGACTACGTTTCGGTATGCGGGCTTGAGGTGTTTCGACGCTTCAAGAGCTTGAATCCGGAAATGGGGTTCGCCGAGAATCTAGGCGTGATCGTCAATATGAAGGACGATCGTTCTGCGTCGGACGTGGAGTACCATCGCTGGCTCGAGACAAACGCCGAGAACAATTGTTTCAAGCAAGCGGTGCCGCGCATGTCTGCCCTGCAGGACGCGGCGAACTTCCAGACCTTCAACCGCAGCTACATGGCGAAATATCCCGGCGCGGCCGGAGCAGCCATCCGCGCGCTGACCGAAGAGCTGCTGGGGCGGCTAGAAACTTCCTCGTCGCGCAAATCTCCGCCCACGCCGTCGGCGCCCGCCGAAGTCCCGGGTGCGATGGAAGCCATGGCCTGAGGTGCTGCGCGCCGCTTGCTTCGAAGATTTCAGATGGAAATTGGAGCGGGCGATGAGATTCGAACTCACGACCCTCACGTTGGCAACGTGATGCTCTACCCCTGAGCTACGCCCGCGTCCTTGGGTATGGCGCCGGCATCGCGGCGCGGACCCGCCTTATGACCCAACTGTCTGCCCATTGCAAGGCGCACGCCCTTGGGTCGCCGCCTCAGCCCTTTTCGCCCGTCCCCGCCTTGAAGTAGCTCTTCAGCGAGCATTGGGAGAAGCCGCCATCTGTAAACAGCTTCTTCACTTCCTTTAGCGCTGTTTCTCTGTCCGCGCCGACAGCCGCCGCGCAGCCTGACTTCGGCTCCTCGCAGCACATGATGGCGAACATCTGGTCCATGCCGTCGGTCGAGGCGGGCGTCTCTGCACAGGTCTGCGACACCTGCTTGCAGGCGAGCAAGGCGAGCTTCTTCGCCTGGTCTTTGGTGGTCGCCCAGACGACGGTAGACGAGTTCTCGAGGTTAGGCGCGATTGCCGCCCAGCGGCGCTCCTGCGCGTCCGAATGCCCGCACAGAATGACAAGCAGCGCGGCGGCGGCAAGCCGGGCAATGAATTTGGCGGGCATGGGATCTCCTGCTGTAATACTCCTCAATGCTACCGCCGCGGCCATTTCCCAGCAAGCGGCGTGCGCATGGAGCGCCATTCCTCGTGTTGGCGGTGGCGCGACAAGGCTTAAGGACCGGCAATATTCGGTGACATAGCTCAATGGCCCTGACCCGCGAAGACCTGTTCCACCGCCTCGCTGAGCTGCAGATTGCCACCCATACGGTCGAGCACGAGCCTGTGTTCACGGTGGCGGAGAGCCACAAGCTCGAGCGCGAGCTTCCCGGCGGCCACACCAAGAACCTGTTCCTGAAGGACGAAGATGGTGAGCAGTTCCTCGTCGTCGCCGCCAGTACAACGCCGGTGGACCTAAAGGGGCTGGCGCGGACGCTGGGCTCCGGGCGGCTCAGCTTCGGAAAGCCCGAGCTGTTGATGCAAGCCCTCGGAGTGCCGCCAGGATCGGTTACAGCTTTCGCGGTTGTCAACGACCCGGGCCGACGCGTGCGCGTTGTCATCGACGCCGAGCTTATGCGGCAGGAGAGCATCAACTGTCACCCGCTGGAGAACACGGCGACGACCAATATTGCCCGCGACGATCTCTTGCGGTTCATCCGCGCCTGTGGCCATGAGCCCAGGATCGCCACGCTCGGTCAGATGCGGACGCCGGCGCCGGACCCTTGAGGGGAATACGGCCGCCCAGATTTGAAAGTTCTCACACGTCAATGGCTTGCACTTTGGCTCGCCCATCACGATCTGCGAGCTGCAATCGGCCCGGCAGGTCGTTTGAACATCGAAGCCGCTCCTGGCTTTGGCTTTCCCTGGGTTGTGCGATAAGGAATTGGCCACTTCGGCCGCAAGGAGACGTAGATGGACTTAGGCCTAGTGAAGGGTTCGGCGAGCGGCGCCAACGATGCCGAGCTC
>JADMIO011418111.1_pt1 | contig 10169 bp, 7 predicted proteins | sample 8958161 | NCBI WGS metagenome assembly JADMIO01 (sample SAMN16585339, study PRJNA669376) | soil metagenome | isolation source: Crop rotation soil | place: USA: Cullars Rotation, Alabama | collected 2011
GTGAACACGTCGCCGGGGAGCACGTAGTCGGCGAGCATCGCCGTCGGTGTCATGAACACCTCGTGGGCCACGACGAGGTCCTGGTTCGAGATCGCGCGGTGGACGAGGTGTTGGTTCGGATAGCTCAGCAAGGCGTTGTTGCCGAGCACGAAGAAGGCCTTGATCGGATACGGCTGACCGGTTGCCATCGCCTTGAACACGAGCGATGGGTTGGCCATGTGCGAACCCATCACAAGGTCGGCCCACGGGTACCCCCATACGCGTTCGGTGGCGTCGGCGAGCATCTCGGCCGTGCGGTACGTGTAGACGGGATGGTCGTGGTATCCGAGCTGCTTGGCGCGCTGTTCCGGCGCGAGCCGATCGTGAAGCTGCAGCTCCGACTCGGGCATGTACGCAGGGTTGAACCCACCGAGGATCTCGCCGCCCGGCACGTCGAGATTCCCGGTGATCGCCCGGAGGATCGAGTGCAGGCGGATGGCCGACGTCGATGACACCTGCTGGTCGGTCACTGGCGTCCACGGGATGACCGCGCGCTCGGCCGTCGCGTAGAGGCGTGCGGCTGCGGCGATCAAGTGACGGTCGACACCCGTGATCGCCTCGACGCGCTCGAGGGGGTACTCGTCGACACGGGCCCGCAGCTCGTCGAAGCCGACGCACCACTCACGCACGAACGCTTCGTCGTACAGCTGCTCGTCGATGATCACCTTGAGCCAGCCGAGGCACATCGCCGCGTCGGTACCGGCGCGGAGTTGCAGGTGGAGGTCGGCCACCGCGGCCTGATCCGAGACGCGCGGATCGAGCACGATCACGTTCGCGCCACACGCGCGCGCGAACTCGATCATGTTGTAGATCGGGGTCCACGAGTGCTTGCGCGGGTTGTGGCCGAACAGCACGATGCACTTCGTGTTGATGATGTCGGGGAACGGGAACCAGCCGTAGGTCAACCGGTTGACCGCCGCCGTGTTGCCGGCGCACATCGCGACACCGCTGATCCAGTTCGGGCTTCCGAGCAGATTCATGAAGCGACGATCGAGCCCGTGCGTCACTTGCGTGTTCCAGCCCGACGTCGACACCGCGAGCGCCTCCGGCCCGTAGGCATCCACGACGGTCGTCAGCTGCTGCGCGATCTCGTCCAAAGCTTGCGCGTACGAGATCTCCTCCCACCGATCCTCCCCGCGCGCGCCGATCCGTTTGAGCGGCACGCGCAGGCGATCGGGGTGGTTGTGGATCTGCGGCGCGGCAGTGCCTTTGAAGCAGATGTTCGCCGACAGGATCGGATCCTCGTGCGGCAAAATCTTCGTCACTCTGCCATCAGCCGCCTCGGCGCGCAGCTGGCAGCCGATGTCGCAAATCGAACACACCACGTGCTTGACCATGTGTGAACTTTACATACATGAATGTATGTATGTAAAGGCGACTCCATACGCCGACCGCCAATACGCTGCCCCGGTGCTCGAGCCGGATCGCAGCGAGATGGTCGCGGTCAACCGCACCTCGTTGCGCCTCTGGCATTGGGGTGAGGACGCCGCGCCGCCGGTGTTGCTGCTGCACGGCGCGTACGACCACGGTCGCATGTTCGACGACTTCGCGCCGCGCGTCGCCGCGCTCGGATATCACGCAATCGCGGTCGACCTGCGCGGGCACGGCGACAGCGGCCCGCTCGACACCGGCTTCGCGTGGTCGCTGCTGCAGACCGATCTCGGTGTGCTCGTGCGCGACGTGATCCGCGGTCCCGTCGGGCTCATCGGCCATTCGTTCGGCGGCGGTCAGGCAATCGGGGTCGCCGGAGTCTTTCCCGAGTTGGTGCGCTGGCTCGTCGTCATCGACGGTCTCGGTCCTCCGCCGTTCGCGCTCGAACTGCCCGACGACCTGCGCGGCGCGATCTGCTCGAACGCGGCGCGCACCGACCGCATTCTGTTCGAGCAACACCGCCGCGAGTGGCCGTCGGTCGACGACATGGCGGCCTATCGCCGTAAGCAGAACGTACGTCTCTCGCCCGAATGGGCACACCACCTCGCATTGCACGGGAGCCGGCGCGGACCTGACGGCGGTTTGGTGTGGAAGGCCGACCCGATGTTCGGCCTCGGTGTGCCGAGCGAGTTCACCGTGGAACACCTCGCCCAGGAACAACGACGCGTGCAGTGCCCGGTCCTCGTGATCACAGGTTCCGAGCACGACACCTGGCGCGACCTCACACCAGCGCAAGAGGCCGAACGCGTCGGCTGGTTGCGCGCGCGTCACGTGGTGGTGCCGAACACCGGTCACTATGTGCATCTCGAGGATCCGGATGCGACGCGGCGCGCGGTCGCGGCGTTCGTCGGCGAGGTGGAGCGATGACGGTGGTGCTCCTCCACGATCTCGGCGATCCGGCCGGGGGCGCACAGTGGCGTAGCGCCGCGCCGCCCGACTGGATCATCCCCGACCTTCCGGGCCACGGCGCCACACCCGCGTTACGCACGGGTCATCACGACCCCATGGCCGCCGTCGCGATCTCGCGGTGGACGCTCGCGCGCGGTGTCGATGCCGATGCCGACGGCGAGTCGATGTTGGTGGGGGTAGGGGAGAACGCGCACCCGGCCCTCGTCAGCGCCGGAGCCGGTGACTGCGATCGCGTCGTCGTCGTGGACGGTTTGTGGGGGCCGTGGCGCACGCCGGCGCAACAGATCGACGACTATTACGCGATGTTGCGCGCCGTCGCCGCCGACCCCGCCGCGACGGGACCGCCGCCGTCATCCGGCCTCGACCCGCGCGCAATGTACGGCTACGGCGTGATGTCGAGCGCACAGTTCGCCCAGCAGTTCTGGGGCGTGATCGAGCAACCGGTGCTCGCGATCGAAACGCCGCGTTCGAACACGCCGCCGGGCGAACGAGCAGAACGTGCCGCGTGGTTTGCCGGCGGCGCCGACATCGTCGAACTCGACGCCACCGATCCAGTGAGCGTGGTCGCGACAATCCAAGCCTGGCGCTGACTGAGTCGGTAGAGCGCCTCTAACGTTGGCGCGATGCAGCCTCCGCGATCGACATTCCGGATGGGGCGCCTCGACCATGTGCACATCCGCGTGCCCAATCGTGCCGAGGCCGCGCGCTGGTACGCGGAACACCTCGGGTTCGAGCCCGTCGATGCGTACGACTTCTGGGCAACCGGGTTCGAGGGCGGGCCACTCCAGATCTCGGCCGACGGTGGCCGAACGACGCTCGCGTTGTTCGAGGCGAGCACGGCGCACCCGATGGTTGCCCAGCAGAACGGTGTCGCGTTCAGCGTCGACGCCGACACCTTCATTGCCTTCGCGCGGTCGTTGCCGTGCGGAATCGACAACCCGACTGGCACGCCACTGACGATCGCCGAGCTCATCGACTTCGACATGTGCTTCGCGTTCGAGCTCGCGGATCCGTGGGGCAATCAGTACGAGCTCAACTGCTACGACTACGACCGCGTCAGACTCGAGCTGGTCGAGGCTGACGCGGTCGAGGTCGTTCGCTACTGGCCGCGTGAGTTGTACACCGCGTACCGCGACGCCAACGGCGCTTAGGCACCCAGAGGTTCGTGCGTCCGGACGGCCTTCACCACTTCGTCGATCGCCCGGCTCGATTGCACCGTGGTCTTGGCGTCATCGACGAGCATTGCGTGCGCCACGTTGGGCAAGGAACGGTGGACGCTGTTCGTCGACAGCGTGGCAAGGTCGTCTTGTGCGGCTGCCCAGCCACCTTCGGTGCCCTTTGTCGCGGTCAGCACTACAAGCGGCGTGTCACCGAGCGTCTTGAGCGAACCGGCTTGCCGCATCGCGGTGCGAATCTCGGAGAACTCGTCGCGGACGCTGCGGTTGCCGCGCGGACTCGCCATGAACCCGCGTTCCGCGTCGCGAGCCTTCGTGGGCAGGTCGGCGTAGCCGCTGTGGTAGATGAGCCGCCCGACCCCGAAACGTGACAACGGGGTGAGCACTGCCGACGCGCGGCGGTACATCTCGTAGAAGGCGGGCCACGAGCCGATCCGTGTGTACTGCTCGGGGTGCATCGAGTCGAGCAGCACAACGCCCGCAACCTGGCGCGGGAAGCGGCGCGCGAAGTTCATGACGTAGATACCACCGGCCGAGTGACCAGCCAACACGAATGGGCCACGCTCGCCCGCGCGCTCGAGCAAGGTGTGGAGATCGGTTGCGACGGCCACACCATCCTGCGGTCCGCTCGCCGACTCACTCCAGCCGCGGCCGGCGCGGTCGTACACACAGACGCGTGTGGTCTTTGCGACCGAGGACGCGATCAATGCCATCGCCGTCGAGGGCTCGCCGAGGCCGGGCTCGAGCACAACCGTGGGGCTACCGGTGCCGGTGCAATCGATGTGCAGCTTGTGGTGACCGACACTGATCAACTGGCCCGACATCGGGAAGTGGTCGACCGATTCGCGGTACGTCTCGTACGTGCCGCCGACACACGCCAGCACCAACGCCGCACAGATCGGATACACGATCCACAAGCGCGTCCGGCTGCCAAGGTCGCGCCGCGCGTGCACGGCCATCCACACCGCGAGGGCGAGCGTCATCGGCGGCCACACCCATCCGAGCTCGTTGCCGGTCGGCGCCGCGACGAGCACCACCGCACCGGCAACTGTCATGAACACCGCGGGCACGAACGCCCAACGCTGGGGCTGGTCGGTCCGGCGTTGCGAAAGCGTCGCCAAGGCACTCCAGGCCGTCGCGAACGTGAGCAGCACCGAGCCGGTGAGCACATGCTCCTTGGCGCCGGCGAACGGGACGGTGACAACGAAGATCGCGGCAACGAGTCCGCCGATCAGCGTTCCGGCGACGATCCGACCGATGTGGCCTTGCGGTGCGACAGCCATGACGTTGGGCTCCCTGGTGAGGCGCTTGTGAGCCGATCTGGCTCGCAAGGTCCAAGGTCGTCCTAAGGCCGCAGTCGCCACATCGGGAGCGACCCCTCAGATTCAGGGTGGCGACAGCGGCGATACTGGACGTCCGTGCCTGAACCGCCCTCACCTTCGGATTTCGTCGGCCGCGTCGACGAGCTCGCCGCCTTCGAACAAGCCGTCGCGTCGGCCCGAGCCGGCCGGCCGGCGGTACTGCTCGTCGGCGGCGAGGCGGGCATTGGCAAATCGACGCTCGTGCAGGAGTCAGCCCGGCGCGGTGGCGCCGCCTTGCTCGTCGGCCGGTGCCTTCCGATGGCCGGCGAGGTGATGCCACTGGCGCCGCTCGCTGAATTGCTGCGCGACATCACCCGAGCCAACTCGACTGCATTGGCCGACGACATCTCGTTCGACGTACTTCAAGAATGGGTGAAGCGCGGACGTGCGGTCGAAGGAACAACTGCAGGAGCGCTGTTCGCGCCGCTGTTCGAGCTCATCGCACGCGTCGGCCGCGATGGTGTGGTTGCCGTGGCCTTCGAAGACCTGCACTGGGCCGACGCTCTGAGCTGGGACCTGTTCGACTATCTCGCGCGCAACCTCGTCGACGAGCACGTGGTGTTGGTCGGCACGTACCGCGCGAACGAGGTGGCCGCGCACCGCGAGCAACGCCGCCGCATGAGCGAGCTCGCGCGCCTTCCGGCGACGCGCCGGCTCCTCCTCGAAGGGCTCAATCGAGAGGAGGTGGCGGCGAAGATTGCATCGCTTACGGGCGAGCCGGCCCGAGCCGGGCTCGTCGACGACATCCTCGCACGCGGCCAGGGCAATCCGTTCTTCACCGCGGAGCTGGTTGCAGCACACCGCGACGGCGAGGCGATACCCGCGGTGCTGTCCGACCTCATCGCGGCGGAGCTCGACGGGCTCGACCCAGCGGCGCGCTCCGTCGCGCGGGCTGTTGCGGTGGTTGGACGTGACACGTCGCATGACCTTCTTGCGCGTGTCGCCGACATCGACGCCGATTCGCTCGAAATGGCGCTGCGCGCGACGGTCGACGCGCATCTCGTCGTCGTGGATCACGAGAACGACTCGTACCGGTTTCGCCACGCGCTCATCGGAGAGGTCGTCTACGACGAGCTCCTTCCTCCCGAGCGCAAGCGGCTGCATCAGCGTGTTGCCGATGCCCTCGCGGGTGAGGGGTCCGACGTGTTGCTGCGCGCTGACCGGGCCAGCGAGTTTGCGTTTCACCTCGACCGCGCGGACAACCGCGTCGCGGCGTTCACTGCATCGTTGGCCGCCGCCGACGCGTCCGAAGGCGTGGCGCCCGCGGCCGCGTTGCGCCACCTCGAACGGGCGCTCGCGCTGTGGGACTCTGTGGGTGACGCGGCTCAGGGCGAGAGCCGCAGCGAGCGGCTCTGGCAGGCCGCGGAGCTCGCGGCTGGCGCGGCCGGGAACGCGATTGCGGCGCGCCTTGCTCGCGACGCCTTTGCCCACGGTGCCCCGGCGCGCGGCGCCGCGTGGGGGCATGAACGCCTTGGTCGTTACTTATGGGGCGCCGGCGACATCGAGGGAAGTTCGGTGGAGTTCGCGATTGCGTCGGAGCTCCTCGCCGACGACGCAAGCCCCGACGCGGCGCGAGTGTTCGCGGGGCTCGGGCAGGACGAGCTCATGCTCGGCCGTTACGACAAGGCTGATTCGTGGGCGAGCCGCGTGTTCGAAGTGCTCGGGAGCCCCGAGCGCGACGCGTTGGCCTGGACTATGGCGCGACGAGTGCTCGGTATCGCGGTCGATCACCGAGGCGAACCGCAACGCGGTGTCGAGCTCTGTCGCGAGGCGGTCGAGACCGCGCCGAGCGCGCTGACCCGGATGCTCGCATTGCTCTATCTCGGAGTGTCGCTTCTTGATGCCGGTCGCTATCGCGAAGCGGTCAACACGATGCTCGACGCGGCGGTCGATGCGCGCGTCACCGGCCTCGATGTCAGCTACGGCGGCTACATCGACGCGCTTGCCGCCGAAGGTCTCGTTCGGCTCGGTCAGTGGTCGGACGCCGACAACGTGCTCGGCCTCACTACTGGGGCCGAGGCGCTGCCGATCGGCCAGGTCCGCCTTGCGATTGCAGGCGCGACGCTTGCGGCGTATCGGAATGATCGCGACCAAACGCGCGCGCTGCTTGAGGAAGCCGCCGCGCTCCCATTCGATCCGTTCCATCGCTGGTTCGTCGATCGCAACGCGGCCGAGTGCCATGTCGCGCTCGGCGAGTGGGCTGACGCGTCGGCGCTTGCGGCGCGCGCGTTGGCGGATGCGCCGCCGCTGCTGTGGCGGGCTCGATTCACGATGTACGGAGCGCTGGCCGATGTCGAACTCGGGCTCGACGCGCGCGCCCGGCGAGAACGGTTCGATGTTGACGCGACTCTTGCCCGCCTTTGCGCCACGATTGCCGACGCTTGGCGAGGCGCCGCGTCCAATGACGAAGCGCTTGACACGACCGCGCACCTTGCTCACGCGGCCGCTTCGATCACTCGGCTGGGCGATGCCGACCCCGACGCGTGGGCCCTCGCCGCGCAGCATTGGGGTCGACTCGGCGACCCGTACTGGCGTGCACATGCTCGGCTGAGGGAAGCGGAAGCCGCGGCCGCCATCGGATTGAGTGCACGGGCGGGCGACGCGCTGCGCGAGGCGCACGAGCTCGCGGCCAACCTCGGCGCGGTCACACTGCTGGCCGAGATCGATGCGGTGTCGAAACGCACGCGCCTCAGTGTGGCCGCTCCCGTCGCGGTGGTGCTCGACGACCACTCGATCGATCGTCTCGGTCTCACACCGCGGGAGGCCGAAGTGCTCTCCCTCGTCGCGTCCGGACATACGAACCGTCAGATTGGTGAGGCCCTGTTCGTATCGGAGAAGACGGCGAGCGTCCATGTGTCGAACATTCTCCGCAAGCTCGGTGTCACGAGTCGGGTCGACGCTGCTGCGGTGGCGCAGCGCCTCGGTGTCGCCTGAGGCTGGCCCCGAAGCGGCGATCTGAGGTGCCGCGCCCGATGCGGGAGCGATGCCCTTAGCCCGACGCTGGAACCATGTTCACCGAACCCGGTCGTCGTTTCCAGCTCGTGTCATTTCGCGGGTCGATCCTCATGCTCGTCGACGACGCGCTCGCGTGCGCGGTCGATCTTGCACGGCGCACGTTTCATCCGGTCGATCTCGCGGGTTCGGGCCGTCACCTCATCGGTGACGGCGCCGTCGATCCCGAGACCGGCGAACTGCACCTGGTCACGTCGGCCGCGTCCTTGCCCCAGCTCCACGTCCGGGTTTCGCCCGGCGGACTCACGCGCACCACGCGGCCGATCGACGGGGCGCCGGGTGCCGTGAACGAGGTCGCGCTGACCGCGGACCAGGTCGTGTTCCGCGCGGGTGAGTTCCTCGGCGTGATGGATCGAACCGGCGTCGACGTGACGACGGAGTGGATGCCCCACGGCAACCCGCCCACCTGAATCTGAGGGGTCGCTCCCGATGTGCCGCCCCACCCCTTACGGCGACATTGAGGTCACGAAGCGCCGAACCCGGTGCTCAGAGCCAAGGAGCGAGTCATGCACGGTCACCCGGTCACCCAGTCCTCGAGCGAGACAGCTGCCAGCCACCCGGACCGGTGGCGGATCCTCGGTGTGCTGGTGCTCGCCCTGCTCGTGACGGCGATCGACCACACGATCATCAATGTTGCGATGCCACAGCTCGTCACCGCGTTGAAGGCGAGTTCGGCCGACCTGCAGTGGGTCGTTGCGAGCTACACGGTGGTATTCGCCGGTCTGTTGCTCACCGCCGGAAGCATCGGCGACCGCTTCGGACGCCGGCATGCGCTCGCCGTCGGCCTCGCCACGTTCCTCGGCGGGTCAGTCGTGTCCGCGACGGCCGCCTCGACCACGACGCTGGTCGTCGGTCGTGGAGTGATGGGCCTCGGCGCCGCGCTGATCATGCCCACCACGTTGTCGATTCTCGTCAACGTCTTCGGCGACCCGCGCGAGCGCGCGAAGGCGATTGCGATCTGGACCGCGGTGACTGGCCTCGGCATCGCGCTCGGGCCGATCGCCGGTGGTGCGCTCATCCGCAGCTACTCGTGGTCGTCGGTCTTCTGGATCAACGTGCCGCTGCTCGCCATTGCACTGCTCGGAACGCTGCACATCGTTCCCGACTCGCGCAACACCGGCACGACGCGCCTCGACCCGGTCGGCGCGCTGTTGTCGATGGGCTCGATTGGCACGCTCGTCTACACGATCATCCAGGCGCCCGAACACGGTTGGACCGCACCGAAGTCGCTCGCAGGTTTCGCGGTTGGCGCCGCGGTGAGCGCGCTGTTCGTGGTGTGGGAGTCGCGGCGTCCCGACCCGATGCTCGACATCCGCTTGTTCACGAACGCCAGCTTCACTGCGAGCAGTGTCACGCTCGCCATGTTGTTCTTCGCCATTGCCGGCACCGTGTTCTTGCAGGCGCAGTACGTGCAGTTCATCCTCGGTTACACGCCGCTCGCGGCCGGCTTCGCGCTGCTGCCCGCCGCCTTCGGGATGGCGTTCGGCTCAGGTGTCGGCGCGCACGTCAATGCGAAGCTCGGCGGGCGTGTGGCCGTGTCGGTCGGCGCGATCGTCGCCGCGGCGGGTGTCGCAGCCCAGGCGGCGTTCATCGACGGGACGTCGTACGTGCCGACCGGTATCGGCATGTTCCTCTTCGGCCTCGGCGCCGGCATCGCCATGCCCGCGGCCACCGACCTGATCATGGCGTCACTGCCGCCCGCACGGGCCGGCGTCGGTTCCGCGGTCAACGACACCGTCCGAGAGCTCGGTGGCGCGCTCGGTGTCGCCGTCATCGGCAGCGTCGCAGCGACTCGCTACGCCGCGTCGATGCAGAGCGAGCTCACGCGCTTCCCCCGAGTCGGTGGCTCGGTACATCACTTCCTCACGGACAATGTGGGGAGCGCGTTGCAGATGAGCAGCACGCTTGGCGACAGTGGACGCGACATTGCGTCGGTTGCCCGCGCCGCGTTCGTCGACTCGATGAGCACGTCGTTGTGGGTCGCAGTCGGCCTCGCACTGACGGCTACGGTCATCGCGATCAAGAACCTCCCGAAGGTGATCACGCATTGAGTTCCAACCCGGTCATCCTCGTGGTCGATCCGGAAGGTCACACCTCACGCACCGTCGATCAGTTGGTCGCTCGCTACTCGGGTGATTACACGATCGCGGTCGACTCGGACGTCAGCTCGGCGAAGTCACGCATGCGTGACCTCGCCGAGCAGGCGCGCGACGTGGCACTCGTCCTCGCTGACCGCGCATCG
>JADMIO011456640.1_pt1 | contig 10168 bp, 10 predicted proteins | sample 8958161 | NCBI WGS metagenome assembly JADMIO01 (sample SAMN16585339, study PRJNA669376) | soil metagenome | isolation source: Crop rotation soil | place: USA: Cullars Rotation, Alabama | collected 2011
CGTCGATCGCCGCACGGATGCGGTCGAGGTCGCCGAGCTTCAGGATGTCCGAGCTGTCGATGTTGGCCGCGGAGGTCGCATCGTTCGCGAAGAAGCGACGATTCGGCGTCGGCGGGTACACCGTGTTGACCATGATGTCCGAGAAGGACGCGTCCGCCGCCGAGCCCGTGTCGGACTCGAGAGGAACGATCCAGTCGGCACCGGTCTGGTAGCCGCGCGCACCGGCCGCGGCAACGATGAACACCTGGTCCTGGAAGCGGCCCCACCATCCGGTGAGGTTCGCCATGCCGATGGAACGCAGGTTGTGCAGCGTGCGCTGCTGGGTCATCCGGCCGCCCGGATCCAGACCCTTGCGAACCTGGTCGATCTTCAGGTCCATCGACGCGAAGGTCAGGTTCGACATGTTGCCGGCGAGCTTGCGATCGCCCATCGTCGGCTTGCCGGTGATGATGTTGTACATGTCGACCGCAACCGTGTCGCCGCCGCCCTTGGACAGGTCGGTGACGCGAACGATGGGCAGGTCGGGGGACGTCTGACCTCGCAGGCGCTTTTCGGCATCGGCCTGCTGGGGCGCCGAACCGATCAGGTTCTTCGAGAGGGACGGGGCTCGCTGCGAGGCAGCGAAGGCCGCAACGGAGAACAGCTTGCGCGAAAGCGGGCTGGTCGTGCTGATGACGGTTGCCGACATAAATGGCTACTCCTGTGCCAATGGTCTCGTCCTTGCTGGGCGGAGATTAGCTTGCTTTCGCGAGAAGTGCATTAATTTGCGCGTCCGTCTTGCCGGCGAAGAGTTTTTCAACATCCATCGTCGACATCGAGTCGAGCAATTGCGCGTCTGACTGAGCAGCGGGGGTTCCGCCCGGCACGTCCGAGTGTGAGAAGGGTTGGGGCTGGTCCGCCTTGGCTCGCGCGCGCTCGAGAATGGCGTCGGCGCGCGCTGTCAGGGTCGGTGTTCCGGGAGCAGCGGCGCGGGGCAGCGTGGAGGGGAGGGGCTTTCCCTCCACCATCGCAACGACGTCCGCGTAGCGCTCCACGAGGCTCATTTTCGCGTACTGCGGCAGATCCTTGATCGCATTGTCGATGCTCACCGCCCGCGCAAACGTGTGCGGATCGGTGTTCGCGACATACGCGTTCTGCCACTTCGCCAGGGTCACATTCCCGTCGATCGCCGCCTGCACCTGCAGCGCTTCTTGCTGCTCGCGATTCGCGATGACCGCCTGTCGTTCGTTGACGATGGCGGACAGCGTTTCGTTCTGCTTCGCGAAAGCGTTGTAGATGTGCTCGGGCAACTCGCTCTTCAGGTTCGCGAGTTCCTCATCCGTGAGGACGCCCAGCTCGGATTTCGACCGAGCATCAGCAATGATCGGCTGCTGCGCCTGTGCCGCCGCGTCGCCTCGTGCGGCAAGCGTGCGGTTCGATTCCTCGAGCTCGCGAATGCGTTGCGCCTGCGTCTGGATCGTGTTTCGAGAATCCTCGAGCACGGTGTAGGGCAGGACATGCTTGCCATCACGCGCCAGCACGCCATCGACGCGTTCGCCGGGCTGGGCAGTGATAGCAGGCGCGACAGTCGACAGCGCGGGAGCAGCAGTGGAAACGGCAGCTGGTTCGACAACCGCAGCTGCAGCAGGTGCTGCGAGCTCGGGGGAAACGGTCGCCGGGCCCTTGGCCTCGGTCGAACGGTCCGGCACATCCATGCCGAAATGTCGCTCCAGTTCCTCGATCGACATGTTCGCGACCTGGTCGTCGGTCATCTCGTCAGCAATGGTTTTCACACTGCGGGCGAGCGATTCGTCCTCTGCGCCAGGTTTGATGGGCGGCTCATGGCTGCCCGGATGCGAAAGTTCCGTCTCGAGTGCACGACGCGCGGCCATATCGCCGGCGACGTCGTCGATCGCAAGACTCTTGCCGATTTCCAACGGGTTGGGGGTGCTCATAGATACCTCGGTGTCACTCCACTGTCGCAGGAGTAGCGAATCCGTCTGCGCGCCCGTATCGCTGGGCTGGCGGTTTGCGCATTCGGGTGGAGAACGATTCTCCGGTCAGGGCGTGATCCCTGACCGCAGGACCGTTCGAATGGAGTCGGGCCCACCGATGCGACAGCCCACCCACCTGAAGGAACTCCAGAAGGCGACGCACCGACAGGCCCGACGTGGAAAGCGTGATCATTCTTCGCCGGCGATCGAATCGAAGATGTTCTGCGGGCCCGTCGACAGCAGGTCCCAATACTTCATGATCGCCGACTGCTTCGCGTTGGTCGGCGCGCCGAGCGCGGCCTTCGCGGCGTTGATGTCCTTGCTCGTCTTGTAGGCCGCGATCGCCGGCGAGAGGTAGCTGTTGACGTCGTCGAGCGTGACGCCCTGCTGCGCGAGCAGCATGCCACCGCGACCACCAGGCATCTTCGTGATGCCGGCGCTCGAGCCTTCGAAGTTGTTCCGACCAGGCGATACGGCCGAGCTGACGAGGCCTCCGGCGAGCGTGCCGACGATCGCACCCTCCGCGCCGAAGAGAGAGCCGATCTGCTGGCCGACCTGCGCATACGGGTTATCTCCCGCGGCGAGCGACGTGCCGAAGCCGGTGATGAAGTTGGCGCCCGTGGAAAGGCCCGTGCCCTGATTCGCCTTCAGGCCATCCTGGATGCCCGTCGGCAGAAACTTGCCCGCGCTGCCGAGACCGCCGCCCACCGCAGTCGTGAGCCCCGACGCAATGCCGGGCAGCACGTTCGATTCCCACGGCGACGTCGGCTGACCATCCGGAGAGCCGGGCATCGTGACGCTGGGAGGGCTGAGCGGAGCAACCGCGGCGGGGCCGCGCGTGGAGGCACCGAGCCCCACCCTCGCGGATCCGACGTGCACGGAATCGAGGATCGACCTTCCTGGCAGACCCGTATCGAGTCGCGACCCACCCGTGCCGATGAAGGCACGAGGGGTGGCCGTTGCGAGTGAGAGGGCCATAAGCGTCCTTGCTCTGTTGCGCGGAACTCTACTCCGCGGCAGGTCTCGCCGGCGAGTGATCCTGCAGCTCGCTCGGCAGGTGCGGCGGATCCACCGGTGCCGGTGCGGCAGTCGGCGAGTCCGTGCCGTCGGCCAGCTTCTGCTGGTCGGCGTCGATCCCGAAGCCTGGCGCCGACGTCGTCTCGTTGCGCTCGCGCTGCGCCAGCTCTTCCAGCGTCGCATCCTGCTGCTGGTGGCCGCGCGCCGCTTCCATGCGCACGTGTTCCTCGAGCCGCTGTCGCTCGGCCTGCTGCTCGGGCGTCATCGGCGGTTCGCCGTTCTCCGGCACCGGCAGGTCTTCGAGCTTGCCGCCATCGGCCAGGCGCGCCAGCTGCTCCTGCTGTTCGCCGGTCAGGCGCGGCTCGTAATTGTGCACGGTGGCCGGCCAGTCGACGGACTGACCAGGTTCGACGGTGAGCGCCACGGTCGGCTCATCGTTCGACTTGTGGATGCGGTGCACGATGACCGCGGTGAGAAGCGGGTTTCGAAACTTCCAGCCCATGTGTTAGCTCCTGCGTTGATTGAACTCTCGATCGACTCCGAGCAGCTGGCATACGACGTACACCACGCCCAGCCCGCCGAGAATGCACGCGGCGAGCGTCAGATGCCTGTACCAGGTTGGCCGAGCGACACGCGATCGTCACCCGGGCTCGGCATCGCAGCGGCCTGCGCATCGGCGCCGACTTCCGGATGCGGACGCGGGTTCTCGAGCACGGCTGCCTCGAGCGTCGCCTGTTGCAGGTCCGCTTCGCTCGCGACCGGCGCCGGCGGAGCGGCGGGCCGCTGCTGAGCACCGGGCGGGCCATCCTGCTGCTGTTCGCCGCCTTCGTCGCCGAAACCGCCGCCATCGGGGCCTGCACCCGGCGGGCCCGAGCCTGGCTGGTCGCTCGAGTTGATCGGCGCCAGGCGCAGCTTCGCGGCGAGCTCGATGGCCGTGAGACGTTCGGTCGACGTCTGAGCTCGAGCAAGCTCCGCGCCGGCGCGATTCTTCTCCGACGTGGAGGCCTGCGCGTCCAGCTCCGCGGCGATCTGCTGTTCCTGGATCTGCTGCCCGCGAGCCTGCGCGGCCTGCTGCTGCTGCATCTCCATCATCTCTTCGGGCGTCGCGTTGTCGGGATCCACGATCGGCGCCATGCCCGTGACCTTGCGGATGCGCTCGGCCAGCTGGTCCTTGAAGCGCAGCGGCGATGCCTGCACGACGACGTCGGCGAACACCACCTGCAGCTCCGGCGGCAGCGACTTCGCGTACTCGACGAGCTCGTGCACGCGCTTCTCGACCTGCGTGGGCGAGCTCGGCTCGTCCTCGAGGTCCATCGTCCACATGAGCTTGGTGACGTCGTTCGACAGGTACTGCGCGCCGGGGAAGTTGGGATCTTCCTTCGGCTGGTTGAACACGACGCTCGCTTTCTGCGACGTCGCGCGCATCGGCGGAATCGCGACGCGGATGTTCTGCTTGCCTTCCATGTCGGCGACGATCTGCAGCAGCAGACGACGGCCGACCTCGGTGCGCGCGCGCTCGTAGTTCGCGAAGATGCCGGCGAGCGTCATCTGTCCCTGCTCGACCAGCTGCGCGATCGCAACGCCTGCATCCGCACCGCCGCTCGAGTCACCCATCATCGACGGATAGACGCCGGCGGGGCGCTGGATGGTCTGCATCGCATCCTGGTAGACCTGCCACTGCTGCGCGTTCAGACCAGGATGGTCGTCGATCTTGATGCTGCCCTCGACGCCGCGATTGCGGTTCATGCGCTTCGGATTCACGCGCACGTAGACGTCGGGCCGCGCCAGTTCCTTGATGACGGCGTTGTGATCAGCGACGGCGTCTTCTTCGACGATCGCGCGCACGGTGCCCAGCTGCCACATCATCCGCGCGCGTCGCGCGTTGATTTCGTTCTGCAGCGAGACCATCGCTCGCACCATGCCGTAGGGCGTGCGCGAACCGTCTTCGACGAAGCCCCAGAACGGGATGTACGGAAAATCGTGGTGCGCGTGCGGGCTCGGCACGTCCATGAGGCGGAACGGTCCCACCCACCAGGACAGGCGCATCGACTGATAGTCGCAGTAAACCGGCTCGCACAGGCCGCTCGCGATCGCCGCCACCTGCATCGGGTTGTTCTTGTCGAACTTGACGTTGCGGCCATCCGGATACTTCAGGACGAAGCCGGCTTCCGCCTTGCGATACCAGACCTCATACGCGCACACGCGGTTGCGGTCGGTGTCGCGCCACTCCATATCGGCCGTGAGCCAGTCGCGACGAATCAAATCGTCCTGCAGATACGGGAACGCGCCGGTGAATTGCGAGTAGTCCCACTGCGATCGCGTCGACATCGCCGCATCGACGTAGCGATGCAGCTTCTTCGGAATGCGCGTGAGCAGGATGTCCAGGTCGTGCCACTTCTTGCGGCACAGCCAGCGCGCGTCGCGCAGCATCAGATCCTGCGAGCGCATATCCCACCAGATTTCGCGCCGATCGACGTTCATCACGCGATGCGGATAGCGGAACGGGTCGCTCTCTTTCGCCACTTCGCACCAGCCGAGGCCACCTTTGACCTGCGCTGCGAAGGACAGCGAGCACGCCATGTCGGCGTAGCTCATGCGCTCGGCTTCGTTGACTTTCACCGACAGGCCATCAGCCTGCTCGTTCGTCAGCGAGCCAGTTCCATCGGCGCGCACGACCCAATCGCGTCGTGTCTTCGCCTCCATGCCGATGACCATGTCGATCACTGGCTTGATCATGTTCGTGGTGACGACGGGCAAGCCGCGATCGCGGTAGCGCTGGATGTCCTCCGGCGAGTGCTGGTTGCCGTCGTAGTAGTCGCATTCCATGTCCGCGCGCTGGCGCCAGGCTGGCGTTTCGCGCATGTCGGAGAGGAATCGTTCGAGATCGAGCAGCGAGAGGCCACCCATGCGCTCGGCGCGCGAGACGTCCATCGACGCCCCAGTCATCAACGCGCTCGCGGTCTGTGTCACTTCCATGTTGCGGTCCCTCGGCTCACATGCCGTCGCCGTGGAAAACTTCTTCCCTGCGTCCCATGCCTGCCGCGCCGCCGCGGTAGCTCATCTGGATCGAAGGGTACGCGAAAGTAAGGCACAGGCCATCGCCGTCGTCCGGCGAGGGCAGCTTCTTCGCGCGCATCTGGTCCTTCGACATCAGCTTCGTGCGATTGCCCGTGGTGTCCGGCACCTTCGGAACGCCCGTCAGGTCAGCCTGGATGTCCTCGCGGTCCTCGAGGATCGCGCCCGGCAGTTCCTGCAGCCATTCGCGCGTGCGCGACCACATCTCGCAGCGCTTGTTGTAGTGCCGATCGGGCTCATCGGCCGGATCGCCGAACAGCACCGGCACGATGCGCGGGCCCCACACCTCGTGCGCCGACAGCAAATCGAACAGCGAGCCGCCGTTCGAGGCGTCGATGAAGATTTCGTCGGGCTGCTCTTTCTCGAAGATCAGCAGGCATCGCGACAGCGACTGCTGAATCGTCGCGCGCTGCCAGCCGCCGGCCTTCCAGGCCACGCGCCCCTGGCGCATCCACAGCGTGAACTTGTCGGACCCCTGGAACGAGGGGTCGATGCCCATGACCTTCTTGCCGTAGCCGACAGGGCGATCGCCGCCGTGCTGCTCGAGCCACTCGCGCCAGCGCTTGCGCGCCAGCACCACCGGAATCGCGCGAATGAACGCATCTTCGGCCTCACCGACGAAGGCCTCTTCGATCGTGGCCGGGTATTCCTGCCCGAACTTCGCGGTGCCTGCCTCGACGGAGCCGCCTTCCGTGGCGGTGAACTCGGCGATCTTCTTCGAGCGCCAGTGCATCTGCCCGAGCGTCAGGCCGTAGGCAGCCTGGTACTCGCGATCGGCGACGCTCAGCTCGTCTTCGAAGTCGCGCGGGATCTCCGCGGGCTGCGTCGTGTAGCCCGGGTCCCAGAACCAGGGCAAGAAGTCGAGCTCGAAGTCCGTCTCGCCCTTGCGCGCCGCCTGCACCATCGACTTGAAGAAGCCGGCGCCGTTCGCCGTCGACTCGAGCCACACTTCGGTGCCTTCCACGCCGCCGACGGCCTGGAACACGCCCGTCATGATTTCCGACGCCGCGCGCCAGAACGCCACTTCCGAGCCGTGGAAGAACTGCACCGTCGTGCCGCGGCCCGTCGCCCCTTCCTTGGCGGTGCCCACCGCGTAGCCGCCGCGCAGACGCGTGAACAACAGCTCCTTCTCGTTCGACTTGCCCACCGTGGGCTTCAGCCGCTCGTCCATGAAATCGTGGAACGTCTTCACCATCGTGAAGAGCTTTCCGGTCGTCGGCAGATCGTGCGCGAGGATGAAGGCGTTCTGCCCGATCTGCCGCGTCGTCTTGTAGTAACCGCGGCCGTTGACGTACGTCGACAGCCCCATCTGCCGACCCTTCAGCAGCACGCGCCGGACCTTGCCCGTGCGATCGCGCTGCTCTTCGGCGCGCCGGTGCACGTACATCTGCGCCGAATTGAGGATGAAGGGGATCAGCTTCCCCGACTTGTCCTTGATCTTCAGCCGCTCGGCCGCGTACTGCGGGAAGCCGCCCGCCGCCGTGGTCTGGATGGCGCGCACGCCTCGAGCGAGCATTTCGGCTCGGGCTCGTTCCTCGGCGACGTCCTGCTGCGCCTCGCCCTCGCGCGCCGCTTCCATCGTCGCGGCCGCCGAAGCAGCCTCCGGCGATCGCGATGCTTCAACGGCGGCTTTGCCCCAGATCCCTGGGCCCGAAGAACTCATGACGGACGCGGGATCCGCACGACCTGCGTGCTGACGGTGTCCTGTTGCAGGTAGCCCATCGTCTGCAGGTGATTCGTGAACTGCCGGTTCATTTCGCGCGACCACCAGCCGGTGAGATTTCGCAGGTGCGCCATCCGCAGGTCGTTCAGCTCACGCTGCGCCTGGATGGCGAGCTCCATCGCGACGATGCTCGGGTGCTCGAACCGCGCCGCGGCGGTCACGGCAGTGATCGTCTTCGGGATGAAGGGGATCACGGCCGCGCTGCCAAGGATCCGCAGGAAGCTGCGTCGAGTGACTTCCATCACCACAGCACGCCGAGCAGGATGCAGGCCGACTCCTTGGCCCGCGCATCCAGTGGCCCCGCCAGCGCCAGGCGCATCAGCCGGTGCAGCTCGCGACGTTCCTGCACCAGGAGGTGCTCGCGATGCGTCAGAACGTCAGGGGCCCTGTCCGCCGCCACATCCGTCGTCTCGTTCACGCCGCGCATGGCGTGAAGCCCCTGGTGGTGCGGACTCATGAGCGCAGCAGCCTCGCCGCCCCAGACCGCTGCCACTGCAGCTCTCGCACCGCCTCGGCCAGCGCCTCGATGATCGGGTCCGAATCCGAAGCCGCCTTCCTCTCCAGCACACTGCGCAGTAACTGCAGATCGTCCGGCCGAGCTCCCTTCAATGCCGCATGCAGCCCGTTCACCCCCTCGACCAGGCGACGAATCGCACCCTGTATCGACGGGTCCAGCTCGAACAGTCGACCACCACCGGCTTGCTTCACGTGGAACCTCCGGAATTCAGAATGCGCATCCGCTCGTCCGCCTCGTCGATCAGCCGAATCGCCCGCTGAAGGCCTTCCAGGTTCAGCACCGTCGTCACTTCCGGGAGCTGCGTGGAAGACCAGCTGTCGAGCCCCGACTCCCGGTACTCGAGCCGCGGCCCCCTCATCCTCGGCCCCTTCGGGAACGCAACGATGCTCGTGAACGGCGATGTCGACGGCCCCAGCTCCCGCTTCTTGCGGACCACTACTTCGCGCACCTGGAAGTCCGCGTAGAAGCCGAAGCCCTCCTGCATCACCCGCTGCGCATCCGCCTTCGTGAATGGGCCCCACTGAGCCCCATGCGGATCAGGCCACCCCATCTTCTCGCGAATTTTTTTCAAAATCGCAGTGGAAACCTCAGTCCGGGGGAACCCAGGCACCGGAAGACCCGCCCCCCAGTCCGAAGCAGCATCGAAATACCGATACGTCGCCTCGTTGCACTCGTAACCGACCCACGGGTAGTAATCCCAGACACCCCTCTCAGGAAAGGGGGAAAAACCGGAAGGACGCGCCTCTGCGGTGGGCCCCATTTGGGACTCCAGCGTCGCAGGGGACCCATTCGCGCGCTGCCCCCCCGCCCCCGCCGGCGGCATCGCGCCCGGGCCTGCCGTGCTCGTGGCACCCCCCCTCAACACAGCCGCACCCCCGTACGCTCAGCCTCCATCAGGAAGTCCTCGTAGCTCCCAGGCTGCGAGGGTTCGAGCGATCCGATGAGCGAAGCGGCATCGCCTTCCCCTGACCCCTTGGGTTCGAGCGGGGTGTCCGAGAGCTTGCGCGGCTTGCCGACGTCGCCTTCCATGCCATAGAGGGCGCGCTGCATGGCGATGACTTCCTTCACGGCGCCGACGAGCGACTTGAAGAGCGGGACAATCTCCTTCAGGGCCTTCAGCGCGCTGTTGGGGTCGTCGTTGACGTTCGCCATCCACGTGTTGAGCCCAGCAGCGGCCTTCTTGTAGTGCCCGACGAGGTCATCGGCGCACCCCTTGAGGCTGTCGACGCTCTGCTGCTGCCCACGCAGCATGCGGGCGAGCTGGCGGGCATAGGCACCCAGCACCATGGCGTTCTTGGCCTGCTCGTCGTGGCTCGCGAGGGCTTCGAGCAGCGCTTCGTCCGTCATGCCCGAGGCGTCATGAGCCGCCAAGGCGTCCAGGTCGTCCTGGTCATCGGGCGGGACACTGGCACCCAGAGAGGCGGCAAGGTCCTTCACGGCCATCTCCGCCACGCTGTCGCTGACGAGCGCTGCGGCTGCCATCGCCATCGTCTTGCGGGCAGGCCAGCCCCGGCTCTTGGCACGCTCAAGGATCGTCGAGGCATTCGGACCATGATCGCGGGCGATCTGCCGGATGGGCTTCACACCGGCTCTCCAGTCCGCTTCCACGGCTGCCCACACGTCGTCCGAATAGCCGGTGCCCGAGCCGCTCAGACGGCCATCGGCCCCTCTCACGCCCTTCCCGAAGCCGGGCCGCTCGCGATCAACCTGGGCCTTCGCACGGGCCAGCGTCTGCCGGAACCGGGCCAACGCGGAGGCGGATTGGGCGACCGGCGAGCTGTCGCGCTTGCTCGCTTGAGGCTGTGGCCGCTTTCCAGCACAGTGGGATCCGAAGCTTGGAATTCACGTGACTTGAAGTCGCGG
>JADMIO011525552.1_pt1 | contig 10168 bp, 9 predicted proteins | sample 8958161 | NCBI WGS metagenome assembly JADMIO01 (sample SAMN16585339, study PRJNA669376) | soil metagenome | isolation source: Crop rotation soil | place: USA: Cullars Rotation, Alabama | collected 2011
GCCGCTCGTCGCGACGATGACGTAATTCAGCACCCAGATCGAAACGAGAAAATATCCCTGCTCGCGCTCATACGCATACCCGCAACGCGGGCAGCCATCGAGCGGATGGAACCAGTCGAACAGGCTGCGCACCTTCCGCCACGGGACGAACATCGGCGAGATCCCGCATTCCGGGCAGCGCAGATGAATCGCCCGGCGAACGAATCGCCACGCGGAAGGAGGTTGCACATTCCGGCGGTTCATCTCTTATGCAGGGTCCGCCGTGCGGACCTCGTCAACGCGATGGTCCGCACGGCGGACCCTACTGCAGCGGCCGAACCGAATCGGGCAGCACGGCCCACCGGGACAACAATAGGTAGTTGCGGCCCTTGTATTCCATGATTTCCCCGCTCACGCGCAATTTGATGTCGCCGTAACTGTTGGCCACGCGCTGCTCGAGCTGCTCGAGCCGCTTGTTCGCCGCCAGCACCAGCGGCGGATCGGAAAGCGTCGTTCCATCCGATTCGAGCGTGAGCTCGAACGTCTTCCCGTCCGCGCCCGGCGTCAGTCGGCCGATGCGATCGAGGAGGATCGTTCCCTCAGCGGTGAGCGGTTGCGTAGCCGCGCCCGGCACGACCGCGTTCTCGCCGCTGGTCTGGTCGATCGCGTTGGGGTTGGGAAGATCGGGCAGAGGCTGAAGCGGCTGCGCCGCTTGCGCCTGCGGCTGGAGCATCTGCCGGAGCATATCCTCAGCCGAGCGATTGACCGGACGGGTGGCGGGCACTGCGATCGGCGCTGGTTTTGCGAGCGGCGTGGGGGATGTGATAGGCGCGGGTGTCGCAAGCGGCGCGGGTTGCGTGGTCGCCGTCGCCGCCGGACGAGTCGTTTGCGCGGCAGCGATGCTCACGCAGCTCATCGCTACTGTCAAAACCACAATGCGCGCCATCATGAACGACTCCCTTCGCAGGCTGCGCCACATCATATCGCGCCGAAGGGACGCGTGTCAGCACAATTGCGCCATGCCGTCCGCGTAGCGCGAAAAGGGATGCTCACGGGACTGCTATTGTGCAGACGCGACCTTCGCCGGACGGGATTCGAAATCCTTGACCGGGCGATCCAAGAGCTTCTTGGGGATGATGATGACCTGCCCGCGTGCGGGCATGCCGGGAAGCGTCGAATAGGAGCGGTCGACCGCCGACGCAACATAATGGGGCGCCGTAGCAGGGACGAGCAACGTCCCATCGCCGGCGGGAACGGCGCTGGCGAGTAGATCAGCTTTTCGGAAGTAACGCGGCGCGTTGGCGTAGGCTTCGTTGCGCGCGTCGGCTTCGTTGAAACCGAAGTGCGCCGCGTTCTGCATGCCCACGCAATCGCTGTAGATCGCCGTGCGATCGTACATCGGCGAAGGCTGCCCGAACGAATTCCCGCCGTCGAAGCGGTGCAGGTTCGTCGCAAAGCCATACGGGGCGCATCGGCGAGCCATCGCGTGCACCATCACGTTTGTCCCCCCGTACAGGTACTTCTCATCACCGCGACCGGCGCTGAACTGATACTGCACCGGCTGATAGACGATCGTCTGCGCGAAAGCGGAGGAGGAAAGAACAACCGAGCAAAGAACAACGGCGAGACTGCGAATCATCGGGGGCTCCTGTTTGTACGACAGGAGTGAGTCTAGCACGTCCTATAAATCGTGAGGGATGGGAAAGCGGGACAAGGCGGGGTGGATGCGTTTAGTCGCGTGTCATCAATGGAAAGCCAGGGAAGATTCGACGGATATCAGGCTTCGTTCATCAGCTCGAGCTTCGCCCGCACTTCTTCGGCGGTCATTCCCTGGATCTGCAACGTCTTGACGGTCTGGTAGTGCCCCTTGGTGAGCGTGACCTGGTACGGCTTCACGCCGACGGCGGTGGCGACCAGCTCGATCAAGGCTTTGTTCGTCCTGCTCTCGGCGGGTTCGCCGGCAACCCGGATCCGCAGCCCCTCGCCATCCCGGCCAACCACTTCATCCGTCGGAGAATGCGGCTCGATCACGACCACCAGCTCGCACTTGTCGATGGTCCCCTCGGCGTTCTTCATGATCCGGCCGTAGGTTTCGTCGTCGTCGCTGACTTGCCGCGGCATCGATGAAGTCCGGCCCCCACCGCTGCGCGATGGCGCCCCGCCGCGCGCCGGCATTTCCACCGGCGGCCACAAGAACTCGCGCCAGAACGCCGAACAAAAAACGAAGATCGGATCGGGACCCTCTTCCCCCTCTTTGTTCGCGATCATCATGCTGACCAGCTCCAGGATTCCGAGCAGGCCGAGGATGATCACCTCAATGATCAGCAATACGCTAAGCACGCCCATGCCGCGACTCCCGAATGGCGGACAGGATGGCATGGATGAGCCGCCGCCCCAGCACCCAGACGACGATGGCCGTCACAATCAGGCCCGCCAAGTCGCGGATCAGCGTGACGACGACCCAAGTCTGGTACGGAGTGCGCTCGGCAGGCGCGAGCTTGGCAATCTCCGCGAAAGCGTCTTTGTACTCCTGGATCATAATTCTCGGTTCCCCTTTTGTTACTGAACGCTGACCAGCCCAAAAGGTTATACAAGAAATGTGAGTTCCATTGCAAAATTCAGCGCTGATACCGCGGTCCCGCGGCCCAGTTCAGTTTTTCCGCCAGGCTGCGCCAAGCCCCGTTCGCGGGGTTTTCGATCAGGCGCACATCATGCGGGCTGCGGCGGATGACCACCTGCTCGCCGGCTGAAACATGCCCGGTCTCCTGCCCGTCGCAGAACAATGTCGTCCCGGGGTTCACCTTGGACGCGGAAATCACCACGGTGTTCCGCGAAGAAACCACGACCGGGCGGAATGACAGACTGTGCGGGCAAATGGGGGTCACGCACATGGCCTCGACGCCCGGCTCGATGATCGGCCCCCCAGCCGAGACGTTGTACGCCGTCGAGCCGCTCGGGGTTGCCACGATCACCCCATCGCCAAAGTACCTCACGCCCTCCCCCTCGGCCGTTCGCAGTTCCAGCTCCACCATATGAAACGGCGGCCCGGCAGTGAGGACGGCGTCGTTCAGCGCGATGTCGAAGACGCGTCGTTTGGAATTTACATCCCCCACCGAAACGCCCGGAGGCAGGATCGAAGCTTCGATCATCATCCGCGAGCTGATCGGCAGCCGCTGTGCAACCAGGGCGTCAAAATGCTTGCGGAAATCGTCCGGTGAATAGCTGGCAAGGAACCCGAGTCGGCCGAAGTTCACCCCGAGGAGCGGAGTTTGCTTCCCACGCAATCGCCGCGCCGCGGCGAGGAGCGTGCCATCGCCGCCGAGCGCGATGATCGCATCGGCTTCGACCCCCGAAAGATCGGTGCAGCAATCGGTATCAATGCCCGCAATCGTGGCACGCTGCTTCATCCAACCGATCCACTCCTCCAGCACCGGAGCGACGTTGGGTTTGGTCGGGTTGGCAACAATGAACAGCTTCATCTGCGCGATATGGTAACCGAAAAAACAAGACCGCCATCGCGGAAGACGACCGGAGTAACGACGGCACAGAACCGGGACCGCTTAGGGCTGCTTCCTTTCGGACCTGACCCGGTTCGCGGCCGACCCTTGCATCGGCCCCGGCCGTCATCCGCGACGGCGGTGCATTGCGCTTTCTAAAGCCCATGGCTTTACCATGGGACCCGCGGCAGAGCCGTGGGCTTTGGGTGCGTGCGGATTATAGGGACGATCCGCCGCCAAGCCAGTATGCTTTCCCCTCGCATGCGATTCGTCTCATTCGCCGCCCTTTTATGCCTGGCCGCGCCCCTCCACGCCGCCCCCAGCTTCCTCTTCATCCTCATCGACGACATGGGCTACGGCGATCTGGGTTGCTACGGCAACACACGCGTGCAGACGCCCAACATCGACCGCCTCGCTTCCGAGGGCGTTCGCTTCACGCAGTTCTACGTCAACGCCCCCATCTGCAGCCCCTCGCGCGTCGCATTCACCACCGGCCAATATCCCACGCGCTGGCGGATCACGTCCTACCTCGACACCCGGCAGATCGATCACGACCGCGACATCGCCGACTGGCTCGATCCCGCGGCCCCGACGCTGGCGCGATCGCTCGCGCAGGCCGGCTACTACACCGCCCACGTCGGCAAGTGGCACATGGGCGGGCAGCGCGACGTCGGCAACGCCCCGCTCATCACCCAGTACGGCTTCGCGCGATCGCTCACGAACTTCGAAGGATTGGGCGAACGCATCCTCCCCAAATTCGAACCGCAGCGCGGCGGCCGTCCGTTCCGCCATGTGCCAACCGAAATGAGCGCCCGTCTCGGCGGCGGACCGATTCATTGGGTCGATCGCGAGAAGGTCACCGCCGCCTTCGTCGATCGCGCCATCGAAGAAATCGACGCCGCCGACAAGGCCAGCAAACCCTTCTACATCAACCTCTGGCCCGATGATGTCCATTCGCCCAACCAGGCCCCGCTGATGGAGCGCGGCGACGGTAAACCCGCATCGCAATACCTCGGGGTCGTCAGGGAGCTCGACAAGCAACTCGGTCGAATCTTCGATCGCATCCGCTCCAAACCCGAGCTGCGCGACAACACGGTCATCCTCCTCGCCAGCGACAACGGCCCCGAGCGAGGCCTCGGCGTCACCGGCGGCCTGCGCGGCGACAAGGGACAGCTGTATGAAGGCGGCATCCGTGAACCCCTGATCGTCTGGTCCCCCAGGCTCATCGGCGCAGCCAAAGGCCACACGAACAACACGACGGTCCTCGCTGGAATGGACCTCCTCCCCTCCATTCTCGCGATCGCCGGCGTCGTCCCGCCGCAGGCGAAGCTCGACGGCACAGACATGAGCCCCGCCCTGCTCGGCCGATCCGAAGCCAGGCGCGCTTCGCCCGTTCTCTGGGTCCGTCCCCCCGATCGCCCGGGACCGAAAAACGAATGGCCGGACCTCGCCATTCGCGATGGCGATTGGAAGCTCCTGGTCAAACGCGACGGGTCGCAGGCGGAGTTGTTCGACGTCGTCAAAGACCCCGGTGAATCACAAAACCGCGCTGGAGATCACGCCGACATCGTGCAGAAGCTAACCAAGCAACTAATCGAGTGGGACACATCCACCCCGTAGCATGGCCGTCTCGGCCATGCTACCGGTCTACTGCGCATACGGAGTGTCTCCCTGATGCGCATCCTCCGGCATCGGGACCTTGTTCAAATCCTCCCCCTGCTGCAATCGCCACGTCTTGAGCTTCTCGCGCAGCTCCATCGCCACAGCCGCGTGCGCGGGATCGTCGATCAGATTCTTCAGCTCGTAGGGATCCGCCTGAAGGTCATACAGTTCCTCCGGCGAGCGATGCTTGTAGTGCTCGATCACCTGCTTCGCATGCGCATCTTCGCTGTCCGCTAAACGAATCCAGGAATCCCAGTAATCCTTCCCATCCGGCCCGGCGGCGGCGTCGATGTGCGTTTTGTACAAGCCGTCGGATACAATATTGGCGATCAGCTTGTACTGCCCCGTCCGAACACACCGCTGCGGCGAGCGATTGATCTGCCCGTCGCCGGTATGCGCGGCAAAGACTTCTTCGTGCACCAATTCCCTTTGTCCACGCAACAAGGGGACGAAGCTCCGTCCGTCCAGCTCTTTGGGTGGGGTTCCGCCCGCCGCTTCGATCATGGTCGGCAACAGATCGACCAGGCTCACCAGCGCCGGCGTCGATGACGCGCCTTTTACCACACCCGGCCAGCGGACCATCAGCGGGACGCGAATGCCGGCGTCGTAGAGATTCCACTTCGCCAGCGGCCACTGCGCCCCCTGATCTGCCGTGTACATGAACAGCGTGTCATCGGCATACCCATGTTTGCTGAGCGAATCGAGCACCTCGCCCAACTGCTGATCCATATGCGACACATCCGTCAGATACTTGCACATCGCTAAGCGCGTCTCCGGCGTGTCGAGTAGATACGGCGGCAGCTTCAACTTCGCCGGGTCGTAACTGCCGTCGTTGTCCATCCAATACACATGCGGCGAATGCGAGCAGACGACCAGGCAAAGCGGCTTGAACTTATCATGCTCCGCGATCAACTTCTCCACCGTGCCGGTGTTCAAATCCGTCCACAACACCCCCTTCTTCCCCGGCGGCAGGATGTTGGAGTCGGCGAGATATTCAAAAGGAAACGCCGACCGCGGGCCGAAGTGCGTCTTGCCCGCGATCACGACCCGATAGCCCAGATCCTTCATATACGCCGGCAGCGTGCGAATGCCGCTGTTGATCACGCTGTGATTCGCATGCGCGCCGTTGCGCATCGGATAAAGACCCGTGAACATCGCCGAACGAGACGGCGTGCACGTCGGCGACGCCGCGAAGGCGGCGTCGCACCGCACCGACTCCTTCGCCAGCCCATCCAGCCGCGGCGTGTGCGCATTGGGCGATCCGAACGGACCCGCATCATGCCAGGAAAAATCATCGGAAATGAAAAGAACGATGTTCGGCTGCTTCCCCGCGCATGCCGGGCAACACAACAGCAGCAAGACGAGTAAACTAAGAAGCATGCCACGCACGTTGTTTCTCATCGTCGCCCTTCTGCTTACGAGCGTCCCATCGATGGCGGCCGCGCCTCGGCCGAACATCGTCGTCATCCTCGCCGACGACATGGGCTTCTCCGACGCCCACTGCATGGGCAGCGAGATCGACACGCCAAACCTCGACCGTCTTGCCGCCGGCGGCGTGCGCTTTACTCAGTTCTACAACACCGCACGCTGCTGCCCAACCCGCGCTTCGCTGCTCACCGGACTTTACCCCCATCAAGCCGACATGGGTTGGATGGCCGGCAGCAAATCCGACATCCCCGGCTATCGCAACGAGCTCTCGCACGACGCCGTCACCCTCGCCGAGGTCTTACGCAAGTCAGGCTACGCAACGTTCATGACCGGCAAGTGGCACGTTACGTCCGACAACAAGGCCAAGAGCCCGACGCACAATTGGCCGCTGCAACGCGGCTTCGATCGCTACTACGGGACGATCATGGGCGGCGGGAGTTACTTCGACCCCGCAACGCTCACGCGCGACAACACCTGCATCACGCCGCAAAGCGACCCGGAGTACAAGCCGGAACATTTCTACTACACCGACGCGATCGCCGATCAGTCGGCCCGGTTCATCCGCGAGCGCGACGCCAATAAGCCGTTCTTCCTGTATGTCGCATTCACCTCGCCGCACTGGCCGCTGCATGCGCCGGCGGAGACGATCGCGAAGTACAAGGGAAAGTATGACGCCGGCTACGAAGCGATCCGCGCGGCGCGCTTCGCGCGGATGAAGAAGCTGGGGATCATCGAGCCCAAATCGGAGCTCAGCCCCGCGCCCGGAACTTGGGACAGCCAGCAGCACAAGGAATGGGAAGCGCGTTGCATGGAAGTCTTCGCCGCTCAAGTCGATCGGATGGATCAGAACATCGGCAAGATCATCGACACGCTCGAACAAGCGAAGCAGCTCGACAATACGCTGATCCTCTTCCTCCAGGACAACGGCGGATGCGCCGAGAAGATGGGGCGCGAGGAACACAAGGATCGCACCAACGCCCCCGCGTCGCAGCCGATGAAAGTGGATCAGGTGCAGGAGACGGTCTTCCCCCGCTACACACGCGACGGCCGGGCGATCAAGGATGGACTCGCGGTCATGCCCGGCGGAGATGACACCTTTGTCGCCTACGGGCGCAACTGGGCGAACGTGTCCAACACGCCGTTCAGGGAATACAAGCACTGGGTGCACGAGGGCGGGATTTCGACGCCGCTGATCGCGCATTGGCCGGCGGGGATCTCGCGTAAGGGCGAGATCGATCCGCAACCCGGACATTTGATCGACATCATGCCCACGTGCGTGGACCTGGCCGGGGGGAGCTATTCCTCATCGATCCCGATGCAGGGCGTTTCGCTTGCCCCCGCTTTCGTCGGCGGCGGGAAACTCAACCGCACGCAGCCGATCTTCTTCGAGCACGAAGGAAACCGCGCCATCCGCATCGATCAATGGAAGCTCGTCGCCAAGGGCATGAAGGGCCAGTGGGAGCTGTACGACATGACCGCCGATCGCACCGAAATGCACGACCTCGCAGCCGAGCAACCGGATCGCGTGAAGGCGATGAGCGATCAATGGGAAAAGTGGGCCGCGGCCACACACGTGCTGCCTATGAATCCGATCAAGGGGATGCGCGCGGCCGGTTCTGAGTAGCATGGGCGTCTCGCCGATGTTTCTTAAAGACATGGCCGAGACGGCCATGCTACTGGAAAGAAGTTACGAGACGGTCCAAGTCTCCGGCCCGTCGAGCAGGTTCTGCATGTCGCCTTCGCCCTGCTTGGCGACGGCGTCTTTGTTCTGCACGCGCACGAGATCGACGTACCGTTCCATCTCGACATCGCGCAGCACGCCCAGCGGCTCGGGGAAATCGGGCTGGCGCATTCGGCTCAGCATGAACGCCAGGCTGCTCGGGCCCTTCTCGTCGTGGATGAGCAGGTCATCCTTCGGCACTTCATTTAACCCCACGACCTGCGGCCGCATGTCGTTCAGGCGAATCCCCTTGTCGCTGGTCTTGCCAAAGACCAGCGGCTTGCCGTGCTCGAGGTAAATCGTCGTGTCGCTCTTGGTTTCCTTGTCGGTGGCGTACTCGAACGCGCCGTCGTTGAAGATGTTGCAGTTCTGGTAGATCTCCACCAGCGCGGTGCCTTTGTGCTTCGCGGCCCGTTCAAGAACATATTCGAGATGCTTCACATCCACGTCGATCGCGCGCGCGGCGAAGGTCGCCTCGGCGGCGATCGCGATGCTCAACGGCCGAACCGGATAATCCGGTGAGCCCATCGGCGTGCTCTTGGTCTTCTTCCCGTGCTCGCTCGTGGGCGAATACTGGCCCTTGGTTAAACCGTAGATGCGGTTGTTGAAGAGCAGAATCTTCACATCCACATTGCGACGGATGATGTGCAGGAAGTGATTCCCGCCGATCGACAGCGCATCGCCGTCGCCGGTGGCGATCCAGATGTTCAGCTCCGGCCGCGCAAGCTTCAGCCCGGTCGCGAACGTCGGTGCGCGGCCATGGATGCTGTGGAAGCCGTAGGTGTTCAGGTAGTACGGAAAGCGGCTGGAGCAGCCGATGCCGCTGACGAAGACCGTCTTCGACCGATCCACGCCGAGCTTGGCCAGGACCTTCTTGGTCTGCATCAGGATCGAATAATCCCCGCACCCCGGGCACCAGCGGACGTCCTGGTCCGTGGCGAAATCCGCGGGTTTGAGGACCGGGAGAGCGGAGGACGACGATGAAGGAGCGATACTCATTTTTTTCTCTTCTTCTTTCGTAGCATGGCCGTCTCGGCCATGTCCTTTTCTTTTCAAAATACAACATGGCCGAGACGGCCATGCTACGGATCAGCCACCTCCGCCGATGCCGCTGTCGGCTTCGACGGGGATATCCACTTCCATTCCATTGGCCGACAGATGCCCTTCCTTCAGCCACTTCACCGCGTTGACGATCTCGCCGATCGTGAAAGGCTGCCCGCGGACCTTGTTCAAACCCTTGGCGTCCACGAGGAACTTGCTCCGCAGCAGCAGTCGCATCTGCCCGAGGTTCAACTCCGGCACGAGCACGTACTTGAACTTCTTCAGCATCGCGCCCAGCTTCGGATTGATCGGGTTCACATAGCGCAGATGCACGGCCGACACGCTCTGCCCCGCCGCCCGCATCTCCAGCGTCGCCGCCTTGATCGCGCCGAACGTCCCGCCCCAACCGACGATCACCACTTCGCCCTCTTCCGGCCCGGTCCAGATCAGATCCTGTCCGGCCGGCTTGATGTTCGCGACCTTCGCCGCTCGCAGGCGAACCATGTGCTCGTGATTCGCCGGCTCATAGTTCACGTTGCCGGTGACATCCTGCTTCTCGAGCCCGCCGATGCGATGTTCCAGCCCCGGCGTGCCGGGCAACGCCCACGGCCGAGCGCCGTCGGCGTTCCGCTTGTACGGCATGAACCCGCGCTCATCGTTCTTCTCCGTCGGGTGATTGACGTTGATCTTCTCGAGCTTGGCGAAATCCGGAACCATCCACGGCTCAGCGCCGTTGGCGATGTACCCATCGGTCAAAAGAATGACCGGCGTCATGTACTTGGTGGCGATGGTGAAGGCTTCGATGGTGGCCTGGAAGCAATCCGCCGGCGAATCCGCCGCG
>JADMIO010607374.1_pt1 | contig 10167 bp, 11 predicted proteins | sample 8958161 | NCBI WGS metagenome assembly JADMIO01 (sample SAMN16585339, study PRJNA669376) | soil metagenome | isolation source: Crop rotation soil | place: USA: Cullars Rotation, Alabama | collected 2011
CCCGCCTGGGCGATGCGCTCGGCGATGCCCGCCTTGCCGAGATAGCCGGCGAGGACGTCCGAAACCTTCGATGGCTTGGCAACGCGCCTGGTCACGTCGTCACGACTCCCGCCCGCATCGTCCACCGCGGCAGCCCGGCGATGACGCCGGGGATGTCTCCCGTTTTCGGCACGGCGGCCACGATCGGCCGGCCGGCCTCCACCCGCGCCTTGATCACCGCGCCGAGCCGCTCGCTGCGCGCCTGGTCCAGTTCGGCGAAGGCGTCGTCGAGGCAGAGCAGGGCGTCGCCGCCCGCGGCGTCGAGCGTGCCCGCCTCCACCAGCCGCAGCGCGATGGCCGCGGTGCGCTGCTGCCCGGCCGAACCGTAGGTCCGCAGCGTCCGGCCGTCGAGCGTGAGGCGCAGCTCGTCGCGGTGTGGCCCTTCCGTCACCCTGCCTAACGTCCGGTCCTTCTCGCGGGTCGCGGCGAAGGCGGCCTGGAGCGCCGGGGCCTCGCCCTCGGTGCGCGGCACGTAGGCCAGGCGCGGGGCGCCGCGCTCGCCGATGGCCTCGCAGTGCCGGGACCAGTCGTCCTGCCAGCGGTCGGCCCACGCCTGCCGCGCGGCCACGATGCGCGCCCCGCTCTCGGCCAGGACCTGCTCGAAGGCGTCCATCTCGCCGGGCCGCGCCCGAAGCCGCTGCGCCAGCGCCCGGCGGTAGCGCCCCAGCGCGTCGACGTAGCCCGGCACCGTGATGGCCAGCAGCACGTCGAGGAACCGGCGCCGCTCCCTGGGTCCCCCGGCCACGAGGACCACGTCGGTCGGGCTCAGCACCACGCCCTGCACCAGGCCGATCGCGTCGGCGATGCGCGCCGGTTCGGCGCCGTCGACGGTGATCTTCTTCTTGCGCGTGCGGGCGTCGTAGCCCACCGCCACGCGGCCGGCCTGCACGTGAAACCCGTCGGCGCCGAAGCGCACCAGCTCGCGGTCGGCCGCGCCGCGGAAGCTGCGGAACACCTCGGCGTACAGCACCGCCTCGATGAGGCTGGTCTTGCCGTGCCCGTTCTCGCCGACGATCACGCAGCCCGCGGCGGGCAGCGCCAGGTCCTGGTCCGCGAGATTCCGGAAACCGCGGACCGCGAGCCGCGACAGCGCGGCTATTTCACCGTCACGGTCACCGTGTCGGTCACCGTCTCGTGGTCGAGGATGTCGCGGCTCACCGCGTAGAAGCGCAGCGTGCCGTGCTTGTAGTTGTTCAGTGCGATCGTGTAGAACGCGTCGAACGCCGTGTCGAGCGGTACTTGCGTCGGGTACGTGGACTTGGCCGGCAGCACGAAGAAATCGACGCTCTTGATGCCCGACGGATCGAGGGCCTGGACCCGCACCAGGAGGGTGCCGGTGGAATCGGCCAGCGTGTCCTTGGCGGGGAAGTGGAGCATGCTCGGACCCGCGTTATCGGGGCCGTTTCCCGTGGGTGGCGCCGACAGGTTTTCCTTGCATCCGGACAGCCCGAAAAGCAGGCCGACGATGGCAATGGACGTAACCCGGTTCACGGCCTGAAAATAGCCGGAAACCCCTGTCAATACAATGGTTTAAGGGCTTTCTACTGGATGTGAAGCCGGACCGAATCCTTGGTCTCGAAACCGGCGAAATCCCTGACCGTCACCCGCACCCAGACACCCATGTTCGCGGCGATGCCGGGAGGGACCGTCCAGGCGATGGGCCGGATGGCTTCCTGCTCTCCCACCAAGCCGATGAGGGAGTCGAGCGCGAAGAGGCTGTCGTCGCTCTGCGCCTTCACGTGCAGGGTCGCGATGCCGTCGTCGTCGAACATGTAGATCGACGCGTCGAGGCTGCCCGGGCTCGTCAGCGTGAAGGTCGGAGCGAACTGGACGTCGAGGTCCGGCGGCACCGGCCGGGCGCGCGGGTCGGTGCACGACAGGGCAGCCGCACAGGCGCACAGCAGCACTGCCGCACGGAATCTCATTTGCCCGTGAACTTTGCGGCGCGCTTCTCGAGAAACGCGGTGAGGCCTTCCTTCATGTCGGCGGTCGAGGCCACGAGCCCGAAGGCGTCGGCCTCGATGCGCATGCCTTCCTCGAGCGTGGTCTCGAGGCCGCGGTCGACCGCTTCGATCGTCAGCGCCAGCGCGACGGGGCCCTTCGCGATGATGCCCTTCATCATCTTCTCCGCCTCGGCCATCAGCTGGTCCTGCGGCACGACGAGCGAGACGAGGCCCATGCGCAGCGCGTCGGGCGCCTTCACGTGTTCGCCGGTCAGCAGCATGTACAGCGCGTTGCCCTTGCCGACGATGCGCGGCAGGCGCTGGGTGCCGCCGTAGCCCGGCGTGATGCCGAGGTTCACTTCGGGCTGGCCGAAGCGGGCATTCTCGCTCGCGATGCGGATGTGGCATGCCATCGCCAGCTCGCAGCCGCCGCCGAGCGCGAAGCCGTTCACCGCGGCGAGGACCGGCTTCCCGAGGCGCTCCAGTGCGTAGAGCATCTGCTGGCCCTTGAGCGCGCGTTCGCGTCCGTCGATGACACCCTGCTTGGCGAGGTCGCCGATGTCCGCGCCGGCCACGAACGCCTTGGGCCCGGAGCCCGTCAGGATCACGCCGCGCACCGAGGCGTCGTCCTTCAGCGCCATCGCGGCCTGGTGCAGCTCGGCGACGACCTGGTCGTTGAGGGCGTTGAGCTTATCGGGACGGTTGATCGTGAGGAACGCGATGCCGTCGCGGGTCTCGAGGAGCAGCGTCTGGAAGGTCATGTCCTGAAGCTAGCCAAGGGGGCAAGCGGCGACGAGGCGCTCGGTAACGCCATCGTAAAAAGCCGATGATACTAGGGGTACCCCGAGTATCAGTCACTTCTGGCCTCAGCCAGAGTTGGTGGACGCAATTTCCTTCACCCACCACTTCTGGAGGTAGTATGAAGACGCAGCAGATTGACACGCCCGCCACCGAGCAGACGACCACGGCGCCGGCGCCCTGGTACTCGTTTGAGCACCGGATCGAGCACGCCGAGGGCCACGAGCTCATCGTCAGGCACAAGCGGGCGCATCCGGGCGAGCGGCACGCAGTGGCATTTACGAGCGCGGGTCTGAACCGTATTCTGGCTCAGGACGGCTGCCACGGTATCCGGATGTATTTTGGCCTGAATCCGGACGGCACGCGCACGCTGGTGCTGGTTGGGCTCGATGCCGAGGGGTACGACATGGACCTCGGTGAAATCGCGGACAAGGGCCTCATCTGTCCCCCCTTCTGCGATATCGGCGGTTCCCTGGATATTTGAGGTGAACGCATGGCCACTCCGCTCATCATGTACGTCGGTGTCGCTGCGCAGGCCATGCCCGTCGTGACCTCCATGCTGGTCTGGGGCCGGAATCCTCCGGCCCCGGTCCGGCAGTTGTGCGTGCTGTGCATCTTCTTCATCCAATCCGATGTTGCGCTGGCCGTCGCGCGGCTCTGGGGGCCCAATCGCTGGGTCACCTGGATTACCCATCCCGTGGAAGTCGCATTGACGCTGTGGATGCTCCGCGAAATGCTGGCGGCGCGATCCTCGCGGCGGTGGTACACGCTGGCGATGCCACTCGTGTTGCTGGCTTCGTTGGTCAGCACCTTGCTCGTGAGCGATCCTGTCACGGGCTTCGACGGCCTGATCGGGCCGTTCCTTTCCCTGGTCGCCCTCATCGCCACCCTCCACACCGCCCTGGGCCGCACGCTGCAGGAGCGCAACGTGCTGCCTGCGCAGGATTGGTTCTGGCTCTGCGCCGGCCTGGCGTTGTTCTGGCTGCAGTACGTCGCCATTGATGCGTTCACCATCGCGGTGCTCGACCAGCATCGCGACTGGGCCATCATCGCGTACCAGGCGCGGGCAGCGATCCTGCCGATCGCGTTCGGTCTCCTGTCCTGGGGTGTCTGGCTGAGTCGCGACGCTGGAGTCCTGCGTGCTCACCGGAAGTAATGCCGTAGCCTGGGCATTCCTGAGCGCCTGCGTGGCGCTCATCGCGATCCTGGTCGCGCTCGGGGTGGCGTTGGTGGTGTACCAGCGGCGATTCGTCTCGTTGCACAGGAAATACGCCGATGGGCTGATCGAGGCGCAGGAAGAGGAGCGTGCCTGGGTCGCGCGCGAAGTGCATGACGACGCGCTCCAGCGCATCCTGGTGCTCATCCACGAGCTGGACGGCTGGGCCGAGGGCGCGGTGCCGGCCACGCCCGAACGGGTGCAGGCGCTGCGCAGCGAACTCGAGGATCTTTCAGCGTCGCTGCGGCAGATGGCGTATCGTCTGCATCCCGCTTTCCACGACCAGGGCGGCCTGGTGCCGATGATTCACCGGCTGGCGGGGGACATGCTCCACGCGGGGGGGCTCAAGGTCGACGTGCGGAGCGTCGCCGAGGCGATGCCCGGGCTCTCGGCCGAGCAATCCCTGGTCGTCTATCGTATAGTGCAGGAAGCACTGAACAACGTGGTGCGTCACGCGGGCAGCGCGTGGGCGGTCATCGAGATCGGCTGCCGCGACAACGTGATCGAGCTGCGGGTGGAGGATTACGGCGCCGGTTTCGACGCCACGCGCCCGCCGCGCCGCGGACTCGGCCTGACCAGCATGGCGGAACGCGCCCGCGCCGCGGGCGGCTCGTTGTCGGTGGAATCGAACCCTGGTGGAGGAACCCGCGTGCAGCTCCTGCTTCCGGCACACGCGTCGTGATCGCACGGACGCGGCTCGTCATCGTCGAGGACCACCCGCTGGTGGCGCAGGGACTGCGTGCGCTGCTGGAGGGCGACCACGACGTGGTGGCGATCGTGCACGACGCGACCAAGGCCGTCGTGACGGTCCGCCGCACGGAGCCGCACGTGGTCCTGCTCGACCTCTCGATGCCCAAGCGCAACGGGCTGGAGCTGCTGCCGGAGCTGCGCTCCACGTTTCCCGACGTGAAGGTGCTCGCGGTGACGATGCACGTGGACCGCTCGGTCGCCGACATGGCATTCGCGGCCGGCGCCAACGGGTTCATCCCCAAGGAAGCCACGGCGAAGGAGCTGCGCACCGCGATCCTGGCCGTCCTGGGCGGCGACAAGTTCATCTCGCCGCGGGTGCCGCGGCGCATCTACCGCGCGCCGGCCGTCGAGGGTGACCCGACCCTCGACCGCCTCACGCCGCGGCAGCTGGAAATCCTCAAGCTGCTGGGCGAGGGCAAGAGCGGCTCCGAGATCGCGGAGATGCTCCACCTGTCGCTGCGCACCATCGAATTCCACCGCGCCGGCATCCGCCGCGTGCTCGGCATCGCGAACGAGTGGGGACTCGTTCGTTATGCGATCGTCGCCGGCCTCGCCGCGCCGGGTGGCGCGCCGCCGCCGGAGACGGCGGCCGGCAATGGCTGAGCAGCTGCGAGCGGTCCAGTGGGCGCCTTCGGGCGCCCTCCGCATTCTGGACCAGACGCGGCTGCCCGCCGAGGAGCGGTGGATCGAGCTGGACCGGATCGAGGCGGTGGTCGAGGCGATCCGGATGCTGCGGGTGCGGGGCGCGCCGGCCATCGGCGTCGCCGCGGCGATGGGCCTCGCGGCCTCGCTGCTGCGCGTGGCCCACCTGCCGCGCGAGCGCTTTCTCCAGGTGCTCGACGCGGGTGCTGCCGAGCTGGCGGGCTCGCGGCCGACGGCGGTGAACCTCGCCTGGGCGATCGCGCGCGTGCGCGAGGCGGCCCACGCCGCGGAGGGCTCGACGGCCGCGGTGTTCGAGGCGCTGCACGCCGAGGCCGACGCGATCCGGCTCGAGGACGAGGCCATGTGCCGGGCGATGGGCGAGGCGGGGCAGGCGGTCGTGCGGCCGATCAACGGCCCCCGCGCCGAGGACGGCGGCCCGGTGCGCGTGCTCACGCATTGCAATACCGGCGCGCTCGCGACCGCGGGGATCGGCACCGCGCTCGCGGTCGTGCACGTCGCGCACCAGCGCGGCGTGCCGCTGCACGTCTGGGTGGACGAGACGCGGCCGCTGTTCCAGGGCAGCCGGCTCACGGCGTGGGAGCTGGCGCGGGCCGGCATCGCGCACACCGTCATTCCCGACGGTGCCGCGGCGTCGCTGATGCAGCAGGGGCGCGTGGACCTGGTGCTGGTGGGCGCGGACCGCATCGCGCGCAACGGCGACGCGGCCAACAAGATCGGGACCTACCCGCTCGCCATCGCGGCGCGTGCGCACGGCGTGCCGTTGTACGTGGTCGCCCCGTCGTCCACGTTCGATCCCTCGTGCGCGTCGGGCGCCGAGATCCCCATCGAAGAGCGCGCGGCGACGGAAATCACGCGGCCGCTGGGCACGCGGGTCGCGCCGGAAGGCTCGCCGGCGTGGAACCCGGCCTTCGACGTGACACCGGCGGCGCTGGTTTCGGGCTGGATCTGCGAGAAGGGGGCGGTCGCCCCGCCGTTCGGCGCCTAACGCGCCATCGACTCCACGGCGCGTGCCACCGTGGTCACCACCTTGCCCATGAACGCGTAGTCGAGGGTCTCCGGCGTGTCGGAGGCCTTGTGGTAGTGCGGGTTGCGCAGGTCCGCGGTGTCCGTGACCATCAGCGACGGGTAGTCCACGTCCCAGAAGCGCGCGTTGTCGCTGCGGCGCGTGTCGGGAACGACGTAGCCCTTGAGCGGCACACCGAGCGTGACGAGGTCGACCACGCCGGCGGCCGCCTTCTCCATGGCCAGCAGCATATGCGCCGAGTTGGAGTCGCCGATCGCGGCGAGGAAGTTGCCCGTCTCCGGCACCTTCTTCACCAGCTTCACCGCCTGCGGCACGCGCTGCACCGGCCCGGTGAAGCCCACCATCTCCAGCACGAACGCGGCGTCCACCTGGGCGACCTGGTCTGTCAGCCACTTCACGTAGGCCTTGCTGCCGACGCGATACACCGGCGGCAGCCAGGCCTGGATCTCCTCGAGATTGAACCCGACGAAATGCAGCGTGGCGGCCGGCTCGAACGACGCGAGCAGCCGCGCGATCTCGAGCATCGCGGCGACGCCGCTCGCGTTGTCGTCCGCGCCCGGCGTGTGGGGCGTCGAGTCGAAGTGCGCGCCCACGATGATCCAGGGACGCGACGGATCGGTGCCGGCGCGCTGGCCCACGACGTTGTCGAACGCGTCGCCCGCCCACGTGAATGGCTGGCGGATGACGTCGAGGCCGGTCGCGAGCAGCTCGGCGTGGATGAAATCGGCCGCCGAGGCGAGCGCGTCGGGATCGGCCCGCGGGTGGCGGATGACCGACAAGCGGCGGACGTCGTGCTCGAGCCGCGCGAGATCGGGGTTCATCGCGGCCGAACCTGTTCGAAGAGCCGGATGAACGCCGTTTCAGTGCGCAGCGGGTCGAGGTAGGGATTGCGCAGGTAGTTCCACAGGTCGAGGTCGCCCCGGCGGCGCTCGAGGCTGCGCATGGCGGCCGTCGGTTCGTGCAGGACCGCGTGTGCGCCCGCGAGCGAGACGGTCCACCAGGGAAGGTCGGTGGGGCGCGCCGCCGCGTCCGCCTCGCGCAGGTGTCGGCGCGCGGTCGCCGTGTCGCCGAGTTGGGCGTAGCCGCGCGCGAGCACGGCTTCCGTCCAGGCGCTGTCGGCGCCGCGCGCCTGCCGTTCCAGGTTCGCAAGCTCGCGGCGCACGGACGCCGTGTCGCCCAGGCGCCAGAGCACGTCGACAAAGGGATCGGCCCACTTCGGACCGAGACGCGCCTCGGGTGTGCCGGCGGCCAGCGAATCCCACCAGGCGCGCGATTCGAACAATCGGCCTTGTCGCCACGTCATCATCGCGAGGCGCTGGAGCGCGTTGCCCAATGATGGATCGAGGCGGTGCGCCACCAGCAGGTGTCGCTCGGCGGTACCGGCGTCTTCGGTGAACATGCTGAGTGCCGCGCCGAGGTGGTAACGGGCTTCGGCGAGATTGGAGTCGAGGGAGACCGCCCGCGCCAGCGCGGCGAGTGCGACCGAGGCGCCCATGGACCAGCTGGTGACGCCCTTCGCGATCCAGGATTCGGCCGCGAGCGAATCGAGTGACATCGCGCGTGCCGCGGCGTCACGCGCGCTGTCTTCCGCGCCGCTCGGGTCGGGGCGACGGTCGTAAAGCGGCGCGAGCGTGAGCGCCTCGGCCAGGCGCCCCCATGCAGCGGCAAAGCGGGGATCGAGCCGGACCGACTCGCGATACGAGGCGACGGCGCTGTTGATCGTCCCGGTGTATCGCCGCGCAATCAGCGCGTTTCCCCGCAGATAGGACTCCCATGCCGCCGGTACTTGCGTGGGGCGCTGGGCGAGCCGCGCCTGGTCGCGCGGCGCGAGCCGGCCCGCGATGCCGCCGGCCACCGCGCGGGCGAGGTCGCCCTCGATCGCCATGAGGTCGGTGCTCGCGCGCTCGAACACGTCGGCCCACACCTGCGCGCCATCGGTGGCCCGCGCGAGCTCGGCGGTCACGCGCACGCGATCCGCGCTCCGCCGGAACGTGCCGCTGACGACGTAGGCGGTGTTCAGCGCGCGTCCCACGGCGATGGGGTCGGGCGCGGCGCCACGGAACCGCTGCACCAGGCCGCGCGAGCGCACCAGCACCGAGTCCACCTGGCCGAGCCGCGCGCTCAGCTCTTCCGTGAAGCCGTCGGCGAGCAGGGCGTCGTTCGAATCGCGGGACAGGCTGGTGAAGTACAGGACCGCCACGCTCATGCGCGGCACCGGCGCGCGGCGCGTGCACGGTGGCGGCGAACCGTCGGGGCATTGAGCCGCGAGCGCGCGCGCGCAGAGCGCGAGCGCGAGGACGACTGGCGGTGCGGCGCGGTGAACGTTCAAGTTGATTGGCAATATGCCATGCGTTCTCGCGCTTGACCAAGGCACCACCGGATCCACCGCCCTCGTCGTCGACGCCGGCGGCCACGTTCTCGGCCGCGGCTATCGCGAGCTGCCCCAGCATTTCCCGCAGCCGGGCTGGGTGGAGCACGAGCCCGACGACATCTGGTCGATCACGCTGTCCGCCGCCCGCGAGGCGCTCGGCAACTCGCGCATCAGCCGCAAGGACATCGCGGCGATCGGCATCACCAACCAGCGCGAGACCGCCATCCTCTGGGACCGGAAATCCGGGCAGCCGCTGCACCGCGCGATCGTGTGGCAGGATCGGCGCACCGCCGAGCGGTGCCGAAGGCTCGACTCGGCGATGATCGCCGAGAAGACCGGCCTGGTGCCCGACCCCTACTTCTCGGCGAGCAAGGTCGAGTGGATGCTCGAGGCACTCGCTCGCCCGTCGAACGCCGCCTTCGGGACCGTCGACACGTGGCTGGTGCACCGCCTGACGAAGGGCCGCGCCCACGTCACCGACCCGACCAACGCGTCGCGCACGATGCTGTACAACATCGACCGCCGCGACTGGGACCCCGACCTGCTCAAGCTATTCGGCGTGGATCGCGCGCTGCTGCCCGAAGTCCGTCCCTCGTCAGGCGCGTTCGGCGTCGCGGACGCGGAGTGGTTCGGTCACGAGATCCCGATCACCGGGATCGCGGGCGACCAGCAGGCCGCGCTGTTCGGGCAGGGCTGCTTTGCCGCCGGGACGGCCAAGAACACGTACGGCACCGGCGCGTTCCTGCTGCTGAACACCGGCGACGCCCGCGTGCATAGCCCCAGCGGCCTGCTCACGACGATCGGGTGCGACGCGCGCGGCGGGCCGGCGTACGCGCTCGAGGGCTCGGTCTTCATCGCGGGCGCGGCGATCCAGTGGCTGCGCGACGGCCTCGGCCTCATCGCGCAGGCGAAGGACACCGAGGCGCTCGCGAAGCAGCTGCCCGACAGCGGCGGTGTGACGTTCGTGCCCGCCCTCACCGGCCTCGGCGCGCCGCACTGGGAAGCGGAGGCGCGCGGCGCGATCTACGGGCTCACGCGCGGTACGACGAAGGCGCACCTGGTCCGCGCGGCGCTGGCGGCGATGGCCTTCGGTACCCGCGAGGTGCTCGACGCGATGCAGAAGGACGCGGGGCTCACGCTCGCGGACCTCAAGGTGGACGGCGGCGCGACGTCGAACGACTGGCTGATGCAGTTCCAGGCCGACGTGCTCGGCGTCCCGGTGCGCCGGCCCGACCAGCTGGAGAGCACCGCGATGGGCGCGGCGGGCCTCGCCGGCCTGGCGGGCGGGATCTGGGCGACCGCGGAGGACTTCGTCGCGTCGCGGCACTACCACGCGTTCACGCCCGCCGGCTCCCGGGACGCG
>JADMIO011331898.1_pt1 | contig 10167 bp, 11 predicted proteins | sample 8958161 | NCBI WGS metagenome assembly JADMIO01 (sample SAMN16585339, study PRJNA669376) | soil metagenome | isolation source: Crop rotation soil | place: USA: Cullars Rotation, Alabama | collected 2011
GCCGCGACTTCAAGTCACGTGAATTCCAAGCTTCGGATCCCACTGTGCTGGAAAGCCGCGCCCAGGGCGAGCGCGCGCTCGCGCTTGCGCGAGCTGCTGGACGTGAGCACCACGCGGGCGCCGGCGGCCTTGGCGAGCTGCAGCGCGAAGATCGAGACGCCCCCGGTGCCCTGCACGAGCACGGTGTCGCCCGGCCCCACGCGCGCGGCCTCGAACAGCGCGTGGTACGCGGTCACCCCGGCGCAGGGCAAGGTGGCGGCCTCCTCGAGGGAGAGGTGCTCGGGCACCGCCACCCAGGCCGACTCGGGCAGCACGGCCTCCCGGGCCAGCAGGCCGTCCTGACCGCCGCCCAGCGCCGCCGCGTGGTGCGCGTCCGAGAGCTCGCCGCCCTGCCAGGTGGGAAAGAAGGCCGCCGTCACGCGGTCGCCGGGCTTCCAGGACTTCACGTCCGGGCCGACGGCCACGACCTCCCCGGCCCCGTCCGAGGCCGGCACGACCGGCGCCTTGCGCGTGCGTGCGTTCTTCCGCAGCAACAGGTCCCGGTAGTTGAGCGCCACGGCGCGCACGCGCACGCGCACGTCGCGCGCTCCGAGCGCCGGCAGGCTGCGCTCCACGCGCCGAAGCGCCTCGCTCTCCTCGCTCGGCTGCAGCTCCCAGGCTTCCATCGATCCTCCCAGCGCCCCGCGGGACCAGCCTATCCGGATCGGAACTGAAACGACAAGTACGCACAGTATTGGTATCTAGTACCTGAAAAGGTACTATTGGCCATGGCACGTGGAAAGACGCGAGGAGACGACCGGGCCACGGGCTGCGCGGTGGAGGCGACCCTCAGCGTGATCGGCGGCCGCTGGAAGGGCGTGGTGCTGTACTGGCTGCAGCCGGGCAAGAAGCGCTTCGGCGAGCTGCGCCGGCACCTGCCCAACTGCACCCAGCGCATGTTGACCCTGCAGCTCCGCGAGCTGGAGCAGGACGGCCTGGTCAAGCGCACGGTCTACGCGGAGGTGCCGCCGCGGGTGGAGTACGAGCTGACCGCGTTCGGCCGCAGCCTGGAGGGCGTGCTGCTGGGCATGCGCGAGTGGGGCGAGAAGTACAAGCGCCGTCTGCCCTGACGAGGGCGGAGCTCAGTCTGCGGCCGGCAGCCGCTTGGTCATGTGCACGGCCGTGCCGCCGCCTGGCGGGAAGTCGTAGCGCACGTCGTCCATGAACGAGCGCATGAAGAAGATCCCGCGCCCGTCGGTCTTCAGCAGGTTCTCGTCGGCCAGCGGATCGGCCACGCCGCTGGGGTCGAAGCCGCGGCCCTCGTCGGTCACGGTGATCTCGAGCGCGCGCGGCTCCAGCACGAAGTCGATGTGCACGCGCTTGTCCTCGTCCTGGCGGTTGCCGTGCTTGATGGCGTTGACCACCGACTCGCGCAGCGCCACGCTCATGTAATGGGTGGCGTCTTCGTCGAAGCCCACCAGCCCCGCCGCGTGCGTCAAGGCGGTCTGGACCAGCTCGAGCAACTCGAAGCGGCTGGCGATGTCCAGCCTGACGGTCCGCGCTCCCGGAGTCGTCATGGTCGAAGCGAGGCGGACCGTAGCACGCTCCATGACGCACGGTCAACTGAAGCAGCCACAGGACTTGCATTCGCCGTGCTAGCATCGCGCCCCATGCGCCTCGGCCCGGCCCCGCACTTTCGCGGCAGCTTCAAGCTGCCGGGAGACAAGTCGATCTCGCACCGCCTCGCGCTGTTCGGCGCGCTGGCCGAAGGCCGCACGACGATCGACAACTTCTCGAGCGCCGGCGACTGCGCCTCGACCGTGCGCTGCCTGCGCGCGCTGGGCGTGGACGTCCTCGTCCAGGGCGCGCGCGTGGTCGTCGAGGGCCGCGGCTTCGCGGGCCTCAAGGCGCCCGAGGGCCAGCTCGACGCGGGCAACTCGGGCACGACGCTCAGGCTGCTGGCCGGCGTGCTGGCGACCTGCCCGTTCGAGGCCACGATCGCCGGGGACGAGTCGCTGAACCGCCGTCCGGTGGAGCGCGTGGCCGCGCCGCTCAGGGCCATGGGCGCCCTGGCGCGCTCGAGCGACGGCCGGCCGCCGCTCACGCTGCGCGGCGGCCACCTGCGGGCCGTGGACTGGTCGCTGCCGGTGGCCAGCGCGCAGGTCAAGTCGGCCGTGCTGCTGGCCGGCCTGCAGGCCGAGGGCCGCACGACCGTGCGCGAGCCGGCGGCCTCCCGCGACCACACCGAGCGGCTGCTGCCGGCCTTCGGCGTGGAGGTGGAGCGCGAGCGCCTCGCCGTCTCCGTCGAGGGCGGCGGCGGGCTCCGTCCGGTCACGATGAGCGTGCCGGGCGACGTGTCCAGCGCGGCCTTCCTGATCGTGGCCGGCCTGATCCTGCCCGACAGCGAGGTGCGCGTCGAGGGCGTGCTCTTGAACCCGCTGCGCACGGCGTTCCTGGACGTGCTGCGCGCCATGGGAGCGCAGCTCGAGATGGGCCTGACGGCCGAGTCGCCCGAGCCCGTGGGCTACGTCGTGGCGCGCTCCTCGCGGCTCGTGGGCGTGAGCGTGGGCAAGGAGCAGGTGCCGGCCCTGATCGACGAGGTGCCGGCGCTGGCCGTGGCCGCGGCCTGCGCCGAGGGCGAGTTCGCGCTCTCGGGCGCCGAGGAGCTGCGGGTCAAGGAGAGCGACCGGCTGTCCGCGCTGCGCGAGGGCCTGGGCGCGCTGGGCGCCGACGTCGAGGAGCGCCCCGACGGCCTGCGCATCCGCGGCGGCCGTCCCCTCGCGGGCGCGGCCGTGCGCTCGCACGGCGACCATCGCATCGCCATGGCCCTGGCCGTGGCGTCGCTCAAGGCCTCGGGCGAGACCACCCTCGAAGGCGCCGAGGCCGCGGCGGTCTCGTTCCCCGAGTTCTTCGGCCTGCTGCAGTCGGGCCGCGAGGCGTGAGCGCGGCGCGCCCGGCGCGCCTGGTGCTCGTCGGGTTCATGGGCGCCGGCAAGACCAGCGTCGGCGAGCTGCTGGCCGCGCGGCTCCACTGGGAGTTCGTGGACCTCGACCGGCTGGTCGAGCTGCGCACGGGACGCTCGGTGGCGGCGCTCTTCTCCGAGCAGGGCGAGGCCGCCTTCCGCGAGCAGGAGCGCCTGGCGGCCCTGAGCCTCGCGTCCCGCGAGCGCTGCGTGGTGGCGGCTGGCGGGGGCGCCTGGGTGCAGCCCGACACGCGGGCGCTGCTGGGCGGGGGCGCGCTGTCGGTGTTCCTGTCGGCCGACCTCGACACGCTGCTCGGACGCCTGCCGCGGGACGCCGCTCGACCGCTGGCAGTGGATCGTGCGAGAATCCCGGTATTGCTTGCGGAGCGGGACCCTTCCTACCGCCTCGCGGACCTGAGCGTGGACACGACTGGCATGAGCCTGCACGAGGTCGCAGACGAGATCGTGCGGCAGCTGCCCGGGCGCCTGGACCTGCGCGGAGAGGCTCGATGAAGTACCTGATCCTCTCCGACATCCACTCGAACCGGGAAGCGCTGCAGGCCGTGCTGCAGTTCGTGCGGCGCAAGCGCTGGGACAAGGCCGTGTTCCTGGGCGACCTGGTGGGCTACGGCGCCAACCCCAACCAGACCGTGGACATGCTGCGGGACCTGCGGCCGCTCTCGGGCATCCGCGGCAACCACGACAAGGTCTGCTCGGGCATCGAGAACGGCGAGATGTTCAACCGCATCGCGCTCGAGGCGGCGATGTGGACGCGGCGCAAGCTGACCCGCTCGAACCTGCTGTGGCTCAAGAGCCTGCCGCGCGGGCCCATGCTGGTGGACAACACCTTCGCGATCTCACACGGCACGCCGGTGGACGAGGACGCCTACATCTTCGGCGAGATCGAGGCCCTGAACGTCTTCCGCCAGACGAACTTCCCGATCTGCTTCTTCGGCCACTCGCACTTCCCCGTGATCTTCGAGCTCTCGCCCGACGCGATCACGACCATCCTGACCGTGGCGCCGGCCTTCCGCTTCAAGCTGCGCGACGGCGTGCGCTACCTGATCAACCCGGGCTCGATCGGCCAGCCGCGGGACGGCAACCCGCTGGCCTCCTTCGCGATCTTCGACTCCAAGGCCCGCACGGTCACGATCCACCGCATCGCCTACCGCATCCAGAGCGCGCAGCGCCGCATCCTCGAGGCGGGCCTGCCCCGCCCGCTGGCCGACCGACTGGCCCTGGGCCGCTGAGGCCCCGCGCGGCCGGAGAGGACCGCTCCCCGTGCACCGCGTCCTGATCGTCGGCGGCGGCTTCGGCGGCCTGTACGCCGCCCGGCGCCTGCGCAAGCCGCCGCTCGACGTCACCGTCGTGGACCGGCGCAACTTCCACCTGTTCCAGCCGCTGCTCTACCAGGTCGCGACGGGCGGCCTCTCCCCCGCCAACATCGCGGCCCCGCTGCGCGACGTGCTCAAGCGCCAGGCCAACACGCGCGTGCTGCTGGGCGAGGTCGCGAGCTTCGACGCCACGAGCCGCGTGGCGCGCCTGCGCGACGGGGCCAGCCTGGCCTACGACACGCTGATCCTGGCGGCCGGCGCCGGCCACCATTACTTCGGCAAGCCCGAGTGGGAGCGGCTGGCCCCGGGCCTGAAGACCGTCGAGGACGCGACCGAGATCCGGCGCCGCGTGCTGCTGGCCTTCGAGGCCGCCGAGCGCGCCCAGGACGACACCGCGCGCGCGGCGCTCTTGACCTTCGTGGTCATCGGGGCCGGGCCGACGGGTGTCGAGCTGGCCGGGGCGCTGGCCGAGATCGCGCGCTACACGCTCGACCGCAACTTCAGGAACTTCGATCCCAAGAGCGCGCGCGTGCTGCTGGTCGAGGGCGGCGAGCGCGTGCTGTCCTCCTACGCCGATCCCCTGCCGGCCAGCGCGCTGCGCTCCCTCGAGCGCATCGGCGTGACGGTGCTGACGGGCGCCAAGGTCACGGCCGTGGACGAGCAGGGCGTCGAGCTGCTGCGCAGCGGTACCTCCGAGCGCATCGCGGCTCGGGTCGTGCTGTGGGCGGCCGGTGTCGCGGGATCCCCGCTCGGCAAGGCCCTCGCGGACGCCACCGGCTGCGCCCTCGACAAGGCCGGCCGCGTGATCGTGCAGCCCGACCTGACCGTGCCGGGACACCCCGAGGTGCTCGTGATCGGCGACCTGGCCCACTGCCTGGACGCCGCGGGCAAGCCCCTGCCGGGTGTCGCGCCCGTGGCCATGCAGCAGGGCCGCTACGCCGCGCGCCTGATCCAGGCGCGGCTCTCGGGCGGCACTCTGCCGTCGTTCCGGTACCACGACAAGGGCAGCATGGCCACGATCGGCCGCGCCGCGGCGGTGGCCGACCTGGGCTTCGTGCGCTTCGGCGGCTACCCCGCCTGGCTGGCCTGGCTGTTCATCCACCTGATGTACATCGTGGAGTTCGACAACCGCGTGCTCGTGTTCGTGCAGTGGGCCTGGAGCTACCTGACCCGCAACCGGTCGGCGCGGCTCATCACGCACGCACGCTGGCCGAGCTGAGCGGGCGCCGTCGTCCAAGCGCTTGAACGCGGCGCTCTTGCCCAAACAATTCGTCGCGGCGGCGATATCATCGATCGGATCATGAGCGCCTCGCGGATCTGCCTCGGCCTGACGTTGCTGCTGGCGTCCGCGCCCCAGATCGCCTTCGCCTGCGACTCGACGAGCTGCCTGCTCGTGACGCGCAGCGCGAACGGCATGCTGCCCGCGAAGTCCTGGCGGCTGGACCTCTCGTTCCGCACCACCGACGACGGCGTGCTCCTGAGCGGCTCGCAGCGGAGCGACCGCGTGACCCGCCCGAAGGTGGACTTCGAGCACGGCCTCGTGCGGCCCGGCTTCCACCAGGACCTGGGGGGCACGTTCCACGCGCTGCAGGCCGAGGCCGCCTATGGGCTCGGCCGGCGCACGACGGCGCTCGTCTCGGCCCCGATCGTGACGCGCCGCGCCTACGACATCGGCCACGTGGGCGCCCTGACCGAGAAGTACGAGACCTGGGGAGTGGGCGACACGCTCGTCGGCGTGCGCCGCTCGCTGGGCGCGCCCGCGGGCTTCGGCTTCGTGGGTGGCCTGGGCGTCGAGCTGCCGACCGGCAAGCACCGGCTGGTCAATGCCGCGGCGCTCTACGACATCGGCGTGCTCGACCCGCTGCTGCAGCCGGGCAGCGGCTCGTTCGACCTGGTGCTGAACGCGCAGGGCTCGAAACGGGTGGCCGCCGGCGCGCTCGACCTGAGCGCCGCCGTCTCCTACCAGCACAACACCACGAACGGCCTCGACTACCGCTACGGCGACGACACGATCGCGAGCCTCTCGGCGGGAGGCGCGCTCGGCGGCCGGGTGCGCGGGTCGCTGCAGGCCAAGTGGACGCATCGCGGCCGCAGCACGTACAGGCACGAGCCGGTGCCGTCCACCGGTGGCACCCTGCTCTACGCGATCCCGGGGCTGACCGTGAGCCTGCCGTCGCGCCTGTCGGTCTACGTGTTCGTGCCCGTGCCCGTGTATCGCTACGTCAACGAGACCCAGCTCGCCCCCCGCTTGACCCTGGTGGTCGGCACGACGCGAACCTTCTAGGTGTAGGTGAACGATGCCTGTCAGTGGACCCACTCGCGCGGCCGCAGCGCTCCTGGCCTTGGCCCTCGCCGGTTGCGGGGGCTCGTCGACCACGCCCTCGGTGACGCCGCTCTCCAATCCGGGCTCGACGGCCACCGGGAACCTCAACATGACGCTGCGCGCCCAGCTGAACCTGTCGGCGCTGGGAGTCACCGCTGGCTCGGGTATCTGGGGCTACACCTCGCCCGACGGCCGGCGCCTCGCCCTGGTCGGCACCTCGGCCGGCCTCTCGGTCGTGGAGGTCACCGACCCGCGCAACCCGCGCATCACAGGGACCATCACGGGCGGCTCGAGCGCCTGGCGCGAGATCCGGACCTACGACCACTACGCCTACGTGACGACCGAGGCCCGCACCGGCCTCGACATCGTGGACCTGGCCGATCCCGGCCAGCCCGTGAAGGTGCGCACCTGGAGCGACACGTTCGACTCCGCGCACTCGATCTGGATCGACCAGGACGCCGGGCTGCTGTTCGCCCACGGCACGCGCACCGGCATGCACGTCCTGGACCTCACCCGCAACCCCGAGAACCCGCGCGAGGTGGGCGCGTTCGGCGACTACTACATCCACGACTCCTACTCGCGGGGCGGCCGGCTGTACGCCGCGGCGATTCGCGACGGCTTCCTGGCGATCCTGGACATCGAGCACCCCGACGCGATCCGCGAGCTCGGGCGCTTCACCACCGGCGGAGCCTTCACCCACAACGCCTGGCTGACCCGCGACAGCCGCTACGTGTTCACGACCGACGAGCGCCCGGGCGCGCCGCTCGAGGGCTGGGACCTCTCGGTCACGCCGCCGGTGAAGGTCTCGGAGTACCTTGGCGCTCCCGGAACGATCCCGCACAACGTGATGATCGACGGCGACCGGCTGGTGGTGTCGCACTACACCGAGGGCGTCCACATGCTCGACGTGAGCGACCCACGGCGCCCGCGGGTGCTGGGGCGCTACGACACGTACTCGGGCGTCACCGCCGGGTTCAACGGAGCCTGGGGCGCGTACATCTTCCCCGGCACGAACCTGATCGTCGTGAGCGACATCAACGGCGGGCTGTTCGTGGTGGAGTACACGGGATCCTAGACACCTGCGCGGCGGGCGGGCCGAGGCCGCCCCCGTGCTAGAGTCCTGGCATGCCGATGGGTGCAGGCGGGCGCCGCCGGTTCCATTCGATCGCCGCGCTGCTGCTGCTGCTCGCGATCACCGCGGACCTGAGCGACGACTCCTGCCATCCGCTGCCTCAGGCTCGGAGCCAGGCCGCCAGCCTGCGCGGCGCCTCGACACCCCTGGCGGAGGACGCCTGCGCCAGCGTGTGCGTGCCGGACTGCTACTGCTGCTCGACGATCTCCGTGACCGTGGCCTACGTGCCCCAGCAGGCTTCAGGCGCCGCGACCCCGCTCCTGGCGTCTGCCGTCGACGGCTACCCGCCGGGCGTTCATCCGCTGCCGTACCACCCCCCACTCGCGCTCTCCTGAGCTGATCGTTCCTCGGCCGTAGCCGCGCCGCGGACGTGCGCGCGGCGTCCACGAACCGTTCCGAGATCCGGAGGGCTGTCTTGCCAGACGCGACTGCGTTGCGCCGCCTGGGCGGCGTGTTCCTGTTCTGCTGCAGCGGCTGGGCGCGGGCCCAGCAGCCGCTCGAAATCGAGACGTACGTGGCGCTCGTCCTGCGGAGCCACCCCGCGGCGGCGCAGAGCGCCGGGCTCGAAGCGGCGGCGCGGGCCGAGCGCAGGGCCGCGCGGCTGCTCCCGGATCCCGTGCTCGCGTACACACGCGCGCGCGCCACGCCCGTGGAGCCGCCGGGCACGCGCTCCAGTGAGAGCAGCTACGCGCTCTCGCAGACGATCCCGTGGCCGGGCCGCTTCTCGGCCTCCGTCCGCGCCGGCGGGCGAGCCGCCGACGCGCTCACGGCCGAGGCCCAGGGCGTGCGCTGGGAGCTGGCCGTGGAGGCCCGCCAGGCCTTCACGCGCCTGCTGGCCGGCCGAGCGCTCCTCGACGTGGCGCGCTCCGCCGAGGGCGAGGCCGCCTCGCTGCTCGCGCTCGTCACGCGGCGCGCCGAGCTGGGCGAGGCGCGCGAGTCCGACCGCATCAAGGCGCGCATCGAATGGCTCCGGCAGCAGGGCGACCTGGCCGCCGCCGAGCGCGAGGCCGCGGCGGCCGAAGCCGCCGTTCGGACGCTGGCAGTCGCGCCGCTGCCCATGCCGCTCCTGGTTCGCGAGGTTGCCCGCAGCCTGCAGCCGGAGCTCGACCGGCACACGCTCCTGGAGCAGCTCCTCGAGCAGAGCCCGCGGCTCGTCGCGGCCCGCGCCGAGGCCGAGCGGCAACGCGCCCTCCTCGCCGTTGCGCGGCTCTCGCGGGTCCCGGACCTGGACCTCACCGTCGTCCGGCAGAAGGAGCTCGACAAGCGTTCCATCGGGCTCACGCTCGGCCTGCGAGTGCCGCTGTGGAACGGCGCGCGCGGCGAGCGGGCCCGGGCCGAGGCCGCCGCGCGCACGTCGGCGGCCTCGGCCGAGCGCGTGCGCCTGGCGCTCACGAGCGAGCTCGAGGCTCGCCTCAAGGATCTCCAGATCGCCGCCGGCCGCGCGTCCCTGCTCGACCAGGAGATCCTGCCTGCGGCCACGAGCGGCGTGAGCCTCGTGCGCCTGGGCTTCGAGGAAGGCGAGACCTCGCTGCTCGACCTGCTGGACGCCCAGCGCACCCTCCGCGCAACGGAGCGCGAGGCCGCCGAAGCCCACCTGGCCCTGGGCCTCGCCCTGGGCGAAGTGCAGAAACTGGTCGGCCCCGACTTCGATCCCTGGAGATAGCGCATGAAACCCACAGCGATCGGCCTGTTCGTCGTGAGCGCGCTGGCGGTCGGCGGGTCCGCCTGCCGCAGGGCTCCCGTGCAGGAGCCCCCGGCCACCCAGCCGGCGGAGCACGGCCCCGGCGAGCACGAGGAGACGCCGGAGCGAGTCACGTTGACGGCCGCGGCGATCTCCGAGGCCGGCATCTCCACCTGGCAGGTCAAGCCTGTCGACCTGGAGCACCTGCTGGTCCTCACGGGCAGCGTCAGCCACGACGAGAACCGGCTGCTGCAAGTGGCCTCGAACGTACGAGGGCGGGTCGTGGCGATCCCGGTGGACCTGGGGGCCTCGGTGCGCAAGGGCGCTCCCCTGCTGGTCCTGGAGAGCGTCGAGCTGGGCAAGGCCCGTGAGGAGCTGCTGCGCGAGACCTCGACGCTGCGCGTCGCGGCCCGCGCGTTCGAGCGCGCCAGGACGCTGGTCGAGGCCAAGGCCATCAGCTCGGGCGAGTTCCAGGTGCGCGAGGGCGAGTACCTGTCCCGCCGGGCCGCCGCACAGTCCGCGGAGCGCGCGCTCGAGCTCCTGGGCGACGACCGGTCCGAGATCGCCCGCCTCAAGGCCGCCGCGGAGACCGATGCCGAGCCGCCGGCGGGCGACGCACCGCGCCTGACGATCCGCGCACCGTTCGACGGCCGGGTCGTCGACCGCAGGGTCTCGCCGGGGGCGCTGGTCGAGGCGCTCCACTTTCCAGCACATTGGGATCCTAAGCTTAGAATTCCACGTGGACAAGTTGTCGCG
>JADMIO010607375.1_pt1 | contig 10164 bp, 9 predicted proteins | sample 8958161 | NCBI WGS metagenome assembly JADMIO01 (sample SAMN16585339, study PRJNA669376) | soil metagenome | isolation source: Crop rotation soil | place: USA: Cullars Rotation, Alabama | collected 2011
GCCGCGACTTCAAGTCACGTGAATTCCAAGCTTCGGATCCCACTGTGCTGGAAAGACTGCTCCAGCGCCCAGTTGCCGACATTCTTTCCGCGGCCTTTTTCCGTCGCGCGATTGTTCACCACCTCGTCGCCCTTCCCGCCGCGCATCCAGGACGACGGGAGCGCGACCGCCGGATCGGTCACGAGCGTGTGATTGCCCGTGAAGTTCAGTCCGACGAAGACGGGCACCGCGCCGCTTCGATTATTGGGCAGGACCAGGAGCAGGTCGATCTTCTTCGGCCCGGCGACGGTCAGCACGACCTCCTTCAGCGTCGCCTTGCCTCCGAAGGCGGAGCCGTCCGTCCGACGCACCGACGCGGTGACGTCGGTCTTCGGCGGCAGCGTCCCGTACATGTAGTGCTGGAACAACGCCTTGAGCTCCGGCCGGCGCTCCTTCTCCCATTCCTCGCGGGTACTGATCTTCTTCCCGTCGAAGGTGGTGAGCGGATCGGGCAGCTCGGCGCGCACCGGCAGCGCGGACGGTTCGGGATAGACGCGCGGCGGCGGCTCCTGCGCCGCGGGCGCGGACGAACAGGCTCCCAGAAGCAGCAGCGCCCAGCGGATCATTCTCATGAGTTCTCCCCTTTGGATGGGATACGCTCCAGGATCGCCCGGAGGTCCGCGTTTCCGCCCGAGAGGATCGCGACCGCGGGGCCCTTCGGCAGCTTCAGCTTTCCCGCCCTCAGCGCCGCGAGCGCCGTCGCCCCCGACGGCTCGACCACCAGCTTCTCCCGCAGGATCAGGTGCCGCGTCGTCTCCAGGATCTCGTCGTCGGTCACGGAGACGACGTCGTCGGCGTATTTCGAGACGTGTTCGAGGGTGAGCTCGCTCACCCGCGTCGGCTTGAGACCGTCGGCGACGGTGTTCACCGAGGGCAGGGTCACGACTTTGCCCGCGTCGAGCGACGCCCGCATCTTGGCGGCGCCCGCGGGCTCGACGCCGAAGATCCGGATCTTCGGGTTGGACTCCTTGATCGCCGTCATGACGCCGCTCGAGAGGCCGCCGCCGCCGATCTGGACCAGAACCGACGCGACGCCGCGGAGATCCTGCAGGATCTCCAGGCCCACGGTGCCCTGCCCCGCGATGATGTGCGGGTCGTTGAAGGGCGGGACGAAGACGAAGCCGCGCTCGGCGGCCTCCTTCTCGGCGCGCTCGGTGATGGCGACGCTGGAGGTGCCGCCCAGGATGACCTCGGCCCCGTAGGAGCGCGTGCCCTCGACCTTCTGGGCCACGGACTGGTCCAGCATGACGATGCACGCCGGCAGCTTCCGGAGCCGGGCGGCATAGGCGACTGCCTGCGCGTGGTTCCCGCTCGACGACGCCGTCACGCCCTTGCACGACTTCGGGAGCCGCGAGATGCGGTTCCAGGCGCCGCGGATCTTGAACGCGCCCGTGAGCTGGAGGTTCTCGCACTTGACCCAGGTGTCGGGGCGGTCCGAGAATTTCAGCGGGAGGATCGGCGTGCGCAGGGCGACCCGGGATACGATCCGATGGGCGGCGCGGATGTCGGCCAGGCTGATCATGGCCCCCATTCAACAGGAAGGCGGCTCCGGCGCCAAGGAAAGCTACTAGTTCTGAATTTCCGGTATACTGAGCCGCATCATGCTCCTGCGCGTCTTCCTCGGACTGCTCGCGGCCGGCGCGCTGCAGGCACCCCAAGCCGGCCTCGCCCCGCAGCCGCTCGGGTCGCCGCTGGACGAGCTGAAGTTCTTCCTCCCCACCGGGTACGAGGCGGACAAATTCCTGAGCCGCAAGTATTCGAGGGTCCCCACCGCGACCCGCCCGGACGTCGTGGTGCTGCGGATGGAGTACTACCCGATCAAGATGCCGCTCGTTCCCGTGGCGCCCACCGACGTCGACCTCATGAAGATGGATTCCACGCTGAGCAACATCAAGCTCACCGGCGGCGTGGGAACCTGGCGGGGGCGGCCGGTTCCCATGGCCCGCTACGAGGGATTCGTCCAGGGACCCCAGGGCCCTCTCGGGGTCTACGGACGCATGGTCTGGCTGCCCCTGCATCCGGGAACCATCGTGCTTCACCTCTACTCCGAACCGCCCTGGGCGGAGACCATGAACCGCGACTGGGACCTGATCCTCGCCAACATCGACGGCAGGATCGTCGAACCCACGCTGCGGGAACGCGCCCCGGGCCGCTGGCTGGCCTCCCTGATCCTGATCTGGACGGGCGGGCTGGTCTTCGTCGTCGGCATCATCATGGTCATCGCCCGGATGAACGAAGCGGTCGGCGGCCAGGTGGTCTATCTCGGCCTCCTCTTTCCGGCCGTGCCGCTGGTCTACGGACTCCTCCACCTGAGGGAGTGCTGGAGGGCCCTGCTGGTGAGCGCCTTCGGCATGGCCCTGTTCGGCGTCTCCATCCTCCTCGAAGGCTGAGCGGCGCTGGAGTTCGGCCGCCGGAGTGCGTAGACTGGAAGCCATGAGGCCGATGGCGGCGGCGCTGTTCCTGATGGCCTTCGGCTGCGGCGCGCCGGCCCCCGGAGCCCGACCCCTGATGAGCGCTTCAACTCTTCCCCCGATCGACGCGGCGGCGCCCGCCAAGGTCGAGACCGCGACCTTCGCCCTCGGCTGCTTCTGGTGCCCCGACGCCCAGTTCGGCATCATCCCCGGCGTCGTGCGCACCCGGGTGGGCTATGCCGGCGGCACGAAGGAGAATCCCACCTACCACGACCTGGGCGACCATACGGAAGCGGTGCAGATCGATTTCGATCCGACGACGCTCCCCTACGACCAGGTCCTGGACCTCGTGTGGAAGAGCCACAACCCCTGCGTGCGCACCGAGTACAAGCAGTACCGCAACGTGATCTTCTACGAGTCGGAGGAGCGGCGGAAGGCCGTCGAGGCGAGCCGCGAGCGCACGGAGCAGCAGCTCGGCAGGCCCGTGAAGACCGCCATCCTGCCGCTGACGAAGTTCTATCCCGCCGAGGACTACCACCAGAAGTACGAGCTGCGCTGCACCGAAGGCCTGATCGAGGAGTTCAAGGCGATCTATCCGGACGCGGCGGCGCTGCGGGATTCGACCGCGGCCGCGCGCGTGAACGGCTATATCGCGGGCAAAGGGACGAAGGCGCAGTTCCAGGCCGAAGCGGAGCGGCTCGGCCTCAGCCCCGAGGGCCGCAAGCGGCTCGAGATCTATATCCTCAAGTAGCTCAGCGCAGCGACTCCAGGTACGCGACCAGGTCCGCCGCCTCCTGCGCCGTGAGGTGCTGCAACAGCCCCTCGGGCATCAGGGATTTCTGCTGCGGCACCATCCGCTCCACCGACTTCGCCGGGAGCTTCATCGTCTTCTCGGCATCGCGCAGGATCAGCTCGTCGTCGTTTTTCAGGACGACGATGGCGCTGATCACGTCGCCCCCGGTCGTCTGGACGATGACGCCCGCGAACTTCGGATCGATCGTCTTCGACGGCTCGAGGATCGCCTCCAGCAGCTGGCCGCGGTTGTACTTCGCGCCGATCTTCGAGAGCTCGGGGCCGAGCAGCTCCGGACCGGGCTGGACGCGGTGGCATTTCGAGCACTGGACGGCCGTGCCCGCGAACATCTGCCGGCCGCGCTCCGCATCGCCTTTCAGCGCGAGGATCCTTTCCGGGCGGATGGACAGTCCCAGCCGCTCCCGCCGCTGGGAGGCGGGCTCGTAGGCCTCGAAGAGATCGCGGATGATGCAGGGCGGGCGCTCCAGGGCCCGTCGGATCGCCTCCTTCCGCGCGGCCTCGGGCAGCGCGGGCAGGACGCCCAGCAGGTCGAGCGCCCCGGTCGGAGTCGACAGCAGCTTGTCGCAGACGGCGAGATCGCCGGTTTTCAGCCGTTCGACGGCCTCGCGGCCGGCCAGCGCCGTCACGGATGCGGGATCCTGGGGCGTCACGGGCAGCGACTCGATCCACTGGCGGATCAGCCGCACGCCGCGCTCGTCGACCGTGTCGGACCCGATGTGGGGCATGCGCCCCTGGCCGAGCTTGGAGATGCGGAGCAGCAGGACGGACCGCGACGGATCGCCGCCGCAGACCAGGTAGGGATCCGTGAGGTCGAACGATCCGAGACTCGCCCGCACCCCCGCGACCTTCATCTCCGCGAGCGGGACCTCCTGCCGCAGATCGATCTTCGCCGCGCCGCCGCCGCCGAAGCGGTGACAATGTCCGCAGTTCACCGCCAGATAGGAGCGCGCGCGGTCGTCCAGCGAGGCCTGCTCGTCGTAGGGATCGACCCACGGCTTCGGACGCGGCACGTTCTTCCCGAGCAACCCCAGCTCCTGGAAGCGGCCCAGGTCGGGCAGCTGGGCGCCGTTGACGGTGAGGATATAGCCCTGCCAGGGCGTGTGGCAGCCCATGCAGGCGGCGCGTCCCAGCACGCGCCACTTCCGGCCGCCGCCGAGGTCGACGTCCTGCCCTTCGGCGGGCGCCAGGTCGGCGTCGGTCTGCGCAGAATTCCACACGTACGAGTAGCTGTTCCAAAGCTGGCCGTCGAAGTGCAGCACCTGGGTCTCGAGCTTGCGGCCGTCGAGGCTCAGCGTCTTGGCGACCACGCTGTCCTTCGGCCACACGCTCTCCCGCGGCCAGTCCTTGTTCTTGTCGACGAGCGTGATGGATCCCGTCCCGGGAATCGCGATCCAACGTTCGGCCGCGGCGCCGTCGACCCACGCCGACGCGTTCACGCGGTACGGCAGCACGCCGGGCGAGGGCGCCTGCGACGCGACCGCCGAGAAGAGTCCGGTCGTTCCGAGCGTCTTCGGGAACTCGGCATTGCCCGCGCCGGCGGGATTGGGCGCGAGTCGATGCAGGCCGCCGCCTTCATAGTCGACCATCAGCAGTTCGCCGTCGGCCTCCTCGGCGAAGGCGACGATGCGCAGCGCCGTGCGGGCGACCTCGCGCCGTTCGCCCAGGGTCCGGCCGCGGACCGGCAGGGCCCAGACGCGTCGGCTTTCCCAGTCGCCGCAGAAGTACTGGCCCTCAAATCCGTGGAGGGCGGCGCCGTGATAGACGAATCCGCCGGTGATGGACGCGGAGATGGGATGCGGGATCGCGTGCGCCGGCGGAAGGATCGGCGTCGGCCCGCGCTTGCCGTCCGGAAGGCAGACCTGCGGGCCCTCCATGACGCTCCAGCCATAATTGCCGCCCTTCTCGGCGGCGATGATCATCTCCCAGCGCTCCCAGCCCACGTCGCCGATCCAGAGCTGGCCCGTCTTCCGGTCGAAGCTCATGCGCCAGGGATTGCGCAGCCCGTAACACCAGACCTCCGGCCGCGCCTTCGCATCGCCGACGAAGGGGTTGTCCTTCGGGATGCCGTAGGGGCGGCCGTCGGACGGATGATGGACGTCGATGCGCAGGATCGACGACATCAAGTCGCTGATATCCTGCCCGGTCGCGCGCCTGTCGGGCGGGCTCGGGTCCTCGCCGTCCCCGGCGGAGATATACAGGTAGCCGTCGTTCCCGAACTGGAGGTCGCAGCCGTTGTGGCCGCCGCCCAGCCAGGTGAGGAGAAGTTCCTCGGTCGCCGGATCGAGGCGCGGGGGATCGGACTCGGTCATCTTGAAGCGCGAGAGGCGCGTGCCGTTCTCCAGCGGTTTGCGGCGATCGACGGGGTAGAGCAGATACATCACGTAGCAGTAGCGGTTCTTCGCGAAGTCCGGATCAAAGACGAGCGAGTAACTCGCGTTGACGCCCTTGCTGCCCTCGACTTTGTCGAGGTTCCGGATCTCCTTCCGCAGGTCCAACAGGACGTCGACCTTGTCGACCGCCGGATCATTGCGGAACGAGTAGATCATCCCCTTCTCCTCGACCAGCACCCAGCGGCTGCGGTCGGGAAACGGCACGAGCTGCACCGGGCTCTTGAAGTTGAGCTTCGGGAAGACGCGCTCGGCGCGCAGGGCGGGCGGCGGCTCCGGCGAGCCGGTCAGGCGGGACGCGGTCCAGGTCGCCCGATCCGGTGCCGGATCCTGGGGGACGCCGGGTGACAGCAGCAGCAACAGCCAGAAGATCATCCCGGTATTCCTCGATTCAACCCGCCCCATTGGATGATACGGAGCCGCCGGATGTAACACCATGGTTTCGCTCCCTTGATGCGGACGCCGATTTCATGCTTAATGCTCCCAGTCCATGATCTCCACCTACTTCGGGCCCGGCGGCCTTCTCGAGCAGAAATCCCGCGACTACGAGATCCGCACCGGGCAGATCGAGATGGCCGAGGCCGTGGACCGCGCCCTGACCGAGCGCCGCCACCTCTCCATCGAGGCGCCCTGCGGCATCGGCAAGACCTACGCCTACCTGGTCCCCGCCATCGAGCACGCGATCGCCACCGACTCCCGCGTCATCGTCTGCACCGCCAACATCGCCCTGCAGGAGCAGATCGTCGAAAAGGACCTCCCCGGGCTCGCGAAGCTCATGCCGAAGAAGTTCACCTGGGCCCTCATCAAGGGAATCAACAACTACCTCTGCCTCGACCGCCTGCGGGAAACCCAGGGCGAGCTGATGAACGTCACCTTCGACCGCAAGCAGCTCCGGCATTTCCAGAAAGTCGCCGCCTGGGCGGACGAAACCAAGACCGGCGACCTGAGCGATCTCAACTTCGAGCCCGACGACGCCGTCTGGGGCCGCGTCAACGGCGTATCCGAGCTCTGCAACGGCTCGCAGTGCCGCTTCTACGAGGACTGCTTCGCGATGGACGCCCGGCGCCGCCTGCGGGGCGCGCAAGTCATCGTCACGAACTACCACCTCTTCTTCGCGCATCTGCGCGTGAAGGCGTTCGGCGCGGGCGACGTCATCCTCCCCACGGCCTCGACGGTGATCTGCGACGAGGCGCACGACATGGCGGACATCGCACGGGACTTCTTCGGCCTGCGGCTGACGCCCTTCTCGGTCACGATGCTGGTGCGCGGAGCGAACCACCTGCGGCACGGCGGCATGGCGGAGCGGCTGCGGATGGCGTCGCGCGCCTTCTTCGGCCGGGTGCGCGAGGCCGCCGAGCGCCGGCTGCGCAAGCCCAACTGGGTCGACGCCGGCGACCTCCTGAAGACGCTGGGCGAGTACCAGACGGTGCTCAAGGACGCGCGGGCGCGGACGGAGGACGAGGAGGAGATCGACAAGATCTCGAAGTTCTCGGGGGCCGCCGAGCACTATATCGAGACCCTGATGAAGTTCATCCAGCTGGACGACCCCAACTGCGTCTACTGGGCGGAAAAGGACGACCGCGCGGCCCGGCTCTTCGCCCGGGTGATCGACGTCAGCTCCATCCTGCGCGAGCAGCTGTTCAACACGACCTCGACGGTGATCCTGACCTCCGCGACGCTGACGGCGAACGGCCAGTTCGGCTTCCTCAAGCGGGAGACGGGAGCGGAGGAGTCGCGGGAACTGCAGGTGCCCTCCCCCTTCGACCATCGGGAGCAGCAAATCCTGATCGTGCCGAAAATGAAGGCCCAGCCGAACGATCCGATGTTTCCGTCGGAGGTCTCGGCCCACATCAACCGCATCATCAAGTCGCTGAACGGCCGGACGATGTGCCTGTTCACCTCGTACAAGAACCTCGATTACTGCGCGCAGGCGGCGGAGTCGACGGGCGTCCGGATCCTGCGCCAGGGCGACCAGCCGCGGTCGAAGCTGCTGAAGGAGTTCCGCAAGGACGAGGGGACGGCGCTCTTCGCGACCTCGAGTTTCTGGCAGGGCGTGGACATCCCGGGGGAGGCGCTGTCCTGCCTCGTCATCGACAAGATCCCCTTCATGAATCCCGGGGATCCCCTGCTGGAGGCGCTGCAGGAGCGGGATGCGCAGAGCTTCGCGAATTACTCGCTGCCGAAGGCGATCCTGGACCTGCGCCAGGGCTTCGGCCGCCTGATCCGCCGCCGCAGCGACCGCGGCGTCGTGGTCATCTTCGACACCCGCCTCTTCACGAAGTCCTACGGGGCGGAGGTCCTGGCCAGCCTGCCCGAATGCCGGGTGACGCGGGACCTGGACGAACTCGAAAAGTTCTTCAAATCGTCCGAGTCCCCGGTAGAATAAGCCCCCATGAAAATCCTTCAGGAGCTGCCCCTGGTGGCCCGAGCCCGCCAGCTGCGGCACACCTTCGTCCAGGGCCTGGACGAGAAGTACTACAAGATCCTCACGTTCAAGCTCTACGACTTCCCGTCGCCGCCCGAGTTCTCGACGCACGAGACGAACGTCGAGGAGGTCAACGCGCGCGGCGGACGCACCGTGCTCTTCCAGCCGCTCATCAAGCGCTTCTTCCGCGAGGACGAGGCGATGGCCTTCCACCAGGAGCTGCTCGAGAAGTTCGACGAGACCCTGCGGCTGAAGGCGCCGGAGAAGAAGGAAGAGAAGCCGGCGAAAGCGGGGCACTAGGACGGGGCAGTAGTCAGGACCTTCCCCCCTGCCCCCCCGACGGGGGCAATCAACCATCGTGGGGACACCCTCCACCTTTTCTGGAGCCCCGGGGGTACGGCTCCGGTCTGCTGACTACTGCTGCTGCTGGTTTTGCTGCTCCGCCGCCGCCTGCGCCTTCGGCGCCGGCCTCAGCACCGTCTCCATCCCCAGGATCTCGGCTTCGGGCCCGAGCTTCGAGAAGACGCGCTCCATCCACTGGCGCGGCAGCTCGTTGACGGACTGGCGGAGGCGGTCCTGCCACCAGTTCGAGATCTCCAGCAGGTCGTTCTTGTCGAAGCGGTGCTCGATGATCTTATAGGACCCCTTGGAGCAGAGGACGACGTCGATCGGGAAGTCGACGTCCGCGGCGCTGATCCGGGTCGAGTCGAACGCCAGGAAGCCGACCTTGAGGGCGAAGCGCATGGGGTCCGACGGTTTCAAGGTCCGGTCGAGCACGGGCTTGCCGTAGCCCGAGGCGCCGATGATGCTGTAGGCGGTGCCCTCCCCCACCTCGACCCAGTTGCCCTGCGGGTACACCATATAGAGTTTGTGCTCGGGGTCGTTCTCCATCTGGCCGCCGATCAGGGCGTGGATGTTGAACTGCAGGCCGCTGCGTTCGAGGGCTCCGCGGTCCTCCTCCGCCACCTTCCGGATCTGGGAGGCGAAGAGGTTGACGACCTTGAAGAGGCGGTCGAGCGACGGGTCGGGCCTCGACCAGAGGTCGTCGAAGTAGGTGACCACCTTATCGCGGACGGAGCGCAGGCCCGAGGTCATGATGAAGACCGCGCGCTTGTCCTGGGTGAAGGTCGCGACCTTGCGCGCGACGATGACCTCGTTGCCGGAGGTGATGCGGGTGTCGGCGAGGCCGACGAGGCCGTCGCGAACCCGGATGCCGAGGCAGAAGGTCATGCGTCTTCCTTCACGAGGAGTAGATGGGGGCGGAGACGAAGAAGGCGTGGGTGACGGCCTCACCCGCCAGGTTGAGCTTCAGCTGCAGCGCATCGATGGTCTCGTGGAGGCCGTGCTCGAGGATCTCCTCGGCGCGGGCGAAGGCCAGCTCCGAGCGCAGCTGGCCGAGCCGCTGCTCCGCGGGGATGCGGAAGGTGCCGATCGCGGTGCCGGTGATCTCGTGCAGCGCCTCTTCGGCGGCGACGAGGCAGAAGTGCACCGAGCGCGGGAACTCGCGGTCCAGCAGCAGGAACTCGACGATCCGCTCCTTCATCAGGCGGCCGTGGCGCTTGCGGTAGAGCTCGAGGCCGCTCGCGGACTGCAGCACGGCGGACCACTCGATGTCCTCCATCGGCCCGCTGCTGGGCCGGCCGTTCGACAGGAAATGCTTCAGGTCGAGGATGCGAGCGATGTTGTCGCTGCGCTCCAGCATGCGGCCGAGGCGGCAGAAATTCCAGCTCTCGCCGTGCGACATCGTGTCGTCCGTCAGGCCCTCGAAGAGCCGGCCCGCCATCTTCACTTCGCTGAAGAACTGGTACGACGAGTGGCGGGCGCGGCCGCGCGCGCTTTCGTCCGACACCTGCAGGTACGTCGAGTTCAGGTGCTCCCACATGTCCGACGAGATCACGTCGCGGACGGCGCGGGCGTTCTCGCGGGCGGCCTTCAGGCACGAATGGATGGAGTTCGGGTTGCCCGCGTCGAACGCGAGGAACTCGATCACCGTCTCGCGCGTGGTCTGGTCGTACCGCTCGAGGAAACGGTAGACTTTCCAGCACATTGGGATCCTAAGCTTAGAATTCCACGTGGACAAGTTGTCGCG
>JADMIO010960163.1_pt1 | contig 10164 bp, 8 predicted proteins | sample 8958161 | NCBI WGS metagenome assembly JADMIO01 (sample SAMN16585339, study PRJNA669376) | soil metagenome | isolation source: Crop rotation soil | place: USA: Cullars Rotation, Alabama | collected 2011
CGCGACAACTTGTCCACGTGGAATTCTAAGCTTAGGATCCCAATGTGCTGGAAAGGATGACGCCGTCGAGACGCTCAAGAAGCTCAAGCTCAAGGGTGTTCACCTGGAGCAGCACGGCGTGCGGCAGTACCCCGCCGAGGGCGCCGCATCAATTGTCGGAAAGGTCGGTTCGAGCGAGCGCGGGATCATCGGCGCCGAGCATTCGCACGAGCAGGAGCTCAAGGGCGACGCCGGCCACATCAGCTATGTCCGCGATGCGCACAGCCGCCCGCTCTGGATGAGCCCCGGCTCGTTCGAGCCCGCCAAGCGGGGCGAAGATGTCCGCCTGTCGATCGACCTTGAGATCCAGCGCATCGCCACCGAAGAACTCCGGCGCGGCGTGAACGAGTGCGACGCCGCCGGCGGGCGCGCCGTGGTGATGGACCCTCGCACGGGCGAAATCCTGGCCATGGTGGACCTCGTGCGTCCGGTGCCCGACGCCGTGGCGTTTCCGTGGGCTGATGCCGACGCCGGGGGCGGAGGTGCTCGCCGCCACAACCCGGAACTGCTCTACGAGCCCCCCGCCGCGACGGGGCCTCACCAGCGGTACATCACGCTCAGGCCCGATCTGGGCCGCCTGATCCACCCTGCCCTCGGGCGCAACCGCTGCGTCGAGGATGTCTACGAGCCCGGCTCGACGTTCAAGCCCTTTGTCTGGGGCACCATCACCGAGCTCGGCCTCGCCAAGACGGGAGAGACGTTCGACACCGAGGGGGGCCACTGGCGCACGTCGTACGGCCGCTGGATCCGCGACGTTGTGAAGCGTCCGACGATGACCTGGACCGAGGTGCTCATCAACTCGTCCAACATCGGGATGTCCAAGGGCGGGGAGCGGATGAGCTTCGACCAGATGAGCGCCGCCGTGCGGCGTTTCGGGTTCGGGTCGCGAACCAACATCGGCCTTCAGGGCGAGACCCCCGGGATCGTCACCCCGCGGAAGGCTTGGAGCAAGTACACCCAGACCTCGGTCTGTTTCGGCCACGAGATCGCCGTTACGCCGATCCAGATGGCCCGGGCGTTCAGCGTCTTTGCCCGGTCTGATGACCTCGCCGGCACGCTCCCGCAGGCCCGCCTCACCGGCGCCGATGACGGCACGCCGCCGATGATCCACCGCGTCCTCCGCCCGGACATCGCCCTGATGGTCCGCACGATCCTGCACGAGGTGGCCGCGGCCATGGAGGCCAAGATGGCCTCGAGTAAGGAGCACCCCGAGACGGGCTGGCGCTACGGCATCTTCGGCAAGTCCGGCACCGCCGAGATCCCGCTGGGCAAGGCCCCGCCCGGCAAACGTCGCCCGCCGGGAAACAAGGGGTACTACGACCGCCAGTACAACTCCAGCTTCATCGCCGGCGGCCCGATCGAGCGCCCGCGCCTGGTCATCATCGTGGTCATCGACGATCCGGGGCCCGAGCGTGTCCACAGCGGGACGTACTACGGCTCGCTCACGGCGGGCCCGGTCGTTCGGCGCACGATGGAGCGGAGCCTGTCGTACCTGGGCGTTCCGCCCTCGCCCGCCCCGCCGCGTGCCGTTCAGCCCAACGCGCCGATGGCCGACTGATCCTTTCGCCCGGGCGGGTACGATGCCCCCATGACCGCCGACTGGATCACGATCGTCTCCGGTTTGCCCCGCTCCGGCACCTCGATGATGATGAGGATGATCGAAGCGGGTGGTATTCCAGCCCTCACTGACGAGGTCCGCAAGGCCGACGAGGACAACCCGCGCGGCTACTACGAGTTCGAGCCCGTCAAGCGGACTCGGGAGGACCCTTCGTGGGTCCCCTCGGCCAAGGGGCGCGTCGTCAAGATGGTCCACATGCTCCTCCCCGACCTGCCCACGGGTCAGGAGTATCGGATCGTGCTGATGCTGCGCGACCTTGACGAGGTGATCGCCTCGCAGGCCAAGATGCTCGCGCGCAGCGGCAAGAAGTCGGCCCCGGCGGAGATGCTCAAGCGGGTGTACACAACGCAGCTCGACGGCGTCCGCGCCTGGGCGGGGAAAGCCCCGGGCGTCCGTGTGCTCGAGGTCAGCTACAACCACATGCTCGCGGAGCCGTCGCGCGAGGCGGCGAGAGTCGCGGAGTTCCTGGGCCTTGCATCCGCGGCCCCGGCGATGGCCGCGTCGGTCGAGCCCTCGCTCTACCGCAATCGCAAGCCCGCGGGGTAGAGCCCGCGGCTACCATCCCTTCCCCTCCGGCCGGAGTGGCGGAACTGGCAGACGCGACGGATTCAAAATCCGTTTTGGGTAATACCAAGTGTGGGTTCAAGTCCCTCCTCCGGCACTTTCCGCTTCTTTGACCCGTCGCGGGCCCCGTCTACACTTCCTCCCCCGGAGGGAACGGCCTGCCGCAGGCGTGCCGACCCCACCCTAACCCAGGCCCGACGCCCTACCGAGCGCGGCCAGTCTCACCCGAAAGGCACGCCATGAGCCAGAACTCCGATCCGTCTCGTCAGATCCAGCTCCGCATCGACGAGAGCAAGATGGGCACGACCTACGCCAACACGATCCGCACCAGCACCATGCCGGACGAGATGATCCTGGACTTCGGCATGAACATGCCGATGCCGACCAACGACGGCCAGCCGGTGCTCATGTTCAACGTCGGCTCCCGCGTCATCATGAACTGGCCCGCCGCCAAGCGGCTGGCGATCAGCCTCGGGCAGGCCGTGCGCCAGTACGAGGAGCAGAATGGCGAGATCAAGTTCCCCCAGGGCCAGGGCGGCCCCGGCGGCGGCCCCCGCCTCGCCCAGTAAACGTCTTCCACGCACGATCATGGCCGGCCCGCGCACCCGCGCGGGTCGGTCCGTTTTTGTTCCCGGATTTCGGGGAATAACTGGCGGCCGATCACAAATTGAAGGAAGGAAGGTGGGCCAAACCCCTGTGTTTGGTTGGCCTTCCTTTCCTTCCTTGCTTCCTTCCATCGTCAAGCGACGCCACCCTTTGTGGCCGGTTTGTTTCAGGCACTCAACCCGGTGGCGCTTCCACACGGCCGCCATCGCGTCGGTCCATCGTTGCGTTGATTCGGAATCGTGGGTCGTGACGGCCCGGTCATGCACCACGGCTTGAACTGGGGTTCCCATATCCCAAACCGGGCGGGCCGAAGAGGTGTTGGCGCCACGATCAACCGGTGCCCGGAGACCTTGATGCACGCCACGCCGCGGCCGTCAGCAACAGCGTAATCACGGCTGAGAACGCGATGGGCAGGATGAAGAGGTACATCACGCTCACAACCGTGATGGCGGCAAAGCACAGGGCGAATGCCCACGTCATGCCGCGCATGCGGGCCAACGTCTCTGCCGGAAGGCCGCCCAGCTGCCACGCCACGATCGCCGCGAAAAGATAGAGCACGCCGACGGAAAATCCCGCGGCCACGAAGAGGTCCCAGTACGACCGGTTGAATCCCTGCACGTTGAAGCGGGTTGACCGCACCGAGCCAAGGACGGCATCCACTCCCCATGCGGGATCCGACTGGCGAAAGCCGAGCGTGTGCCCCGCCGCGAACAGAAGCAGCGCGACCGCGGCGATTCGATACAGCATCGATGCCTTCATGCGGGTCTCCAGAGATCACAGGGGGGCGCTGCTATCCCACTGCGTACCTGCGGGCGGCTGGGTCAGCGGAAAGTGGCGTTACCCCGGTCCGGTCACCTTCAACTCCACATCCCTCTCCACCCCCTTGGCCTTCTCCGCCTCGAAGCGGAACTTGACCTTTTCGCCCTCCTTCCCCGTCACGTAGTACCGCACGATTACCCCGCCCCGCCCGGGGATGCCGCCTTCGAGCTGGATCCGGCCGGGCTCGTGACGGATCGGGTCCATCCGCGTGTCGATCCATGAGGCCAGGTACCCCGCCGTGATCACCAGGCCGCCGGAGGGCGGCTGGCAGGTCAGGAGGTCGTTGCGACCGATGCCCTTCTGGCGCGCGATGCCGCTGCGGGTGGGCATCAGCTTGTCGTTGCGGAGTTCGACGGTGACGACCCACGATCCGTCCGCCGCGCCCTTGTCGACCTGCACGCGGTCGAAGTGCACCACCGGCATCTGGTCGGCGTTGTACATCGTGAACGAGAAGTTCCGGTGGCACTCCTCTTCGAGCATGAACGTGGGCGTGACGCGGCTGCTCCACTTGTTGAGGCCGCCCAGAAGGATCTTGCCGAACTGGGGGTGGTTGAACTCCTTGTAGGGCGTAAAGACCTGACCGAACTGCAGCTTGTCACGGAACAGCCACATCTTCTTGGAGTCGGGGTCCGCCACGTCGCGCTGGAAATACTTGCCGGGGTTCCACATCTCGTTGGTGAACGAGAAGATCCCCAGCCCCTCGGCGGTCCAGTTCACGAACCCCCCGTAAACCGTGTACAGGTCGCGGTAGATGACCATGTACTTGTAGTAGGGCAGCAGGTCCTCGCCCTTTTTCCCGATCTCGTCGTACACGGCGCGGTCCTGGGCGGGGTAGATGTTCTCGCGGTAGCTCGACCCCGGGCCGCGCAGGATCATGCCGCCGGCGTTGTGGTAGCTCTGCACCGCCGCGATGTTGGGGTGGTCCATGATGAACCGCCCAATGGCGCGCGGCTCGGGGTTGCTGAATGGGTACTCGCCGGCGCCGCGCTGGACGTAGTCCGGCTGCCAGTCGCTGGGCCAGTTGCGGTTCATGTCGTCGCCGCCGGGGCCGTCCTCGTTGATCCGCCCGTCGCCGTCGCTGTCGATGCCTTCCTGGCCCAGCAGCGTCCACTCGCCCTTCTCATCGTCGGCGACGCGCGTGAACACCCGCGGGTCGTTGCGGTCGCGGATCCACCGGCCCCGCGGGTCCTCCTTCCACATCTGGGTGATCGACCCGTCGCCGTCGAGGTCCTCGGGCTTGTCCTCGTCCTTGGCGCCGTCGTCGTCGTTGTCCACCGGGCGCCGGTTCGATCGAGAAGAGCTGGAGTCCTGCACATCCAGGAACCAGTGCTCGCGTCCGTCGGGGTTCTGGCTCACCAGGAAATAGAAGCTGTACGTGTCCAGCAGCCTGGTCAGGTCCTCGTTGTGCCCGTACCCCTTGGACAGATACCACAGCGAGTACAGCACGGCCTCGCCCGCCTGGATTTCGTTGCCGTGCACGTTCCCGTCGATCCACATCGCCGGCTTGCTGGTGTGCGGGCCGGTCTTGGGCGAGTTGACGATCGCGACCCACAGGTCCCGGCCCTCGCCGCTCTTGCCGATGTTGACCAGCTCGACGATGTCCGGGTACGCCGCGGCGATTTTCTTCAGCCACGCTTCGAGCTCGGCGTACTTGTAGTACCGGTTGAAGGGGATCTCGACCTTGGCCGCTATGTTCTCCTGCGCCACCACAGCGGGGGAGGCCGCGCCCAGAGCCGCAACCGCGCCGACGAGGAGTGCTTTGATGGTCCGGTTCACTTGGATGCCTCCTTCAGCTCGACCTCGATGTGCTTCGCCGCCCCGACGCTGGGCCTCACGTTGAACCCGACCTTCTCGCGGTCGTCGGCCTTCACCGTCCACTGATACTCCGCCCGCCCGCCCGAACCGGCGATGATCCACGCGCGGTTGTGCTTCTCGCCGGAGATCAGCCGCTCCAGCGGCAGGTCGATCGTGACCAGCGTCGGCAGCTCGCGCCGGGCCTTATTCTCGATCTCGGCGGCCGAGGGAAGAAACCCGTCGTTCACCACCCGCACGGTGATCCGCCACACGCCGGGGCCGAGCTTCTCCGCGACCGGGTCCGCCGCGTGGACGTCGGGGAGTTTGCCGAGCAGAGCGGTCACGAACTTGGTCTGCTCCCCGACCAGCCGCTCGACCTCGGCCTCCGGCGGGTTCTGCTTGAAGCCCGGCAGGAAGCCGCCGATCTCGACCTCGCCGAGCTGCGGGTGTTTGAAGGGGTGCCAATCCACGAAGCCGGCCTTGCCGCCCGCGGCCACGAGCTCATCTGAGTACTTCAGCCACTTCGCATCGTCGCCGCTGGGCTCTCCGGGTTTCTTGGCGCCACCGCCGGCCCCCGCGCGGCCACCGGGACCTCCCGGGCCACCACCCCCGCCGCCCCGGCGTCCGCCGCCCCGCCCGCCACCTCCGCCGGGGGGCTGGCCACCGCCGCCGCCTTGACGACCGCCTGCCCCTGTGCCCGCGGGTGGTCCAGCGGGCGGTTGACCGCCCCCCCCGCCCCCCCCCCCCCCGCCCCCGCCCCCCCCGCCTCGCTGACCTCCCGCGCCGCCGGGCCCGCCAAGGTCGCGAACCGCGTCGCGGACCTTGGCCTGATCCTCATCCGAGAGCGACCGCATCTCGTTGAACAGTTGACGCCGGCCATTCTGATCCGCGTTCTTGAACCGCTCGATGAGCGACTCCACGGTGGGCTTGGCATCCTCCGCCTTTCCATCCTCCGCCTTGCCGTCGTCCTTCTTGTCGCCTTCTTCTCCATCGCCCCCCCGGCCGCGCCGGGGCTCATCCTTCTTGACCAGGTCGGGCCTCACCCACACCGGCGTCGAGAACGAGTACGCGCCGTAGACCGCGTAGGACCAGCCCTGAAAGCTGCCGGCGTTGTCGGTGGTGGGGGCGCCGGTCTGCTTGGTCGCTTCCTTGAAGAGCTTGGCGACCTCTTCCCAGTAGGGCTTGTCGTTGTTCTCGATGCCCAGCGGCACCTGATTCGTCGGGTCGAACCGCCCGGCCTCGGGCATGTTGATGATGGTGTCGCCGGGGCCGTAGCTGAGCACGGCCGCGATGTTCGGCGTCGCCAGCATCCACTTCACCAGCGACAGCGACTCCGGCTCGCAGAGTTCGTACCGGCCCGCGCCGTCGCTGAACTCCGGCCAGCGATACGGGAAGTTCATGTTCAGGTCAACGCCGCCGCCGGCGTTTCCGGCGATGCCATCCTCGCTGAACTTGCCATCGCCGTCGCGGTCCTGCCCTTCGACGAGCAGCGCGTATTCGGCCCGCTCGCCCTTGGTCGCGTCGGCCTTCTTCAGGAGTTTCGGATTGTCCGGGTCGATCATGTACTCCGCGCGCAGGCCCGACCCCGGCGCGGGGTTCTTGACCCGCATCGTGAGGATCGCCCCGTCGCCGTCGAGGTCCTCACCCGGGTCCTCATCCACCCGCCCGTCGTGGTCCGCGTCCGTCGGCGCGATCGTGCGCCCGAAGTCCGCCTTCGGGTGTCCGCCGTCCAGCGTCCACGCCAGCGCATCGGGGTTCGCGGCGGGCACGATGTACACGGTGACTTTTTTCAGCAACTCGGCCTGGTCGGTGACCAGCTTGTCCGCCAGGCCCACCGCCGCGTCGCACCCGATGAGGTGCCGACCGTCGAGGCCCGCAACCACCACGAGCGCCGGCCGCTCCTCGGGTTTCTGATCTCCGCCCGCGGCGAGCCGCTGGACGACCAGGTCCCGGCCCTGGCGGCTCTTGCCCATCGAGGTGATCGTCACGAGATCCTTGTGTCCGGCGCCGACCTCGCGGGCTTTCTGGATGAAGCGGAGTTCAGGCGGGGCAGCCATCACCGCCGCGCACGCAAGACCCGACGCCGCCACGATCAACGCTCGCAGGTTCATACACACTTCCGGGGAGGGGGAGGGGGGACCGATTCCAGAGCGTACACGCCAACAAACCCCCGCCACAACCGGCACGCCGCGATCCCTCGGTCTGCGGGCATGGACGCGGCGGCACCTGCCCGAACTGTTTCCCCCAGAAACCAATGAAAAAACAATGAAAAACTGCCGGTTGCAATGGCCAAACCGTCCGGGTGGCATTAGCTTTTTCTGAGGGCCGCGGAGATTTGCCCGGAGGCACACCCTCAAAGGGAGTAGAGACATGACGTTGCGTTCCACCATGCTCGTCCGGGTGTTCGTCCTCGCGGTCGCTGCGCTGGCCGGGTCGAGCCCGACGCGTGCCGGCCAGATCTACTTCTCCGACACCCAGAACTTCATCGACCCCAACGGCAACTCCATCCGGCGCGTCAGCACCGATGGCACGGGCCTCACCACCCTCATCGCCACCGGCGGAGGCGTGCGCGGGTTCGATATCGACTTCGCCGCGGGCAAGGCCTACTGGACGGACTCCGACAACGCCAGCGTCTTCCGCGCCAACCTTAACGGCTCTTCGCAGCAGACGATCGGGACTCCCTCGCTGGCCACCGCGCTCCGCCTCAACCTCAGCGCGGGGAAGGTCTACTGGGGCGACCAGGGCAACGGCGTCACGACCCGCGCCAATCTCGACGGCACCTCGCCACAGGCCACACCCCCCGGCGGCTTTTTCCGGGGCATCGCCGTCGATTCTGTCGGCGGCCTCCTCTACCGCTCCATCGCCACCGGGGTGAGCACCGGCACCATCGTCCGCTCCAACCTCGACGGTTCCGCGGCGACGACGATCATTTCCAGCGCTGCCCCTTCCTTTAAACCCGGCAGCCTCGCGCTCGACATCGCGGGAGGGAAGATCTACTGGACCGATCCCGTCACGCAGTTTGTCCGGCGCGCCAACCTCAACGGGACCAGCGTCGAGAACCTGTTCGACGCCACCGCCCTCGGCACGCCGCGCGGGATCGCCCTCGACCTCGCCGCCGGAATGGTGTACTGGGGCCAGGACATCGAAAGCGAGGGGTTCCAGTTCGGCGAGATCCGGCGCATGAATCTCAACGGGTCCAACCCGCAGACGGTCATCACCGGCCTCGGCTCGGTGTTCGACATGATGCTGGTCGTCCCCGCCCCCGGCTCGTCGGCGCTGCTGCTGGCGGGCGCGATGGCGGCGCGCCGCCGCCGCCGCTGAACGCAACACCCCGCCCTTTGTGTGGTATGCTGTAACCCCTTCCACAAGGAGTCACCCATGCCCCGCGCCGCCATTCTGGTCCCCCTCATGCTTCTGGCCGGCTGCACCTCGACCACGGTGAGCGACGCGCCCAAGCCCGTCCCCGTGGCCACCGACGAGCAGCGCGCGGCCCTCATCGACCGGGTCAAGTCGCTGCAAGGCACGTGGACCGGATCGGGCGAAGGGGGAATGACCGGGGAGATCGTGTTTTCCGTGACCTCCGGCGGTCATGTCGTCCGCGAGATCATGTTCCCGGGCACCGAGCACGAGATGACCAACATCTATCACATGGATGGCCCCTCCATGGTCATGACCCACTACTGCGCGATCGGCAACCAGCCCCGCCTGCGCGCCGCCGCGGCCTCGGGCAACTCGATCGACTTCAAGTGCGACGGCGTCAGCAACCTCGAGTCCGCCGATCAGATGTACATGGGTCACATGACGCTGACGTTCGTGGACAAGGACCACATCGAGGAGGGCTGGCAGTCACTGGTCGCGGGCAAGGCGGGCGATCACCAGATGCAGTTCAAGCTGACGCGGAAGCACTAGGCCCCGCGGCTACGCGTCAAGGTCGTACGCGACCTTCAGCCACTTCCTCACTTCCGCGTCGATCTGACCCATCTCGGTCAGTTCGATGCGGTGGGTGATGCGGTCTTTTTTCGCTTTGCCGCCCGTGTCGATCAGTCGGGCCGGAATCTTCCCCTCGTGCTTCGCCAGCGCGAAGCCCAGGTCGATCCGCGTCTGCGTCGCCGGCTTGATCTGCGCGAACACGTGCTCGCGATACAGCGGCACGATGGTCTTGCACGGGCAGACCCTCACATCCTTCCCCATCCCCCGCCCCAGCTTCAGCAGCTCGTCGTACATCGGTCGGAGGCCCGCCTTTTTCCCGGCGTATTGCTCCTCGACGTACCGCCCCGCCGCACGCAGATACCCCGCCGGCGTGTCCTCGGAATCCGCCTCGTCCCAGCCGTCCCGCGCCCGCTCGGCCAGCCACCACGCCGAGTTGGTCCCCAACTCATGCTGTGCCTTCAGCCAGTCGCGCCGCTTTGCTTCATCCTTGGGCCCGGCCTTGCGGATGTGGGACACCCACTCCTCGACCGAGCGTCCGGTCTTGGCCTTCAGGCCCTCGACCCACTCCACCATCATCGTGATGCCCGGATGGACGTCGTATGCCGGCTTTGCCATGCCGTCAGCATATCGCAACTCTTCCAGACGTCAGCGCACGTTGAAGCCCCCTGACGCCCTCCACGCGCGGGCATCATGCGCTGCCCATCGTCCTGGGCCACGCGTCAGGCCGCGGGTCCGCCCGGCGCTCGCCGTACCACAGCCCCAGCCGCTCGCGCCGGCGGGTGGATGACGGGCGC
>JADMIO010787711.1_pt1 | contig 10163 bp, 10 predicted proteins | sample 8958161 | NCBI WGS metagenome assembly JADMIO01 (sample SAMN16585339, study PRJNA669376) | soil metagenome | isolation source: Crop rotation soil | place: USA: Cullars Rotation, Alabama | collected 2011
CTTTCCCATCGCAGAGATGCTGCGCCACGACGCGCTGCTCTTCCCGCCCGGCGATGCCCACGCGCTGCGCGCGCGCCTGGCGCGCCTGTTGGAAGACGCGGCCGCGCGCGCGGAAGCCGCCGCGCTGTGCGCCGCTCGCGCCGACGACTATCGCTTCGATTGGGACGCGCGCGCCGTGGCCGTGCTGGAGCGCGTGCTGGCGGATCGGCGCTGATGCGCGCCGAGGACGCCGCCGTCTACCGCCACCCGCGCACGCGGGGCCCGCTGGCGCTCACCGCCTCGGAGCTCGACGATGGGCGCGTCGTCACCGGAATGCTGTCCGGCGACGGCGACGCATTCCCGATACGCGGCGGCATCCCGCGCTTCTGCGGCGGTGGGGAAGCGGCCAGCTTCGGGTATCAGTGGACGCGGTTCCAGCGCACGCAGCTCGATTCGCGCGGCGGCTGGGGCGCGCAGAGCCGCGAGCGGCTGTTCGCGCACACGCGCTGGCCCGAGCGCATGGACGGGCAGCGCGTGCTGGAGGCCGGCTGCGGCATGGGCCGCTTCACCGAAGTGCTGGCGTCCACCGGGGCCGAGCTGTGGACCTTCGACGCCACGGAGGCGGTGGAGGCCAACGCGGGCAACAACGGCCACCACGCCAGCGTGCGCTTCGCCCAGGCCGACATCTTCGCGCCGCCCTTCGCGCCCGGCAGCTTCGACAAGGTGCTCTGCGTGGGCGTGCTGCAGCACACGCCCGATCCCGCGCGCGCCTTCGCCGCGCTGGCGTCGATGCTGGCGCCCGGCGGCGAGATCGCGGTGGACGTGTACCGCCTGGGCTGGCGGTGCCTGCTCACGCCCAAGTACCTGCTGCGTCCGCTCACGCGCCGCATGGCGCCGGCGCGGCTGCACCGCCTGGTGCACGCGCACGTGGGCTGGGTGCACCCGCTGACGGGCGCGCTGCAGCGCGTGATCGGAGGGCGCGCGCGCCACGTGTCCTGGATGCTGGGTGCGGCGGACTATCGCGGCCTCTACCCGATGGATGCCGCCACGGCCCGCGAGCTGGCGGAGCTGGACACCTTCGACATGCTGGCGCCGGCGCACGACCACCCACAGACCGTGAGGGGCGTGAGGGAGTGGATCGAGACCGCCGGCCTGCAGGATGGAGGCGTGGAGGCGGTCGGGGGATTGATACGAGCCAGGGGAACGCGGCCACAGCCAGAGCAACCCGGGGGGGTAGCGCGAAGCGCGTAGGGGGGCTGAGCGTTTCGCGAGCGGAGCGAGCGGTGGCCCCCCTGAATAATGAAAATGGCCACCTCGCGATTGCGAATGTGGTTCTAGCTCAGGCAACCACCTCCCGGTATATCGCTTCCAGGTCCCGCGCGACCCGTTCCCAGCTGAAATCCCGCGCCTCGAATGCGGCGCGGGCGGCCGCGCCGTACGTTGCCCGCCGCTCAGCATCCGCCAGCAGCGGTTCCAGGGCCGCGGCCAGCGCCTGGGGGTCCTCCGGCGGTACAAGCGCGCCGGTGACGCCGTCCTCCACAACCTCTGCGACGCCGCCCACGTTGCTGGCCACGACCGGCAGCGAGAACGCCATCGCCTCCAGCACCGCGTGGGGGAGGCCTTCGGAGCGGCTGGGAAGGACGAGCAGGTCCGCGGCCTCGAGGTAGTCGGCCACGTTCTCGCGCGGCACGAAGCCCGCGAAGCGGACCTGGTCCTGCAGCCCGTGCGCGCGCACCGCTTCTTCCAGCGGCGCGCGCAGCTGGCCGTCGCCCGCGAGCACGAACACCGCCTGGGGCTGACGCTCGCGCAGGAGCCGCACTGCCTCGATCAGGACGTCCGGCCCCTTGACCGGCGACAGGCGGCCCAGGAACAGCGCGATCGGCCGATCGCCCGGCAGCCCGAGGCGGGCGCGCAGCTCCGCGGCCGGCTGCGCGGGCCGGGGCAGGGGATCGATGGCCGTCAGCACCACGGTCACGGTGGCGCGCGGGATGCCCAGCGCCACCAGATCGCGGGCCATGGCCTCGCTCACCGCGATGACGCGCGCGGCGCGCCGCAGCACTCGGCGCGCGATGGGGCCCACGCCCGGCAGCCGCAGCAGCGCCAGGTCGCTGCCCCACACGGTCACCACCACGGGCGCGCGCCGCGACCAGGACGTGAGCGCGATCAGGCCCGCGGGGATCCAGTGCGCGTGCACGACGTCGTGCGCGCGCGCCATGGCGCCCGCGCGGGTCCAGAACGCGCCCAGCAGGAAGGGCAGGCCCACGCGCGCGCTCCAGCTCGCCCGCAGGTTGGCCATGGTGCCGCTGTCGTACGACACGCGCTGCAGCCGGTCGGGCCACAGGTAGCGGAAGCGGCGGACGCGGACGCCCTCCAGCGTCTCGGCCCTGGCCGTGCCCGCGGTGTGCGGCGCCAGCACGGCCGTGGTGTGCCCCCGCGCCTGCAGCGCCTGGCAGGTGGCCAGGACGAAGTGGCCGGCCAGGTCGCCGGCGAACCGCGGGTACACGGACGTCATCACGCCGATCCGCAGGGCGCGGCCCGATCCCGGCTGGCCGCTGATTGCTGATTGCTGATCGCTGATTGCTACTTCACTCGCACGGCAGCGGTGCAGAAGGCCCTGACCTCGGCGGCCACCCGCTCCACCGCCGCCATCGGCAGCTCCGGGTACAGGGGCAGCGACAGCACCTCGCGGCACACGGCTTCGCTGACGGGCAGGTCGCCCGGCTTGCCGCCCGCGTCGGCCAGCGCCGGCTGCAGGTGCACCGGCCGCGGGTAGTGGACGGCGGTGGCGATGCCCCGGGCGCGCAGGTGCGCCTGCAGGCCCTCGCGGTCCTGCGCGCGCACCGTGTAGAGGTGCCAGGCGGGCTTCACGGCCGGCCCCGGCTGCGGCAGCACCAGGCCGGGGATGCCCGAGAGCGCCGCCGTGTAGGCCAGCGCGCGCTCGGCGCGCTCGCGGTTCCACTCGTCCAGGTGGCGCAGCTTCACGCGCAGCACCGCCGCCTGCAGCGTATCCAGGCGGCTGTTGGTGCCGATGACCAGGTTGTCGTACTTGTGGGCGCCGGAGCCGTGGTTGGCCAGCTGGCGCACGCGCGCCAGCAGCGCGGCGTCGTCGGAGGTGACCATGCCGCCGTCGCCGTACGCGCCCAGGTTCTTGGCCGGGTAGAAGCTGAAGCAGGCCAGCGTGCCCAGGCTGCCCACCTTGCGGCCGCGGATCTCGGCCCCGTGCGCCTGCGCCGCGTCCTCGATCACCGGGATGCCGTGCCGGCGCCCGACCTCCACGATGCGCTCGACGTCGGCGGGATGGCCGTAGAGGTGGACGGGCATGATGGCCTTGGTGCGCGGCGTGAGCGCGGCCTCCACCTTCGCCGGGTCCATGGTGAACGTGCGCTCGTCGATGTCCACGAACACCGGCCGCGCGCCGTTGAGCACGATGGCCTCGGCCGTACCGATGAAGGTGGCCGCCACCGTGACCACGTCGTCGCCGGGTCCCGCGCCGCAGGCCTTGAGCGCCAGCGTGATGGCGTCGGTGCCGTTGGCCACGCCCACCGCGTGGGCGGCCCCACAGTAGGCGGCGAACTCCTTCTCGAACAGCTCGCAGTCCTCGCCGCGGATGAACTGCGTCGTCTCCACCACGCGCCGCATGGCGGCGTCGACGGAGGCGGCGATGCGCGCGTACTGCGCGCGCAGGTCCACCATGGGGATGGCGTCGGTCATGCCGCCTCTAGTATCACGTGATGCGGCCACCGCCCAAGCGCGCCAGCAGCGCGTCCACGGCGGCCTCCAGGCCGGGCGCCAGCAGCTCGGGGGCCGATGCCACCAGCAGCTCGCGGTTGGGGAAGGAGCCGGGCACGCCCACCGCGAAGACGCCCGCCGCCTGCGCCATGCGCACGTCCTCGGGGCTGTCGCCCACGTAGGCGCTCTCGTCCGCCGGCACACCCATGCGCTGCAGACCCACCAGCAGCGGCTCGGGGTGCGGCTTGCGGTGCACGTAGTCGCCGTGGCAGACGACGGCGTCGAAGAAGCGCGCGAAGTCGAGCTCGGCCAGCTCGCGCTCCACGCGCACGCGGCTGCCGCTGGTCACCAGCCCCAGCGCCAGGCCCGCCGCGTGCAGCCGCTGCACGGCGGCGTGCGCGCCCGCGATGGCGATGGGCGGCTCCTGCGCGTAGTACTCGAGCCAGCGCGCATTGGCCTCCTCCCAGCGCTCCTCGGGCAGGCCCACCTCGCGGTACGTGTGGTACCAGTCGGGCGAGTAGGTGCGCTGGTAGGCGGCGCGGTCGAAGGCGATGCCGAACTCGGGGAACACGCGCGCGTAGCTGCGGAAGCTGGACTCGGCGGAGTCGGCCAGGGTGCCGTCCCAGTCGAAGAGCACGGCGCGCAGCCGCGCGCTCATGGCCGCGCCGCCGCGGTGGACTGCGCGCCGCGCGCCCGCGGCGCCTCCACGCGCCAGGCCACGTAGAAGCTGGACGCCAGCACGCCCAGGATCCACAGCGACACCAGCGCGAAGGTCCAGTCGCGCTGCTGCAGGAAGGCCACGGTGACGACCACCACGCGCGCCACCGGCGTCAGCAGCAGGACCAGCACGCCCGCCCACAGCAGCGTGCGGCGGTTTCCCGCCAGCAGCCCGGCCAGCAGCAGCAGCCCGCTCAGGGCCAGGCCGGCGGTCAGCACGCCTTCCACCACGCGGTCGAGCCGGCTGGGCCCGCTCATCGCCAGAGGCCCTCGTATCCCATGCGCGCGCCCACCAGCAGCAGGATCACGGCCATCAGGACCTTGAGCGACCGCGCTTCCACCCGCTCGCTCAGGCGCGCGCCCAGGAGGCTCCCGGGCAGAGCGCCCAGCACCACCGCCGCCGTGAGCGGCAGCACCATGTCGCCGCGGCTGAAGTAGATGACGGCGGACGCGGCGGCGGTGACGCCGATCATGAACGTGCTGGTGGCGGCGGCCACGCGGATGGGCACGCCGCAGAACGCGTTCAGCACCGGCACCTTGATGATCCCGCCCCCCAGGCCCAGCAGCCCCGAGATGGCGCCGGCCACCAGCGAGGAGAAAAGGCCCACGGGCAGTCGGCGCACGCGGTAGACGTACTGCGCCTCGCCTTCGCGCAGGCGGCCGCCCAGCAGGCCGGGATCCACCGACGGGTCGGCGATCACGTTGCGGCGGCCCGACCGCATCATCATGATGCAGCCCATCGCCGTCAGCGTCAGCGCGAAGACCACGAAGAGCTGCTGCGACGAGAGCCGGGCGGCCGTGATGCCGCCGGCCAGGCCGCCGATGCTGGTCGCCACCTCCAGGGCCAGGCCCAGGCGCATGTTCACGAGGCCGCGGTTGAGGTTGACGGTGGCGGAGGCCGACGCTGTGGCGATGACGCAGGCCAGGCTGGCGGCCACGGCCGCCCGGATGGGCACGCCCAGCGCCAGCGTGAGGAGCGGGACGAGGAACACGCCGCCGCCCAGCCCCAGCAACGAGCCCACCGCCCCGGTACCCGCCCCGAGCAACAGCAACACCCACTCGGAGGGGCCGCTCACGAAATCCTCATGCTCGTGGATTCTGCTTCATGTCGTAAGCACGTGCTTGCTCCGTCAGTTGACATCGTTTGACAGCGCGCGCGGGAACCTCGGACGCCGCGCGGCGTAGGTTGCCAGTGAAGCGCCCGGAGGAGGCGTGGGGCCTGCGGCGGGGTGACGGTGCGCCGGGACCGATCCAGTGCCCCCAGAGAGGTCCACCACGGCGTTCACCGTCGTGCCGGACCCCACGTCCTCCCCCGGATTTCCTGCCCGTTCCCGTTCCGCTATCATCCCGTTCGATCCTCATGGCACACGCGGCTCCATGAAACTCCGGCGCTGGATCGGCCGCGGCCTCCTCGGTCTGGCCGGCGTCCTGCTCCTGCTCGTCTTCGGGGTGATTCCCTACTGGCTGGCCGGCCGGGTCACCGGCAGCCGGTTCAAGTTCAACGACGTCGAGAACGCCGGCCTCACCCCGGCCTCCTTCCAGCTCCCCTTCGAGGACGTCGGCTTCAGCTCGCCCGACGGCATCCCGCTCAAGGGCTGGTGGGTGCCGGCCGGAAACGCGCACGGCACGGCGGTGCTGGTGCACGGCCTCAACCGCTCGCGCATCGAGATGGTGAAGAAGGTGCCGTTCCTGCACGCGCAGGGCTGGAACGCGCTGCTCTTCGACCAGCGCGCCCACGGCGAGAGCGGGGGCAAGATACGCAGCCTCGGCTTCCACGAGAAGGACGACGTGCACGCGGCCGTGGCCTACGCGCGCACGCGGTCGGATGCGCCCGTGGTCGTGTGGGGCGTCTCGCTGGGCGCGGCCGCCGGCATGCTGGCCGCGGCCGAAGACCCCAAGGTGGCGGCCGTGGTCAGCGACAGCAGCTTCCGCAGCCTGCGCGACACGGCGCGGCACCACCTGCAGCTCTTCCGCCGCTTCGCGTGGTGGCTGCGCGCGGTGCCGTCCTGGCCGGTGTCCGACGAGGTGGTCTTCTGGATCGGGCGCAAGGCGCGCTTCGATCCCGACGCGCTCGACGTGCGCGCGGCCGCCACGCACCTGGCGGGGCGCCCGGTCCTCTTCGTGTGCAACACCGGCGACCGCCGCATGCCGCCCGAGATCGCGTTCGAGCTCAAGGAGGCGGCGGGGCCGCGCGCGCGGGTGCTGGTGGTGCCGGGCACCACGCACGGCGGGGCCTGGCGCGAAGGCACGCCGGCCTACGAGCACGCCGTGGAAGAGCTGCTGAAGGAAGCGGAGGGCGGGGGCCCCGTGCGCATGGCGGCACGGTAAGGTTGTGGGAGCGAAATCCATGAGGCCAGCGGGCGCGGCGGCACGCAAGGACGCACAGGAGAACGATGCGGTGAGCGAAGACAAGAAGCACGAGCACGTGCCGTTCCCCATGGAAGACGACGCCGCCCCGGCGCCGCCCGACCAGACCGGCTCCTATTCCATGGTGTCGCCGCGCTTCCGCGACCTGTACTTCCAGTTCTACAAGGAGACCTACAAGCCCTCCGTCCTCGACCGCAAGACCAAGGAGCTGGTGGCCATCGCCGCCAGCCTCACGGCGCGCTGCCAGGGCTGCCTGCAGGGGCACATCAAGAAGGCGCTCAAGTTCGGCGCCACGCGCGAGGAGCTGGCGGAGACGATCGCCATCGCCATCGGCGTCAACGCGGCGGCGGTGGTGGACCTGACCGACCTCGCGGCCGAGAACCTGGACCTCAAGCTCTTCTAGAAGGAGCGCCGGCCATCAGCGATCGGCAATCGGAGAAGAGCCTCCAGGAAACCTACGCACCCCACAACGCGTGCTTCGGGTGCGGGCCCGCCAACGCCAGGGGGCTGCGCATCCGCAGCTTCGTGAGCGGGGACGAGGTCGTGGCCGACTGGACGGCCGAGAAGCAGCACGAGGCCTTCGAGGGCATGATCTCGGGCGGCATCATCGGCACCCTGCTCGACTGCCACAGCAACTGGACGGCCGCCCACCATCTCATGCGGCAGGCCGGCCAGGAGAGCCCGCCCTGCACCGTCACGGCGGATTTCGCAGTGAAGTTCCTGCGTCCCACGCCTTCCGCCGGACCGGTGCGCCTGCGCGCGCACGTGGTGGAGGCGGGCGCCGACCGCGTCCTGGTCGAATCGTCGCTGGAAGCGGGCGGCAAGACGACCGCCACCTGCCGGGGGACTTTCGTGGCCGTGAAGCCGGGGCATCCGGCCTACCACCGCTGGTAATCGAGACCGCTCTTGACGATGCGCCCGCTTCGGGGGTAGTGTCTCGCCCACGCGGGTCCTGCTTCCTCAGAGCCCGCTGTCTTCTCTATGCGAGGGGGATCGCTCAGAATGAAACCGCGAGTCCTGTTGGTAGTGAGTTTGATGCTCCTGAGCGCGGCCGGCGCGCAGGCGCAGATTAACGAAGACTTCGTCAACATCGCCAACCTTCCGGGTTGGTTCATGCAGAACAACAGCGTGCCGGTTGGCCTGACCAACTGGTTCCAGGGGAACGCCGCCGTCTTCCCGGCCCAGGCCGGCGCGACGACGTCGTACATCGGCGCCAACTTCAACAACACGACGGGCACCAACACGATCAGCAACTGGCTGCTGACGCCGGCCGTTTCGCTGGCCAACGGCGCCCGGCTGCAGTTCTGGACGCGCACGGTGAGCGCCCCGTCGTTCCCCGACCGCCTCCAGGTGCGCATGAGCACGGCGGGCGCTTCCACGAACGTCGGCACGGGTCCCACGGGCATCGGCGACTTCACGACGCTGCTGCTCGACATCAACCCGACCTACACCACGACCGGGTACCCGAACGTGTGGACCCAGTTCACCATCACCCTGGCCAACATCCCGACGCCCGTTCAGGGCCGCCTGGCCTTCCGCTACTTCGTGGAGAACGGCGGACCCAGCGGCGCCAACAGCGACTACATCGGCATCGACACCGTCGTGTTCACGCCGGTGCTGCTGCAGCCCAAGGCGCTGACCGTCGACCCCACCGGCAACTTCGTCATCGAGCCGAATGAAGCGGCGGTGGTGGTGGCCCCGACCTGGACCAACACCGGCACCAGCGCCATCGCGTCGCTGACCGGCACCGTGGCCAACTTCACCGGCCCGGCGGGCGGCACGTACACCATCAACGACAACGCCGCCAACTACGGCGCGGTGGCCGCGGGCGCCGACGCCAGCTGCATCGCCCAGAACAACTGCTACGGCGTCACCGTGGGTGGCACGCGTCCCTCGCAGCACTGGGACAGCACCATCGACGAGACGGTGAGCACGGGCCCCACCAGCAAGACCTGGACGCTGCACGTCGGCGCCAGCTTCACGGACGTCCAGACGACCAGCCCGTTCTACCGCTTCATCGAGACGCTGCTGCACAAGAGCATCACCGGCGGCTGCGGCACGGGCATCTACTGCCCGACGCAGGTCACCACGCGTGAGCAGATGTCCGCCTTCGTGCTCGTCTCCAAGGAAGGCGCCGGCTACAACCCGGCCGCTTGCGTGCCGCCGAACCTCTTCAGCGACGTCCCGGAGACCAGCCCCTTCTGCAAGTTCATCGAGGAGCTGGCCAACCGCGGCGTGGTCACGGGCTGCGGCCCCAACCTGTACTGCCCGACCAACCCGGTCACGCGTGAGCAGATGGCCGTCTTCGTGCTGCGCACGCTGGACCCGGCGCTGAACCCGCCCAACTGCGTGGCGGGCTCGGAGATGTTCAACGACGTGCCGTCCACCAGCCCCTTCTGCAAGTGGATCGAGGAGCTGGCCCGGCGCGCCGTGGTCACCGGCTGCGGCGGCGGCGCCTACTGCCCGACCGCGGGCGTGACGCGCGAGCAGATGGGCGTGTTCCTGTCCGGCACGTTCAGCCTGAAGCTGTACGGGCTGTAGGTCGATTGCATTCGTCAGGGCCTCACGCGTGAGGCCCTGACCCATCGTTCCCACTTCGGGCCCGGGCAACCGGGCCCGAAGTTTTTCGCGAACGTCTAGATTGCCGCGCGGCGGCGGTTGCGGATGGCCTTCACCGTGCGCCAGGCCGCGTAGCCCAGCGCCGTCCAGGGCAGGAGGGCTACCAGCAGGTAGAGGAGGGCGGCCAGCGACTGCGACAGCACCTGCAGCGAGTCGCGCAACGCGTGGCCGATGGGCGCGAATACGCCGGGCTCCACCACCGCCTGCGGCTCGGCCAAGGCCAGCGTGATGGTGGAGAAGGCGACCTGCTGGTCGTAGAACCGGCGCTCGCCCTCCATCTGCTCGATCTCCTCCGTCACCCGCGCCAGCTCGCGCTCGGCGTTGAGCACGTCGGGCAGGTCGGCGGTGCGCGTGCGCAGCAGCTCGCGCAGGCGGTCGGCGGTGTCGCGCTTCACGCGCAGGCGCGTCTCCAGGTCGGTGTAGGCCTTGGTCACGTCCTGGGTGGACACGCTCTCCGCCCGCACCTTGCCCATGCCCTTGAGCGCGGCCAGCGCGGCCGTGAAGCGGTCGGCGGGCACGCGGATGGTGATGCTGCCCGAGCGGTGCTCCTCCCGGCCGCTGTTGAGCTGGGACTCGGCCACGTAGCCGCCGAAGGCCTCGGCCACGCGCGCCACCTCGGCGGCCGCCCGCTCGTACTCGGCCACCTCCACGCTGACCTGGGCGGTGCGGATGAGCTTGAGGGCGGCCATGGCGCTGGCCAGGCCGGACGCGGCGGCCGAGCCGGCGGGCGCCTTGGACGCGTCCGGGGAAAG
>JADMIO010306810.1_pt1 | contig 10161 bp, 8 predicted proteins | sample 8958161 | NCBI WGS metagenome assembly JADMIO01 (sample SAMN16585339, study PRJNA669376) | soil metagenome | isolation source: Crop rotation soil | place: USA: Cullars Rotation, Alabama | collected 2011
CCCGCGAGGTGTCGCCGGCCACCTCGCGCAGGGCGGTGATGGCGCCGGAGGCCGAGTGGGTGCCGCCCGCCACGCGCCCCCCTTCCTTGCTCCCCTCCTCGGTGGCCACGATGACGGCGCGAATCGAGCCCGAGAACTCGTCGAGCAGGCTGCGCACCGAGTCGACCGACTCGCGCGAGCGGTGGGCGAGGCGGCGCACCTCCTCGGCCACCACGGCGAAGCGGCGGCCGCCGGCGCCCGCCGCCGCCCCCTCGATGGCGGCGTTCAACGACAGCACGTGCGTCTCGTCGGCGATCTCGGTGATCAGGTCGAGGACGCGGTAGATCTCCTTCGAGCGGCTGCCCAGCTCGTCGGCGCGGGCGGCGATGCCGCTGATGCGCCGGCGCACGTCGTCGACGCCGTTCGCCGCCTCCTCGACGGCGCGCGCCCCGAGGTCGCCGTTCGACTCGGCCTGCGTGGCGAGCTCGGCCTGCAGCGCGGCGCTCGCCGCGATCTGCGAGGCGGTGCGCGCCAGCTCCTCCATGGCGGCCGTGATCTCCACCACCGAGGCCGCCTGCTGGGAGGCGCCGGAGGCGAGCTCCGAGGCGATGTGGTGGACCGCCTCGGCGGCGTTGGCGACGTCGGTCGAAGAGGTCTGGATGCGCTCGGCGAGGCCGGAGAGGGCGGCGGCGGCGCCGGTCAGCCCCGCGCCGACGGCGCCCGGCAGCGCCCCGGCCCCCTCGCCGGCGCGCACCAGGTCGCCCGCCCCGAGGTGCTCGAAGGCGGCCGCCAGGCGCTCCTCGGCGCCGCGGGCGCGCGCCTCGGTTGCGGCGAGGCGCGAGGCACTGCGCCGGCCGGGGGCCCGGCAGACGGCGCCATAGGCGGCGCCCGCGGCCACGGCCAGGGCGAGGAAGCCGGCCGGCAGCCAGGCCGCGGCGCCGCCCGCCACCGCCGCGGCGCCCAGCGCGGCGCCGGCGAGCGGCGGGCCGAGGACCAGCGCCCAGCCCAGGCGGACGCCGTCCTCCCGGCCGCTGGCCTCGGCCGCACGGCTCCACTCCACGCCGGGCGGGGCGCCAGCCTCCAGCTTGCCGATCAAAACCGCCTCCTTCCGCGATGTGCGCCGTAGAATAGGAGAATCTGGGGGTTCGGGCAAGAAAAAGGACGCCCCCATCCTCTCTTCGCTCAGCTTTCCCCCGCCCACTCTTCGGCCGGGGTTGGCACCTACTCGGCCCGCTTTGGCCGCCTTCGCAGCACATCATGGCCGTAGAGGTCACTTGACTCCGTAGTCAGCGCGGCTATAGTTTCGCTATCTCTTGACCATATGCAAGAGGGCGGATGCTCGCCGCTCGCCCGTCCCGCGGGAGTCCGCGGGGCCCGGGGGAGATTCCGATCCATTTGCGTCTTTTTTAGGGGAGACCCCGCGATGTCCAAGAGAATCCAGCTCGCACTCTGGCTCACCCTGCTCGCCCTGCTGACCCCGCCCGCCTGGGCGGGGAACGGGCACATGCTGCACGGCGTGGGCGCCGTCAACAGCTCCATGGGGGGCGCCGGTACGGCGCTCGCCAACGACACCCTGGGTGCGCTCAACCTGAACCCTGCCCTCCTCGCCGCCCTCGACGGCCACCGCATGGAGTTCAGCGTCGAGCAGACCGAGGCCAACAACGCCGTCGAGAGCCGCGTCGGGCCGTTCTCCGGCCGCACCGAGGAGGAGGGGGACCCGGCGATCATCCCGGCCTTCGGCTGGACCCGCCACAGCAACGGCGGCAGGAGCGCCGTCGGCTTCGGCGTCCTCGGTCGCGCCGGCTTCGGCGTCGACTACCCGCAGGACCCCAGCAACCCCATCCTGGCGCCGCAGCCGATCGGCTTCGGGCGGACCTTCTCCGCCTACCAGATGCTGAAGATCCCGTTCGCCTTCGCCTACCAGGTCAACCCCTCGTTCGCCGTGGGGGCCTCGCTCAACCTCGGGCACGCCACCCTCGCCGCCGACCCGGCGGGCTTCGCCGCCCCCGACTGCTCGGCCGGCGGGGTCTGCTTCGTGCCGCGGGTCAACAACGACAGCGCCATGGGCTTCGGCGCCCAGGTGGGCGTCCTCTGGCAGGCGACGCCTCGGGTCTCCGTCGGCGCCTCCTACGCCAGCAAGATCGACTTCGACACCTTCGAGTGGAACTCGGCCCACGCCAACCCCAACCGCGCCGACTTCGGCCGGGCGCGCAAGATCGAGTTCGACCTCGACGCCCCGGCGACCCTGTCGGTGGGCCTCGGCTGGAAGCCCACGCCCAAGCTCGACATCGCCATCGACGGCCGCTTGATCGACTACGAGAACACCGACGGCTTCGCCGGCACCGCGGTCGACGCGGCCGGGAATCTCAAGGGGCTCGGCTGGGAGGACATCAACGTCTGGGCGCTCGGCCTGCAGTACCGGGCGACCAGCCGGCTGACGCTGCGCGCCGGCTACAACGTCTCCGACAACCCCATCCCCGACAACAGCAACTTCTTCAGCGTCGAGGCGCCGGCGGTCTTCGAGGACCACGCCTGTCTCGGGCTCGGCTGGTGGGTGGTGCCCACCCTGGAGCTCAACCTGGGGCTCTACCGGGCCTTCGAGAACAGCGGCAGCGGGCCCTTCATGTCCCCCGCCGGGCCGGTGCCGGGTACGCAGGTGACCAACGAGAACGCGCTCGACGGGCTGCTGCTGACCTTCTCGTTCAAGCTGTAGGGGAAGGAGAGCCGGCCAGCCTAGCGCCTTTGACAGGGAAAGGAGAACGCTAATGAACGGTTTCCGCAGCACCTGGTTCCGGTTAGCTCTCGTCCTTTTCATGACGCCGCTGGCCGGCCACTCGCAAGACCTCGGCAAGGGTGAAACCTACGATCGGCTGGACGTTCAGGCGCGCAAGACGATCACCTACTTCGAGGATGCCATCGCCATCGCCGAGCGCGGCAAGGGGGCCAAGGTCCAGACCGTGCTGTCGTCGGCGGATGGCCGCGAGTTGTTTCGCCTGACCTATCTGCCCGGTGCCGGCAAGCTCGCGCTGACGAGACCGTCGGCGAAGCGGGTGGAAGTGGTCGGAGACATGCCCTCTGCCGCCATGCACGCGGATTGGTTGAACCTCCAGGCCTACAGCCTGTGGCACGAGCTGAGCAGCGAACGAGGCGAGCGCCCAGGGTTGAGATGGCGGGATGGGTTCATCCGTGCTGCCACGGCAGTGGCCGAGCCGCGCGAGGACTTCGAGACCTACCGGGATCGTAGGGCGGCGCGCATCGTCGCCATCGAAACCTACACGGACCGGCTGCTCGCCATCAGCGTCAGGCAACAGCTACCTCCGGAGGGAGCCCGGCGAGCCGACGTGGCCTATTGGACGTTCAAGACCCAGCTTTTCGACCGCCAGACGAGAGCACCTCTTGGAGTCCTGCGGTGGTACGGCACGGAGGAGCTGCTGACCTGGGACTTCCCGGGCAGGACGCGCGGCTTCGTCTCCAGGGAAACCCTGCCGGACGGCTGGACCTTCCGGCCCGACCTCGCCTGGGCCAACCTACAGAGCTTCAGCTTTTGGCAATCCCATGGCGGTTCGTGGCTGAAGGACGATCCGGGTTGCGACGGCCTCCACTGGCTCGACTACTCGATCTTCCGGCCGTGCTGCGACGACCACGACCGGTGCTACTCCCGGAATGGATGCACGTCGCGGAGCTGGTGGCTGGTCTGGAGCGGCTGGACCTGCACCCAGTGCAACCTCGTCGTGGTCTCCTGCTTCGCCTCCGGAGGGGGCACCTCATCGGGGGGAGGGAGCACGCCACTGCCGCCCGCGTGCTCCGGGAATCTCCTCTCCTGTCCGCAGGAATGCTCGAGGTGCGAGCCCTGAGCCGGCGTCCGGCAGGGGTGAGGGGCACGCGGCGCATGCATCGGGCCCGCGTGCCCCCTCGCGCACGACAAATCGACCACCGCGCACCACTTCCATGACGACCGGTCGACCGACTTCCTCTCCGGCCTGGTTGAAAAGGATGGTTCCGGTCACCCCCTGAAATGCGTGCCTCCCGGCGAGGAGAGCTTGCAAGGGCTCGCCCGTCTTGGCCCTGGCACGCAAGCCTCGCAACAGGAGGCTGGCCGCATCGAAAGAGTACGCCGAGAGCCAGTCCGGAGACGTGCCGAACCGCTGCTGAAATCGGGCGAAGAAGCGGCGCTGCGCGGGCGTGGGGCGGTCGAGATCGAAACCTTGCACCGTCGCGACGATCAGACCCTCGGCGGCGGGGCCGGCCTGCGCGAGCAGCGTCGAGCTGCCGAGGGACTTCACGCCGAGGAACCGCGTGGCAAGGCCGATCTCTTTCGCCTGCCGCAGGATCACGGCGACCGCCTCATCCGGGCCGGCGAGGAAGACGACGTCGAGCTTCTCGGCACGCCTCTCGAGAAGCCAGGAGCCAACTTCGCCTCGGTCCGGCGAATACGCCATCGCCGCCACCACGGCGCCGCCCTGCCCTTCGAAGGCGGAGCGGAATGCCTTGGCCAACTGAATGCCGTAGTCGTCCTGACTATGGAGAAGCGCCGCCCGGCGGAGCCGCGTTCCAGCCGCCCACCTCCCGGCCGCTTCGCCCGCGCGACGTTCGGAGGGCCAGAGGCGAAAGATCCACCCCCCCGCGGTGGCGAGGTCCGGACTCGTGGCCGAGGGCGTGACCAGGACGATCCCCGCCTCCCGGGCCACCGGCGCCATGGCGAGAGTCGGGGAACTGAAAAGCTCACCGATCACCGCCGCCACCTGGTGCTGCTCGACGAGCCTTCGGAGCGCCATGACCGCGTACAGCGGCTCGCTCCGGGAGTCCTCGAAGACCAGCTCGACCCGCGGCACGGATGCACCGCTCGCCTTCGCCTCCTCCAGGGCGAGGACGATGCCCTGGCGGGCTTGCTCCCCCCAGAGCGCCGCAGGGCCGCTCAGCGGCAGCACTGCGCCGAGCGCCGGTGGCGGGGGAGCGTCCGGCCGGCAGGAGCCGGCCAGCACCAGGGCGACGAGCATCGCCGGCAGCCGCGATGCACGGCGCGACATTCGCTCAACCCTCGCCGGCCGCGGTCGAGGACCGGGCGATTTGCAGGATCGCGTTCACCTCGTCCTCGATGACATGGATCTGGTCGCTCGCCAGGCGATGCGGCTGATCCTGGTACCAGTCCTCGAAGGTGCGGGCATGGAGCGCAATGCGCTGATGCGCCGCGACGGCGCGATCGACGATCTCCTGGTGCCGGCTGATCACCAGCAGCGGATAGCGGTTCGGCGGGAAGCGGAAGAGGATGGCCGTTCGCCGGTTGAGCGCCCCCGAGGTGTCGCAGCGGATCCCCAGCACCGACTTGCGGACGTCCGCGACTCCGGGCAGATAGGCGATGCGCGGCTTGAATCCCAGCAGCAGGTGGCGATAGAGCACATGGATCAATAGATGGCGCGTCGTGGCGTCGACGTACTCCTCGCCGACGACGAAGATGCGATCGGTCGCGCCGCCCTGATCGAGCAGGCGGCGGACGAAGACCTCGTAGACGGCCGAGTAGCGGGAGAAGGCCCAGAGGCACTCGGAGGCCCGTCGCCCCGTCGCGCTTGTTTGGAATGTTTCTCTTTGGGTTTATTGCTGATGCTAGACCCGGGGATCTCGGGGTGTCAATCGCCTCACAGCTCGGGCCTCACAGCTCGGCCAGGAGCTTCTCCAGGTCGGGCATGCGGATCGGCTTCACCAGGTGGCCGTCGCAGCCGGCCTCCTTGGAGTTGGCGCGGTCCACCTCCTGGCCCCAGCCGGTCAGCGCCACGATCGCCATGTCGCGCCCCCAGGGCTGCTCGCGGATGCGGCGTGTGGCGTCGTAGCCGTTGAGCCGCGGCATCCCGATGTCCATGAGGATCACCTGGGGGCGGAACTGCGCCGCCGCCTCGACCGCCTCGACGCCGTCGTGGGCGATCCGCACGTCGTTGCCCAGGAGCTGGAGCATCATGGCCAGCGAGGCCGCCGAGTCGCGGTTGTCGTCGACCACCAGGATGCGCCGCTGCGCCCCGGCGTCGCGCTCCGGCCCGGCCTCGGCCGGCTCTCCCGAGGGCGACTCGGCCTGCTCCGCCAGCATCGGCAGGCGCACCGTGAACGTGCTGCCCTGGCCCTGACCGGGGCTGGCGGCCTCGACCGTACCACCGTGCATCTCGACCAGGCCCTTGACCAGGGCAAGCCCGATCCCCAGCCCGCCGGAGCTGCGCTCGATCGAGCGGTCCACCTGGCTGAACATGTCGAAGATGTGCGGCAGGGCGGCGGCGGGGATGCCGATCCCGGTGTCGCGGACCGTCACCTTCACCCGCTTCCCCTCCCGCTCCGCCGTGAGCCAGATGCGCCCGCCCCGCTCGGTGTACTTGGCGCTGTTGTTGAGCAGGTTACCGAACACCTGGGCGAGCCGGGTGAGGTCCGCGTCGAGCAGGATCGGCTCCGGCGGCAGCGCCACGGTGAGCTCGTGCCCAGCCGCCGCGACCACCGCGCGGGCGGTCTCGACGGCGCTGCTCACCACGTCGGCGAGCAGCACCCGCGAGCGGCGCAGCTCCATCTTGTTGCGGCTGATGCGCGAGATGTCGAGCAGGTCGTCGATCAGCCGCACCATGTGGGAGAGCTGCCGGTCCATCATGTCGCGCGTCCGGGCGACCACGCCGGCGTCGCTGGCGGCGAGCCGCATCACCTCGAGGCCGTTGCGCAGCGGGGCCAGCGGGTTCCTCAGCTCGTGGGCGAGGACGGCGAGGAACTCGTCCTTGCGGCGGTCGGCATCCTGCAGCGCCTCGACGGCCTCCTTGCGCTCCGTGATGTCGGTCAGGGTGCCGATGTACTCGGTGACCTGTCCCGTGCTGTCGGTGAGCCCCAGCGCCCGGCCCTGCACCCAGGTCACCTTGCCCTGCGGCGTGCGGAAACGGTACTCCTCGGCGAACGGCCGCCCCGCCTCGGCCGCGGCATACCAGGCGTGGGAGATCCGCTCCCGGTCGTCCGGGTGGAGGGTGCGCGCCCAGCCCGGGCCCCGCGCCTCCTCCGCAGTAAGGCCGGTGATCTCGCACCACTGCTCGTTGACGAACAGGCAGTTGCCCTCCCGGTCGGTCATGAAGATGCCGACCGGGGCCTGGGAGGTGAGCGTGCGGAAGCGCAGCTCGCTCGCCCGCAGGGCCTCTTCCGTCTCCTTGCGCGCGGTGACGTCGCGGGCGATCTTCGACGCCCCGATGATGCGGCCCTCGGCGTCGTGGATCGGCGAGACGGTGAGCGAGATGTGGATCTGGCGGCCGTCCTTGGCCATCCGCACCGTCTCGAAGTGCTCGATCGGCTCGCCGCGCGAGATCTGGGAGAGGATCGTCGTCTCCTCGTCCAGCCGATCCGGCGGGATGATGATGGTGATCGGCTGGCCGACCGCCTCCTCGGCCGTGTACCCGAAGAGCCGCTCGGCGGCGGCGTTCCAGGTCCGGATGATGCCCTGGAGGGACTTGCTGACGATGGTGTCCTGGGAGGACTGGACGATGGCGGCGAGCCGCGCCTGCGCCTCCTCGGCCTGCCGGCGCTCGGTCACGTCGCGGAAGACGAGCACCACGCCCACCGGCGCGCCGGACTCGTCGAGCATCGGCGCCGCGCTGTCGTCGATCGGCCGCTCGGTCGAGTCGCGGGCGATGAGGGTCGTATGGTTCGCCAGCCCGACGACCACACCCTCCTGCAGGGCGCGCAGGGCGGGGTTCTCGGCCGGCTCGCGGGTGTACTCGTTGACGATGTGGAAGACCTCCGGCAGAGGCCGGCCGGCGGCCTCGGCCTGGGTCCACCCGGTCAGCACCTCGGCCACCGGGTTGAGGTACTTCACCCGCCCCTCGGCATCGGTCGAGATCACCGCGTCGCCGATGCTCGCCAGGGTGATGCGCAGCTCCTCCCGCTCGGCGGCGAGCTCCCGCTCGACCTGCTGGCGGGCCTGCAGAATGGCGTCGGAGTCCGGGAGCTCCACCGGCCGCGGCCGCCGGTCTTCGTCTTCTTCGTGTGCCATCACTCTGACCTTAGGCCGCCAATGCAAGAGCTGCGCCCAGCACCCGGCGCGACAGCGCGAGATGGTTGAGACTGAGGCCGATGAAGCTCTGGAGGAGCTGTCCGGAAGGATCGATGAGCTCGGGCCGGGAGGGTCAACAAGCCCTACCTCGGATGGGGCGTGAAGTCTCCGTCATGCGCGGCGGACCTTACCACAGCGTCCGGCCGGGCTAATCAGCCGTCGTCCGGGGTCAGGACCGGCTTGACGTCGACGACCGGAGTGCCGTCGATCGCCTCCAGCGGCCCGACCCGCAGGCGCGCCGGCGCCGCGACTTCCAGCACGCGCACGCGGTGCAGGCCGATCGGGTTGGGCCGGTCGGGCGAGCGGGTGGCGAAGACCCCGGCGAGCGGCTGCGCGAGATCGCCGCGCGGGTGCACCTCGAGCACGTCCCGGCGGCTCAAGTGGAACCAGGTGAGCAGAATGACCTCGTCCCCCGCGGCGACGCCCGCCAGGGCGCCGGCGAAGGCCGGATCGACCTCCACCCACGCCTCGGGCGCCCCCTCCGCCCCCTGCCGTGGCGCCTCCGCCCTGGACGTGAGCCGCGAGCGGACGACGCCGATCGGGTGCAGCACGTAATCGCTTGCCGAGCTCATCCTTTCACCTCCTCCGGCAGGACCGCCAGATCGAGCTGGGCCAGGCGCTCCGGCTCGGCGACCGCTTCGATCTCGACGACCTTCCCGCCCACGATCGTGAAGCGCAGCACCATGAGGAGCCGCCCGCGCGGCGCCACGACGACGCCCACGGCGCCGTCGACGAGCGCCGGCTGCGCCGCCCGCGCGCCGCCCTTGAGCGCCCGGCCCGCCACGGCCTCCGCGCCGCGGAGCTCCGCCGGAGCGCCGGCCGGCAGCACTGCCCGATCCGTCCGCAGCACGACGTCCGGATCGAGCACCGCGAGCAGCGCCTCGAAGTCGCCGCCGCGCGAGGCGGCGAGGAACGCGTCGACGACCTCCCGCTGGCGTCCGAGGTCGGCCTCCGGAACCGCGGCCGCGCCCTGCACCCGCCGGCGCGCGCGGCTCGCGAGCTGCCGCGTCGCGGTCGGAGTGCGATCCACCAGCGACGCGATCTCGTCGAAGGGCATGCCGAAGAGGTCGTGCAGCACGAACGCCAGCCGCTCGGCCGGGGCGAGCATATCGAGCACCACGAGCAGCGCCAGCCCCACCGAGTTGGCCAGCAACACCTCCTGCTCGGGGTCGCCGCCTTCTCTGCCGCCCACGACCGGCTCGGCCGCCTGCCCATCCAAGGGTTCCTCGCGCCGCGACTCGCGCGAGCGCAGCATGTCGAGGCACACCCGAGCCACCACTGTCGTCAGCCACCCCCCGAGGTTCTCGACGCCGCCCGTCTCCGCGCGGCTGAGCTTGAACCAGGCCTGCTGCACGGCGTCCTCCGCCTCGCTCAGCGACCCGAGCATCCGATAAGCCACGCCCCGCAGATGCCCCCTGTGGGCCTCGAACCGTTCCGCCAGCCACTCACGTTCGTCCATCGGTCACATTCCCCCTTCGTCATCCGTCAGACCAGTGACGAACGAAATCCACCCTATGTGACAAGGAGACAGCCATGCAAGCAAGGATGAGCAACCCCGTGATGATCCTTCCCGAAGCCATGAAGGCCCTGCACGCCCTGGGGACCGCGACAGAGAAGGCCGGCCTACCCCCATCTACTATCGGCCTCATCCAGCTCCGCGCCAGCCAGATCAACGGCTGCAGCGTCTGCGTCGACATGCACGCGCGCGACCTCAAGAAGGCGGGCGAGACCGACGAGCGCCTCTTCGCCGTCGCGGCCTGGCGCGACGCGCCCTACTTCACCGACGCCGAGCGCGCCGCGCTCTCGCTCGCCGAGGCGGTCACCCGGCTCAGCGATCGGGAAGACCCGGTCCCGGACGAGATCTGGAACGAGGCCGCCCGGCACTACGACGAGCCCGCCCTCTCGGCCCTCCTCCTAGCCATCGCCCAGATCAACGTCTGGAACCGCCTCAACGTCGCCACCCGGCAGGTGGCGGGAGACTGGGCGAAATCCTCCGAGGCGCGCGCCTGGGCGGAGAAGCGAGCCGCCAGCCGATAAGCCAAATCTCTATCCGGAGGATCTCTATCCAGGGGAAGTTGGGGGGCGAGGCGGAGTAGACGGTGGCAGGTCCGCGGGCCTCGCCCCCC
>JADMIO010792904.1_pt1 | contig 10161 bp, 6 predicted proteins | sample 8958161 | NCBI WGS metagenome assembly JADMIO01 (sample SAMN16585339, study PRJNA669376) | soil metagenome | isolation source: Crop rotation soil | place: USA: Cullars Rotation, Alabama | collected 2011
CTTTCCCAAAAGCGCCTACTCAGTCAATCATGGCGCGGGCCGACGTATGTCGCGCGGCGAAGCGACGCGTAGCTTGAATCAACGTGAGATTGACCGCCAGTATCGTGAGGCCGGCATCATCGTCAACGCCGACGGCCACGTGCCAATAGACGAAGCCGCGCCGTGTTACAAACCCGCCGAAGAAGTCATCGAAGCGGTCGTCGGCGCGGGACTCGCAAGCATTGAATACCGGCTGTGGCCGCTCGCCTCGCTCAAGGGCGAAGAAGATCGTCGTCGCCGGAAAAAGAAAAAGCAATCGAGCAAGCACTATTGAAGCAGAGGCTAGAGGCTAGAGGCTAGCCTCCGAAGATCAATTGGAAGATTAATGCTCATTGATGCACTCACTATCACGGCTGTGATCGCTAGCCTCTAGCCTCTAGCCTCTAGCCTCTATTCTCCAGCCTCTGCTTCGCATCGCGTGAAGCAAATGGTATGATTTCACACCCACGCAGGCAAAACCGCTTCAGGAGAAATGAATGAGTCAGGATTACGTACTCGCGCTCGATCAAGGCACTACCAGTTCGCGCGCTATCTTGTTTGATCGCGAGGGCCACCCCGCCGCCATCGCCCAGCAGGAATTCGAGCAACTTTACCCACAGCCCGGATGGGTCGAACATCGCCCGAATGACATCTGGCATTCGCAACTCAACGCTGCCGAGCGCGTGCTGCTGGAATCGAAAGTCAAGGCCGAGCAGATCGCCGCCATCGGCATCACTAACCAGCGCGAGACGACGATCATCTGGAACCGCGAGACCGGCGAGCCGATTTATAACGCCATCGTCTGGCAATGCCGCCGCACCGCCGAAGCCTGCGACCGTTTGCGCAGCGACGGCCTCGCGCCGCTCTTTCAACAGCGCACAGGGCTGGTGCTCGACGCTTACTTCTCCGGCACTAAAGTGCAATGGCTGCTCGACCACGTGCCGGGCGCGCGTGAGCTTGCCGAGAAAGGCAAGCTCGCTTTCGGCACTGTCGATTCGTGGCTGATCTGGAAGCTCACAGGGGGACGCATACACGCCACCGATCCATCAAACGCCAGTCGCACACTGCTCTACAACATCGAACGCGGCGAATGGGATGATACATTACTGAACGCCTTGAACGTGCCGCGCGAGTTGTTGCCGCACGTGACGCCGTCGAGCGCCTTGCTTGGCGAAACCGATCAATCGTTGTTTGGCCGCGCCATCCCCATTGCCGGCAATGCCGGCGATCAGCAGGCGGCGCTATTCGGGCAAGCCTGCACGACACCCGGCATGGCAAAAAATACTTACGGCACGGGCTGCTTCATGCTGTTGAACACCGGCCATGAGATGGTGCGCTCGCAGAACAATCTGCTGACGACCGTCGCCTGGCAGATTGGCGACGAGCCGCTGGAGTACGCTCTTGAAGGCAGCGTCTTCATCGCCGGGGCGGCGATTCAATGGCTGCGCGATGGCTTGAAGATCATCGATTCGGCAGCCGACACCGAAGAGATGGCGATGAGAGTTACAGACAACGGCGGCGTTTACTTCGTGCCGGCGTTCGTCGGTCTGGGTGCGCCGCAATGGGACGCCTACGCACGTGGCACGCTCGTCGGCCTGACGCGTGGCACTACCCGTGAGCACATCGTGCGGGCGGCGCTTGAAGCCATCGCCTATCAAACCGCCGATGTATTGAACGCCATGCGCAGCGATTCAGGCATCGAGTTGAGCGAACTGCGCGTCGACGGCGGCGCGGCGCGCAACGATTTTCTGATGCAGTTCCAGGCTGACGTGCTCGGCATTCCCGTCGTGCGTCCGGCGAACACCGAAACAACAGCGGCGGGCGCAGCCTATCTGGCCGGCCTGGCGACGGGCTTCTGGGAGGATGTCGATGCTATCGCCGACGCCTGGCAGCGCGAGCGCGCCTTCGCGCCGCAGATGCAGACGGACGAGCGCCGGCGTTTACGCACCGACTGGTCGCGCGCCATCGAGCGGGCAAGCAACTGGATAACGGTGGCAGAAACCCGACCGTAAGGGAAGGTGCGGTTAGCAGTCCATTGACCCGGGTTCGTGGCCTGCTGCGCCCTCCCTGACGGTCGGCTTCCGCCTTGCTTCAGAGATTCGCATTCGGCCTGAGCGTTTTTCATCCCATTCAAACTTCGGGAGCAGAATGAAACCTCAACCGGCATCTCCTCCATCGAGCGCCGCCGAGCGCATAAGCTCTCTGGACACCCTGCGCGGATTGGACATTCTGGTGATGATCTTTGTCAACGACCTGGCAGGTGTGCAAGGAGCGCCGGCGTGGATGAAGCATATCTCACCACATGACGCAGACGGCATGACGTTTGTCGATGTAGTGTTTCCGGCTTTCCTGTTCATCGTCGGCACGGCGATTCCTTTCGCCATCGGCAAACGGCTCGAACAGGGAGAATCCCTCTGGCGTGTCTGGAAGCATATTCTCACTCGCACGCTGTCACTGCTAATCATCGGCGTTTTCATGGTGAATGAAGAAAGCATCTCGGATCAGGGCGTCTTGAGACCCGCGCTTTGGAGTTTGCTCATGTACATCGGCGTAATTCTTGTCTGGAACGTGCTGCCGCGCGAGCCTGGAAGAAAACGCACCTTGATGATTGGCCTGCGCGTCGCTGGAGTAGCTTTGCTGATCACGATGGCCTTGCTTTACCGGGGCAGCGGCGAGCCGGGTTTGATCGAGATGCGCCCGCAATGGTGGGGGATTCTGGGCCTGATCGGCTGGGCATACCTCGTGGCCTGTATCGTCTACACAGCGCTCAGGAAGCAGATGGCCGGCATCATCGGTATGGTCGCGATCCTTTATTGCGTCTTCATCGCCAACGCCGCCGGAGCTTTCGCGAACCTGACCTGGATCACACGCTGGGTTGACATCGGTTCGATGTTGGGATCGCACGCCGCGATCACCGTCTCTGGAGTCGCTCTCGGAATGATGCTTACATCGAGTTCTCCGTTGAAGACGCATGCCCGGCGTATGCAGTGGGCTTTGCTGTATGGCGTCGGTCTAGCGGCAGCGGGCTATCTGCTGCACGCGGCGCACGACGTTCATCGGATGTTTATCATCAATAAGATTTTCGCTACGCCGCCGTGGTGCTTATGGTGTTCGGCTATTACCGTGTGGTTCTGGGTAGCGATTTACTGGCTGATGGACGTTCGCGGCTGGCAGCGTTGGGCCGTCTTGCTGGAGCCGGCTGGACAGAATCCGCTCTTTGCTTATGTTCTCGCGCCCGTTCTGTATGCACTATTCGCGCTCGCGGCGATGGTGCTGGGGAGAGGGAATTTTTATGAAGCGATGGGCGGCAGCTTTGCGATAGGCTTTTGGCGGTCGATTATTTTTGCCTTCGCCGTCACATGGCTGGCCGGCGGACTGCGCCGTGCCGGCGTGCAGTTGAAACTTTAGAGCGTGCTTGCGAATTCATCACGGTTTCGGCAGCAGCCTGCGCAGCAGGCGACAGCATAAAGCCCAGTGCGTCAGCGCTGGGTTAAAGCGGCAGACGGACTGCGCTAGCCCGTGAAACGGGCGGCAGCGGCGCGCAGGTATTGCCGATACGATCAGGATCTGTCGCCCGCTACGCGGGCTCAGGAGAATGATTCACTCATATTCCCAGTGCTGACGCACTGGGCTTTATACTGACACCCGCTGCGCGGGTTGAAGTCAGCCATTTCAAAACTCGCTCCAAGTTCCAGGCGAGATCGCCCGCAGATGAATGGATCACAAAAGACGAGCTATTGAATCTACAGTGAGGGAAGTAATGAAGAACACTTCGGCAGCGATTGTCGTGATGATTGCTCTTTTACTCGGCCAATCCGTGGGAGCGCAAGCGAGAATGCGAATTCTCACCAACCATATCGGCTATGAAACGACCGGGCCAAAACATGCGGTGATTCTTGGCAAAGCCGACGACACGGTCTCTTCGTTCAAGATCAAAGAGTCCGCGACCGACCGGATAGTGTTTTCAGGAACCGCGAAAAGGCTTGGCCCGGTGAAGAAGTGGAAGGACTGGCATTTCTGGACGATTGACTTTAATGAGGTGACAGGTGATGGCGCGTACTACATTGAATGTTTGACCGGCAGAGGGCCTGTGCGCTCCTTGCCGTTCGTGATTCAAAAAGATGTGCTGGAAAAAACTACCCTCTCAAATGTCATTTACTATTTCAAAGGGCAGCGCTCTTCCGGCCTGCTTGACAAAGCGGATCGTCGCCTGCGATTCGATGGAATGGAAGATCAGACCGCCGATCTTCATGGCGGTTGGTTTGATGCGACCGGAGATTACGGGAAGCACTTATCACATCTCTCTTTCTCGACTTATTTCAATCCGCAACAACAGCCACTCACGGTTTGGAGCCTCTTCAAAACCTATGAGCAGTTGGAGAAGCGCAACGACAAAAATTTCCGGCAGTACAAAAGAAGACTGCTGGATGAAGCGATGTACGGCGCGGATTATCTGGTGCGGGCTAAAGATCCAGCAGGCTCGTTCTACAGGTCTATATCCGCGCCCGGCCCTGAAAAGAGCCCTGAAGATCGCCGCGTCGCGGCTGACATGCAAGGCTTTCAGATCAAGCAGAAGGCGACCGACGCGGGGGCTTATGGCAAAGCCGCGCAGGAGGTCGATAACCGCGTCTATGATGTCAGCTACCGCGCCGGCGGCGGCGTGGCAATCGCGGCTCTGGCGATGGCCAGCACCTACAAGGTGTCAGGTGATTTTAGCAATGCGGATTATCTACGAGCGGCGCAGGAGGCGTTCGACTTTCTGGAGAAGAACAATCTGCGCTTCACCAATGATGGACAAGAAAACATTCTTGACGACTATTGCGCCTTGCTTGCCGCTACAGAATTGTACAAGGCGACAAAGAAACCAGCGTATAAAGCGGCTGCTGATAAACGAGCAAACAGCCTGATGAGCCGCTTGACGAGCAGCGGTCGCTATAAGAATTATTGGCGCGCCGATGCGGGAGATCGGCCTTTCTTTCATGCTGCCGACGCCGGTTTACCTGTAGTGAGCCTGCTTGATTATCTGGAAATCGCCGATGAGAAAACTCAATCGAAGGTTCTCGACACGGTCAGAAAGGCGATGACCTTTGAGCTTGAAGTGACCGAAGAAGTCGCTAATCCTTTCGGCTACAGCCGCCAGTTCGTGCAGAATAAAGCGGGCGTACGGCGGACGAGTTTCTTCTTTCCGCACGACACAGAAGTTGCCCCGTGGTGGCAGGGAGAGAATGCGCGACTCGCGTCGATGGCGACGGCGGCCCTGCTCGCTTCGAGATACGTTAAGCAGGACAGGGCTTATTACGACAAGCTACAGTCATTTGCCTGGAACCAGTTGAATTGGATACTGGGATTGAACCCGTTCGATTCCTGTATGCTGCACGGCTCAGGAAGAAACAACCCGCCATATATGTTTTTCGATTCCTATGAGTACACGAATGCGCCGGGCGGCATCTGTAATGGCATCACGGCAGGCTTCTTGGATGAGGACGACATCGATTTCAACCTGAGCGTCGCACAAACCGGCGCTGATCATGATTGGCGATGGGGCGAGCAGTGGCTGCCGCACGCCTCGTGGTATCTGCTGGCTTTGTCTGCGCGGCAGTAAAAGCCCGCGAATACGGGCGACAGACCGTAGCCCAGCGCGTCAGCGCTGGGGATACAAGGTAATTGATGATCAAGCCTGCGAAGCAAGCGACAGAGATGATGTGTTCTCCATCTGCCGCCCGTTTCACGGGCTGGTGAGCGGTTTCGTTATGCATACCCAGCGCTGACGCGCTGGGCTACATGCTATCGCCGACTCCGTCGGCTGTTTCCTGCATCATTGCGTAAGTTGGTAAGAAATATCTTTCGGAGGGCATTGTCTCTAATGAAACGAACTCGATTGCTATTCTCGCTTATCATGGCAGTGACGATGGTTTTATCAAGCGTCAGCAGCGCCGCTCCTAAACGCGTAGAGCAATGGCGCGCGGTGCACTTGATCGATTATTCAACCGATGCCGACCTCGAAGTGTTGAGCCAGAACATCCCGAAGCTGGCGGCGATGGGCATCAATGTAGTGATTCTTGAGGTCGACTACAACTTTGATTTCAAGTCGCACCCGGAGCTTCGCCACGGGAAAACGCCGATCACCAAAGCCGGAGCCCGTAAGCTGGTTGAGGTCTGCCGCAAGCAAGGCATTCGCTTGATTCCTGAGTTTCAATCTCTCGGTCACCAGTCGTGGAAAGCAGAAACTTTTCCGCTGCTAACGGTTTATCCGAAGCTTGATTTGACTCCGGGGGCATTTCCGAATAACGAAGAAATCTATTGCAGAGAATGGGACCCGCTGAACTCAGAGGTCAATCGCCTGGTCTTCGCATTATTGGACGAGATCATTGATGCGTTTCGCGCCGACGCGTTGCATGTAGGGATGGACGAAGTGTTCTTACTCGCATCCGAGCGCTCCCCGTCAACTAAAGGAAAAGACCCGGCGAAGCTATTTGCCAAAGTGGTCAATGACCTTCACGAGCATCTGGTGAAGAAACGCCATGTTGAAATGCTGATGTGGGGCGACCGTCTGATCGATGGTAAGAAATATGACTTTGGCGAGTGGGAAGCCTCCGAGAATGGCACAGCCGCCGCCGTTGATATGATCCCGAAAGACATCATCATCTGCCCCTGGCACTATGAACCTAGAGACGCCTACCCGTCTATTCCTATGTTTCTTGAGAAAGGCTTTCGCGTGCTCCCGGCAAGCTGGAAAAAGGTGGATGCGGCACAAGCCTTGATCGAGTATAGTCTGAAGCAGGAAAGTCCAAAGATGCTGGGCCACCTGTTCACAACCTGGGGTGTGAAGAAGGAGGAGTTGGTTGAACATCCGCCGCTCGTGGAAGGTTTGAAACGCTTGCGGGGCAATGGCACTCAGGTCGGCATGAATGAACAGCGCAAGTGAAAAGCGCAGTAACTTGCGCTGCGTGAAGGTCGGCTCTGAACGGCGTAGCAATGATGGGCGAGGCGTTGCCGTCGTCCAGAAAAATTGTCGCCTCTGACTATCATGATCTTCGATCAATCTGCTTATCATATTCGCTGTGAATGGGGCGAGAAAGGTGTGTCGCTGCTTGCCCCGATCAATGATGCCATCGTCATCGTCGACGTCCTTTCCTTTTCGACGGCGGTCGACATTGCCACCAGTCAGGGAGCTATCGTCTATCCGTATCGTTGGAATGATGCGACCGTTGAGGACTTTGCAAAATCTGTCGGCGCGCAGCTCGCGGACAAGAAGAACGAGCGCAGTTATCGCCTGTCGCCGGCATCTCTGCTAGGCTTGCCTCCCCGTACGCGACTCGTGCTGCCATCGCCGAATGGTTCTCATCTCAGTTTGCTGACCGGCTCCACGCCGACGATTGCCGGTTGCTTGAGAAATTGCCGCGCGGTTGCCGAGTCGCTCATGAGAAAGGGCAAGCATATCGCGGTCATTCCAGCCGGTGAGCGTTGGGAGAACGGCCAGCTACGTCCCTGCCTTGAAGATATGGCCGGCGCTGGCGCAATCATCAGCTACCTGCAAGGCTCGCTTTCACCTGAAGCAGAGATGGCATTGGCCGTGTTTGAAAACATCCGCGCCAGGCTGACGCAGTCGATTCTCGTTTGCGCATCGGGGAGAGAGAAAGCGGCGCGAGGCGAGCAGGAAGATGTGGCGTTGGCTACAGAGTTGAACGCCAGCGCCTGCGTGCCGATACTCAAAGGCGGTGCTTACTACGGGGAAGCCCGGCAGACGCTTTAATGGGCGCAGGCATCGGCCTTGTGGGCTGACGGCCACGAAGACCAATGACGCGGGCGCGGGGCAAGCAATGCTTCCGGCACGCCGAGCAGCCTGCTATAATTATCCGGCATATGGAGTCTTCGCTCACTTCAGTGCTGGTGAAGCTGGCGCTGGTGTTGTTGTTGGTGCTGGCAAACGGCTTCTTTGTCGCTGCCGAGTATGCGCTCGTCAGCGTGCGCCGTTCACGCATCGACTCACTGGCCGCACAGGGAAGCAAGCGCGCGCAGATGGTGATGCGCGTGCTGGAAAAGCTGACCGCCTACATCTCTGCCACGCAATTGGGCGTCACGCTGGCGAGTCTGGCGCTCGGATGGGTCGGCGAAGAGACTATGGCTGAAATCCTCGGCCCCCTCTTCCAGCGCCTGCTCGGTTCGTTCTCTGCGGTTGCGGCGCACACAGCTTCAATCGTTCTCGCCTATGTGCTGATCACCTACATGCACGTCGTCCTGGGGGAACTGGTTCCCAAAGCAATCTCACTTGAAAAAGCTGAAGCGGTCGCCCTGGCCGTCGCACCGCCGATACAGATTTTCTATAAAATATTCAAAGCGCCTATCTGGGTACTCAACCATTCGGGCATTCTGGTTCTGCGATGGCTGGGGCTGCGCGCATCGGCTGAACAGGCAGGCATCTACAGTGAAGAAGAACTGCGCAACCTGATCGCGCTGAGTCACAAGAGCGGCCATGTGCTCGAAGATGAACGGCAGTTGATCAACAACGTATTCGACTTTACAGAAGCGACGGTTGAGAGCGTGATGAATCCGCGCACCCAGATCGAAGCGCTCGACGTAGAATTAACGCCGGCGCAGATGCTCGATTTCTTCGAGCAGATCGGTTACTCGCGCCTGCCTGTGTATCGCGGTTCGCTGGATAGCATTCTCGGCATTGTGCTGCACAAAGACCTGAGCCGCCTTGTGCGTCACGGCGGCGACATCAACGAGATCATTCGCCCGGCGGTGTTTCTACCGACGACCGCTAAACTGCACGACGCGCTGCGCAGTCTGCGCCGGTCGAGCGCTCACATGGCGATGGTGGTTGACGAACACGGCGGCGTCGAAGGCTTGGTGACGCTCGAAGACTTGCTCGAAGAGATCGTCGGCGACATTCGTGATGAACATGACGAAGTGGTGGCGCAGCAGATCAAGCAGGAATCCGAAGACACATTCAAAGTCAGCGGCGCGCTGTCGATACGCGATGCTAACCGCCGCCTGCAACTGGGCCTGCCCGAATCAGACAGTTATCACACCATCGCCGGATTCATGATGGCGCGCGCCGGTCGCTTGCTCGGCCCGGGCGATCAGATTGAATACAACGGCCTGCGACTGACCGTCGAAAGCACAGAGCGCAATCGCATCGTCGAAGCGAAAATCGAAAAGCTCAAAGAAGAAGACGTGCCCGCGCCGACGCTGGCAAGCTAAAGCACTTTTCATTTGGATTGGATCGGGGCGCTCTTTGGAGTGCGGCGACTTGTCGCCGCTTTTCAGTATGGCCAATCGAAAGCGGTGACAAGTCACCGCACTCCATACTCTGGCGCGACTCACTTCTCGGCCATCGCGTCGGTGACTTTGATGTGACCGGCGATGATCTCTTTCTTGGCGCGTTCGACTTCATCGAGCACGGACTGCGGAATCAGGTTGCGATTGTAATCGTCAAGCGCGTAACCGACGCCGTCGCTTTCGAGGCCGAACAGGTGTATGCCGCCGTTGAAACGATTCTCGACGACTTCTTTCACGGCGTTGTACACGGCATTATCAACGCGCTTCATCATGCTGGTGAGAATGAAGCCCGGCTTCACCCAGTTCTGATTCGCATCAACGCCAATCGCCAGTTTGTTCATCTCCTCCGCCGCATCGAAGACGCCTAAGCCCGAATTGCCTGCGGCTTGAAAGAGCACATCAGCGCCGCGCTCGATCTGCGCTTTCGCCAGCTCTTTGCCTTTGCCGGGATTGTTCCAGGCCGAATCGTTGACGCCGACGTAGTTTTCAAACACCTCGATTTTGGGATTCGCATAGCGCGCGCCTTCGGCATAGCCGGTGGCGAATTTGTGAATCAGCGGGATGTCCATACCGCCAACGAAACCGACCTTGTTGGTCTTCGTCGTGCGCGCCGCGATCATGCCGACGAGGAACGAGCCTTCGTGCTCTTTGAAGTTGAGTGAAGCGACGTTCGGCAAATCGATGACGCCATCAATGATGGCAAATTTCAAGTTGGGATAATCCTTCGCCACCTGCTCCATGATCGGCGCTTGCGCGAACCCGACGCCGATAATCAAGTCATAGCCGCGTTCGGCAAAGGCGCGCATCGACGGCTCAATCGATGTCGGGTCGCCCGGCTCGACGTCGCGCAGGGGAAAG